>Ga0315285_10000242_pt1 | contig 54609 bp, 53 predicted proteins | sample YL17G09_36_MG_FD_203698 | JGI IMG/M metagenome (GOLD analysis project Ga0315285, IMG submission 203698) | Sediment microbial communities from Yellowstone Lake, YNP, Wyoming, USA - YL17G09_36 | ecosystem: Environmental > Aquatic > Freshwater > Lake > Sediment | place: USA: Wyoming | collected... | reverse complement strand
AAAAGAGGACAAGAACATGCAAAATGGGCCCGAAAACCCGCGATGAATGAAAAGGCACTTATGTTAAGATGGCGTTTACATCAATTGAGATGCATCTCAATATGAGGGCTATTGACGATAACGAGGTAGCTTGGATGGGGACGGATGCATCCATCAGGTTGATCTCGGGCGTCTGAGGTTTGCCTGGACAACTAAGTAAAGGAGGAACGAAAATGTCCTGTGGAAAGTGCGGCAAGAAAACGAAGAAGAAAGCAAAGAAGAAGGCCAAGAAGAAGTAGAACCCCCATCTGACCGAGGTTCTTCACGTTCGGGAGGACGATTCGATGGCTGTCAAGAAAAAGAAATCGAAGAAATCAGGGAAAGCAGCCAAGAAAGAACGGTACTACATGGGCAAGGAAGTCCGCGCGAGCAGATCACGCTGATTTCCTGAACGCTGGCAAGACCAGGTCTGAATCCCTTGGGTCAAACTTCACCAAATCCTTTTCATCTTTAATTATCATGCATTTCCTGGAAACTATCGCGTTGAGCGAGTTCGGCAACCGCATGAGTCTCGACCCTCCAGAGGTGACCCATTCATCGATAGCGAACCGCCTGCCAATCCCGCGTGCGATAGCGGTTCTTCGTTGGCGTGAGAGCCGATATCCAGTTTCGTCCTCAACGACAACATGGAAACCTCTTCCCGAGAAAACGATCGCTACGCTCTCATACTGATATCGCATCAACAAGGCGAGTTCGAGCGCCTGCTTTCTGACGACCTTGAACTCGTACATGCAGAAGGCCAATCCCCTCTTGCGTCCGAGCTTCTCGCTTATGCCCCCGTGATACGGGCAATCCACATTCTCTGGGTCGAGGTCGAATGCCAGCTGTTGGCCATCGAAGTTGCGACACCCGAAGCAACCTCCACGCCTACCCGCGCAGTCACTGCACTCGGAGAGATCGATGTACCGGTTCCGATCGTAGTACAGTCCCTCAGGCAGGTACTCAACAGCATAGTCGCGTACGTCGCTAGCATTGGTCCAGTCATCAATAACGACAACGTTGTCCTTGTCCTTCGCATGGCTTGGTGGGACAATCCCGGTGTGGCGTCCAGGGATCATCGCAAACTTGAGTCCTCGCCTCCTGCCGATCCATCGGGAGACTGCGCGCACATCGAACTCGAGGCTGTAGAACGCCATCCTCTGCTGAAGAGTCGAGGGGGTCATTCCCATAAGGTGGTCGCGCACACCGCCGTCAGCTGCAAGAGGTTCGATATACTTTTGCAAATCAACATAAGGATATCGAGCGTTGTCCGGGGGAGGCTAGGATGTCGAGCGACAAGAAGCTGCTCTGGGTGATCAGCTATCATCATGCCTGTAACGACGGCACGTTGATGGCGTTAATCGCTCAGATGCCAATCTTGGTCAAGGTCATGAACCTCTCGTACTCCGAGGTTGGTCTGCTAGGGCTCGGCCTTGTCATAACCGTGGTCGTCCAGCTCATAGTTGGCAGAATGGCAGACAAGATGTTTTCGAAGTACATGCTGGAAATCGGCGCTGCACTCATGGGCGCATCATTCTTTATGATACTCTTCGTATCAGATTTCGCAGGGCTTTTCGTTGCGGTCATCGCGGCGAGGATCGGCGCTAGTTTCTATCACCCAGTTGGCATAAGCTGGATAACCAGGGAATACTCCGGCTCGTATCTCGATACAGCGTTGGGCATTCAGAGCGGCATAGGAAACCTGGGCGTCATCATAGCCCTTGGTTCTTCTGGCTTCCTGGGCGAGGCATTTGGCTGGAGGATGCCCTGCGTTCTGTGGGCCGGGATGAACCTGCTTGCCGTAGCTCTAGGCTTGGCAATCATACGCGGATTTGAAGTCGGCGCACCAAGAAGAACGGCCAAGGCGGTCAGATCCTTTCGGAGCACAATGCTCAAGATGGGTATTCTCGTGGGCCCAATTGCAACTGGAGGGGCGATGTACCAGGTCACGAGCTATTACGGGCCCTTGAACCTGACAGCGATGCACGGGTGGACCGCTGGAAACGCGGACCTCATGTTCGCGCTATGGATCGGAATCGGCACGGTAACATCATACTATTTCGGAGCATTGAGCGCAAAGTTCGGGAAGATGACAATTCTCAAGGTTGGATACCTTGTCTCATTCGGGGCTATGCTAGGCCTGTTCTTCACCTCTTCTTGGATCCTTGTCGCCGGCATTCTATTCGTTTTTGGAGCCCTCCTCTTCCTCACGTATCCTGCTCTCTTCGCTATGATCACGGCTGCCACGGACGAGGATGAAAGAGGCACGGCGTTTGGGATCCTATTTGGGTTCCAGCTCGGAGGAGGCGCAATCGTGGTCTACATTTGCGGTGTGATCGCAGATATCGTGGGTAGCCCCGCATATTCGTTCATCGTCGCAAGCATCCTAAGTCTCATCTCGCTCTTCGCCCTCCTGCAATGGGAGCGGGGACGAGGAGTCAGTGCTGCAGGATAGCGGATCAGATCCTCTTCGTGGGCTTCTTGAAGAGTGTAGGCGCAGGTTCGGTGTCCTTCGCATAGGGGAGATCCTCAGGCCCGTGCTCAAACTCGTAGAACACTGCACCATAGCCTCTTTTCCTCTGTTGTCGCTTCAGCCAGAGCACGAACATCGCTATAAACACGGAGACAACGCCTGTGATGAAGACCATGTCGAAGATGTTCCCTCCGCCGATGACTAGCATTGGCGTGCCCTCGGTTGGAGCGGCGAAGGAGAGTATCTCGCCCAGGTGCAACACATCGGCACCCAGGAGGGTCCCCAGGATACCCGTGACATACGCAAGGGGCGCGGCCCGCCTGATGTCAATCCAGAAGGTGGAAAGTGAGAACAGGCCCGCGCCAAGAGCCGGGGCGAGGGCGAGTGGCAGGTCCGCAACGATTCCCACGCCTTCTTCCGCTCGTGTAACGAAATAGGTTATGTAGGTGACTATTATGGTGCCAATCACAACCTCCGCGGGATCAACTCTTCTGGATTTCAAGAAGAATGCACACAGGATGAGCGGGATGACGCCGCCCCCTATGCTGATCCCCACCCACCACCCATGATACGGGAACAGTGGAATCGGCACATAGCCCAGGAACAGCGTCACAACAATGATAGCGCCAACTTCGCCCTGCGTCAGGCCCATGGCCAAGAACGCCTTCTCAACGGATGTGATGTATACGTAGAAGAGGACAAGCACTATCGCAAGGACTATCAGTCCGATAAGATAGACGCTGACTTCTGTCATGCAGAGCACGTAACCAGCGAGGTAAGATAAAAATAGTCTCCCGCTCCAGCATGTCGAGGAGCGAACTTAGCTTCTGCGAACAAAATCCGCCCTCTATATGATTTCCAGAACTACGGCGAAGAGCACGAGCATAATTGACAGGGCATTGATATCATCGTACCAAGACTCGATTCAGTTCTAGGATGTGTCGCGAGGGTAGACGCAAGGGAGCATTGATAGGCGCATGGTGACGGACTCTAGTATCCATGCGGGGTCGGAATCACCAAGGAAGACGAGATGTGATGGGCAATCGCAGTCGGAGGATCCAAACCCCTTGATTGGGATCATCGCGCCTTCGACGGACATGAGGGCCTTCGTGAGCTCACACTCATATCTCTTGAAGTCGCACGGAATCGCGATGACGGACACAACCTCCGAATGTGCCAGCAAATAGTCGATATGCCACCTCATACGCTTCCGGTCCGTTCTGTGTCTCCCGACTCGCTGGGCTATTCCTGACTGCGCGGAGCCTAAGTAGGCGTAGGTCCCTGGTGCCAGAGTCTTCTCACCGAGAGAGCCGATTCTGATGCGCTTCCGTCTGGGTACGCTTATGATAAGGCAATAGGCCCCTTTCATGTCACACTCGGACTCGCACTGACCAATTTGAATCTTCCCCATGTGAGGATTCCAGGTCATTCACTATCACAAAGCCCTATATGCTCGGATGCCATCTCCATGACAGCCAATCAAAAGGGATGGGGCATGGCAGACGCGTATTCGCTGCTATTCATACCACTCTCAGCCATGGGCTTCATAGTCCTCAACCAAGGGGCTAAGTTCATCACGGACAACGCTGTCGCTGTCTCCAAGAACTTCGGTATCAGCAGGTTCGTGATCGGGATGTTGGTCGTCTCGACACTCGCCGCGATGCCTGAAGTTCTAGTGTCGCTGTTCGCCCTCACCGAGGGGGCGGAGAAGATTGCCCTTGGAAATGGACTGGCCTCCAGTATCGTGACGATCGCATTCGTGATAGGCCTGACGGCGGTCATTGTCCCCCTCAAAGTCACTCGTGAGATGATAATGAGGGACGCCGTCTTCCTGATGACCGTCACAATAGTCTGCACCGTCCTGCTGATGGACGGCCAGTTGACATTCTTCGAAGGAATCGCCCTGATGATTCTGTTTGTCCCATACACGATGAACCTGCTGCTCATTAAGAAAGAATCAGACAAGGCCGAGCTGGAACGCAGGATGGAGGATGCGAAGATACAGCTCGAGCTCATGGGACACATCTTCGGAAGAAAGATAGAGGTCAGAGCTGGCGTCCAGTGGCTCGTGTTCGGCGTCCTGTGGACCGTAATGGGCGCGGAGTTCGTCGTGAGAGGGGTGATGCATGTCACCGACTCCTTCCACCTAGACCCCTGGCTCATAGGAATCACAGTCGCAGCACTCGGCACGACCCTTCCAGATATCGCAGCGTCTTACCACGCCGCCAGAAGAGGCTACGGCGACCTCGCGCTGGGTGAAGGGATTGGAGCGAACATAGTCACATCCCTGCTCACACTCGGATTGATGGGCATCATAAGACCATTCTCCTTCGGGACAGAAGAGGTCCTCCCAATTCTGGCAGTGCTTAACCTCTCGACATTCCTGGTCCTGGTTTTCATGCTCAAGGGCATGAGAATCTCACAGCTATCCGGATATGTCCTGATGAGCACATACTTCGGACTGGTTCTGGCAGTCTTCTTGCTTGCATTGACCTGACGAGTCCCAAGCGGCTTAATATGGAGAATTCACATTCATGCTCTGGTAGTCAGGGGTGAATGTTTGAGCAAGCAACTCATCACAGGTTTGGAGCAAGGGGAAGCGGCGAAGTACGTTCTTCTCTGTGGCGAACCCGAGAGGGTGCCGAAGATCGCGGCGATGACCTCCAACCCCAAGAAGATCAAACAGGTGAGAGAGTACACGATATACGGCGGCAGTCTTGACGATATTCCTGTGACTATCGCATCGACTGGCATCGGAGGGCCTTCCACTGCGATCCTGCTCGAAGAGCTCGCCAACCTCGGCTCGGACACATTCGTCAGGATAGGAACAAGCGGGGGGATAGCGGATGGCCTCGAGAAGGGCGACTTTGTCATAGCTACCGGAGCTGTGAAGGCAGATGGCACGACCAGAAGCTACACATGGCCTGAGTATCCGGCGCTGGCAAGTCACGAGGTCGTCATGGCGCTGATCGACAGCGCGCACAGGTTCGGGGCGAGGTTCGATGCTGGGATCTGCCTGTCGGTCGACGGGTTCTACAGCGAGAACAAGGTCTTGAAGGAGGGGAAGATTGCACCCATGTCTCAGTCCGGCTACATGACCTCGTTCATGGTTGACAGGCTCTCTGACGCGAAGACTATGGGTGTCCGGAACATGGAGATGGAGAATGGAACGATATTCACGCTCGCTGCCCTCCTGGGCCTGAGAGCTGGGGCAATATGCACCGTTTCCGACGTCGTCCCATGGCGCCCAACTGAGAAGATGCTCGATTTCGAACGGAACATGACCGACTGCATCAAGATCGGGATCGAGGGCATGCGGACACTGATGGCCTGGGACAAAAGGAAGAGGGGCGGGAGATTCTGGTGCCCGTCAATGAAGTGAATCCAGTATCGTCACGACTTCTTGGTCGGGGACCGGGATTTCTTGGAAGTCTTCTCGGGCGCCTGTTGTTCTGACTCAATGCTCGCGAAGGGCTCCGGCCAGGCGACCGAGAATATGCTCGACGAGCCCTCCCTATCCCTGAAATACTTCTGGTAGAACTCTTCAGCGACATTTGGTATGATAGTGGAAACGACCTTCAGGAGCCCCAGTCCGATCGACCACATGACGAACCAAGCAGCCTCGTCTTTGGTGTCCAGCCTCTTGCCTTCTCTGGCCAGGTACTCAGCGGAGACCTGGTCCCTGACGAAATCCTCAACGATCTTCAAAGCGTCCGAAGGCTTCCCATCCTGGAACTCGCCGTTAGCAGCCCTCGCCATGGCGACGAATGAGTCCAGAACCTTCTTATCAGAGTCCTTCAGGACCATCAGCTCAGTGATAGGCTTGACCTTGATCCTCTTGGTCAGATACTCTTCGAGGCTCCAGAGCTGTTTCCAAATCCTTGTCTCCTGGCGCCTGAGATCTAGAAGAGATCTGGCATCGGAGTACTCCCTCTGCTCGACGGCGGTTGAGAGGTTCCTGAGCGAATCCTGGATCGGGTCTATCTGGACCCCGCTCCTGCTGAGCGTGGGCGTCAACTTGAGCACGTCCTTGATGTATCCCCGAAGATGGCCGTGCCACTCGAGCCTATCCTCGAGAAGGTCCTTCGCCATGGACATGTTCGTCATTGCCTGGTCGAACCTGCCCTCTTTGTAGGTCTCAATAGAATCCACAATCAACTCCTCAACGTCCTGACAGAACACATCCACCTTTCTCGCCTGAAAGACCAAGTTCCTCGTATGCCTGTAGGACGAAAGGAAGTTCATGCTCCCGAAGTTGCGCTCCTCAAGAAGGCCCGCAGCTGTGTTCGCGATGTTGGTGTCCCTGCTGAATATGCACTCCACGAGCGCGAGCTCCCCTACCTCGGACTGTGTGAGCCTTGCAAGACTCGCTCTTATCTGGCTCCTGACCTTCGGGTCCTCGTGATTGTAGTGCCTTGCAAGGACCGGAACTATGGCGAGCGGGTTCTGTCTTCCGTGCTCCTCCAGCCTGTCGATAATCTTGCGTTTCCGGCCGGGCACATGCGATGCCAGGTCGGCCTCTAGATGACGCTCGATCCTGAGGCTCTCGACGTCTCTTGACATTTCAACGTCGGCGTCGCTGATGTAGATGTCTCTGGCCACAACTAGCACCTGGCACGGTTAGGATGACCATGCCGATACATAAGGCTTTTCGGAAGCTAAGTAGCTGCCCGGAAAACGATGGCTCACGCCTACATTTCACCAGGATTCGCTTTGTCCGCAACTTGCCCGCAATCGAACCCAATCAGGGCGTAGTGGCCATCGCTCACACTCATAGAGTAGCGAAAGGCCACTGCTCAGGATTAGCAGGCTTGATTACTTGCTGCCCCAGCGGCCGATCACTATGATCAGGACGACCATGAATACCGTCAGAACAACCGCGGTGATGACGTAGCCGACCCATGCTTGCAGGTTAAAGGTCAAAACTGTTGGATCTATCTTAGCCACCTTCAAGCCGCCCACCACGACGTTGTTCCACATCAGCGCAATAACGAAGCCGAACGCCGCCGCAAGCGACGTCGCTATGGTTTTCTTCACTTCTGCCTTTGACAATTTCTTCTCATCTGCCAACTCATTTACCCCCGAAAACCTGAGAACTCTGACCGTAGAAATACGTTTCGGGTAACATCGTCGCCAGTTCTACAAAGAAACGGCGTTCACTTTGACACGTACATTTTCCTCAGCTCCCCGACAGTCGGAAAACTCAAGGCCTTCTCGCCGGAGAACAATATTGGCTTGAAGCTGGACAGGCCGGCATCGGACAGAAGAGGGGAAATGCCGTCGGATGATTCCTGGCTGACAACATCCGTTCCTGGGAAGACGAGGCTCAGCGCTGGGAGTACTAGTACACCTCTGTCGGCATCGAAGAGAAAGCATTGGTACTTCAGCGATGCTCCTGCGCCGTCCCTCAGCCTGATTGACGGATGGATATGCCCCATTACTGTCCTATCGCCAGTCAAAGAGCCAACGTGACCATGGACTACACGGGTGCCCCCGCAAATGATTTCTCGGCGCAACGGGACGTCATATTCCCGCAGGATAAGGCCCAGAAAATTGTCGTGATTGCCCTTCACAACCTCTAGTGGTGCAAAACCACGCAACATCTCGATGAATCGTGCGACGTCGTTCCATTCTTGGGTTAGGTTCCTTGAGAAGTTGTGCTTGAGATCCCCTGCCACGACGAGGTTCCTAGGCCCAACTGCTTCCACAATGTCGGAGATGTAGTCCCCGATTCGCTTGGTCTGGACGCGGGGAATCGCGAGGCCCTCATCCTCGAGCGCAGCCTCACACCCAAGATGCAGGTCAGCTATCACCATTACATTGTCCTCGGTCAGGAGAGCAGCGCCCCCCTTGTAGACTTCAAGACCGTCCCAGACCTTCTTGGCTCTGTACGCCACAATACTGGAACTCGAGGGAGGAATAACAAACTTTGCAGCGGCAGGGGCAGCCATGTGACTACCTTCGCCCAGGCCGCAGCCTTCTTAAAGAGCAAGCCTATTCCTTTCCCTGGTCCAGATGCTCAGAAACAGCTTTCTCTTCCTGGATGGCATCGGGCCGAGGACTGAGTTCCGTCTTTGGCAGGAGGGAATGACTAGCTGGAACGAATTCGTCGATCGGGAGCGGGTTCCGAGGATATCTGCCGAGAGGAAGGCAGTCTACGATCACCAGCTCGCGACTGCTGAGCAGAGACTCTCCATGCTGGACGCGAAGTACTTCGCCTCGAAGATCCCCTCACGAGAGCAGTGGAGATGCCTGCAGGATTTCAACAGGAATCTTGTCTATCTGGACATTGAGACCACCGGAATATCTCCGAGGTCCCCCATAACAGTGGTCGGCATCTTCGACGGGACACGAATGTACTCGCTCGTGCGCGGTTTGAACCTCGACAAAGAAAGCCTCAGCGCTATCCTTTCGAGGGCGAGCATGCTGGTGACCTTCAACGGCTCGAGCTTCGACCTGCCGATGATAGCATCGCAGTTCCCTGGTGCGTTGCCGGATGTCCCCCACGCTGACATGAAGCACGCGCTTCGCAGGGTCGGTTTGTCCGGAGGGCTCAAGGCTGTCGAACGCGAACTGGGCATCGAAAGGGACCGGAGGGTCGAGTACATGACTGGCGAGGATGCAGTGTACCTCTGGAAGCTCTGGGAGAAACGCGGCAACAGGAATGCCCTCAACCTTCTCCTGGAGTACAACGCTGAGGACACCAGGAACCTCAAGCGGCTGAGCAGGTACGCATACACGAACCTGAGGCGGATGACCTTCGAGAAGGCGGTTGCAACTGCCAAAGATTGATAAATCGCCTTCGGGTTAGGGAACTGGGATGGACGCGCTTCTAGGCCTCATTATCGCAATGCTAGTGTTCGTTTTCCTCATCGTGCTCATCAGCCGATCGGCCAAGAGCATCATAGTGCTCGGAATCGCGTTCACAGCGTTCTTCGTGCTGCGGTTCTTGGGGGTGCTCTGATGGCCGATCGGACAGCGGACATTCTCGTCTCCAAGCTTCCAAAGCCTCTGTGGAAGTCGGCAATAGACGCCGCAGAAGCGATAAGAACGGCATCCAGGGTTCTTGTGGCCACACACATAGACGCGGACGGGATCTCCGCAGCCGCTGTGGCTGCAGTCGCACTGAAAAGGGCCGGCCAGGACCCTGGGGTCAAGTTCCACAAGAAACTGGACGAGAATGCCATCTCGGAGCTCAGGTCGGCAGGAGCTGACCTGGTCTGGTTCACGGACTTGGGGAGCGGCTCGATATCCAAACTCGGAGGAATCAGGGCAGTCGTAACAGACCATCACGTGCCTGACAAACCCCTCGCAAATGAAAGGAAACCGGGGCAAGCGCTGATCTCTGACTTCCAGCAGGTGCTCCAGGTGAATCCTGTCCTGCACGGCATTCAAGGAGCGACGGAACTCAGCGGAGCAGGGAGCACGTTCCTAGCCGCGCTAGCATTGGACCGAGAGAACATCGACCTCGCATACCTGGCGGTTCTCGGCGCAGTCGGAGACCTTCAGGACCAGAAATCAAGAGGGCTCGAGGGCATCAACCGGGATGTCCTGAACGCAGCCATAGCCTCAGGCGCAGTTCACGCGGTCCAGGACATAAGGTACTTCGGAAGGGAGACCAGACCCATCCACAAGATGCTGGAATTCTCAAGCGACCCTGTGATACCTGGAATAACAGGGAACGAGCAGGCGGCGGTCAGCTTCCTGGTTGGCCTGGGGCTGGACCTGAAGGAGGGCGAGTCTTGGAAGACCTGGGCTGCGCTCCAGGACAAGGAAAAGGAGTCCGTCATCGAGGCGATCAGGGACGTTCTCAGAGGCGCCAGGAGAAGGCCTGAGACTATCGCTCGTCTGACAGGGGAGGTCTACATCTTTCCCAAGGAACACGCCGGATCTCCGCTCAGGGACGCCAAGGAGTTCGCCACACTACTGAACGCCTGCGGGCGGCATGGTAGGGCCGAAATTGGACTGGCAATATGCAGAGGTGACAGAAAGGACATCCTCGCGCAAGGAATCACTCTCCTCAGGGACCACAGGTCCGCGCTGAGCCAGGCGCTTGCGCTCGCGAAGGGCAAGGGAATTGTCAGATTGCGGAACATCCAGTATTTCGATGCGGGTGACGAGATAGAGGACACGATTGTCGGGACCGTGGCGGGCATGCTTCTGAACAGCGAGGGGTCCGACAGGAGTGCTCCCATGGTTGCTTTCGCGGACTCGACGGAGTATTCGGAAGTCCCGAGCGTGAAGGCATCAGCAAGAGGCACTCAGGATCTTGTTGCATTAGGCATGGACCTGTCGTACGCTATGCGCCATGCCGCCGAGTCCGTAGGGGGCGTCGGTGGAGGGCACAACATCGCTGCTGGAGCGACCGTTCCCACGGATAGGAAAATGGACTTCTTGAAGATCCTGGACGATACGGTCGGCTCCCAGATCACCGGGATAGCACGGCGAGCAGGATAGCCTTCTGGGCGTGCATCCTGTTCTCAGCCTGGTCGAACACCACGCTGTGAGGCCCGTCAATGACCTCTGCAGAGACCTCCATGCCCCTGTGCGCGGGCAGGCAGTGCATGAAGATCCAGTTCTTGTTGGCCTTTTCCGCGACCTTCTCGTTCACCTGATAGGGCAGGAAGATCGTCTCCCTCTGCTCCTTCTCTTCCTCCTGGCCCATTGATATCCAGGTGTCTGTGTAGATGACGTCTGCGCCCTCGCACGCCTGGAACGGGTTCGACAGCACTTCGATCGTGCAGCCCTTGGTCTTCGCAATCTCCTGGGCCTTCGCCAGGATGTCGGCATTCGGCCTGAAGTCCTTAGGAGTTGCAGCGCGCATGTTCATGCCCACTATGGCGCATCCCAGCAGTAGCGAGTGGCAAACATTGTTGCCGTCCCCAACATAGACCATTTGCAAGCCCTTGAGTTTCTGTTTCTTCTCCAGGACGGTCATGAGGTCAGCAGCGCACTGACATGGGTGCTCCATGTCGTCGAGGCCGTTGATTACGGGGACCGAGGCGTGTTTAGCCAGTTCACGCATGATCTGATTGCTGAACGCCCGGTACACGATGGCGCTGACGTACCGGCTGAGCACGTTCGCGACGTCCGAGACCGACTCCCTTTTGCCTATCTTGACCTCATCGGGGCTGATGTAGAGGGCCTTCCCTCCTAGCTGGGCCATGCCCACCTCGAACGAGACCCTCGTCCTGAGGCTGGGCTTCTCGAAAACCATGCCCAGGACTTTCCCCTTGAGGGGCTCGGGTTTCGCTGTCTTCTTGGTCTCCTTTTTCGCAAGATCCTTCTTCATCTTGATTCCGCTTGAGAGGATTTGTTCGAAATCTTTCCTCATGTCGAGAACAGAGATGATATCCCGCTTCAGTACGACCACCATATGCCTCAATCGAGACCGCAGTCTTAAGCCTTTTCAACGGACAGGAATCTAGCGGCCTTCATGGATACGGATCATTCGCATTTGGAGCGGCCGCATGCTATGCAAGTCTCGCAGCCGCTGATGTGCATAACGGGCGCTCCGCAGTCCGGACATGAGCGAAGGTATGCCTTGTAGCACGATTCGGGTTCGGATTCCATCAATTCCCCCGAGGAACATCTAGGCCATCTGTGGTCATATTCGTTGACCCTGGGGATCGTTGAAAGTGCTTCCATAAGACTAGCTGGACGGGTGTTCAAGGCAGAATCGCATTAGACAAGTTTTATCTATGAATATAACATGAAGGCGGTCTGTGGCCGGGGTGGGGTAGTGGTATCCTTGGGGACTGTGGATCCCTTGACCCGGGTTCAATTCCCGGTCCCGGCCCCTTAGAGCCTCCTGTGATTTACTCTGAGAACATGGCACCGCAATGAGGGCATCTGGTATCTTTCTCGGACACCGCCCTGCCACAGGCGGGGCATTCGAATTCCAACGATGACGATGAATCGCTCTTGGGCTCGTCACCCTCACTGTCTAGATCGATGCTGGATCGTTCCGCGATCTCCTCGGCGAAGACCGAGAACTCAGTGCCACAAGACCCGCATATGCGCTGGCCGGACACGATTAGTTCGCCGCAGAAGGGGCATTCGAACGATACATCCTCGAAGGATGCGCCGCACCTTGGACAGCTCGGCTCGTTCCCTGAGACTGTCTTCCCACATGAGAGGCAGCCGAAAACGAAGACTGGCGCAGCCTTGTCGCTCATGATATTAAGATGAGAGTGCGGATATTTAAGAAGTTGCAGACTCGCGCAAAATGCTCGAATAGGGAGACCGCCGCATTATATCTACTAGCCCTTCTTCGATTTCGCCTTCTTGGCTGGCCGCTTCTTCGGGGAGACTGGCTTCTTCTTCGTCTTCGTCTTTGAAACGGTAGCTTCGACCTCAACTTCTTCCTCGCCCTCAGGGAGTTCTTCGAAAACCGCTTGACAGTTCGAACAGGACTTGGCGGAGATAGGAATCTTCTCCCCACAGACCGGGCAGTCGACTTTCGCCTCCCCGAGTGGCAGGTCGCATCGAGGGCAATTGTCCTCATCGCCACGAATCATAAGACCGCACCCGGGGCACGCAACCCTTCGGACGAGGGTCTTCATGGCTTCGAGCTCCGTTTTGATTATGTTGTCCACGAACTCATCCATGTCAAACCCCGAGCTGGATTTCTCGACGCTATCGGAAAACTCGGTGAGATCGATGCCGCAGTTCGAGCACTTGGAGGCGTTCCTCCAGACCAAGCCCGAACAGAACGGGCACTCGAAGAGCGTTCCGGGCCCGAATTGAAGGCCGCACCTAGGGCACTCGGAATCACTGGCCTTGACTATGCGCCCGCACTTGAAGCAGCTGAGGAAAATGTCTTTTCGCTCGTCTGCCATCATCATCACAGGATAGTTTATCCGTTATATAAAGGGTGAAACCGAAGACGTCTGATATGCCTCGTTCCCTCACGTACCGTTGCGCCTGCTCCCGCGCTTTGTGGCAGCCGCACAGACGAATATCATCGTCATCATGGAAACGATCGGGAACACGCTGGCATTGAACTCCGGTATTTTGTCGAATATGACCTGGATGCCGGTCGTGTTCTGCGTCCACTGCCAGCAGATCAAGGTCTCGCCTGAGACGGAGTATATCGAAGTCAGGTATTGTTTGGGGTCCGTCCTTTGGGAGCCCAATGAGAATGTGCTCCATCCAAGGCCCGCTGGCTTCTTCTTGCAGTCGATGCCGTTGTCAGCAGTCATGTTGATCCAGAAGGCAAACAAGTTGCCGGTGGAGCTGTCCAGGGAAATCGTCGGATACTTGAAGCCAACGGTATTTGTGGAACCACTCAGGTAGTTCGTACCGTTCCAAGAAGTGCTGGTAACGTTGTAGGTGTACTGTATGTGGGGCTTTGAGGCACCTCCCTGAGTGTGCGAATCGCCAAAGACAACATACACGACCCCGTTACTGTTGACGACAACGGATGGAGGGGCGTTATCGGTGTTCTCGAGGGAATCAGGTCCACCCGGAGTCCAGATGTCCACGGGTGTCGGGGTCCATGAACCCGTGTATTTCTTCGCGGAGACATACCCGCTGTGTGCGTATACCGCCCACATGTCGCTCCCAGTGCCTGCCGGGACAATCGAGCCTTTGACGTTAGTGTTGAGGTCGGTGAGGCCCATTGTGCCTGCGGCCGCCCGATTGTTGATATTGGCAGTGCTCTGGCTCCTGAACGCCGCCAAGTCGTATGAGTTGCCCGAATAGGTGGTCTTAGCGCTTGATAGGACCCAAACATAACCGCCAGCATCGCGACTGATGAAAGCGTTCTTGCCACCCAGAGCGAACGAAGATACGTTCCAAAGCACGTCATTACCCAGCCAGGAGATGGCCGCTGGTGAAGCGGTGACCGTCCCACGTTGGAGGTAGATGTCACCGGATGCTGTCGACACATCACCGACTGCATACACATAGGGGCTGGCATACCATATGGAAACCTCATTCACGCCGATGGTCGCAAACACCTGCCCACCGTTCGTCCATGTCTTCCCACCATCTGTGCTGTTCTTGTACACTGTGTTGGTTCCATCGAAGAAGAAGCTCCAGTAGTTCGTGCCGTCGTAGAACAGCTTCCGCTGGTAGGACATCGCGGTCGCGAACTGGGAAGTCGTCGAAGAATCGACGGCCCACCTTTCTAAGTTGCCCGCAGAGGTGGGAAGTCCGCCAGACAAAGCTCTGACGGTGAGTGTATCCAAAGCTGCAACATCTGCCCGGTCCTTCCAGTCAGTCGTCTCGACAATGAACTCGACAGTCGAGCTGCCACCCATGCTGGAAGCGCTGACGCCAACCTCGATCCGGTGCTTGTCCTTTGCAGCATCAACGTTCGAGACCAGCTGCGTCCAACCGCCAGAAACCCACTGATACGGCGTTTTGGAGACGATGCGCCCGTCGATGCCGGTTACCTCCATCTTGTAGTCCGCGCCTATGGTCTTTGATCCGAAAGACTCGACATAGCCAGTTGTTGAAGATCTGTCAGTGTCGATGTACACCCTCAGGACATCGGGCGCGGCTACTCTCCCAGCCACAACTGAGCCTCCGCCACCGCCTGTTGGCTTGAGCTTTATGAATGGCACATACGCGCCCGCGCACATATCCCCTGACACGCTGACGAAGAAGTAAGATGAGCCTGTGGTGTTCACATTGCCCACTGAATCGATATCGATATTCTGGTTCTGGACTGGGATCGGTCCGTCCACATCGGGGGTCGTCCTGCCATTCCAGTCACCGAATGCGCCATCAATTGCGATTGATGCGGGCTGTGTGCCGACATACGCCCCAGCTGGGTCGCCCAGGATCTCGACGGATGCGAAACTTGAGGTTATGTCTTGAGAGGTGATGAAGGCAGAGACGAACTGCCCGGAGAGAACGCTGGATGTATCAACGGACACATCTATAGGAGAGGAGGTCTCACCAGAAGTCAAAGAGAATCCTTGCACCGTTGACGCCCATGTAACGCCAACATGCTCAGGTACAACCTGTGAAACGCTCCCGCCCGTGCCTTGGCACGAAAACGAGAGCCTGAGGAGTGGAGTCGACGTCGACGAGGGCACTAAGCCACTTGCGGGAACTGATGGGGACAGCTCTTGAGTGACAATGAGCAGGCCGCCACTCGGAGTCACGGTGTAGCTGACGGCCCTGCGCTCCAGCTCATCCTGGGAGACCAGCAAGAACCTCGCGCCCTGCGGTACACTGCTGGGCATGGTCGCCATCGCCTCGAGCTGGGCGCCGGCTAACGACTTCGACACAGAGCCGATGTCCTGCCACTCGCTCCAGTTAGACTTATCCACACCCGTGGGGAAGCTACTGACAGAAGCGGACTGAACTGTCCCGTTCCATCCGTCAATCTCTAGCACATACTCCGCACCGATGTCACCTACTTGGTAGCCCGTCGCAGGAGAGTTATCCGAGTCGACGAATAGGAAGAAGCTGCTGACGCTGGAGCTGCTCATCATGTTTGCCTGGGTGTGTGCATAGACATATACTCTGTCAGCGTCCACGCCGATAGACCACTCGCTGACATCGACTGCCGATGCGCCTGATAACGTCCTCATGCCAAACATGGGAACGTCGGACCAGTCGTCAAAGTTGCCGTCTATGTTGAATCGGGACGACTCCCTGGAATATGATAGGTAAACGAATGTGGGAATGACGATCACGAGCGCGACCAACACGGCCAGGAACTGCCACTTCTTCAGTATGTCCGCGCGCCTCTTCGGAAGTGTGGATCCTCTCGGGGATCCTCTGGTTCCGTTTATCATCCCTGTGCCGTTAACCATGCCGGTGCCGTTGATCATTCCCGTTCCATTGACGAGGCCCGTTCCATTGGTCACTCCTCTGCCGTTCACGAGGCCCCGTCCAGGCCCGGCAGAAGGCTCAGCAGAGATTGTTGTCACAACCTCCCGCATCGGCCTCTGGAGTTCCTTGGGAGGAGCCAATTCCTCGGGAAGGGGTGCGATCTCGGGCATGCCGGGCTCCGATGGGGCCTCCTCGAAACCCACACCGCACTTGGGACAGTTCTTTGCCCCCGGCCGTACCAAAGCCCCGCACTCGGGGCATTCGAGCATTATCTCTTCAAACGAGAGAGGAATCCCGCACCTGGGACATTTCGACTCTTCGCCGCCAAGAACAATGCCACAGGAGGGGCAGTTAACCTTGACATCTGGCAGTTCCGTTTTCGGAATCGGCGCTCGCAAGAAATCCTGAGAGGGCAGAACCCGTTCCAGGCGCTGGGTGACCCTGTGCTCGATCACCTTGTCAAGATCCCGCCTAGAGGGGACCTTGTCGATATGGGTCGCACAGAACGGGCACTTCTCGAGGTCCGGTGACACCTTTTTGCCACACAGCGGACATTGTACCATCTGGTCATCAGTCAAGTTATCTGCACCTCAGGGGGAGTAATCAGGAGTTCGTCTTTGCTATCTGGTAGTCTAGTCGGCTTTTTGCCAACCAATTGTATCATAGTGTTCCTATACATATATAAGAAGTCTGGCTTACTCTTGGATCTAATAATCTTCGAGCCCTAAAAGGAGCTAAATAGTACTTGAGATGCAAAGTGCGGTCGGACTAGCCAGCATCCTCCGGCCTTCACAACCTTAATATATACCTCACGGACTCGCAAAGGCAGGTGAGGGTATTTGGCTTGGACAGGCCCGATGATCAAGAGAGATGAGTTCAGATTCGAGATTCCGAAGAGCTTCAAGGCCTGTATGAGCACCTCGGCTGTCATCTTCGCCGATGACAAGATGATACAATCGGTAAAAGCGGACAACGCCCCTGAGCAGGCGGCCAATGTCGCATGTCTTCCAGGGATTGTGGGCAGCTCGCTCGCAATGCCAGACATTCACTGGGGGTACGGTTTTCCCATAGGAGGAGTGGCCGCTTTCAACTCAGAGTCGGGAGTGATATCGCCAGGTGGAATCGGGTACGATGTCAACTGCGGCGTGAAGCTGGTCCGGACAGACCTCACGGTCAAAGACATCGGGAACGACATCAAAAAGCTGATTGACACTATTTTCAACAATGTCCCCTCGGGCGTCGGCGAGAAGGGCAAGCTTAGGCTCAGCGGGAGGGAGATTGACGATGTCCTTGAGCAGGGGGCCCAATGGGCCGTGTCCAAGGGGTACGGGTGGGAGGATGATCTAACATCCTGCGAAGAGGAGGGACGGATGAAGAGTGCGGACTCTGCGAAGGTGGACATGAAAGCCAAGCAGAGGGGCGCACCCCAGCTGGGAACCCTCGGAGGAGGGAACCACTTCCTGGAGATCCAGAGGGTCGAGAAGATAATCGATCCCGTTGCCGCGAAGGCGTTCGGCATCAATTCGGTCGACCAGATCATGGTCAGCATTCATTCGGGCTCGAGGGGCTGTGGTCATCAGATCGCGAGCGATTACATCAGAATCATGGAAGGCGCGCTCAAGAAGTACTCAATCAGTGTGCCCGATAGGCAGCTGGCATGTGCGCCTGTTAGCTCCCAAGAGGGCCAGGACTGCTATGTCGCGATGAGCGCAGCTGCCAACTATGCCTGGGCGAACAGGCAACTCATACTGCACTGGGTCCGCGAATCCTTCGAGCAAGCACTTGGCAGAAGGGCGGAGGAGATCGGGATGGATGTTGTGTACGACGTCGCACACAACATATGCAAGAAGGAGGAGCACATGGTCGCTGGCAAGCGCATGAAGCTCTATGTTCATAGGAAGGGCGCGACGAGAGCTTTCGACACCACAAGGTCCGAGGTGCCACAGAAATACAGATCCGTCGGACAGCCAGTCCTGATCCCTGGGGACATGGGCAGCGCGAGCTATGTGCTGGTCGGAACGCCAGGGGCTATGGCGGAGACCTTCGGGTCGACGTGCCATGGGGCAGGAAGGTTGATGTCGAGGACATCCGCGACTAGGAGGTTCTCGGCCAATGAGGTTATTTCGATGCTCCAGGGCAGGGGAGTCTATATCCGAGCAGCCTCGAGGGAGGGAATAATCGAAGAGGCGCCCGGAGCATACAAGGATGTCGACGATGTTGTGAGGATAGCCCATGGCGCGGGAATATCTAAGATCGTCGCCAGGTTGAAGCCGATTGGCGTCATGAAGGGCTAGAGTTCGAGGACCTTTTTTGAAGCCTTCGCGACCTTCTCTCTGTCCTTCGCAGGACATGCCACCATGACCGCCCATTCGTGGACTCTTCGAGTGTGAAGTGACGATGCGATCGAGCTCATCCTCGGGAGGAGCCGCACCTTCGTCCCATCGAGGATGCGAACATCTGTGAGTGATATCCTGGGCTCTGAGATCTTCAGCTCGTTGGATGGGACATCGACGATCACGTGGCCAGGGTCTATCCCCGCCCTCCTTGCGATATCCTGCTCGAGCTTACGGCGTCTTCCCATTTCGCCGAACTCGTCGATGCTTTCCCAGTCCTCTTCATCGACCTCGCGCACGGGGATCGCATATGCCTTCTTGAACAGCTGTCGGTACTTGATCTGCGTCGCAATCTCCTCGAAGTATCCTCCCATCTCAGTAAGACGGCCAAGAAGGCTGGCATCTGTCATTCTGTGAATATCGCCCATCTCCTTCTTGCCAAGGAGCTCGACAGCCTTGGCGAGCATGAGCTCAGATATTCTGACCGTCTTGTGGAAGTACACCGCGGAGAACATCAGCGCTCTCGCAACCAGCATGCCCTCAACAGCGCTCAGGCCTCCTTTGTCGACCACAAGGTCACCGTTGAATATCTGGATCGTCTCGAGCAGCCTGTCAAGATCGATAACCCCGTAGGCAACGCCAGTGTAGTGGGAATCCCTGACGAGATAGTCCAACTGATCGGCATCGATCGTTCCACTGACTATCTGCGACAAATAGCGTCTCTCGTTGAAAAACGCCTGGCCCTCTTCCCCGCCAGGGAGGGTGCTCTGAAGACCGGCCTGATCATGTGAAAACTCCAATAGGCGTGCCACATCCTCTGGTTCGATGTCATGGGCCTCAAGGACGGCATTGATTGTCTTGTAGTCGCCCAGTATCCGTTCCTCAGCTTCGGACAGAACGGTCTCCTCACCTCTTATGAGTCGCCTCGAGATCTCAGCGTGGTCGATGCCGAATCTGTCGTGGAGAACCACCTCGAAGGTGTGCGAATAAGGGAGATGGCCTACGTCGTGAAGCAGGGCGGCGCATTTCACGAGCTCCGCCTCTTTTGGATCGAGCTGGAGCGCTGTGCAGATCCTGCCAGCTACCGCGTAGGTCCCGAGAGAGTGCTCGAACCTAGTATGGTTCGCACCTGGGTAGACCAAGTAGGCAAGACCTAGCTGGTGTATGCTGTGGAGCCTCTGAAGCTCTGGGGCCTCGACGAGCGAGAGGAAGACGCCATCTAGTCTCACGCTCCCGTGTACAGAGTCCTGGATGATCTTGTGTCCGGTCAACGGGAGCAAGACGACTTGGCAGAATATAAGGGTTCAGGGTCTGTGCACGACCCGCGCTTGTGCCACGTCCAGATGAGTCCCTCGACCGACTTCGAATGGACATTATACATTTTGATAATGATGCCAAAAGCCTTTTAAAAACCCCTTGCCATCATTAGATTGACCAGCAAAGCCGCAGGAGAACTTCTGATGGAGTCCCAACAGGTGACGGGCAGCCAAGACAGAATCCTAACATACGTAGAGGGTTTTGACAGCAAAATCGGCGGCGGAATCAAGAAGGGACATGTTGTGCTCCTCGCTGGAACTCCTGGCACCATGAAGTCCTCGGTCGCCTTGAACATACTCTATAATAACGTCAGAAAACGAGGCGTGAATGTGCTCTATGTCTCCATAGAGGAGAACAAGGAGAGCCTTTTGACGGCCATGCAGAACCTGGGCTTTGGAAGTATCGACGAGAACAAGTTCTTCATCGTAGACATTGGGAAGCTCAGGCTGGAGCACACTGATGCGGATGTCGGCAGAGACTGGTTCAAGATCCTGAAGGAGTACTTGCGCAAGAAGGTCGAGAACGAGGGGGTCGAGATAGTGGTGATTGACTCCCTGACAGCGATATACTCCCTCGCGAGCATCACGAACCCCAGACAGGAGCTGTTTCACTTCTTCGGATTCCTGAAGCGGCTCGGGGTCACGACTTTCCTCATATCAGAGACTCAGGTGAACGGCGGCGCATTCGGTCCGTACCACGAGGATTTCCTCGCGGATGGGACGATCCTTCTGAAGTTCGTCGATGTCGGGGAAACCGATGTGCAGCTTAGAATCCGATGCGTGAAGATGAGGCATTCGAAGATACATCATGGCTATCTGACGCTCATCTTCAGAGACGGCCAGTTCATCGCGACAACTCCGATTGCGGAGTAGTGTTCGAGCATTCTCTAAGGCTGCAAATGCGCTAACAGTCGAAAGTGCTGCCGAGGACGATGCGGGTGATCTAGAACCCGCCTTTGATTTTGTTCCTGTCTATCTTGACCGCCTTCGGGGTCACCATCAGGAGGTTCTTGCCGACACCGGCGACATCGCCGTCGACATCCCTCGCGACATTCTTCAGCTCTGCTGTCACTCTCTTCATGGTGAGGTCATCGTTGGCGATCGATGTGTAATCCACGACCACGATATTGCCAGCGTAGACCTGGCTCGTGAGCGCGGACAAGTCCTCGTACCTGAAGAGCTCTCCGACCTTCACGACCGTTTGGGCGCCCTCGGTGCCCATCAGGCCCTCGTCCTCGAACACCATCTCTGTGAGATCAATGTACTGCTCTGCTCCGGAAGTCTCCCGAGGCTCAGTCTCCTGAGGCGTTGGGAACGGCTTCTTCTTGAGAATCGTCACGGTGCATCCCTCGGTCGATGTAATAAGCTTGTTTGGATATAAAACCTATCATGCATAGCCAGGCAACTGATTTTTCCGTTCAATCAACGGGGGATTGACGCTCGGAGAGGTCATAGACCTCTCGAATGCTCGATTCACTTCGAGCATCGCGGAGTTTGTGTCTTTTCGGCAATAGTGTCGCTCGGTTGTTGTCGTTGAGGAGTGTCCCAGCATGATGGAGACTGTCTCTAGGGGTACTCCTCGGTCCAAAAGAGTTTGACCATAGGTCCGTCTCAGTCCATGGACGGTGAACCGAACCCCTGACAGTCGCTCAAGCTGGCATTTCCATCTCTCTGCCATCGGGGCGCTTACCGAACGGTCAGGGTGTCGCTCGGTGAACACCAGCGGGGTTGTCTCCAGCATTCCCTTCTTGGCGAGCATCTCCTCTCGCGCTCTGAAGTATCGCACGATCACCGGTCTCAACGGTTCGGGTATTGGTACGATTCTCTGTTTGCCGTATGTGCGCTCACCCTTCGGATGGCTTACGCGAAGAGTCCAGCTTGTTGTGTTCAGGTCCGATCTCTCAGCTCGCGTTAGCTCGCTCAGTCTGAGGCCCGTGTAGGCATATGTCCACATCAGGAACCTGATGGACTCTCCCTTCCAACCACTGGTCTTTTCGATCGAGTCGAACACCTTGGCGAGCTGGCCCTCAGTCAGACTCGGTTTGCGTTCGGTCTCCATTCTGGGGAACATTGTCGGGTGTCTGGCTTTCATGCGTTCCATGATTCCGTTTCCCGCGAACCTGAGCAACCCCTTCAGAATCACAATGTACTGGACCTGGGAGTTGTGCGATAGGCCCATCTCACGGATTCCAAACATCAACGCGGTTATCTCTGGCTCTCCCCAATTGACGGGTTCGGCCTTGAGGTCGGGGTTCTTAGCTCGCAACTCAGCATACACGCGTTCTGTCGTTCTCAGGATAGAACCCGCGCTCGCCAATGTGCTTGGCGACAAGTATGCCTTGTTTGCGTTCATGTATTCACCTATGGCCGTCTTCAGAGGGTATCGGCCCATCGATCTCGCCCTCCGTTTGCGTCCTCTTCTTCTTCCAACCGAGAGAACCCTATTGCGACATTGCCGAGTCGCATTGTTTCCCTCGGCTGGGGTATCAATCGCAGGGCGTGTCAAACTATCGGATGTCATTTTACGAACCGGAATCCGGCCTTGTTCCCCTCGTGCCGGAACCCCCCTCCTTTCCTAGACGATTCCCAATGGTTTGATGCGAAACGCCAAACTCGGTTGCTATTGCTCTGAGGCTCATCCCTTGGACCCTGAGCTCTCTCGCCCTGGCAACATCGATTGGCTTCGCAGGAGCCCCCAATCGCTTTCCTTGGGCCTTTGCGCGAGCCAAGCCCGCCTTGGTGCGGTCGCGGATAAGCTCTCGTTCAAACTCTGCGATCCCTGCTAGAACGCACAATAGGAGCTTCCCTGTGGGGGTATTCGTCGAGATATCTTGGTCTGTGCACTCGAACCCTATTCCCCGCGCTTGGAGCTTCTCCAACAGGGCGTAGAGATTCGGGACGGATCTGGCAATGCGGTCGACCCTGATCGTCAGGATAAGTTCGACTCTTCTGTGCATTGCGTCATCTATCATTCTATCCAGGTCGGGACGATTGGCATCAGCGCCCGATGCGAGGTCCTTGTACTCATCGAAAATCTCCCACCCCCTCTCTGTGGCGTAGGCTCTCAGACGGATGAGCTGGTTCTCAGGATCTTGGGACTCGTCAGCCTTTGACACGCGAGCATAGAGAGCGACTTTCATTGGGTATCACCCAGTTTCTCGTTGTGTGTTCCGTCTAGCTGTCCCCTTCCGTCCCTACCGTCCCTTTTATCATTAATGGGGGGGACGGAAGGGACACTAGGGGACGGACAAGAGGTACTCTGAGCTTTCTGAGCAGCATCGAAATCAGCCAACGGCTTCTGAGGTTCGGGTTGCACAACTGGCCGACACTCTTCTCTTTCGTCGGCGGGGACATATTTGCATAGCATCCGAATCGCATGGTCACTGCAAAGCCTGAGCAGGCGAAGTCTGCCCGCACTCCCACCGCTGCGAAGGGCCTCGAATCCAAGACTGCGTGCCCGTCGGCCTATTCTCTCAGGCTTGACATCCGCGCCAAACAGCTCCTTAATCATCCCCGCGATATCTGAAGCGCTTCTGCCTTCCATTCGAGGATCTGCTGCGAAGTATGCGCGGACTATCCATCCGTCCTCCGAATTAGCCCTCTGGTCGACAATCCTCTCCGACAGGTCGTGGGCAATGGAAGCGACCTGCGGATAAAGTTCTGGAAGATGTGCTTTCGCCAATGAGGCCATCGGCTGAAGTATCTGATTCATGCGGGTCGAGACGCCCTCGAACTCAAGAGAGAAGTCGTTGGTGAATCGTCCTAGATTCTGCAGACGGAAGTACTCCAGGCGATTGCGCAGATGCTGGCCCTCCTCGTCAAAGTCTGGAGGCAGATTGAGGAGTATGTCGGTCCTTGTCCGGCCAAACATCGGCACAACCAGGCATCTGCTCTCTAGCGCGTCGTCACGGAAGCCCTTCCTTGTCACCAATATCGTCGGCCCATAGGAGTCGAAGACCTCGGTCTTCAGCGTCTCCTTGTCGGTTCTCCAGACAGCGGCTCCCCGTTCATAGCGGGAGTTGTAGAACTTAACGAGCTGCGATGACTCGCTGTCATCAGATCGTCCCCGCTCCTCGATGTCTGCCTCATTGACATATATCGTGCCGTGCCACTTCTCGGCGTTCCTGAACAACGACGAGAGCGAGAGAACGCCGTCGGCTCGCATCCCTCTGAAGGAGACCTGCCACAAGGCGTTGCCTATTCGGGTCTTCCCGCAGTCTGCGCCCCCGCGTGGGTTAATGATTGGAAGAACAGGGAGTTTCTCGTACAGCCACTCGGTCAACTTCTGAAGGGCGCACAGCCTGACTAGAGCAGTGTCTGTCTCGACCCATTTCGTGATGAACGCGACGATGTCCTCTAACAACATGCTCGCGTTGCCATACTCTTCGATGCCGGATGGCAGCAGGACTTTCTTCTTCTGAAGCAGAGCGTCGTCTATCGGCACGAATGTCACGCCGTTCCTCTCGAACTTGTTGACGAACTTGTGTTTCCAGTCCTTCCACACAAGGAACTGCGCTCGCTCATTGCGATATACTTCATCGACGACCGTTCCGTCGTCGAGCATGAATCCAGCCGTCTCGAAGGCTCTGTCCTCAACGCCATAGGTTACCAGAGACACAAACCCCTCTGGAGTCTCAGCGACCTCCGCAGAGCGGTTGTCTAGGCAATCCTGCAACCGCTTGTATGCTCGGCGGTCGCGTTTCCGCAACTCCTCGCTCTTCTCCTTCCACATCCTCTGGCATTCGATGTCAGCACTTGACCGATCAGCCGCGTTGTGGAGCAACCACATGACAAGACTGTGCATCGAGCTCGAAGCTGGGTTTTCTGGAGTAAGTGCCCTGTTGCGGCCTTTCACCACAACTCCTCCCTGATGATGGGCCGTCCTGTCCTGCTGGACTTGCTGAATATGACATAGATGCTGTATGTTCTGGCAGCGTCCAGCCACATCTGGAAGTCGGAAGGGCGGCCCTTGCACACAACGCCGGAATTCCGTCTGCGCTCGAAAACCGCATCCCCCGTTCCCTTCTTGACTTCTCCCTGCATTGCCATCCCTCCCATCTGCTATTCGTCGAGCGGAAGGTTCGTTTCACTGGTCAATGTCGTCCCCCCGAAGGCACTGCTCCACCATCACAGCGATCTGGGAGCATCTCAAGCCTATCTCATGCAAGCGTGGAAATAGGACGGTTTTCGGGGAGACGACAACATCACCCTTCCGTCGTACTCGGCGAGATGCAACGGGGCCAAGGCCGAAATGCCATTTCTCATGATGTAGTCCCTCATCTTCGACGCCCTGTACGGCGTCATGGTCCTGTACAGCCCCTTGATCTTCCCGTACGCCTGCTCGTACACGCTGTAGGTCGACGCGTACACGCTGTAGACCGACTCGTACACGCCGTAGGCCGACTCGAACCTTCTGTACGGTCCCTCGGTAGTCGTGTCCGCCCTCAACGCCATCGACTGAAGCTTGGGACTGCCCGAAAGGTGAAGATTTCAGTAGCTGCTCGCGAGGACGCGGGCTATTGAATAGAAGTACGGCGATGACATCGCCTGGTTCACCCGGTATTTCGCACACGCCTAGATCGTGAACAATGTTCCCAAGGAGGTGCGGATCCTTGGGCCAGCTGATAGAGATATTCAACACATTTTCCGGCTCCTCCTTGCCAAGCGCAGAAGCTTCAGAAGATGTACTGTCCTGCGAGAGCTCGTGGACCTCTGATCTTTCTGACCGTCGCTCTATGATGTCCTCGACCCACGGTTCGTCAATCAGCGTCTCCTCTGATATCTCTCGCGCGTCCAGGCCCTTGTCGAGAAGAGGCTTGATCTGGTTCGACCACATGCTCTCTTCTGAGAAGTCGTCATCCGGGCCCATGGCTGTCTTGGAACCTCTGTCGTCGGGCGTCTGCGTCACCATGGGACCTCCTCGACCAAGAGCTTCTGGTTGCTGCTTCTGGAGAACACGATGTACAGCCCGACAATCCGCGCCTGTTCCAACAACCAGGAGAAGTCCTCAGGGTAGCCCCTGACCACCAGGGCGAACGATTTCCTGCCTTTGCCTTCTTCCGTTATTTCCATTCCGTCCACCTTGCCCGGCGCTAGAGCTCGCTCTCTTTCAGAATCGTGTCACTCACCTCGAAGCCGCCGTTTGATGGTCGACGCGCTCACACCGTAGAGCACACCGACCTGCCGTAGCGAGAAACCCTGGTTCCGGAGCGCGTTGATCTTCCATAATGGAATGAACTTGCGCCTATGGAGCCACGGCCTGCCGACCTTCTTGATGATCTCCCTGAGGTCATCGTCGGTGAGCTCATGCCTCTTCCCGACCCGCACTTTCTGCACAGGCGCGGGGCCGGCGTTCGGACGCTTGTCGGGGGTCCACGGTCCGCTAGAGACCACCTTCGCGGCATCGCTGCTCGGCACTGGTCCAGTCACCCGAACAGCTCCCGCGCCTGTTGCATCGTCATTCACTCGTCATGCCCCCAGAGTTCGACAAGCTCCGCGACTCAAGTTCCCACTTCGTGGCCTTCACTCGTCCTCTGGCTGGTCATCATCGTCGAGACCAAGGCCGAACTGCTCGGCATACGCGCGGAGGACATGATCCACGAGCTCCTCCAGGCTAAGGTCTTCCTCAGCCGCATAGCGTTCCAATCGCTGGCCCAATCTGGCTCGGATTTCAACCGATGTTGTTTTCATCCTAGACCGCCTATCCGCCCCATCCGGAGCAACCCCTAATGGCATTGTGGGGTATTTGGGTTTTAGGATGGACGGGCTGAACGGGGTACAGCGGATGCCGATGGATGATTCGACGACAATGCTTAAGCGGGTCGAGATGCTTAAGTAACCGGTGAGGGTTATGAGACCTGAAGGCGGTTAAAGCTACCGCCCGAAAGCGGAGGCAGAAGGATGAAACTGTTAGGCATGACAGAGCTGGGCACGAACAACAGGATAACCATTCCCCCGAGGGCAATGGATGAGCTGAAGATGAAAAAGGGCGACATTCTCGTATTCTACGAGCACGACGGCAATCTTGTCATCAGTATCGATCGCGAGCTGAAGAAGAGGGATTGACATGCTGACACCGAAAGTTCAGATGCCCTTGAAGCTCGACCCGAAGTTGGTCGAGAGGTTCAAGGCCAAGTGCAGGGACGGGGGCAGGACGCAGACGGGCACGGTCAGGGTGCTCATTCAGAAGTGGCTCGACGGTTCGGTCGACATCTAGCTTTTCGACTCCACAGTTCCGTGTCTTCCAGACTACCATGTGATAGTCGGCATCGCCGTCCAATGATTCGAAAAGCCATCTATTCTGGAAAACCGTATTTGTGCTTGGCCTCGTCAGATGTACTTCCCTCCACCACTGCAATCTCATCCGGAGTCAATCCATATAGGAAGTACACAACCAAGTCAATAAGCTGGTCTGTCCGCGAGATCATATCTATGAGCGGGGCTATCGCGGATACTGCCCTGGAATACTCCTCTCTGAGCCTCGTCAGTTGTTCCCCTCCCAGTCGAACATGGTTTTCTGCCAGGACCCGCTCAATCTCGCCAATGGAGTTCTCAGACAGCATGTTGCTGCTTGTATGGAACTCCATCAGTCTCGTCTTGTTGACCATCTCCTCGATCTTGATCCCCAGGCCTAGCGGAGATTCCAGCCACGCTATGAAACTTGATCTGTGCTCATTCTTCTCACGATGCATCATGGTCATCTGATCGGCCAGATGTGCAAGCAGATCGTAGATCACTTCGCTCTCGTCGGATCCAGACAGCCGATCTCGGAGATAATCGTGCCAAGCGCGAAGATCTCCGTTCTCCCGATAGGACTTGAAGAGCTGGATGCCTCTATCCAGCAAATCCGTTTTCTCGCTTGCCGAGATGCCAAATGAAATCCGGCGAATGGGAAGGCTTTTCACATGATTCGGGACCACGCTAAGTTTGTCAGAAAGAAGAACACCGTAATACCAAATCATAAGGCGAGAGTTGATTATGCTAAGCAGATATCCAAGTTCCTTGTACTCCCTGGATTCGGGCGTTGGTGCGATGACTCCAGGCCTCTTGACTCCCTCAAGGCTCGCGTGCCTAAGTGCGATTATTACAGTCGAGAAGCCGTACGATTTGGTGTCATCGAATGCGGCAAGAAGCCCTCGACGACCACTGATCTTCCGAAAAACGATCTTTGGGTTCTCGAAGAACTCCGGAAACATTGGGTTGTACAGCCTGGTGACATCATAGTCAATGAACCGGTCCGGAATGGCCATGCTGTACCTGTCGTCGATATCCTCGCCGCGAATCAGTCGTTTGTAGTTGGACCCGAGCATCTTGTCCCCAATCATTTCCCGGGTCTTGTCGTCGGTTCCAGTGCGCAGTCCCCAGTTGACATAGCAAATTCTCCCGAGAGGGATCGATGACTCCCCGATCTTCTGGACGAGGGCGCCAGAATCGCCGACGATTCCAAGTCTTATCTGGCTCTGGGGCAAGTCCTTGTATCTTGCTTGTCTGACCTCAGCGAGCACATTGATTTCCGGTGATCTAGACGGTGGCACCCACCCCCTGAGAATGTGAACTAGATCGCTCTCCTCCGGATGATTCTTGGCGACAATCGGAATGACATTCTCCACGGCCACCCCTTCGAATATCCGCGATCCGCGAAGGTCAAGCAGACTCTCGAAACGCAAGGTGAGTATCTTCTTCCTCAGGGGTTCGCCGTACGGAGAGCTCATCCATTTGTCTGGGACTATCATCCCGAAGCGACCGCCGACCTTCAGAAGGTCCAGGCCAAGTTCGACGAACAGCACATACAAATCGAACTTCATATGGGCGGTCTCGTAGACCTGAGTGTAGTACTTGATGTCGTTCTCTGCAATCTGTCCCCGGTAGATTCTCACATAGGGCGGGTTGCCAATTACTGCATCGAAACCTCGGGTGGTCTTCTTGTCCAGATCACCAAAGAAAACTTCGGGAAACTCCAGCTCCCAGTGGAAGAATCTGCGTTCCTTCCCCTGGTATGTTGCCTCCTGAGCCCAAGAGGTCCCGAACTTGGTCTGCCATTTCTTCGGGTCACCATAGTAGGCCTCGTTCACGATATCCATGTAACCCTTTCGGATCACCGAGAAATCTGGCTTGCTGAAGAAGAGCCCTGTGTGCAGATCGGCCACGGCTTTGATGCGTCGATACTCATCGGACTCCTGCAACTGCTGAAACAATCTCTCCTTCCGCTTTACATCCTCGACGGTCTCGTCTGATATCGAGTCGAGGTCATCGAGTCTGTCTAGGATCTTCTGGACCAGTCCCAAAGGTTTGTCTAAGTGGCCAAGGGTGTCCTTTGGGCGTTCGAGGGGGAGCCAGGCCAAATCCACAATATCCGATCCCACTAAGCTATTGCCACATTTCAAGTGATGGTCAAGGAACGAAAGCGGCTTGTCCACAGTCAGAGTGTGAAGCCACAAGGAGACCTTTGCGAGCTCGACAGCCAGTGGATTGACATCGACGCCATAGATACAGTGACGAGCAACCTCTCGTCGAGCCCAGACGACCTCCGTGTGATCGATTCCGCCGATCTTCTCTGGTTCTTCTGCCAAAGACTCCACTATCCGGGAGGCAAGGAAAGAGGTCGCCTCCACAGGGAAATGACCGGAGCCCATTGCGGGGTCTAGAACCTTGAGTGAGAGCACTGCCTGGACGAAGTCCATCCCCTTGAGACCTCGATACCTTAAGTCGTCGATGAGAGGACCGAGTGTTGTCTCCACTATGTACCTCACGATGAAATCTGGCGTGTAGTATGAGCCGGTGGCCTTTCGCTCGCCCTTGTTCGTGCGAAGATAGACCTCTCCCTTAGGAATGCGGATCAAGCCTTTGGCTCCGGTCTCGTTCACCTCCGAAGCCTTCTTGAATATCTCCCTACCGCGCTCTTTGACAACGACGAGGCCGCTTTCGGCTACCACTGGCTCGTATTCCAGCAGGCCCTCATAGATTGACCCCAGGTGACGGATTGACAGCGTGGTGTAGTCGATGAAACCCGCTGGATGTCCATTTCGTCCTTCTGACCAAGATAGTTTATGGATGGCTCCGGCCAAACTTTTGTCACCAATCTTGGCTTTCTCAAGGAAGGGGTGCTTGTCCGGATCGAACAACCCGCCATTGTATGGAGGTATGAAAAACTCATCCCTGCCGATGTTCCTTGCATCGCTCCCCATGTTAACGAGGCGGAAGAGGAAGACAAGCTTCGCCCAGATTGAGTCTCCTGATGCATTCAAGGTGGGAATTGCCTTGTCGAGTTCCTTTTTGATGTCCTCCCTCAGATTCTGTAGGCCCACCGCCTGATAGTGCAGATTGTTTGTCGGAAGAAGCTGCTTGGCTTCGGAGTACAGGATGAACAGAAGTCTGTAGAGCAGAATAAGCGAGTTCTCGTGAATGATCCTTAGGTCGGTTGACCGAAGCTGGTTGTCTGGATGGCCAAGATATCCTTTAATCAGTAAACTAAGGGCCTCGTATACATTCTCCTTTACATCCTCTTCCAGCTCCCTTGCGAACTGGATGCTCCCTGAGAACACATCATCCAGAAACGAGCGCGTGGCAGTCCCGCGAACAAACGCCTCCTTGTGGAAGAACAGATAGAAGTACTTGAATTCCTCCAGATCACCTCTCACGATCAGCTGTTCGATGTCCACTTCATAGTAGCTGTCCAGATTCAGGCTGGTCTCCTTGTTGTACAGTCTCCACTTGCGTCCATTGGTTAGAATTCCCCAACTTATGTTGGCATCACGGAGATAGTTGTTAATCTGGAGGCTGGGATTTGCATACTTGCCCTGGGCGATTCTTGAGGTCTTGTCCAGATCCAGATCCCACGCCTTTGCTTCAGCGAGTCCAATCACCGAGGAAAGGTACTTCCCAGAATCTCCCTCTGCCGCACGACGAATCTTCTCAGAGGGAAAAAGAGTATAATCTGGCCTCTCGGCGCCTCGGTACTTGATGTGAATCGACTCTTGGACATCATAGTTGTGTCCCAGGATGTCGAGTAGAGGTCTGATAAGATCTTTCTCCAGATTAGCTTCGTTGCGTCGGTATTGGTCCTTCTCGGCTGGTCGGACCCTTTTGTATAATTCCGTGATTCGTTCGAGCGCTTCCAGGTTCTGCTTGTTGTCGAGGGTCCATCTGGAGTCCTTGGGAAGACGCTCGACAAGGAAATTGCGGGAGAACATGTTCCTCGCCAAGAAGGGTTCGTGAGTTCCCTTCAGCAATGATTGTGAAGAACTCCTTTTGCCAACCATTTAGTCCGTCCAGTAGGCCCTTGATTCATCCATGGGAAGAAAAGGCTTTCCCATCGAGGCAATTGACCGCACGATATCTACCGCACCCGCTGCCACACGCGCATCAAATGGCAAAATGCACCGCGAGACAACCTTAAGATTGGGGACTGATATCTCTGCTCGATGGATGGCGCGTCGGAGATACAATCATCGAAGATGTTGTTTCGATACGCCGCTTTTACAGCGATTCTTGCTGCCTTTGGCGGGGCTCTTGTCTACACATTGACCGGGAACCTCGAGAACGGTGAGTATCTTGTCATTGGTTTGGGATTGATGTTGGTCTTTCTTACGATCATATTCTCCGTTCCGAACTCCCTCCTTAAGATCCGGATGCCTGGATTCGAAGCGGTGTTTGATGCAATTGTCAAAGAGGCGAAGGAAGTCAGAACTAGTGAGCCGCCTGAGGCGGTAAGACGCAGACTGGCTGACATAGAGCAGGTAAATGATGAACTCGGAGGCACTTTTCTAAGACTCGCGCTCGAGATCGAGACCAAGCTAAGGAGTGTTGGGGAGGAACATGGGATTCCAAAATCCCGGATGATTCCTTTGGGGGCCCTAGTGCATGAGCTGGTTCGGAAAGAGGTCATCTCAGGCCAATTGGCAGCAATCGTCGAGGATTTCAGGATGATTAGGAATAGGGTTATGCATGAGAAGATCGCCCTCAATGAGAAAAACCTCGAGGATGCAATATCCGTCGCGGGAATTGTACTGACCGAGCTCGAGAAGGGGTAATAGAGCAGTGTTGAAGAACGATAGTGAAGAAGGGTCGGCTCCGGTCAATCCCTCCGTGGGATGGACGGCCCTTGGGGGAAGACCGTCGTATGGTCTCTTATTCGGATACCGGAGGGGGATGATCATCTCTCGATCGTTCTTCGTCTAGCTATTAGGCGTGCTTAAGTAGTGAATGACGGGTGTTCTGCCTGTCGCCCGGACTGCTTCCATAACAAGCAGGGTTTATGTAGAGATAACACAGTGGTGATGACAGTCACCACAAGCGTAGCGGTGAAAAGAACACCAGAGGAGGTAACATGATTCAAGAGCGACCTGCGATGCAAATCATCGAAGTTGACTGTGTGTTCAGCTACTCGGCTGGCACAAACTGGGATTTGACAGTTCCAGGAACCTTCTTCGAGGGGGTAAAGGAGAGATTCCCAATCAAAGAGACTCTGAGAGGTAAGAGACTCATGGTTAAGACTGATGCCTCAGCTCAGGATGGTTTTCAGCCTCAAGTCAGTGGATGGGATCGGATTAGGTTCCTTTCAAAGGATAGAGCAGATTCGATTACTCTAGATGAACGAACACTTTGGGTAAGCAAGGCGAAGCCATTCGATAACTGGCAGACGATGATTGATACGATTGGATATGCATACAAGAAGCTTGCTGAAGTTACGGTTCCGGAGGGCTTGGATAGAATTGGACTAAGAACCATCCACAAGATTGAAGTTCCGATGAAGAAGTTCGAGTTCGAGACATACTTCAATTTCCGACCGACTCTCGACGGAGAGCTATCCAAGTTGCCTGTTGTGGGTTTCTTCCTCGGGGTGGATACGGTCTTTAATGATGCTAGAGACATATGTCGCATGCAGTTCACGCCGGCGGTGCCGGAGAAAGAGTATAGCTCTGCGTTCATTCTGGACCTTGACTATTTCCTGGCCAAACCGCGAGCAGTGTCCCCTGATGGAGCGCTTGTATGGATAGCTGAGGCACAGAAGGGTCTTGACATGATATCTGGTGCATGCATCAGAGAAACACTCAAGAAGATGCATCGAGAGGCGCTTTGATGAAACTGGAATACCTTTCAGACCTGAAAACCAACCCAAGACGATGGGGCTATGATTCTATGCCATACGGCGAAATTGACGAGTTGCGCTTGAAGCGGTTTTCCGGCAGGGGTGTAATCGTTCTCAATAAGTTCCCGAAGACAACTCCCATCAACGCCGCAGTATCGCTCGGATACCTCTTCGACATCGAGCGCCAGGAGAGAAACACTATTGCTGCAAGACTTGAAAGGGAGCTGAAGTCTCTTCAATCGTATGGTGTGCAGATTGACCAATTCAGAGAGGTCAGACAATACATTCAGGACTTCCCTGACATCATCGACCTTCTCACCCCAATAGTCGACACGCTGGAAGAGACATTCGTGGAGCCTCACACAATAACGATTGACCTCTATGTTGATCCCGAAGAAGAAGACAGATATCTTAGGATCCTCGTGAGAATGGGCGAGTACGCGGAAGGAGTAATGGATCGAATCAGCGCAGCCGTGGCTGACTTCCAAGAGATCATTGCTCGATTGAATGGCTATCTATTAGTCACGACTGACTTTGGCCTTCCAAGAGGATAGCGATGGCCTTCGATTGGAGAGAGTATGTCACAGTTGCTAGAGACATGCCTCAACTCCAGTCCATTTCATCCAACGAGGCCAAGCTAAGGTGTGCTGTCAGCCGAGCCTACTATGGCGTATACTGCAATACTCGAAATCATGCCATGCAGAGGCTTAACTATGTGTCCACGGCGAAGAAGTTCAAGAGGAGTGAGCATGCGGACCTCAGATTATTCCTCAATGGCGAGGGAGGCGTGTTTCCTGTAGTGGCCGCTGATCTTGAGAGGCTTCACAACCTCAGGAAACAGTGCGATTATGACGATGTTGTCTTGAATTGTGGAGTTCTTTATAGGGAGGCCCTCAGATTGGCTGCCAAGATCATGGGCAATGTTCCGTAGCTGCGTGTTAGACCAGGCGGCTCTGACTGCACTTACCCGTGCCTCGAAAACCTTTAGTGTTACCACTCTCCATAACTGACCATGATGGATCCATCCCTCGAGAAGTTGCTTACCGAGTTGATGACATCATTGCACAATCGTTATGAGATGAATGATGAGAAGACGGCCCTGGCGAGGGAGTTCTTGAAGGCGAGCAGAGACGACTTCAGTGCCTCAAAGGTCCTGATTGAACAAGGAATCTCCGCCCTGGCAGTATTTCACTTTCAGCAAGCAGTAGAGAAGGCAACGAAGGCGCAGTGCCTGCTCTCAGGCATCGTTACGGTGGAGGAGATAAGGAGGATAAGGCACGAGTCGCTAAGAGGTCAACAGATTATTGCCAGTAGATTCTCAAGGCTTGTGAAGAAGCTGGCCCAGGCGAATCCGAAGTTGGATGTCGTTCCGCGGCTGGATGAGCTAATGGGAAGAAAGAGACGACTCGAACTTGCGAGACTTGACGGTCCCGGAATTGACTCCCTTCTATCTGCGTGTGACATCCAAGTTGAGTCTTCGCAACTTACCAAACTCCTTGCTCCAGACAGGCTAGAAGCGTTACTGACGAGAATGAAAAACGAGAGACCAGACCTTGACATAACTGACGAAGTCGCACAAATGGTGTTAAGTAGATTTGACAGACTGACTCCAGTTCTGGTCTCTGGTAGTGAGGCGTTTCTGTTCTTGTTCGTAGCATCGGCTATCACATTCCCTCATTCCGTCTCAACGAGGTATCCGACCGGAGACATGAACCCATCGGACTACAACGATTCACTAGGGATAGTGAACCGCTTGCCTGAACTAGTTAGGCGGCTCGAAAAAGTAATCGAATTTCTAGATGCCCAAATCAACCAGTCCTAAGTGGTGAGCAGAGATGACCTCAATAGACCGAGCTGCGCGTAAGTTCAACCTTGACATAAGGGAGCATATGCACATGATTCGCACTAAGCTTCGCGAGTGTGATGAGAAGATCGCGGAAAGGGAAAGGAACGGGAAGCAGCTTAGTGCAAGACATGCGACCTTGTATCCTGAGCGTCTTGTTTTCCTCTTTGATGCCATGCACAACACTGGATTCACTTATAGAAACAGGCCGTTTTGGAGGACGACAGTCGGATTCTTGGCATGCGTGGCTGGAAGCTGGGTCATAGTCGAGATTCTGCAATTCGCTGGAGCCTTCTCTGGCGGCCTTCTCCCGCCTTTTTCCCGTCTGCTCGTATCGATTCTCGCTGCGATTGTCGTGGCTCTCTTTCTCTCAGTCAGATATGACTATCAGAAGTGCGACCTCTGCCATGGCCCGAAGCACAGTTGGGAATCGACTTTGTGTTCTCGGTGTCGAGAGGATTTTCAGTTGGGTGACATTGAGGACAGGGTTCGTAGGGATGTCCGAGACGCGTGGAACAGAGAGCAAGAGAGGAGAAAGACATTGAAGGAGCGTGGAACTAGCGACCACTGTCGTTTCTGCGACGGGGTTCTGATATGGCATGACGGTTGGGGGAGTTTCGTTTGCCCCTCTCATGGGGATTTGTTAACACAGAGCTACTATGTTGAAAGGAAGGATTGGCAGGAATTGTACGAGAGTTCAAGAAAGCTCATTGTTTCAAAGCCATCATCCAATCGATGAGATACAAGTGGCGACTTATCTTACATAAGCGAACGACTGTTCCAGCGGGTCGCTTGTGGCCGGAATGGTTCGTTGAATTGGGAGACCCGGATCTTGCCTCCAATTCCAGTGGCTTTTGGGGGTTTGTCGCAATCGCCTTGCATGGGCTCCAGCTTATCTCAGGCTGCGTGCTCCTTCATCGCAAAGAGTTCACGCAACGAGAGGTCCGCACAAAGAAAATCCTCGAATCAAGTGAATAAAAAACAAGGGGTTTGGTTATCTCTCGATTCTTCTCCTCGGCGAGGATGCCCTAACAAGGGCATTTTCGAGGGTCAGCCAGTCAGTTTCGTGGTCCCTTATCCCACAGGGTCCATTATGATCCTCGGAAAAGACTATACGGCAGGAAAGGCGCTTCCAGAATGAGGGAATAGCGATGAAGTGCCCGAACTGCCGCGAACCTGACCAGAAACAGGGCGAGTCATGTTCGAAATGCGGAAAGGACATTATGTCTCCTGGAGAAAGAGCGCAGGTATTGGCGACCCTTATCCAATCGCAAGACAGCATCACATGGGTAGCATTCTCGTTGGCAATGACGCTGGAGAGCGTCTTGCTGGTGGGGTTCTATGAACTGGAATCGAAGATAAAGTCAATTGGTTTTACAGGTCTCATATTGGCGATAGCATTCCTTCTACTTGTGACGAGAAGCAATCATGACATGAAGAAGTACTACGACCGAGCAGTGGATGAGCATCCCTACATCTTCCATTACGAACGCAAGGGGTATGTACAGAAGCTAGTCTTCAGGGTGTTGAAGGCTCGACTAATAATGGGGCTAGTCCTCTTGGCATGGATTGCTGGCTGGCTTCTGGTGTTGTTCTAGGAAAAGACCACAGGGAAGCAAAAGGAAAGGGTTTGAGGCGTTCTCCCGGATTCAGGAATGCTCGAATTAGATTCCGAGCCAGTAGGTCCGAATACGAATCCGGTTGGGCCCATTCCATGTTCTAGCCAGACAAAACCAATTTGCCAGAGATGTCCGCATCCGGCCGCTGGTCCAGTGCAGGCCTAGGCCTTGGTATCTAGGTGTGTTTCAATCAGATATTTCACAACCTTCTCCAAAAACGGGAGGGCATCCTTGAGTTCTGACAGGTGTTCAGGACTCATGGAATCCATGCCGTAATTTGGCTTCTTGTGACTGCACCAATTTCGAAGCTCCCATAGATAGACGATTGGGTCATTTACCGGCTTGCCCTTGTCGGCAAGCATTGCAGTCAATTCATGCAAGTCGATCTCATTGCCACTCATGTAGTCCTTGCCACCAAGAAGCTCCCAGACTTTGTGAAGTTCTCTGTACTTGTCGACCGGGTGCTCTCTAGCCAGGGCTTCATAGAACTGGCAGATTGAATCTGAGGGTGTGGCATTTATGTCTACCTTCAGCTTCAGTGCCGAATTGCGACTGATTGGGGCACTGATGCAAGCGTTCGAAGTCAAGAGTATCTGCGTCGTTATCTTGGGTCCTTCGGGTTTCTTGTGATACATTCGGCTTCGAGTCACCTCTCCTACAATCCTAGCTTGAGTACCAATCTGCGTCAGGAGGATCTTTATCAGTTCTTTCTTTGCAATACTCCTGCTTTCATCAGTAAGTGACCCCCCATCCCGAAAGACAACTTCAGCTCTCACAAGCTCTCTTGCAACGGCTTCTCCGGAAGCCTTCTGGTCACAACTTGCAGGAAATAGCGTGATGCTCGCTAAGCTTGTTGAATACAAGACGGGGTCATCAGCCGTAACCAATGTGCGGATGTTGAACTCGTGGACTGCCTGCCCCATATGGCCTGATATGACTCTTGGCCAATATAGGACTTGGGGAAAGAAGAAGGGGATTTAGCTCCGAGCTCAATCCCCTGCTGATTGAAATCAGAAAGGATGTCTGGCTTGGAGTAGGTGCGCGGCCCGGCGACCGCGCCCGTTTCACACTTCTCCCCTGAGAAAAGGACATAGGGGAGAGACACTGATTCGATTCTGCCGGGGAAGCCAATGGGCGACATCTTGGATGAAATTAGCAAAATCAAGAGGAGAGGGGAACTGAGCCCCAAGCAGCAAGAGGCACTTGGACGGCTCGTGGGGGAGCTTGTGGGCAACAAGGCGAACCAGCTCTATGAATCCCGCTCTGAGGAGGAGAAGATGCTCTGGAGGAAGGGGTTGCCGTTCCATCATGGGGACCTTGAGTGCGCTCTCGTTGATGATGGAAAGAAGAAAAAGGATCATCTCAGGATCGGTGTTGGCAAAGGGCTGATGATTTCAGACATCGCTGACGAAGACGAATGGGTGTATCCGAAGCTCGTGGCATCGAAGAAAAGGAAAGTTGCTAGAAAGAGATGAAGAGGTCTGAAGCGTTCTAGAAGTACCCGGGCATCCTGGGCTCTTTCCCCGTCCTAATCTGCGGCTATGTCCTTCACCCTGCATTTTTCCAACATACTCGCTTGGAGAGGGGCATAAGTCTTCTTCTGTCTGCTGACCGGGAAAAGACCATACCCTGATAGCTCATCACCGTTGCGATATGATACAAGATACTGAGTGCTCCAAGAAGAGTAGGAGATCCACTCCAGTGATTGTTCCAGTGATTGCCGTTAGGGAAGGTTGCGTCAAGATTGCCGAGAATATCGCTGAGCTCGCAGACTACGCAGGGCGAATCCTGGAGATGAACGAAGGCGTAGTCAGCAGACGAATAGCCTACATCCTCGTTGTTCACGCCATGGATGAGGCAGGAAAGCTGCTGACGGTCATAAAGGAGATGATCAAGGCAGAATCTAGTGGGGCAGAGACAATCGCGATTGAAGGGTTCTACAATCATGAATACAAAGGCTCTCAGGCAGGAGGTGTTGGCTTGCTGACCATTGATTGGTTCCAGACAGTCATAGACAGACTACCCCCTCCAGGTACCAGAGAGGGTTTCCTCTTATGTGGTTATAGGAACCACTTGGAGCACCTCCGACATGGGTTCTCAAAAGAACGCGAGGATGCTCTCTATGTTGATTTCGACCAAGGAAAGTGGATATCGCCAAACTTCCCTGAAGAAGGATGCATCGCACTAGACTCCATTCTCCTAGGGTTCATGGCAGTAATCACCCAGACCACGATTGGCACGGGTAAGTCCTTCCTGGAGTTGGACAAAATGATTCGGCTGATCGCAGCTCCCGCGACCATGGAGGCGTTCGTCAAGCAGATGCGAGACCGATTGTCCCGAATGGCCGAAGTAGACTCTGATGCTGGAAGGGCTGGGAAAAGCACATAGGGGAGGAAAGGCGGAACACGGCGCCAGTCGAGGTATCGAAGGATGACATGACCCCAAGGGACAGAGGAAATTAGTCGCGAAAGTACCCTGGCAGCAACGACTACGAACGCTTTCGTACGGTGCCCCTGACGATTTCAAGACCCTCGGTGATGGCGGACTTTGCTGCAGCTCTTCCAATCAATTTGTTAAGCTCCTCATTTATCTCGGCTGATTCCATGAGTTGTCCCAGGAGAATCCTTCTGATTATTATGTCGCTTCCAGCGATGAATACAATGTTCGTCATATTGTACACGACAGAAAATCCGAGGACGAGGACAGCGATTCCACATCCTATCAGACCAAAAATCAATGCGCCGCCTGCATTAGTGAAGATGACAGATCCAATCAGCAGCGCAACTGCGGATGGTACTGTGACAGTGCTGCGTACGCGGAGATTGGATTCAGCCCCCGACTGTCGCGATTCCAGATACCTTAGCCATTCAGCGGTCCGGTCGTCCATTGAACATGAATTGCCTCAGTGGAGAAAAAGGATTGCATGAAGCCCTGACTGTCGAAGCATTCCTTGTCCAAAGATGAGCACCGGCCAATCACCCCCATATGCTACCCTCGGAAAAGCCCATAGGGAAGGAAAGGCGATGCGGGAACTGGAGGAGTGAGATCATTCCCAGGCGCCTAGTTGTGGCCCTATTGATAGCAGTCTTGTTCACTATGCCTTACTCGACATTAGGAGTCCAGGCGGCGACTGGCAAGGTGACGCTTCTGCCCTGCATAGTCGGGCAGACTGCGCAAGGATATCGCATTGCTGAGTACACTCTCCACGCTGGAGCCGACATCGATTATTCGTTTTCTGCGACGGGCGATGTGACCTTCTATGTTGAATACTCACCTGATGTTTTCCCAGCTCCTCTCACCATAAGAGTCTGGCTTGTTAATGTCTCAAGCGGCCAAGGTGTTTTCAGAGCTTGGGCCGGTTTCAACGCTTTTGTAGTCAGAAACGAGAATACTACCGCAACTGTGACGGTCTTCTACAACATCCATCTCCATGAATTGGTCGATTGGGGACTGATTCTAATTGTGATTGCAGCTGTAGCGGTCGCTATTGCAGGTACCGGCATCGCGGTTATGATAAGAAGTGGAAGGAAAGGGGGCTGAGCCTCGCTTCTCGGAAAAGCCCATAGGTAAGGAAAGGCGACATGAATAGCTCAAAGGGAAACAAATCTGTAATTGACATGGATTTGCTTGGTGTAAGGTTCCTATCCCTCTGGTGTAGAGCCAATGAGACTGGTCTCAACCTTGGTGTGCGCTGGGAGAATCATGATGTCCACTACACCGTCTACTTTCGTAGAGAAGTACTGAACTGCCACATCACCGACAAGGGAAAGAGGATTTGGGAGAGAGAAATGCCTTTGGACAAGATGCAGACGCTGGCTCAGAAACTCATGAAGAAAGTGATTGGCAAATGGAAACCCAAAGAGAGATTCTATCCAATTGATCCAAGAAGGCTGGAGACCTGGAAAGACCTAACCATCACTGATGAGAAGTATCAGAGAGTCGATCTTGGAGACTACATCAAGCAGATAGTCCCTGTGCTGCTTGAAACTGACGAGAAGCCACCGATGCTGGCAGATTTGATGGAGCAGACACTGGTGTTCGGTCTTCAAAAGCGAAGACTGGAGTGGCACTTCATTTTCGCAACGCCAGATGGAACCGCCGCTAGATTCCCCTTGAACCACTCCAGGAGTCCGCTCAGGATGTTCCCAACCATCGATGGGATGCTGCGCTACATGAACTACATCGAGAAGAAAGGATTCTTCGACCACATCGCCATGCTACCAGACAACGAGGATATGCAAAGGATTTTCGGGGAGATTGAGCTGATGGTCTCTAACACCGAGATCGCCGGGAAAAGCCCATAGGGGAGGAAAGGCTATTCGTGTACGGGGAAATGGTCATGAAGTGTCCGAATTGTGGATCTGAGGGCACAGAGGGCAGGAGATTCTGTGCAAACTGTGGGCAAGAGTTGTTCCGACCCACAGCACAGCCTATGCTCCAGCAAGTGGCGATGAAGTGTCCAAACTGCGGAGCGGACAACCCTGATGGAAAGAAATTTTGCGGAGAATGCGGAAGTGCGATTCCTATTGCTCCACGACATGTGAGGGTCCAAAAAGTTCCAGTACCAACGAAGCAACCCTATCAGTTGCGAATCAATGTTCTGTGTCTGGTCGGTGCTTTTCTTGCGGTGATATGTCTATTCTTACCTTGGGCAGTTGCCCACGAAAAGATCGGCAGTGACAAGGCATATCTCGGGGCTTTCGATTTCAACAAGTCATTCCTGGGTATTCATCTGTTCCCCGACAACTTTCGCAACGCGGTGACTCTGTTCTTGATAGGGACCGTAGTCGCTTTCTTCTGCCCTGTTGGAGGGATTCTGCAACTGCTTGGCAGTCTGGCGTTCTTGCTCACGACGGTAACGACCACTTCCGAAACGATTGACTTGACTTATTGGATAGGGGCGATCATAGCTCCTGTATCCTCCGTGCTGGTCCTCGGAAGCCTTATCTATCCTCTGGGAGTGGGGTATGAAGCAGGTAAAAGAGACGCTATCAGCAGATTGTTATCGGTGAGCGCGGTCAAAAGTGCGAAGTTCGGATGACCACTGGGAAGTCGGGCAGTCCTTAGCTTCCATTTGGATACGGAGTGGGTCAAAGAAAAAGGAAAGGGGTTTGAGCCGAGTCGCCAATCCATTTTGATTGAACCGGTCATATAATTGTCTGGCTTTTCGAGTAGATTTTTTGGATATAAATCTACTCATGCATAGCCAGGCAATTCGTTTTCCCGGTCAATCGATAGGGGATTGACGGTTTGCGCCGACTTGCTGGCTAGCCATTTCCAAGAACCCCGCGAGGTCCGCCATTATTCTCGGAAAAGACCATAGGGAAGGAAAGGCGATTCTCAGGCTGAGGAAAGGTAATGGTAGACATCTCTGTCATGCTCGATGCGGTGGTGGCGGCAAGCATTGCTCTAGGTGCTCTCTTTGCCGTAATGGAGCTTCGGGGAATAGCCAGAGACAGAAGAACGCACCTCGTACTTGATGTAATGTCACACGTTGGAACACTGGAGTTTTCAGAACAGATGGCGAAGATCATGAATGCGGAATTCACAGACGCCAAAGAAGCCGAAGAGAAGTGCTCTTTCATTGCACTGAGCATGGTTGCGAGATACTACGAAGGGGTAGGACTGCTGATTAGACGGGGACTTGTTGATGCCGATCTGATCTTCGAGTCGTTGCCGCTCGATATCATGTGGAACAAAATGAAACCATGGTGCCTCGATAGGAGGAGAGCCCTCAGACAGGATATGTATGTCCATTTCGAGTATGCGGCCAAGAGATGTTTGGCATACGAAAACGAGAAGATGAGCATGCATGCCGAACTCTAGTCAAGAGGGAGAGAAATGGCATGAGCCTAGACAAGGAACACTGGGGGAGGAAAGGCGGCAAAAGAAAGGAAAGGTGTTTGAGTCGAGCCTTCAATGCGTTTTGATTAAGCCGAATCGATAATTGTCTGGCTTTTCAAGCAGCTTTTGTGGAGGAGAATTCTATTGGTCTAGCTGGATTCCGGCTCCAGAGGCTCCTCCTTTGGCTCGTCCACGAGCCAAAGCTTGTCCCCGACATAGTGCAACGAAGCGACTGCCTTGCCCTTCTCCTTGCGTGCCATGAGGTCAGCTGGCATCAAGGCCCTGCCGATCGCCAGGGGCTGCTTGAACTTCACATCCCTGATCCATACAAGATCTCCGGGCGCAATAGACGAATCCGACTCCACAATGCCCGGGCCCATGACGTCTGCACCATTGGCTACGAACTTGACTGCCCCCATGTCCACAGTCACATACCTCTTGCTCGCACCGTACTTCAGGAGACCCCTGACCGTCAGGAACGGGGTCCCTTCCAGCACAAAGCCCAGAATCTTGCCGTCGACGAATACGACATCATAGCCAGGGCCCTCAGCCATGTCAACGACATCGTTCTCGTCAAACCCGTGGGTGCCTAGACTTGCTTCGATCTGGGTTCGGAGAAATGTTATTTCCTTCTGCCGGAGCCTATGACGCTTCCTGAGCCTCAGGTCTGTCAAGCGCGTTCACCCTCTTTCCGCTGAGCAGTTGCCAAACCCATATTGTCAATCCGAGCCCTTGCTTCGTGCTTCATCCGGTCTGCCCGTTTGTGATCCCCTTTGGCGAGGAGACACCTTGACTTGAGCTCGAACGGCTCCCACTCTTGCGGATCGATACCTATCGCCAAATCTGCGGCGCGGATCGCATCGGTTGGCCTGGATTTCATCGCACTGACCCTAGCGATAGCGAGGGCGGCAGAGAAGCGCGAAGGCATGACTTGCATAGATCGCTCGTAGTCCGCAAGCGCCTTGTCGATTTCGCCCGCAACCTCCTCAAGCTGTGCTGTCAACAAGATTTCGTCCTCAAGGGCAACCGTTCCCTCCAGAGACTTCAGTGTATGTGCTGCCTCGGAAATCCTTCCTAGTGCCACAAGAGCCTTTGCCTTCACTAAAGTGGCATGACGGCCGAGAGCTCCTCCGATCGAGGCCTCGATAACCTGCACGGCTTTCGCAGGTTCGCCCGCATCCGTAAGGAAGTCGGAGTAGCGAATCTTGAGCCCACCGTCCTCCGATGACTCCAGCGCCTCTGTTACGCCAAGAGGCAGGTGCCACATGCCGAGCGTCCTCCTGGTATCCAGGATCAACGTCAACGCATGAGGGCTGAGCTTGTGGATCGAGTCCAGATTCTCCAGAGTCGCAAGTGCCTCTTCGAACCTCCCGAGCCTCAGAAGCATCTCAGCTCTCCTGATAGTAGACGTGACCTCAGCAACCGTTCCGTGAGGTATGTTCTCGAGACACGTCAGAGCCATCTGGAAGGACTTCTCCGCAGCCTCCGCGTCGCCCATCATGAGCATCAGCTCACCCCTCTCCGCCCAGCCCTCATCGAAGCCAGGGTTTACGGAAAGAGACTCCTCTATTGACATCAATGCCTCATCCCATCTGCCCAGTATCATGGCGACCCTGGCCCTCGCCTTCCAAGCCTCGTCGTAGGTCGGGTTGAGGTCCAGAGACTCCAGGATCAGGTCATACCCTCCCTCGACATCGCCGATGGCAGCCTTGCAGACGCCTTTCGCGTATAACGCATAGTCGAAATCCGGCCTTATGTCCAGCGACCTGTCGTGGAACGGTATCGCCTCGTGATGCATTCCCATCTTCTCAAGGGCGTTCCCTATGTTGTTCCATGCGATCTCATAGTCCTGATCGACCAATATTGCGGAAACGAACTTTGGGATCGATTCGGCATACCTCCCGAGATTGTAGAGGGCGTTGCCGAGGTTGTTCCACAGCACCTTGTCGTTCTTGTCGATCGCAAGTGCTTTTGTGTAGCACTCGACGGCCTCCTCGAGCCTGTCCACACCATGCAATGCGTAGCCCTTGTTGTACCAAGCGTGCTTGTATTGCGGATCTATCGTGAGAGCTTTGTCAAAGCTCTTCATGGCCTTCTCCATGTCGCCCATGCTGAAGGACGAGAAGCCCAGGTTGTTCCACGTCTCTGCGTTGTCGGTCTCCCTTTTCAGTGCCTCTTCGAATGCGGAGACTGCCTTTGAGAACTCTCCCGCCTCGTGATGGGCATTTCCAAGCATCGAGTAGCCGTCTGAAGATCCGGGATTTCTCGAGATGTATTCCTCACAACACCTCACAGCGTGGTCGTAGTACCCAGCGTCCAAGTACAACTCGGCCTGTGCGAGGGAGAACGAAGGATCCGCCCTAGCAAGCTCTGACATGCTCCCTATGACGGCCTTCGCCTTTCTCATCTGACCTGACCTGATGTAGGTTGCCGCGAGGCCGGAAAGGTTTTCCCACCTCTTGGGGTTGAGCCGCGCTGCCTTTCTGTAGGCTGCAGCGGCCTCTGCCCACAGCTCCTCACTAAACCTCGAATTGCCTAGGTTGTGCCACGCGAGCTCGTAGCCAGGCTTGGTCCTGACGGCGAGAGCGTAATTCTTGGCCGCATCTTCCCGCCGGCCGAGGGCATCCAAAGTAGCTCCCTTGTTGTTGTAGACGGTCTCGCTCCTCATGCCAAGACCGATGACCCTGTCGAACAGCTCGACAGCTAACTCGAAATTCCCGGAATCGTATGCCGAATTGGCCTTTTCGAACAGATCGGATGCGCGTTCCGCGCCTTCCGATCTCTCGTCTCTACTGTTTTCAGTCAACTGGCTCTGCGATTGTTCTATGGGTAGATATTCTTTTACGCAAACCTCGATATTCACAGGAGACTGCCAAAGCTTATATCTAGAGTCGTGGATAATTAACTGGGAGAGAAAGTAATGCTGGTGCTGTTCAAGGGTTCACCTCAGGCGTTGATCAAGGCGTACCTCGCCAGCAGGATCCACAAGGCGAAGCCAATAGAGAACACGCCTAACTCGCAGTACTACTTCGAGGACACGCTTGATGCTGACTCGCTTGACTATGATTCCGTCTACTCCCAATACAAGGAGGCTTTCGGGGGCCTGGACTTCCTCGAGGATGAGAAGCTGTATGAGATCATGGAAGACGAGATATTCTGGGCCTCGAGGTATAGGTCGCCGGACCGGTTCCAGCTTATCTTCACCGTCCTATCTCAGATAGAGAAGAGCGGCACGAGACAATACCTAGCCCAGCAATCATCCGAGGCAAAGGAAATGAAAGACCGGGTCAGGCGCGTGACCGCTGAGTTCAGGCGCGCGAAGTCGTTCATCAGCTTCCATGAGGACCCCGCCAACAAGGTCGTAATAGGCAACGGCAGCTTCGAGCACGACATAGTAGACCTGGTCCTGAGGCACTACTCGAAACGCAAGCCGGGGTTCAGGGTCGTCATACTCGACGACGAGCACGCGCACATATGCCTCAACGACGAGATCCTGATAGATTCCAGGAGCAAGTTCCCGGATAAGCCGGGAAGGAAGGATTCGAACAGGTATTGGCTTCTACTCTCAGATCTGAAGCTGCTGGAATCGAAGAGAGATCGCAGGTATGTCGGCTGGGTGCCGCCCAGGAATTACTGGAAATGGATCAACGATGGGGCACAGACCTTCGGCTCAGCGGCGAAGGTCACCCTGGACGATTTCGTGTCTTGACCGGGCTGGCGCATGCCTGTTCCACTGTCCGAGCATCAGCGGAAAAGGTTGATATCATGGCATCCCCCTCTTACGTGTGCCACAACTCCCCCGGGGACACGTCGCATTGACACCAAGGCAAGCGGACACGGATATACATGAGAAGCTGAGGTTCTGCATGGACCTCCTGAGCCACGACATACAGAACAACAACCAGGCAATCCTCAGCTACTTAGAGCTGATCATGAGCACGCCTGGAACAGACAGCAGGATTAGGAGGTACGCGGAGAAAGCTGCTTCTCAGCTCCGTACGGGAGCTGTCCTTCTTGAGAATGTCCGGAAGACCGTAGACGCAATCAAAGCCTCTGGCAGGACAATGTTCTCCGTCGATGCAATATCCGCGTTGGCGGAGGCCGAGGCGAAACTGATAACACTCTTCCCGGACAGGCAAATCTCTGTGAACACCGTGAAGTTCACGGAGGACCCAATCGTCCTCGGGAGTGAAATAACCAGAGACCTCCTGCTCAACGTCCTTGTCAACGTGGTTCAGCTGGATCCAGGGGAAAAGGTGAGCGTCACTATTCGGCTGGAGAATACTGAGAGGCTCGGCCAGAGCTATCTCAGGATCAGGATCGAGGACAGTGCCATGATGCTCCCCCCAGTTCTGAAAGGGGACCTGAGCGAGACAGCATCAACCCTAGACCCGTCGAAGACCGTCAAGCTGGCGGGTCTAATGTTCGCTTCGTTGATGACCGAAACCCTCGGAGGAAGGTTTGAGGCGGATGAGGCGGTGAAGGGAGATATGAGCGCGGGAAGCGCGATCCAGATCTACCTCAGGAGGTTGGCAAGGAAATGACCAGCGTCTTGATCGTCGACGACGAACTCTTCATAGTAGAGCTATACAGGGACATACTCCAACTGAGGGGATACAAGGTCGTCGGGACGGCCTTCGACGGCGAGGAGGCAATCAGGAAATACAGATCTTCGGACCAAAAGCCGGACGTCATCATTATGGACCACAGAATGCCCGTCATGAACGGCGTCGAGGCGACAAAGGAGATACTGAGGGCGAACCCGACGCAGAAGGTCATATTCGTGAGCGCGGATGTCATGGTGGAGAAGGAGGCCAGGGATGCGGGGGCCATCGAGTTCCTGCCGAAGCCATTCAGGATGGACGATCTGATAGAGAAGATGGCGAAGATCTCCACGTCGTGACAATGCCCGCCCTGCTGACTCTCTGGCAAATATATGGGCCGGCTCAAATACAAACCGATAAGTAGAAGAACAGGACACGTATATTGGAGCGAAGGTAGGACTAGGGGATGACAGAAGGATTCACCAAGGCGAGGACCATGGTCTTCCCGCGGCAGGTGCTGGCGGGACACGATGTGATTCTTGAAGTCGCCACAATGTGCAAGGAGTTCGAGCTGGAAGGAACCCCTCTGATAGTCACAGGACAGACCACGGGCGCCTTGGCAGCGAACCATGTCAGAGACCTTCTGAAGGAGGCGAAGTATGACGTTCAGCAGGTCACGGTCGGCGAGGCCACCCAGGCGAACATCGTGAAAGTCGAGGAGGTCGCCAAGGACGTGAAGGCATCATTCCTGCTCGGCATAGGCGGGGGAAGCAAGATAGACCTCGCGAAGCTCGCCTCGAGCAACCTTAAGATTCCCTTCATCAGCGTTCCAACATCCGCTTCCCACGACGGCATCGCGAGCCCCAGGGCATCGATCAAGGATGGCGGCAACTCCTTGTCTTTGAATGCGGGCGAGCCGCTGGGGATTATTGCCGACACGGCCCTAATAGTCAAAGCGCCATACCGGCTTCTCGCCTCAGGGTGCGCCGACGTGATATCGAACTCGACGGCGATTCTCGACTGGCAGTTGGCGGACAGGCTCAGGACCGAATTCTTCAGCTCAAGCGCGGCCAACCTGGCAAAGTACGCCTCGGAATCGATAATCGAGAATGCAAGGGCGATCAAGCCCAACCTGGAGGAGAGCGTCTGGATCGTCATACGGCCCGTCATAATCTCCGGGATATCGATGTCCGTTGCTGGGTCTTCGAGGCCCACGAGCGGGTCGGAGCATATGTTCTCACACGTTCTGGATAAAACCGCGCCGGGCAAGGCTCTCCACGGAGAGCAGTGCGGCGTCGGGTCAATCATGATGATGTACCTGCACGGAGGGGATTGGCAGAGGATAAGGGAAGCCCTCGTGCAGATTGGAGCCCCAACGAACGCCAAGGAGCTTGGCGTGACCAGGGAGCAGGTGATACAGGCGCTCGTGCACGCGCACGAGATAAGAAAGGACCGCTACACCGTGCTTGGAGACAGGGGGCTGACACCCGAAGCCGCGGAGCGCCTGGCGACGATCACAAAAGTGATATGAGGGGAGGTATCGAGATGGTGCTGGTCACAGTCGTCGGGGAGCTTCAGTGTAAGAAAGGTTTCGAGTTCGTCTTTGGCGGACCAATGGCGGAGTGCAGGGAGTGCAAGGTGAAGAACGTCTGCTTCCACCTTGAGGAGAATCGGTGGTACAAGGTCACTGAGGTGAGGGACGTTCACCACGAGTGCAAGATACACGAGGGCGGTGTTCGGGTTGTGGAGGTCGAGAAACTCCCAACGAGAGCGGCATTGCCTGCGCGTGTCGCCGTCGAGGGGTCAATGCTCGCCTTCGAGGAGAGTGACTGCAACAGCATCGGCTGCCCGAACTACAAGCTCTGCAGGCCTTTGGGCGCAGTTGAAGGAACGCGGTTCAAGGTCGCATCAGTACAAGAGGCGGACCTCGAATGCGCGAGAGGGGAGAAGTTAAGGGTGGTCCTGCTGGAATAGGCAACTTCTAGATCTCGCGCTTGCTTCGATTCACTCTGACCCGCATTGTCATGAACAACGCGAGTATTGTCACGACCGGGTAAAGGATCAGAGTGTACTCCGAAATCGGCTCGGGGACGGTGACGACCATCGTGTCTGTGGACTGCCATTGTGCAGTATCCGTGACATTCAGCGTGACCTCGTAAATTCCTGGGGTGAAGAACTTGAATGATGGTGTCGGGCCATAGAGAACCACGAGGCTGCCATTGTAGACGAAAGACCAAGTGTAGTTCACGACACCGACATTGTCTGTGGAGCGGGTTCCATTGAAAGAGCACAGCGAACCGGGGTCGATCATTTGATCGTCTCCGGCGTTCGCAACTGGAGGTTCGAGATCTGACATCACCGTCACGGTGAGCCAATCAGAATCCGACAACCCTGAGGTGTCAACAACAGTCAGCGTAACGTTATGCACGAACGGCCTTAGATGGTCCAGAGTCACAATCATGCCTGGAATCTCGAGCGGCGCCCCAAACTGGTCCTCGATTGTCCATGTGTAGGATACGATTCCTTTGTCATCAGTCGAACCGGAGCCGTTCAGAGTCACATCGGTGCCTTCGAACACGATCTGATCGGGACCGGCCTCCGCCACAGGCGGATCCGAATCAGCCACGACAGTGAAGTTGTGTAGCTCGTAAGGGGCATATCTGGGCGACATGAGCTCGACATCAGCCGAATCGCGAGCGACTATGAAATACTCGATGTGGCTGTCTATCTTCTGCGACGGAATCCGCGCGAAGTACGTGTCGTTCAAACCTTTCTTAGTTAGTTCGACCTCATCGTAGGCTGCTCCGTCGATCCTGTAGACGAGGCGGAGAGACGACTCGTTCACTCCCCTGTCCGCCGTGATGTTGGCCACAATCTCGAACCCGGTCGAGTTGAAGGGTTCGGTCGGAGCATGAGCGTGCTCGATTGAGAACTTGCGCTGTTCTCTGTCCTCAGCGATCTCGATGCCCAGGAATGCGGGAGGGAGGTTCTCACGAACTATCCCGGAGACCTCGTCTACCAGCTTGGGATGGAATTCCGTCCCGACCTCGAAGCAGAACGGATAGACATCAGTCGCACCGTATAGCCAGTCGAGCGAATCTCCCGTTGTCGGGTACATGAACACCGATTGAGAGGCATAGTAGCCATTCGAGGCCGCTAGTTGATCTCCTATACGAACGATGTCCCCATCGTCTGGAGTCTGAACATCTGCATAGCCCCATGGCCACATGACCCAATCGCCATAGCTATGGTAGTCAAGGGCAATCTGGAAGCTCCTGTTGAGCACGAGGTCCCGAATCGCCTGAGTTTCCGGCTCAGAAAAAGGCGCCTCTCCGCAGTAGATCTCACTGCTCGTGTCGTTGCTGGATCCCGCCCCACCCCAGGCGCCTCCGGGATCACCGTTCTGAGAACCGTTGTAGTTCCGGTTCAAATCAACGCCGTAGGTTCCGTCGAAGTTCAGATCTCTGTTCTTGCGCCACGTATCGTCTAGTGTCATCGAGTAGTCGAGACCATCTGGGTTCACAACGGGCACTATCCAGATCTCCCTATTATCGACCAACCAGCTGGTCCGGGCATCGGATCCATATGCGGAAGTCAGGTTTTCGGCTATTGCGAGCGCGATCTCCACGGTCGGCCACTCACGCGCATGATGCAGCGCGACAACTAGAACCTCGGGTTCGTCTTCGTCAACCGCGACATTGTCCGATATCTTGAGGGCAAGGATATCCCTGTCCGCCAGACCGTTGGCCTTCTCCCAGGAGTCACCGATATCGAAGACTTTGGCAATTTGGGGGTGAGCCTGGGCAATCGAAAATATGAATTCACGCGCTTCGGAGTAGTTGTGGTAATCAAAGTCGTTCGGCGAGGCCATGATTGAAACACTGGATGTGGCCAAATTCCCCTCCAGCGAGAATTCTCTGGCTACCGAGCAAGACGAAGAACCAGGAAACGATGTTGAAAGCGCTACAACCGCCACAAGTGCCAATCCAAGGCGTGCAATGGCACTCCTCGTTGGCAGATCAGCAGACACCATAGGTTATCCGCCGCTCACAGGTGGGAGGAAGGAGACCTCGTCTCCATCCTTCAGGACTTTGGCAGGAGGCCCGTATTCCTTGTTCACTGAAAGGATAATGTGTTCTTTGAAACGCACCATCTGCGGAAACCTACGGAAATAGTCATCCAGCAACATCTGGACGGTGGTTCCGTCGTTGAGCTCGAGCTCCTCCTCCTTTGCACCGATTATCTCTCTGAAAGATGCGAAAAGCTTGACTTTGACCCTCATCTGTGATACCTCTGACAGAGCTGGAAGCCGAAGAGGGTAGATGCCACGACAAGTATTGAAAGCATCGATTGATTGTGACGATTCGTGATCATGCTGCAGATGGTCGCCCGAAACTGATTGTAGCGGACAGAAAGCTGCATATCCTCTGGAAAAATGGTTTTAATTATGGAATTTTAGATACTGGCAATAACAATTGATAAATAACCTGATAACATATCGACGCTCGCCTTGATCTTCCACAAGAAACCAATCACGACGAATGTTACCAGACCATGTCTGAAAACCTCTTTAAGCGACATAGCACGATTGCATCTCCTACACGCAACAGCAAAGCTTTTCGCCTCCCGGAACCCAGGCGGAGGTGGAGGGGTATCACTGGCGCAGCCCTCTCTTCAAAGCACAAGGGGGCTTGCCATCCAGCTAGAGACACGCATAGAGGGCTTGGGAAGCACTCAGTAGCATCAGAGGGGAGAAATGTCGGCCGCAACTGGTCAATCAGGAGGGGGTACCGTCGCCCTCGGAAACCGTCGCTTGGATAGAAACCAGGGCTGGAACCGGGAGCCTCAGATCACTCCCAATGCCAAGACCGTCTTGGAACGACGCTACCTAAAGAAGGATGAAAGCGGGAAACCCGTTGAAACACCCAGAGAGCTTTTCGAGAGAGTGGCGAAAGCCATTGCTCTGGCAGAAGCGAATTATGGCAAGTCAGAGACTGAGATCAAAGCCGTAGCCGAGCGTTTCTACGAGATGATGGCCGGCCTCGAGTTCATGCCAAACAGCCCTACACTCATGAATGCAGGCAGGGAGCTTGGACAACTTTCAGCCTGCTTCGTCCTTCCCATAGGGGACTCGATGGAGGAGATATTCGACGCAGTCAAGTACACCGCGCTCATCCACAAGTGCCTCGTTCCTGAGACTCTCGTCATGAGCGATACTGGATGTATCAAGCTGGGGTCTGTGTTGCCCGGCACTTGGATCGAAACGCATGACGGGATGGACCTCGTGGAGTCGAGACATGAGAACGGGATCCAGGAGGTTTTCACAGTCAGAACGAATGAGGGCTACGAGCTGACGGGAACCGCGCTCCACAGGGTGCTCGCAATGGACGACGATGGCAGTTCGTCCTGGAAGAGAATCGGACAGCTCACGCCTGGATCTAAGCTTGTGATGAAGCTCGGTGGTTGGCTTGGGGGTACAGAGGAGCTTGTTTCCCATTCAGTTGATGACTTCACTGGAGGAGCAGACGACAGACTCATACGAGGCGATGAGAGAACCGTGTGTTCGTTCATCAGGAGAGCTTTCTCGGAGAGGGGATATTTGTCGGCTGACGGAGTGGTTGCAGCGGATTTCGAGTCCGAGCCACTTGCCAGGGACATACAGACAATCATGTTCCACATAGGCGTTCCAATGAACAGGAACGGCGCGAAGCTGACATTCTGCAACAAGTCCGGTTTCATGGTCTTCACGGAGAAGATCGGCTTCGAGTCGCTGATTCTCAACAAGCGTCTGGAGGAGGCTTCTCTCGAGAGGATATGCGATAAGCTCGAAGAGCTCGGCTGCCTGCACGACGAGCCCGACGACGAGGGGAACTATCTCGTAACAGTGAGTGAGGTCGCTCCTGCGGGCAAGAAGGAAGTGGTCGACCTCACGATTCCGATGAAGCATGCATATCTCGCGAATGGGTTCGTCTCCCACAACAGCGGAGGAGGGACGGGGTTTAGCTTCTCGAGGTTGAGGCCTGCCAACGACAGCGTCAAGACGACCGCTGGAGTGTCGAGCGGCCCTATCTCTTTCATGGAAGTCTTCAACTCTGCCACTGAAACGATCAAGCAAGGCGGGACTAGGCGCGGCGCCAATATGGGCATACTCAGGGTAGACCACCCCGACATCATCCAATTCATCACTTCGAAGAAGGATGGCTCGAAGCTGACCAACTTCAACATCTCGGTGGCTTTGACGGAGCGGTTCATGAAAGCTGTCGAGGAGGAGACCGACTACGATCTCATCAACCCAAGAACGAAGAAGCCCCAGGGGAAGATGAATGCTCGGAAGGTCTTCGACATGATAGTCAACATGGCCTGGAGGAACGGCGAGCCAGGGATCATCTTCCTCGACCGCATAAACCGAGACAACCCGACACCTAAGGTCGGGGAGATCGAGAGCACGAACCCATGCGGCGAGCAGCCGCTTCTGCCCTACGAGTCGTGCAATCTGGGATCAATCAATCTAGCCAAGATGCTGGTGTTCAAGGAAGATAGGTATGTCGTGGATTATGAGAAGCTCGGAGACACCGTCCACTGGGCTGTGAGGTTCCTGGACAACGTCATCGACATGAACAAGTACCCGCTCCCTCAGATCGAGAACATGACCAAGGCGAACAGGAAGATCGGCCTGGGCGTGATGGGGTTCGCTGACATGCTTCTCACGATAGGCATACCCTATGACAGCGACGAGGCCCTCGAACTCGGCAGGAAGCTCATGAGGTTCGTGAACGACGAGGGGCACAAGATGAGCGCCGCGCTCGCGTCTGAGCGCGGAAGCTTCCCGAACTTCGGAGAGAGCACGCTGTCGGGCAGGTTCGAGAAGATCAGGAATGCGACTGTGACCACGATTGCCCCGACGGGCACGATAAGCATCATCTCAGGCGCGTCCAGCGGCATCGAGCCCATTTTCGCGATCGCGTATGTTAGGAACGTGATGGACAGGGACATCCTGCCAGAGGTGAACCCGATCTTCGAGAAGGTCGCCAAAGAGAGAGGGTTCTACACGGTCGAGTTGATGAAGGAGATAGCGGCCAAGGGCTCGGTCAATGAGATCAAGACTGTTCCGGACGATATCAGAAGGGTGTTCGTCTCTGCTCTCGACATCACCCCAGAGTGGCACATCAGGATGCAGGGGGCGTTCCAGGACAGCACTGACAACGCTGTCTCAAAGACCGTCAACTTCCCGGAGGACGCCACCCCCCAGGATGTCGAGAAGGTGTACAAGCTGGCGTACAAACTCGGATGCAAGGGGGTCACAGTCTACAGGTATGGCAGCCGGGAAGACCAGGTGCTCAGCGTGGGCGAGGGGGAGAAGGGAGAGCCCTCGGAAACGGACGAAAGCGCTTCCAGAGTGCCCAGAGCGAGGCCTTATGCCACGCGCGGGTCCACGCAGAGAGTCGAGACCGGCTGCGGCCACCTCTATGTCACAATCAATGAGGACGACCGAGGGCTCTGCGAGGTATTCACCCAGATGGGCAAGTCGGGGGGGTGCACAGCGTCACAGTCCGAGGCGATCGGCCGGCTGATCTCCTTGGCCCTGAGATCGGGGATAGATCCAGAGTCGATCGTCAAGCAGCTCCGGGGTATCAGATGCCCAACGCCATTGTGGCAGCCAGGAGGCATGGTGCTATCGTGCAGTGACGCGGTCGCAAAAGCGCTCGAGAGGTTCATCAAGGACAGGGGAGCGACAGGC
>Ga0315285_10000241_pt1 | contig 54719 bp, 47 predicted proteins | sample YL17G09_36_MG_FD_203698 | JGI IMG/M metagenome (GOLD analysis project Ga0315285, IMG submission 203698) | Sediment microbial communities from Yellowstone Lake, YNP, Wyoming, USA - YL17G09_36 | ecosystem: Environmental > Aquatic > Freshwater > Lake > Sediment | place: USA: Wyoming | collected... | reverse complement strand
CTCTCGACCGAAGAACGCGAAAACCGGTTTATGGGGCATTCAGAAGTTCCGTTCCTCTCCCCCCATTAAGCCATTTCGGTCTTGGCGTTCTTGGCGCCTTGGCGGTTGAGAATTTCGGATTGGGGCTTATTGGCCCCTCACCTCGCGCCGGACAATACGAAGGGGACCCGGCCGTTTTTTGTTTGTCAAGGCAAAGTCCTCCTCTCGACGCCAGTACGTCGCCCTCTCGTTCGATTCACCCGCTTCCCGGGCAGCCTCTCCCGCAAGGCTTCCTATCCCATCGTAGTGGCCCCTCACGATTGCGAAATGCGGAATGGCGAATGCGGAATGAAGGGGATGAACTGGGATGCTTTGGTCTGCGGCGCCGCTGCCGGACGCGCCCATCCGGCCGGGCCCGAGCTGAGGAAGCGAGAGAGCGGGCCTGTGTCCCGCCTCGGGTCACCGCTGCCGCGCAGACACTCTCGGCCCCGGCGGCAAGGGTGACGTGCGCAAGGAGGTTCCAGCGTCGGATCGGTCGAGGAAGAGCAATTGACATCATTGTCTACAATGACCGCATTGCCAACACATAGACCGAGGGAAATGGGGAGGTGGTGAGTTGCCATGCCTGTCCTGAACATTCGCAATCTGCCCGCCGAGGTACATGCCCGCCTGCGCGCCCGTGCGGCCCGGGCGGGACGCAGCATGGAGGCCGAGGCGCGGGCCATCCTCGTGGCGGCATGCATGGAGGAGGATTCCCGCTGGCTCGCATCCGCGTTGCAGGACTGGGTCGCTGAGCTGTATGGGGCCAAGAAGCCCCGAAAGGTGGTGGAGTCGCTGATCGCCGAACGGCGGCGGGAGAGCGCCAAGGAATGATCGCTCTCGACGCGTCGGCGCTCCTGGCTTTCCTCTTCCCCGAGGCTTGGCACGAGCGTGTCAGGGCGGCGATTGAGGCCGCCTGCCTGCCCACTGTCAATCTCTCCGAGGTGATCGGCCGGTTTGTGCGCGACGGACATGCAGCACGTGTGGTGTTAGAACGACTGCGTGCCACCACTCTCGAACTGGTCCCTTTCACAGCAGACGATGCGGCGCTGGCCGCCTCCCTCGTCCCTGCAACCCGGCCGCTGGGCCTCTCGCTCGGAGACCGTGCCTGCCTTGCCCTGGCATTGGCCAGAGGCATCCCCGCTCTTACCGCCGACCGCACCCGGTTGCGGTTGGATATCGGGGTGCACATCCAAGTTATCCGATAGCAGGCCGGGCATAGATCGGTATGCCGGCTGCCAACGGAGATCGAACATGCGCCTCCGGCGGCACGCCGACCCGGGAAAACGAACAATCCGCTTTCGATTCCCAACGTATACGAACGCCCGGGATCGAGGCGCGGATCGGGTCAGTGGTCAGGACAGGAAGTGTGATTGGGGCGAAAGCAGGCAATGGATGGTGGAGGCTCCGAATCCCTCGCCGCAGCTTAGGGCCGTCCGGATGCGGCGGGGGATGATGCAGGCAGGTACACCCGCGGGACGCGCGGGCCGATGCGGCAGAGGACTTCGTAGCTGATGGTCCCCTGGATCTCCGCGACCTCGTCTGCGGTGATCTCTTCGTTTCCCTGGCGGCCGATCAGCACGGCCTCATCGCCGACGCGGATGTCCGGGACGCCGGTCACATCCACCATGGTCATGTCCATGCAGACACGCCCGATGATGGGGACCCGCCGTCCTCGGACCAGGACGTGCCCTCGATTGGACAGGAGGCGCCCGCACCCATCGGCATAGCCCACAAGCAGCGTGGCCACGCGGAGATCGCGCGGGGCGACGAAGGTGCGGCCGTAACTGACGCTGTCGCCGGGGGCCACCTCGCGGATCTGGCTGATCGCCGTTCGGAAGCGGAGGGCAGGCCGGAGCAACGGCTCGGGCCCGCGCAGCGGGCCGCGCGGGTGGCAGCCGTACAACATGATCCCCGGCCGCACCAGGTCCAGTCGCGCCTCGGGGAGAAAGAGGAGGCCGGCGCTGTTGGCCGCGTGTCGGATCGGCGCGGCAATGCCGGCGGCAGCGAGGTCCCCTGCGGCCTCTGCGAAGCGGGCGAGCTGCTCTCGCGCGAAGGTCGGATCCTCGGCCTCCGCCTCGGCGAAATGCGTCATCAGCCCCACCAGGCGCACGCATGAGAGGGCCCGGATCTTCTCCCCCACCCCGCGTACTTCGCGGGGCCGGAGGCCGACCCGGCCCATGCCGGTGTCCACCTTGAGGTGAAGCGCCAGCACTCCTCCGCGGGCCCGGGCCGCACGGTCCAGCGCCTCGGCCTGGCTCAGATCGGACACGCACTGATCCAGATCGTGGGCCGCCACGAGGTCCGCCTGATCCGGCGCGATGGGGCCGAGCACCAGGATGCGGGAGGCGATGCCCGCGGCGCGGAGGGGAACCGCCTCTTCGGGGAGGGCCACACCCAGCCAGGTGGCGCCGGCGTCGAGGGCCGCCCTGGCCACAGGCACGGCCCCATGGCCGTAGGCGTCGGCCTTGACCACCGCCATCACCTGCGTCCCTGGGCCGGCCAGGCGACAGGCCAGTGCAACGTTCGCGGCGATGGCGGAGAGGTCGATCTCGGCACGGCTGGGTCGCACGATTAAACCTCCCTTGCGATCAGGCGCATTACGGCCGAACATAGCAGAAATTACAGCTAGTTGCAAACTTTCGAGAGCACACTGCTCAAAAAGCAATCCCAGTTGTCTTTGGACGAATAATCGAGAAAAATGCCAAAAGACGGCAAAATATTCTAAATTATTCGATTTTTCTCCTGACATGTTTTCTTCATTCCAGAAAATTGGCCTTGCAAACTCCCGCTAGAAAAACTAAATTCCCGCTGTTGTTAGCACTCACCATTGGAGAGTGCTAACACGTGGCGTATTCTTGAACTCAGAACCGCCTACCGAACAGCCACAGCAAAACTCAGTACAGTCGAACCCGAGTGTGCTGCGGGCCGGCTGAGATGCCCGCAAGGAGTAACGCACGATGAAGAAGATCAAGCCATTGCAGGACCGGATCCTGGTCAAGCGCCTGGAGGAGAAGGAGGTCAAGAAGGGAGGCATCATCATCCCGGATACGGCCAAGGAAAAGCCGCAGGAGGGCGAGGTAGTGGCCGTCGGTCCAGGGAAGGTCACCGAAGACGGGAAGCGCCAGCCGATGGAGGTCAAGGTCGGCGACAAGATCCTTTTTGGGAAATACTCCGGCTCCGAGATCAAGCTGGGGGATGAGGAATACCTGATCATGCGGGAGGAGGATGTCCTCGGCATCCTGCAGTAGACCGGATCGCGCGAACTCTGCTTCGATGAGAGCAGATCAACAGACCCACGATTGCAAGGAGGAGACAGCATGCCAGCCAAGCAACTGATGTTCGATGAGGAGGCCCGCCGGGCAATCCTCCGCGGTGTGGACAAGCTGGCCAACGCCGTGAAGGCCACCCTGGGGCCCAAGGGGCGCAACGTCGTCCTGGACAAGAAGTTCGGGGCGCCCACCATCACGAAGGACGGCGTCACCGTGGCGAAGGAGATCGAGCTGGAGGATCCCTTCGAGAACATGGGCGCCCAGATGGTGAAGGAAGTGGCCTCCAAGACCTCCGATGTGGCCGGCGATGGCACCACCACGGCGACCGTGCTGGCCCAGGCCATCATCCGCGAGGGGATGAAGAATGTCACCGCCGGGAGCAACCCCATGGCCCTGAAGCGGGGCATTGACAAGGCGGTGGAGGCGGTCGTCGAGGAGATCAACAAGCTGTCCAAGCCCACCAAGGGCAAGAAGGAGATCTCCCAGGTGGCCAGCATCTCCGCCAACAACGACAAGACGATCGGCGACCTCATCGCCGACGCCATGGAGAAGGTGGGCAAGGACGGCGTCATCACCGTGGAGGAGGCCAAGGGGGTGGAGACCACCCTGGAGGTGGTCGAGGGGATGCAGTTCGATCGCGGCTACATCTCCCCCTACTTCGTCACCGACCCGGAGCGGATGGAGACGGTCATCGAGAACCCCCTGATCCTGATCCACGAGAAGAAGATCAGCGGGATGAAGGACCTGCTGCCGATCCTGGAGCAGATCGCCAAGATGGGCAAGCCCTTCCTGATCATCGCCGAGGAGGTCGAGGGCGAGGCCCTGGCCACCCTCGTGGTGAACAAGCTCCGCGGCACCCTTTCCTGCTGCGCCGTCAAGGCCCCCGGCTTTGGCGACCGCCGCAAGGAGATGCTGAAGGACATCGCCATCCTCACGGGCGGCGAGGTCATCTCCGAGGAGCTGGGGATCAAGCTGGAGAACATCCGGCTGGATGACCTGGGCAAGTGCAAGAAGGTCGTCGTGGACAAGGAAAACACCACGATCATCGAGGGGGCCGGGAAAGACAAGGAGATCGAGGGCCGGATCAAGCAGATCCGCACCCAGATCGAGGAGACCACCTCGGACTACGACCGGGAGAAGCTCCAGGAGCGCCTGGCCAAGCTGGCGGGCGGCGTGGCCGTGATCAAGGTGGGCGCCCCCACCGAGATCGCCATGAAGGAGAAGAAGGCCCGCGTCGAGGACGCCCTGAACGCCACCCGGGCGGCTGTGGAAGAGGGGATCGTTCCCGGCGGGGGCGTGGTGCTCCTCCGCTGCATGGGGGGGCTGGAGAAGCTGAGGGTGTCCGGCGACGAGAAGATCGGCGTGGACATCGTCCGCCGCGCTCTGGAGGAGCCCATCCGCCAGATCGCCGAGAACGCCGGCGCCGAGGGCTCCATCGTGGTCCAGAAGGTCCGCGAGGGCAGCGGCGCCTTCGGCTTCAACGCCGAGACCGAGGAGTACGAGGACCTGATGACCACCGGGATCATCGACCCGACCAAGGTCACCCGGATCGCCCTCCAGAACGCGGCGAGCATCGCCGGGCTGATGGTGACGACCGAGTGCATGGTCACCGAGATCCCAGAGAAAGAGAAGACCCCGCCCATGCCCCCGCATGGCGGCGGCGACATGTACTAAGTGCTTGATTTCGGAAGTTCGTGCCGGGGCGGCCATGGCCAACCCAGCACGAAACGCCCTTGGACAAGGGCGACACGTACCCGGTGCAACCGGGTACGGATTTCCGAAATCAAGCACTAAGCCGGCGCGGAGCAGCAGTCGGCACCAACCCGGCACCGGATGGGTGCCGGGTTGGTGCCGGAGCCGGGTGCCCTCAGGGCGCAGCGTGCTGACCCACCCACGGCTCCGTTGAAGTGAAAGGCCCCGGGCGGTGATCCCGCCCGGGGCCTTTGTCTTTCTTCAACAGAGGGAGCACCACGCCCTCCGGGTACCCTCTGGGTGGGCGACACCGTGGATTCCCTTTGACGCGCGGCTCTCCAGTCACTACAGTGCTGCTGGCGGGACTCGCGATCGCGTGAGGGATCGTGTGAAGGTGAAGTTGCGGAATCTCCGTGTCGCTCCCATGACTCGCCTGGTTCAGTCGGAGCCGTTGGAACGGCCCTCCGGCCACCACCGCGCGGAATTCTCCATCGCCGGAATGGTCTGCCCCCTCTGAGCCCTCCGGGTCAGGCGGGCCCTGGAGGGGCTGCGTGCGGTGACCGTTGCCGACGTAAGCCTGGAGCGGGAACGGGCGATCGTGGACTACGACCCGAGCGTCCTGACCGTCGCCAGGATGATGGAGGCAATCCAGGGCAGTGTAATCCTGCCCCGCCTCCGCCGGGCGATCGAGCGCACCGCAGGCCTGCCCCGCGACCGGCACGCCCGATGACACTGCCGGAGGGGACGGGAGGAGAAGGAGACCAGGTGGCCGGATCGGCGCGGACTCCCCTCACCGTAGAAGCCTACTCGGGCCACAAGGCGGACGAGCGGCCGGTCGCTTTCTGCCTCGGGGGACGGCGGGTCGCAGTCCGGGAGATTCTCGACCGCTGGTACGGTGAAGACCACGCCTACTTCAAGTTGACCGGGGACGACGGGGCGATGTACATCATCCGGCAGGATCGGTCCTCCGATACCTGGGAATTGATCCTCATGGAGGTTCCCACCGCACCACGTCCGCACGGGGGTAGCTGATGCGACGACTCCGGCCGCTTCCCGTCGAGGATCTCCTGCTCACTCAGCTCATCCCGGGCTTTGTACTCACTGTGGCCTGGACGGTCATGTACGAGATCTACCATGAGGACGGCTCGTTCTACACGACGCTGATGCAGGAGATCCTCGAGGGCGATGGCTTCTTCCCGTACTTCCTCATCATGGCTGTGCTGATGGCCTTCCCTGTGGGCCTGGTGGTGGACAGCGTGCGCCACGTGGTGGGAGAGGTCTGGCTGCGCTTGCCCCGCATTCACCCCGGCAGGCGCGCCCCAGCATCCCCCCTGCAGTGGATCGAGCACCTCGGCGCCCTCCCCGAGGATTTCGAGAAACGGTATATCCTGTACCGGCACGCCTGGGCCACCCTGCTCACCCCGGCGAAGGCGGCGGGAAACCTGGCCCTGGTCCTCCTGGTTCTGATGATCTGGTCCGTGGTCAAGATCGTCCGAATGGGGGGCTGGCGCGTCTTCTCCTTGGTATTCGTCATCGGGACGCCGATTGTGGGCCTAGGCCTAGTGACCGCCCTCCTGATCCGGTACGCGACCGGCGTTGGCGAGTTCCACCGCCGGGTTCAGGAGTGCATCTTCCCCCCCAAGGAAGGCGTGCCAGCCGAACAGGTGGAACAGGTCCCCCTCTCGCCGTCCTGAGGCCAACTCCCGATTGTCCGGTGCCACGGCCGAATGTTCTGGTTCCCGGAGAACGCGGCGTGTCCGCTTGACAACTGAGAAGGATCGGCTCTAGCATTCCTCCCGAATCCTCGGGGGCCGGTCCAGGAGCCGCAGAGCGTGCCTGCTGCGGCTCGTGTGCTTTCGGGCCATCCTCTCACTCAGGAGGCTCCGACATGCGGGTTATCATCGTGGGCTGCGGGCGGGTCGGGGCGAATCTGGCCAACGCCCTCTCGGCCGAACGGCACGACGTGGTGGTGATTGATAGCGACCCGCTCTCCTTTGGGCGGCTGTCGCGGGAATTTGGCGGTCGGATGCTCACGGGGGTGGGCTTTGACCGCGACATCCTGCAGAAAGCCGATATCGAGGGCGCCGATGCCCTGGCCGCCACGACCGACAGCGACAACGTGAACATCGTGGTGGCCGTAACCGCCAAGGAGACGTTCAAGGTTCCTCACGTGGTCGCCCGGATCTACAACCCCCAGGCGGCGGAGATCTATCGCCGGGAAGGCATTCCGACGGTCACCCCGACCCTGCTGGCGGCCAATATCATGAAGACGATGATCGCCCATCCGCGGCTGGCCAGGGTCGCCGCCTGCGGGAGCGGTGAGGTGGAGTTCATCACCATCGAGGTGCCAAAGACCTTGGCCGGGCGCACCATTCAGGATTTGACCATCCCAGGGGAATCTCTCGTGAGCGCGCTGGTGCGCCGGGGGCAGGCCATGATCCCCACATCCGACACCCGCCTGGAGGCCGAGGACGAGCTGCATGCCGCAGTTGCCGTGAAGGCCATCCCCAAGCTGGATAAGCTCTTGGCCCACTGACGGCGAGGAGGCCCATATGCTGGCGGTAATTGTCGGTGGTGGCCGGGGCGGGTCGTATCTGGCGGGCGACCTTCAGGCGCAGGGCTACCAAGTGAAGCTTGTGGACCGCCGGCCCGAGGTGGTGGCCAAGCTCCGCCAGGAGATCGGGGGCGACGTGATCTGCGGCGACGGGTGCAGCCCCGAGATCCTCGAGCAGATCGGAGCCGCCAAGGCGGACCTGCTCGTGGCCCTGACCCACAACGACGAGGACAACCTGGTGGTCTGCCGCCTGGCCAAGCACCACTTCCACGTTCCCCGCGTGATCGCGCGCGTCAACAACCCGCTGAACGAGTGGCTGTACACCAAGGCCTGGGGAGTGGACGTCGCCATCAGCCAGGTGCACCTCACCTCCAAGCTCATAGAGGAAGAGATCGGCCTGGGCGAGCTGGTCACGCTGCTCAAACTGAACAGGGGCGAGGCCGCCCTGGTCGAACTCCGCCTCCCCGAGACATCGCCCTGCCGGGGGAAGACCATCCGCGAACTCGCTTTCCCATCTGATACTGTCATCGTGAGTGTGATCCGTAGCGGCAAGCTGATCATCCCCCGCGGCGACATCTGTCTCGAGGCCGGAGACGAGATTCTGGCCGTGAGCACCGTGGCGGCCGAGAATGCGCTGAAGGATGCCCTGGTCGGAGCCGCGTAGGCATCGCCCGTGTTCCTCGCCCTGAAGCGGGTTCTCCTCGGAAGTCCGATGGCCACCTCCCGGGCGCGGCACGAGCGCCTGGCGAAGATCCCCGCCCTGGCCATCTTCTGCTCCGACGCCCTGTCTTCGGTGGCTTACGGCCCCGAGGAGATCCGGATCTTTCTGGCGCTGGCCGGGGCGGCCGCCCTTTCCTTGTCCATCCCCATCGCGCTGGCCATCACCATCCTCATCGCGATCGTCTCCACCTCGTACTGGCAGACGATCCACGCCTACCCGAGTGGCGGGGGTGCCTACACCGTGGCACGGGAGAACCTGGGGACTCTGCCCGGCCTTGTTGCCGGGGCCTCCCTGCTGGTCGGTTACGTGCTCACGGTCGCCGTCAGCGTGGCGGCCGGTGTGGCGGCGATCACCTCGGCATTCCCCCGCCTGTATCCGTCCCGCGTCTGGCTGGGGATCCTCTGCGTGATTTTCCTCAGCACCGCCAACCTGCGCGGCATCCGGGAGACCGGCCGCGTCTTTGCCGTGCCCACATACTGGTTCATCGCCAGCATCGCCCTCGTTATCGGAGCCGGGCTTCTCCATCTCTGGGGAGGGGGACCGGCTCCTGAAGTGCCCGCGGCGGAATCCACCACCGTGGTTCCCCTCACCACGTTCCTGGTCCTGCGCGCCTTCAGCGCCGGATGCACGGCCTTGACGGGCATCGAGGCCGTCGCCAACTGCGTCCAGGCCTTCAAGCCGCCCGAGGCCCGGAACGCCGGGATCACTCTGATCTGGATGGCCGTGCTCCTCGGCAGCATGTTCATGGGACTGGCGTTCCTCAGTGACGCATTCGGCCTCATTCCCCGAGAAGGAGAGACCCTGGTCTCGCAGTTGGCCCGTCAGGCCCTCGGACGCGGCCCCCTGTACATCATGGTGCAGGCATCAACCATGGTCATCCTCCTGCTGGCGGCCAACACCTGCTATGCCGGGTTCCCGATGCTTTCCTCACTGCTGGCCAAAGATCGCTACCTCCCACGGCAGTTGGCGAGCCTGGGGGACCGTCTGGTGTACTCCAACGGGATCCTCTTCCTCTCCGCCCTCTCCATCTTGCTGCTGGTAGCCTTCCAGGGCGACACCCATTCCCTCCTCCCACTGTATGCGGTTGGCGTTTTCCTGTCTTTCACCCTCTCCCAGCTCGGGATGGTCCAGCGGTGGTTGAGGCTCCGCGGCCACCACTGGCTCCACCATGCCGCCATCAACATGATCGGCGCCACAGTCACCGCAGTGGTGATGACCGTGGTCGGTACCACGCGGTTCACAGAGGGGGCGTGGATGGTGATCGTGGTCATTCCGATCCTCGTGCTGGGATTCCTTGCGGTTCATCGGCATTATGAGGTACTCGGGCGCCAGCTCTCGCTCGATGGGTTCTCGCCCCCAAAGCTCGGCCGGCACCCCGTCGTCGTCCTGGTGGGAGGCATCCACCGAGGGGTAGTGACTGCCCTCACCTACGCCAAGGCGATCTCTCCCAACGTGACGGCCATCACGGTGGATCTCGATCCCACGGCGACCTCCCGTCTTCGAATGCAGTGGCAGGAATGGGCCCCAGACATCCCGCTGGTTGTCCTTGATTCCCCCTACCGGTCGGTCCTGGGGCCGATCCTCCACTACATTGACCAGATGGAGAAGCAGCGAGAAGGCGCCTACATGACCATCATCCTGCCCGAATTCATCCCGGCGAAGTGGTGGCATCACCTGCTCCACAACCAGACGGCCCTCCTCATCAAGGGCGCCCTGCTCTTCCGCCGGGGCAAGGTGGCCATCAGCATCCCCTACCACCTCGACCAGTAACCTCATCCTAGACCCCCTGATCCGGCCGTCCGGCTTCTCGCCGCCTCAACTGGACGCACACCTCCTCCAGCGTGTCACATCTTGGAGAGGATCTTGAGCGTGGCCGGCAAGACCGGGCGGGAATCGCCTCAGCCAGCGGGTAACTCTGCACCGGCGGGAGATATCTAGCGAGCAGCGACGAAGAGGTTACTTCCGCCAGAATTCAGGAACCAGGAGTACGATCACCGAGTAGACCTCCAGCCGGCCCACCAGCATGCAGAAGGAGCAGATCCACTTGGCGGGAATGGAGAAGTGGGCGTAGTTATCCACCGGACCGACCGCGCCCAGGCCCGGACCGACGTTTCCCAGCGTGGCTGCCACCGCCGAGATGGCCGTAATGATGTCCTTCCCCAGCCAAGCCAGGGCCAAGGAAGCGAGAACGAAGACCGTCATATACAGCAGGGACATGGACTGGACGCCCTGGAGTACCTCCGGCGGGACGATCCTCCCGTTGTACCAGACATTGCGGATAGCCTTAGGATGCATGATCCGGAAAAGCTGACCGTATGCGATCTTGAGCAGGAGCCATGCCCGCACGCACTTGATCGCCCCGCCCGTGGAGCCCGCACAGGCCCCAAGGAACATGAGGAAGAGCAGGACATAGTGGCCATAGGGCGGCCACTTCTCGAAGTCCACCGTCACGAAACCCGTCGTGGTGATGATGGACACCACCGAGAACGTGGCATGGCGCAGCGCCGTCAGGACGCTCGGATAGATCTTGTTGAGGACGAGGTTGGCGGTGATCGTGAGGATGAAAAACCCCACGACGACGGAATAGAACTTGAACTCCTCGTCCTTGGCATATACCGAGAAGTCCCCGCGCATGATGGAATGGTAGTGGAGCAGGAAGTTTGCCCCCGCGATGAACATGAAGGCGGAGATCACCACGTCGATGTAAGCACTGTCATACGCACCAACGCTGGCGTTCTTGGGCGAGAATCCGCCGGTCCCCATCGTCCCGAACATGTGCGTCAGCGAATCGAAGAGCGACATGCCTCCGGCGAGCAGCAGGAGGACCTCGGCCGCGGAAATGATCGAGTACACGAGATAGAGACGCTTCGCCGTCTCTCGCACCCGCGGCACCAGCTTGTCGGCGGTGGGGCCGGGGACTTCCGCCTTGTATAGCTGCATCCCCCCCGCGCCCAAGAGGGGCAGCACGGCCAGGGACAACACCACGATTCCCATGCCGCCCACCCAGTGCGTCAGATCCCGCCAGAAGAGGATCCCCGCGGGCTGGGCCTCGATATCGGCGAGCACGCTCGCCCCCGTCGTCGTGAAACCGGACATGGCCTCGAAGTAGGCATCTGTGTAGGTGGGGAACGTCCCGTAGAAGTAAAAAGGCAGCCCGCCGAAGCCTGCCGCTGCCACCCACCCCAATGTCACGATCAGGATGCCCTCTTTGTGGCCGACCTCGTCCTCTTCGGGATGCAGGCGGTACATGAGGAAGCCCGCCGCGGCCGTGATCGCCGCGGACAGGAGAATGGCCTTAATGTCGTCCGTCCCGTAGTAGAGGCTGAAGGGGATCGGGGTGAGCATGAACGCCGCGATGGCAACCAGGATCAGGCCCACGCGACTGATGACCAGACCGAGGCGCAGCATAGAGGCTCCCTCAACCGTCAAGCGAAGAGTCGCTCAAGCTCGGCGATAGCAGCCGGCAAGGCGAAGACCACAACCCGGTCGTCCGGATTCAGGACGCTGTCCCCCTTGGGGATGATAATTTCGTCCCGGTGGACCACGGCCCCGATGATGGCTCCCGAGGGGAGCCCGGCATCCCGGATGGGCTTGCCCGCAACGCGGGACCTGGCGGGGATGACCATCTCCAACGTTTCGGCATCCCCACCCTCCGGCATCTCGAAGATCGAGACCACTCGGCCCTTCCGGACATACTTGAGGATCACGTTCGCAGTGCAGATGCGGGGGCTGACGGCGGCGTCGATGCCGAGGTGGGGGAGGAGGTGCAGCAGGTGCGGGCGCTTGATCAGGGCGATGGCCTTCTTCGCACCGCGCTCCTTGGCCAGCAGGGCCGCCAGGATGTTGGTCCCCTCATCGTCGGTCACCGTGGCGACGGCATCCATCTCGGAAATCCCCTCGTCCAGGAGGGCCCGGACATCCGTCCCGTCACCGCACAGGATGAGGGTCCGCTCCAGCAGTCGCGACAGCTCCTCGCAGCGCTCGGGACGCCGTTCCATCAGCTTCACGCTGAAATGCTCCTTCTCCAGAACCTGAGCGACGCGAAGGCCGCTCCGCCCCCCCCCGATAAGAAAGACCCGTTCCACGATGCTTTCCTTCTTGCCGAGAAGCGTCAGGATGGCGTTGATGGACTCCCGCTTGCTGATGAAGTACAGGTGATCCCCGGCCTCGACGATGGTCCGGCCGTCCGGGATGAGAAGCCTTCCGTGGCGATAGAGAGCCACAATCAGGAATGGGGTCGTGGTATGGAAGGCTCGAAGCGTCCTCAACTCGCGATCCGCGATGGGGGCGTCCTCCCCGATTTGCAGGCCGAGCATCAGGACCCGGCCCTCGGCGAACCTCCCCACCTCCGCTGCCGCAGGCGTCTTGATTAGGGTGACGATCTCGTCGGCGACCGTGATGTTGGGATTGATCAGCAGGTCGATTCCCAGGCGCCTCCCGTGGTCCACGAACGGGCTCTCACTGAAATCGGGGTCCCGGACCCGTGCAATCCGGCGAGGGACGCCGTACTCCTTTGCGAGAATGCAGGCGGAGATGTTGACCTCGTCGATGTCGGCCACAGCGATGATCAGATCGGCGTTCCTGATCCCGGCCTCCTCCAGAGCTTTTGGCGAGGAGCCGTTTCCCTCGACGGTCATCACGTCCAGTCGCTCCTGAACCCGCTCCCGGGTTGCAGGATCGCGCTCGATGATGACGATGTCATGCCCCTCCCGGCTCAGCCGTTCGGCGATGTGGAAGCCCACTTCTCCCGCTCCAATCACGATCGTCTTCATTCTGTCTCTCCATCCATACCGCGGGCCGGGTCGCTCCTCGCCTGCGCGGACAGCCGCCAGCCCCCGCCATACACACCACCGGATGCCGCTCCTGACACTCGCCGCTTCCTGGGCCCGGACGGACCCGAAGCACTCCTGCCGTCGGCCAGCCTTCCGGGTGTCGGCGAGCCGGTCGATGGCACGCGCTGACGGTTCCTTGACGGGATGCCCGACACCGTTCGAAGGCCAGGAGCGCCGGGAATTCCAGACGCCGGATTGTAACGCGGATGGCTCGCGAGGCAATCCGCCTTTACCAAATCTTGATGCAGCCTCGGCCAGTCCTTACGGCATCTTGATTTGCCGCTGCCACCGTCGCTGCGTATCCTCCGATTAGCCAAGCTGAAAGGAGTCTCCGTGCGCTCAGGAACCGCGGCGCCCTCCCCTGCGGAAGGAGTGGTACGCCGGGTCGACTTGATTCCTCCGCAGAGTGAGCCCGAACGGGACCGCCCGGCAGGGAGTTCGTGCGCCCCGGCCCAAGGCCGGCCTGCTTGGGGACGGCTCTACGCGATCCTGCCGATCACCGGGCTGCTGTGCGCCGCCACCCACTGGGCCCTGCCCGGCGGCCTCTGGCGCGACGCCGGCGCCTACGGGGTCGTGGCACTCACCGTCACCCTCTTCGCCCTGTGGGTTGCCAGCAACCGGAGCGTGCTGGCTCGCGCAGGGAACCCCTCGGACCCCTCGCCGGTCCGCGTGCTGTACGTATTCTTGCCGGTTCGCCCCTGGCGCTCGGCCACGGCAACCTGTTTCCCCTCCTCTCCGCCAACCTGCGCCAAGCTACCAAGAGTGGTGGGGGGCCCCGCCCTGCCTCCCCTGGAGGTACCGCGGCCCTGACGCCTCACGCCTCCTCCCCGACCTCCCGGATCGCCTCGCGCCGCACTCGCATGTCTTGCCGATCCAGCCGGAGGCGGGTATACTCCGCCTGCTATGCCTAAGGACATCCGTACGGCCGATGTCGTTCCTGGCTACGAATCTTCCCGCCTCTCGGAGGAGGCCGCCGGGCCGGCTCCCTGGACCCGCTGGGGGCAGGCGAAGGGGGCTGGAGCCGGAGAGTACGTCCGCGCGGCGGCCATCGTCGCTCTCTGCACGGCGGTGGCCTGGCTGGTGTTCCCCTACTTCGAGCTGTCCAACCTGATGATGATCTACCTGCTCGGGGTCGTCGGTGTGGCGATGCGCTCCGCCACGGGGCCCTCCCTCCTGGCCTCCGCCCTGAGCGTGGCGGCCTTCGACTTTTTCTTCGTCCATCCGTACCTAACCCTCGCCGTCACAGACGCCCAGTACCTGGTCACCCTTGTCGTGATGTTCATCGTGGCGCTGGTCATCAGCGGCTCGACCATCCGCATCCGCCGCCTGGCGGACTCCGCGCGCCAGCGCGAGCAGCGGACGGCCGCCCTCTACGCCCTGAGCCGCGAGCTGGCCAGCGCCCAGGACGTCTCCCACATCCTGCGGGCTGCGGCCGGCCACATCGGCGCCGTGTTCCGTAGCCACATCACGGTCCTGCTCCCGGATGCAACTGAACGGCTCCACCCGCCGGCGGCGGTCAACCGGGCCGGGGCGCTTCCCCCCGCCGAGGAGGCGGCGAGCGCCTGGGCCTTCGAGCACGGACAGCTCGCCGGCCGGGGAACCTCCACCCTGCCGGAGGCGCGGACCCTCTACGTTCCCCTCAAGGCCCCGCGGGGGACGTTGGGCGTCCTCGGGCTCGAGCCGGAGGAGCCGGCGTTCCTCAAGGCCCCGGAGCAGCTCCACCATCTGGAGACCTTCGCGAACCAGACCGCCCTGGCCCTGGAGCGGGCGCAGCTGGCGGACGAGGCCCGGGTCGCGCAGATCCGGGTGGAGACGGAACGCCTGCGCAGCTCCCTCCTCAGCTCCGTCTCCCACGACCTCCGGACTCCCCTGTCCGCCATCACGGGCGCCGCCAGCAGCCTCCTCCACGGCCAGGTGCCGCTCGACGCCCCCACGGCACGGGAGCTTCTGGAGATGGTGCGCGACGAGGCAGAGCGGCTCAACCGGCTGGTCCAGAACCTTCTCCAGATGACGCGCCTCGAGTCGGGCGCCCTCCAGGTCTGCAAGGAATGGTTCCCGCTCGAGGAGGTGGTGGGCGCGGCCCTGGCCCGCCTGGGGACGCAGCTGCGCGACCGCCCGGTGACCACCCGGATTCCCGAGGAGCTGCCCCTCATCCCCATGGACGATGTCCTGATCGAGCAGGTGCTGATCAACCTGCTGGACAACGCGATCAAGCACGCGCCCGCCGGGAGTCCCATCGAGATCAGCGCCGCGATGGGCGAGGGAGGCGTCACGGTGGAAGTCGCCGACCGCGGCGCCGGCCTGCGGCCCGGCGAGGAGGAGCAGGTCTTCGAGAAATTCTACCGCGGGGATCCGGGCACAACCCGGGGGGCGGGCCTCGGCCTCGCCATCTGCCGCGGGATCGTGGAGGCACACGGCGGACGGATCGGCGCCGCGAACCGGCCGGAGGGCGGCGCTGTTTTCCGTTTCACGCTTCCCATCACAGGGATGCCCCCCACCCTCGCCCATGACGAAAGCTGATCCGAACACCGGTGCTCCCGCAGCGCGGGGGGGCGATCTGCCTCCCTGCGGGTCGATTGTCCTCCTCGTCGAGGATGAGGTGCAGATCCGTCGGTTCCTGCGCATCGCCCTGGGGAGCCAGGGCTTCCGCCTGATCGAGGCGGTCACCGGCAGGGAGGGCCTCGCCGCGGCGGCGACCCAGCGGCCGGACATCATCATCCTCGATCTCGGGTTGCCGGACATGGACGGCACGGAGATCATCCGACGCGTCCGGGAGTGGAGCACGCTCCCCATCATCGTGCTCTCCGCACGCGGGCAGGAACGGGACAAGATCGCCGCCCTGGACCTCGGGGCCGACGATTACGTGGCCAAGCCCTTCGGGGTGGGAGAGCTCCTGGCGCGCATGCGGGTTGCCCTCCGCCACGCGGCCCGCACGGCCGGGGAGGCCGGCGAGCCGGTGTTCAGCTTGGGCGGCCTCCACGTGGACCTTGCGCGCCGCCAGGTGAGCGTTGGGGGGCAGGAGGTGCACCTCACCCCCATCGAGTACCGGCTCCTCGCGACCCTCGTCCGGCACGCCGGGAAGGTCTTGACCCACCGCCAGCTCCTCATCGAGGTGTGGGGACCCAACCATACCGAGCAGGCACACTACCTCCGGGTCTTCACGGCCCAGCTACGGCGCAAGCTGGAGGTTGACCCGGCTCGCCCCCGCTACCTGCTGACCGAACCCGGGGTTGGCTACCGCCTAGCCTGCGAGTGACTCCCCGTCATCGCTCCTCGCGTCGCTCAAAGCCGCCTCCGCTGCTTGACATGCCCCCGGGGAAAGTCTAGCATACGCGCCTGGGCCACAGGGGATCCTCTGTGGCCTTTGTCGTGGAGGCCCGATGTCGAGTTCTCTTAAGCGCATCCTCCTCGGAAGTCCCCTGGCCACGGCCGAGGGGCGGCACGAGCGTCTGGCCAAGATCCCAGCCCTCGCCATCTTCGCCTCGGACATGATGTCTTCCGTGGCCTACGCGACGGAGGAGATTCTCCTGGTCCTGGTCCTGGGCGGCACCATCGCCCTGCAGTACTCGCCGCACGTCGGCATCGCCATCGGCACGCTGGCCGCGATCGTGGCCAGCTCCTACTGGCAGACCATCCACGCTTATCCCTCGGGCGGGGGCGCCTACACCGTGGCACGGGAGAACCTGGGAACGCTTCCCGGCCTCGTGGCCGGCGCGGCCCTCCTTGTGGATTACGTCCTCACCGTCTCCGTGAGCACGGCCTCGGGCGTTGCGGCGATCACCTCGGCCTTCCCGGTGTTGTACCCACACCGAGTCGCAATCTGCGTCGCCACTGTCCTGGCAATCATGGTGGCGAACCTGCGGGGCATCCGCGAGACTGGAAGGATCTTTGCCGTCCCCACGTACTGGTTCATTCTGTGCCTGGCGATCCTGGTGGGCGGAGGGTTTTACCAGTTGCTGACCCAGGGCCCACCACCGCCTCCCCAGGCGGTTCCGGTAGTAGAGCCGCTGAGTCTGTTCCTGGTTCTGCGGGCGTTCTCGGGGGGGTGCGCGGCCCTGACGGGGACCGAGGCCGTTGCCAACGGCGTGCAGTACTTCAAGCCGCCCGAATCCCGGAACGCCGGCATCACCCTGATCTGGATGGCCACGATCCTGGCAACTTCATTCCTCGGTGTCACCTTCCTGGCGCACTGGTACCACATCGTGCCGCACCCCGAAGAGACCGTGGTCTCGATGCTGGGCCGCGAGATCTTCGGGCGAGGCTGGGTGTACTACATGATCCAGGCCGCGACGGCGGTGATCCTCCTGCTGGCGGTCAACACGAGCTTCGCCGGCTTCCCCATGCTGGCCTATTTGATGGCCAAGGACGGGTTCGTCCCCCGGCAATTCGCCAACCGGGGGGACCGCCTGGTCTACAGCAACGGCATCATCATCCTGGCGGGGATCTCCGCCTTGCTGCTGGTGATCTTCGGCGGCAGCACCCATGCTCTGATCCCGCTGTACGCCATCGGGGTCTTCAGCGCGTTCACGCTGTCCCAGACCGGCATGGTCCTGCACTGGTTGCGTGAGCGGGGCGCCCGCTGGCGCTCGCACGCCGTCGTCAATGCCATTGGCGCCACCGCCACCGCGGTCGTGGTTGTGGTGATCGGCGCGAGCAAGTTCGTCCACGGCGCCTGGATTGTTACCATTGTTGTTCCCGCCCTCATCCTGGGATTCCTCAGAGTCCGGCGTCATTACTCCAAGGTGGCCCATGCCCTGTCCCTGACCGGGGCAGCCCGACCGCGGATCGGGAAGAACCCGGTGGTGGTCCTGGTCGCCGGCATCCACAAGGGCGTCGTCGAGGCGCTGGAGTACGCCAAGTCCATCTCCCCCAATGTCACCGCCCTGACCGTGGACCTCGACCCCACCCAGACGACCAAGCTCCGCCTGAAGTGGGCCGAATGGGCGCCCGACGTTCCCCTGGTGGTCCTGGAGTCCCCCTACCGTTCCATCCTCCAGCCCCTCCTCGAATACATTGACCGCATGGAGCGCCAGGGCGAAGGCCGCTACCTGACCGTGGTCCTCCCGGAGTTCATCCCGTCCCACTGGTGGGAACACTTCCTGCACAACCAGACCGCGCTCCTCGTCAAGGCCGCCCTGCTGTTCAAGCCAGGCAAGGTCACCGTGAGCGTCCCCTACCACCTTTGATGATCCCGCTGCGGATGCGGCGCGACGTCGCCCCGCCGCTGAGGGAGCGTCCCGCGTCCTTTCCCTGAGCGCAGGCATCCTACCGGATCCGCAGGCATGGCACGGCAAGCCAAGAGGAAATCCTGGCGGCATGTGCTATACTTCCATCCAACAAGTCCACAGGCGGGCGGCTTGTGCACGCTCGACTGGAATCCGGTGACCCGGTTCTTCGGATTGTAGCGGGAAAGCCCCAATGAACCTGCGCACCAAGCTCCTCCTCGGTTACTTGATCTTTGTGGCCGCGCTGATCGTCCTCGGCGGCTGGAGCGCGTGGCATCTCCTCGAGATGGGCGGCGTGTCCCGGAACATCATCGCCAACAACTACGACTCGGTTGTGGCTGCGCAGGGCATGAGGGAAAGCCTGGACCGGCAGGGTTCGGCAGTCCTCTTTGCTCTGCTCGGTCACCCCGAGCCTGCGCTGACAAAGCTCACCGAGGAACGGAAGCGGTTCGATGGCCACTTCCAGCGTACCGCAAATAACATCACGGAGCCGGCCGAGGGTGAGATCATCGAAACCATCCGGCGGGATCGCGATGCGTACTACCAACAGGTGGATGCGTTTCTTGCTCAGATGAAGGCGGCACGCCGCAATGCTTCGACAAGCCCTGGAGCAGTACCAGCAGACCCCTCCGGTCCCGGCGAGCAGTTCATTCAACTCGAAGCCTTTCTCCACCAGTTGCAGAGTGACTGCGACAACCTCATTCAAGTGAACCAGCGAGCGATGGCGGCAAAGTCCGAGGCCGCCGCGGGGGTCGCCCGGAGCTGGTTTCTCACGACGCTGATCATCGCCGGCTCACTCGTGGTTGCGGGGATCGGACTCGCCGTCCTGCTTGCCAACCGGATCGTCCGGCCGCTGCGGGACTTGACGGCGACGATGGCGAGAATCGCCGCGGGCGACCTCGACGCCACAGCCCACGTGGATTCGCGTGACGAGGTCGGCATCCTCGCGGCCGGCTTCAACAGCATGGCCGAGCGCATCCGCCAGTTGCGCCGGTCAGACCTGGGGAAGTTGCTCGTCGCGCAACAGACGACCGAAGCGGCAATCGATTCCCTGTATAATCCGGTGATCGTCACCGATGCACAAGGAGGGGTGACGAAACTCAATCCAGCCGCCGAAGAGATCTTCGGGCAGGAGAAGGAGAACACAGGCAAGCCCATTCAGGAGATCGCCCATGATAGCCGAATTGCCATGGCAGTTTCCGAGACGTTGAGTTCGCAGCGTCCAGTTGCCGGCGAGGGCGTCGCCTCCGTCTTGCCCCTGGTCGTGGACGGATCGGAACACGCCTTTCGGCTGCGCACGACGCCGATGCGAGATGAGAAGGGGCAGCTCCTCGGAGCTGTGACCCTCCTCGAAGACATCACGCATCTGCGCGAGATTGACCGGCTCAAGTCCGAGTTCATCGCCACCGCCTCGCACGAGCTGCGCACACCCCTGACCAGCGTCCAAATGAGTGTGCTCCTCCTGCTGGAGGGGGCGGCGGGGATGCTCACCCCGAAACAGCGCGAGGTGCTGGAGGCGTGCCGCGAGGACTGCACTCGTCTGGAGGGGCTGATGCGCGACCTCCTGGACCTCTCCAAGATCGAAGCGGGAGAGACCGCACCGCACCTGTCACCCATCAGCGCCAGGGACCTGATCATCGCGGCCGCAGAAGGCTTTCGAGCACAGGTGGAGTCCAAGGGGATCACCCTGAAGGTGGAGACCTCGCCGGAGTTGCCATTCGTACTCGCGGACCGCGCGCAAATAGAGCGCGTCATTAGTAATTTGGTCAACAACGCCCTGCGCCATACCGACCCTGGTGGTGAAATTCATATCAGTGCCCTCCGCCGTGATGGTCAGGTGGCCGTCTCCGTGGCGGATACCGGGCACGGTATCCCGTCGGAATACCTTCCAACGATCTTCGACAAATTCGTCCGGGTGCCGGATGCTCCATCCGGCGGGGCGGGACTGGGACTGGCAATCTCGAAGAGCATCGTCGAGGCCCATGGGGGGCAAATCGTCGTCCAGTCGAGGGTTGGGCACGGCACCACATTCACCTTCACCCTGCAGGTCGTAGGCAAACCCCTGGCCGCATCGCCAGCCTACACATGAGGAAAACGGCATGAAGAGGCGTATTCTGGTCATTGACGACGAAGATCACATCCGGCGCGTGATGCGCATGACGCTCGAGGCGGCCGGATACGAGGTCGGCGAAGCCGCAGATGGGCCTCGGGGCCTGGAGGCTTTCGGCGACGGCTCGGCCTGGGATGCGGTGTTGCTCGATCAGAGAATGCCGGGCATGGACGGTCTCGAGACGTTGCGCCGCATGAAGGAGCGCAAGGCAGATGCCCGCGTGATCATGGTCACGGCCTACGCCTCGATTGAGCTTGCGGTTGATGCTATGAAACTTGGCGCTCTGGATTTCGTCCGCAAGCCGATGACGCCCGAGATCGTGCGTAACGCGGTGACCGCGGCTTTGGCAAGACCGGCAGCAGCCATCGCAATGCCCATTGCGCCACCGCCTGAAAAGGCTCCCGAACGAGCGTACGCCCCTATAGCACGGCTGACCCTGAACGGCTTTCGCCTGTGGCGGTCACCTTCCCTCGAGGGCAGGCGGCCGCCAGAGCCCTTTAGGCGTCATTTCGTTGTCCAGCATCCCGATGGACAGGAGCAAGAGGTTGTCGTTGAAATTGATCCGGGGGTGATTGGATTTGTCGAGCGCGCGACCGGCCGCCGCCTTCCGCTCGAAAACTCATTTTGGTCATGGGAGGCCGAACACGTCCTCAACAATTATCTGTGGATTGAGGGAAACATTCCTCCCGGTGGAAAGCTGAGGATCACACAGATAGACCGCGACGACCTGCACGTGGCTACCCGCTGGGAGGGAGATTGAGAATTACGCGGGAAGGCTGTCCGGAGGGGCGGACTGGTGCAGCGCGCTGGCTGAAAGTCCCGGACGTAGAGCGGGATCGAAGATCCCGGACGAAGAGCGGGACCGAAGGTTCCTGACGAAGAGCGGAAGGGCATTGCAGCGATCCTACCGAGGCATCTGCGATCGAATCCTCATACCTGAACTCCGGACGACCCTATCGGACTATTCCACTTGGTCAACAGCGTCGCCCATCACGGGAGGCCGGTGAGCGGAAGTTGTTTTAGAACCAACGTCCCCCAACACAACGGGCGCGCATGATCATACCGCGGCTGTAAGCGCCGCCATCATCCGATCCCCCATGCCGTTCATTTACATTCTCCAGTGTCGCGACGGCTCGCTCTACACGGGCATTGCCAAGGACGCGGCGCGGCGTCTGACGGAGCACAGCGCGGGCCGCGCCTCGCGCTACACCCGGATCCGTCTGCCCGTTACGCTGGCCTGGTCCCGCCGGATTCGCTCCTGGAGCCTCGCCCTCAGAGAGGAGTACCGGATCAAGCACTTGCCGCGGGCAGCCAAGCTGGCGCTCGCCCGGAGCGGGCCGGCGCCCACGCCCGCCGCGGTCCGAAGCGCGCGGAGGGGGAGATGAGCCGGCTACCCCTCTTGAGCTGCGAGGGCATCAGCAAGGCCTACGGTGTCTACCCCCTCTTCGAAGGGTTGTCGTTCGGCCTGGCGGAAGGCGACCGGGTCGGCCTCGTGGGTCCCAACGGCTCCGGCAAGACGACGCTCCTCAAGGTGCTGGCCGGCATCGAGCCGCCGGATGCCGGGACGCGGTCGCAACGGCGGTTCACCCGTCTGGGGTACGTGCCCCAGGATCCGACCTTTCCCGGTGACCGCACCGTCGAGGCGGTCCTGACCGAGGCCCTGCCCGCCGAGCAGCGAGATGGGTTCGAGACGGCCGGCCGGGTGGCGGCCATGCTGGGGAGGGCGGGCTTCACGGATTCCCGCCACACCGTGGGCGTGCTGTCGGCGGGCTGGCGCAAGCGGTTGGCCATCGCCCGCGAGCTGGTGGCGGCCCCCGACGTCCTCCTCATGGACGAGCCGACCAATCATCTCGACGTGGAGGGCATCCTCTGGCTGGAGGCGCTTCTTCGAACCGAGGTTTCCGCGTACCTCGTCGTCAGCCACGACCGCTACTTTCTGGAGCACGTCGCCTTGCGTGTGCTGGAGCTGAACCGGTGTTATTCCGGCGGCCTCTTCCAAGCCGAGGGGCGGTACAGCGACTACCTCTTGCGGCGGGACGAGGCGCTGCGGGAGCAGACGGCCTACCAAGACACCCTCGCCAACAAGGTGCGGCGCGAGGTGGAATGGCTGCGCCGCGGACCCAAGGCGCGCACCCGCAAGGGGCAGGCCCGGGTGAAGGCCGCGGGCCGGCTCATCCAGGAGCTGGACGAGGTGCGGGCGCGGGCGGCGGACGCCGCGGCCGGAATCGAGTTCACGGCCTCGGGCCGCCAGTCGAAGAAGCTGCTGGTGGCGAGGGATGTCGCCAAGACGGTCGGGGGGGTCCGCCTCCTGGCCGGCCTGAACCTGACCCTCACGCCCGGGATGCGACTTGGCCTCCTTGGGGCGAGCGGGAGCGGCAAGAGCACGCTGCTCAATCTGCTGGCCGGCACGCTCGCGCCGGATTCCGGCCAGATCGAGCGCGCCGAGGGGCTGCGGGTGGTCCGTTTCGACCAGGACCGGGAGGGGCTGGACCCCGCGGTCAGCTTGCGCCGGGCGCTGGCCCCGGAGGGCGACGCGGTGGTGTATCGAGACCGGCCCGTTCACGTCGTCTCGTGGGCCAAGCGCTTCCTCTTCCAGCCCGAGCAACTGGAGACGACGGTCGGCCGACTGTCCGGGGGCGAGCAGGCCCGGATCCTCATCGCGCGGTTGATGCTCCAGCCGGCCGATCTCTTGATCCTCGACGAACCGACCAACGACCTGGACATCCCGACGCTGGAGGTCCTGGAGGAGAGTCTGGCGGACTTCCCGGGGGCGCTCGTCCTGGTCACGCGGGACCGGTTCCTCTTGGAGCGCGTCTCCACGGTGGTCCTGGCGCTCGACGGAACCGGCGGCGCGACGCTCTTTGCCGACTACGCCCAGTGGGAGTCAGCGCACGAGGAAGCCGACCGGGATGTGGGGGATCGCATCAAGGCTCCGGCGAGGACAGCCATCGAGACCCGGACCAAGCCGGCCGCGCGCGAGGGGCTCGATGTGCGGCGCCTCACGTATCTGGAGAAGCACGACTGGGAGCAGATGGAGCAGGCGATCCTGGAGGCGGAAGAGGCGTGTGCCGCGTGCCAGGAGGCGGTGGAGGATCCCGCCGTCGCCTCGGATCCCATCGCCTTGCGGGAGCGCTGGGCCGCGCTCGAAGCGGCCCGGGCCGAGGTGGACCGGCTGTATGGGCGTTGGGCCGAGCTGGAGGAGAAGCAGCGGTAAACCGGAAGACGCGGGATCGGGCGGCGCCTCGCGCAACGCCACGAGAGCCGCCACCCCTCGGCAAGCCGCTGACTGTTTAATGCGGGACGTTGTTGACTCAGTGTTTAATGCGGGACGTTGTTGACTCAGTGGACTGATGGTCGCTCCGCTCTCGCGACCGCTTTCGCAATTCCCGACGTGGAGACCCCGAGCAGCCGCGCCGTGTCGGCGAGGGACAGCCCGAGGCGCGCGAGGAAGCTTTCGCGGTCCTCGCGAGCGGCCACCATCTGCCCGTGTTCCATCCCCCGGAGGATGACGTGGTGCAGTGTCCTCGGCGCATCCAGCCGTGCCTATCGTGGCATCCTCGCGCTGGCCCTCCGTCTTGAGTCGTGGGGAACGCCATCAGAGTTATTCCTCTCAGTCAACAACGTCCCCCATTACACATTATGATGTAGTTGCGTTTGAGGTTGTGATTGATGGCACCCAACCACTCCTTGAGTGTCTTGGGATTCGCGTCTTTGCCGCGGGCTCGTTCCGACTTCAGTTCGTAAAAGATTCCCTGTGTCGCAGAGTCCCAAGGGTCCTCCGCTTCGCACGGAATCTCCCATTCCTGCCAGGTCTTCTTGAGCGCGGCGTTGAGCGATTCGCGCAACGGCTCCAGCTCCACCTGCCACTTCTCCCAGATCACGTCGATCTCGGCGTTGTTGACGATGGACTTGAGCGTGATATGCGGCACGCGCTCGTAAACGAAGCCGTGGCGAATGCTGCCGTGCACCCGTTGCGTGGACGGTATGGTGCGGGTGACTTCAGCCTCCTTGATCTGGCCTTCGCGCGAATCAGCGAGCAGGTGATACAGATAGCGCGCACCCATGATGCGGGCACGGGCAAGCGCCAGTGCCACGCGTGAGGTGTCGATGGTGACCCAGCGGCGGCCCCATTGCTCGGCGACGGTGGCGGTGGTGCCTGAACCGCAGGTCGGGTCGAGCACGAGGTCGCTGGGGTCGGTGGTCATCAGTATGCAGCGCTGCACGACCTTCGAGGTTGTCTGCACGACGTAGATCTTGTTTTGTTCAGCCGTTCCCATCGTGTCTTCCCAAAGGTTCGCAATCGCGACCGCCGCGAAGTCGTTGAAGAAGATCTTGTAGTTCACGAACTCCTTAGTTTTCAGGAGGCGATTCGCCTTGAAAAGGCGCTCCATTCCTCCGGCACTTGTCTTCCAGCCTCCTTTCCGCGGTCTCAATTTGTGGCCGTTGAGGGTGAACTCGAAAAGTGTCGATTCGCTCGCCGTTTCTGAGGTTAAGGGTCCAGCCAAAAACACTCGGTCGCCCTGCGGCAAAGGTTGCTCACCGCTAGCCTCAGCGGCCTTCAAAGGGCGAATTGTCCCATCAATCGACTGGACAGAACGGTATCGCGCGCCCGCGCCTTCTTTAAGGTCCTTCTCGTAGTATGAAGCTCGATACTTGGCTGACGTGGCGTCTTTCGCGTACCAGACGATGTAGTCTGAAATGTTGTCGATATACGCTTGCCCCATCCCACCGCTCTTCTTCGTTGTGATTAGGCTGATGAAGTTTCGGTCCCCAAACACCTCATCCATTACCGCCCGCACCCGATGTACATTCTCATCGCCAATCTGCACGAAGATCGACCCCGAATCCGTCAGCAAATCGCGCGCTACGGTGAGCCGGTCGCGCAGGTAAGTGAGGTAGCTGTGGATGCCATCGCGCCAGGTGTCGCGAAAGGCTTTCACCTGCTCCGGCTCACGGGTGATGTGGCCAGCATTGCCGTCCTTCACGTCACGGCTGGTGGTGGACCACTGGAAGTTGCTGTTGAACTTGATGCCGTAGGGTGGGTCGAGGTAGATGCACTGCACCTTGCCGCGCAGGCCCTCGCGCTCGGCGAGGCTGGCCATCACCTGCAGGGAGTCGCCGAGGATCATGCGATTCGACCAGTTCTGGTCGTGCTGGTAGAACTCGGTCTTGTCCACGCCCTTGGGGAGGCCGTTGAAGTCTGCGAACAGGTCAGGCATGCGCTGTCCGGCGTTGTGCTCGCGCTCCCGCGTCTCGCGCAGCAGGTCGTCGATCAGCACCTTGGGGAGGACCTTTTCCTGGATATAGAGAGGTGGGGCGTGGACGACCAGGTCGCTCCAGTCCTGCTCATCCTTCCCGCGCCAGACGAGCTGCGGATCGAGGTCGCGGTTCCGCCGCTCGTAGGCCACGCGGATTGGGTCCTGCTCGGTCTTCCGCATCACCGACTGGTACTCGGCGGTGGGGATGTTCTTCCGCGTCGCCTCGTCGTGCTTGAGGCTCTCGACGCTCTTCGCCCCGGTACTATTTTTCGCTGTCTTGGCCATGGCTATACCTGCCGTCCTGTCTGCCTCGCCAATGTCCCCATTGTCCCCTTGATGACCCCTTTGGATGTCCTGCGTCCCCGGCTTATGGCCAGCTCCGAATGAGCTCCCTGTGAGCCGATTCGCGATCCGTTGTGGCTCGCCCTGGCCCCTCTCCTGGCGGGTTTGGTGGGTTCGTGGCGGCTCGATTGCCCCTTTTGCCCCTTTGCTGCCCCTTTGAAAATCTCAGTCATGACCCCTTTTGCCCCTTTGCTGCTCCTTTGGCCATTCGATATTGAACCCCCCTACCTGTGCTGCCCTCCTTTTCGACAAGCCCGGCGGATACCAAGTCCGCCAAATCAAGCGAGGCAGTTCTCTTTGCAACAGAGAATTCCCGCTGATACTGGGAATTCGTGATGCTCCCATGAGCCTTCAGGAATTCAATGGCCCGCTGCTTGCGATCATTCAGGTTGTAACCGGCCAGGACCTTCTCCGTCAGCCAGTTGCGCCAGACTGCGATGGTGAACTCCCCGCCGCGCTGGGCGAAGTCCGGCTCGGGCAGGGCGTGGGCGAGGCTCTCGCGGATCATCATGAGGGTGCCGGTGCCGTATTTCTCGATGTAGTGGGTGAGGAAGAGCGCCTCGCAGATGCGGGGGTTGCGGGCGATGGAGCCGTGGGGCCGGCGCAGACTTTCCGGGGTGAGCGGCGGAGGCAGCATCCCGGGGTTCCAGACTTCCACACGGTCAGCAAAGACGGAAACCTGCACGGCCCCCGCCGAGGTGTAGTCGCGGTGGGCGATGGCATTGACGATGGCCTCGCGGATCACGTCGGGTGGGATCTCGTGGCGCACTGGCGCCTGATTGCTTTCGGCTCGGGTGCCGACGCTGCGGTTGAGCTTGGACAGGACAAAGTCCACGGCCATGTCCACCTGCTCGAAGAGGGTGCCCTTGAAGACGCGGTAGAACGGCACGGGACGCTGAATGTCCGTCCCGTGGAAGTGCATACAGCGCACTTCGGCGGAGGGAAGAAAGCGCTGGGGATCGCGTCCGAAGAGGAGGATGGCCGCATTCCCGGGACGATCGCCATGGAGCAAATGTAGGTGGGCCAGCACGTCAGCCGTGGGTGTCTTGGCCGGAAGCGGAAACTGGCGCTCAATCCGGGCGAGACGCACAAAGCTCGTGACGGCGCGAGCGTCCACATCGTCGATAGTCGCTTCCTGGCAGGGTCTATCTTCGAAGGGCCGGGTTTGTATGGTGCCGCACGCTTCGAGATAATCCACCAGGCTTGCATAAAGGGCCGCGGTCAACTCTTGACTGCTGCCGAACCGCCGCCGGATGAGCTGCCGGCCGGCCTTGCGGATGAGCGACTTCATTTTAGGCTCGCGCCCCCGATCGTCGGTGCCCTTCACGAAGATCAGCCGAGGTTTGCCTGTGGCCGTGGCACGTTCGAACTCACGCTCCGTGGGCGAGAAGCCCTCACCATCCTCAACGCCATATTCGTAGCCAAAGATACCGAGGTAAACCGCACACCGATCCACCTCGGCGAGATAGACGGCATTCGCCCGGCGATCACTGGCGGGCAGATCCTCGAAAAGGAACACGGTGAAGAATCGGCTGAGTAGCGGATCGCCCTCAATGAACGACTTCACCGCGCGGCGCTCTTCTGCCAGTTCCTTTTGAACACTGCTGACGAATATTCCGAGTCGAGTCGCCGGCATTTCGATCAGCCCTTGAAGACCTCGGCGGCCTGAGGGTGAACTTCTCTCAACACTGTTGAAAGTTTTGTGGCGTACCGTGGATCGCTCGCGGGCTGGATTCGCAGCAGCCTTGATTGCGGCGGCTTGGGGTTTGGCCGGAAAATTCTTCCTGGTCATCGCCCATTCTCCGGGGGCACCGGCTGGGCGGTGACGGACTCGATCATCTTGTTGAATTCGCTGGCAACCTTGGCCTCGAAATCGGCCTCGATCTGATAGATTTCGGCAAACTCGGCAAAATCCCAGCGGCCCTGCGTGCCGAGGTGATTCACGCCGGGCACCCAGTAGGTCTCCATGGTGGATTTCTTTTCCTTCGCGTCTTCGCGCCGGTAGCCCTTGATCTCGACGATCAGGCGCAAGAGGTCGTCATCGCCGTGACCGTCGTCCACCAGCACGATGAAGTCGGGCAGATACTTGCGCGTCTCCGAGCCGTAGCGGTAAGGCACCTCAAGGCCCAAGTTGTGATTCTTGGCATACGCCCGGACGCGCGGATGCGCCTCCGCCACGCGGCAGAACTCCGCCTCCCAGTCGCTGTCGAGGACAACCCAATTGATGTGACAGCGACGGGCGTCGGTTTCCCAGCGATCCCTCTTGGAGGTACTGAAATTGACGTGCGCGGTGGAGCCGGTGGGATTGTAGGGATCAAGTACGGCCTTGATCGGTCGCTCGCCCACGAACGCGCGCGTGATGCCGGCTGTGATGCGATTGCAGGCCATGTCGGCCAGTTCCTGATACATGAGCAGCGCGGGATAGGTGCCGCCTTTACAGACCAGGCAGGTGTCCAGCCATTGCCTGGTGATGCGCTTGAGCTGGCCAAAGAGGTGGAGCTTGGGCGCTTCGCCGGGGTCGCGCCATTTGGTGTACAGCAGGCGCTGGGTGACGTGGAAAAGCAGCGTGGAGGGCCGCATATCCCCCAGGTGCTCCAGGCTGAGATCGACCGATTCGCCAATGATACCGGCGTTCTTGGTGATGGACGGGCCCACCAAGTCCGGGCTCAGCTCCAGCACGGAATCATCGGTGAACTCGGCGGTCAGCCGTTCCTCGGGCAGCTCGACGCGATAGCCTTCGACGCGCGGGAAGCGGATTTCGAGCGCATCGCGCTCCGGCCGCACGGCTTTTACCTGAATGGTCTCGCGCGGCGGCTGCGGCGGCGCGACCACCGGCTTGGCGGTGAAGTCGAAGGGAATGCCCAGGACATCGGCGTATTCCACATTGAAGAGCCCTTTGCTTGGACCGTCTTCATTCAGCTCGTAGGACTGCCGGCGCAGGGCGCGGCCGATGACCTGCTCGCAGAGGAGCTGGGTGCCAAAGGCGCGCACACCGAGGACGTGGGTCACGGTATTGGCATCCCACCCCTCGGTGAGCATGGACACGGAGACCACGCAGCGGATGGACCCGCCCAACTGACCGTACTTGCCGACCGTATTCATCACCTCGCGGAGAAGTGTCACGTCATCGAGTTCCTTCCCCTTTTGCAGCTCATCGGCGAGCTTGCCGCCGCGTTCCGCGATCTCGCGGCGGAAGCGGTCGATCTCGTCGGCGGCCATGTTGCGGAAATTGTCATCCAGCGGTTCACCGGATTCGAGCTGCTCGCTGTCGATGAGCAATGTGTTCGGGCGGGGAAGCGGGTTTCCGTGCTCGTCGAAGTTCCGAAACAGGGCGAGGCGGCCGTTTTCGAGTGTCGTCGAGCCGTCGTCGTTCTGTCGGTGAAAGCCGGAGAGGAAGTCGTACACCAGTTTGGAGATGGACGTATTCTGGCACACGACAATAAAGCAGGGCGGCACGCGGATTCCGGCGTCTTCCCACAGTTTGTAGGTCTTCTCGTAGTGACCGTAGAGCGCCTGAAGGGCCGTTTGCAGACGGGTAGGCAGGGCGAGCGGATCAAGAACGTCCGCCTTCCCGCGGCCCTTCTTGGGCATGTCTTTGCGGATGTTCTCCCAGAGCTTGCGGAACATGGGCATCTCATCGCCGGGGATGTTTTGCGCCACGGGGACGCGCGGGAGTTTGACGATGCCGCACTCGATCGCGTCCATGAGCGAGAAGTCGCTCATCGTCCACGGGAAGAGCGTGCCCTCGGCATAGCCTGAACCGCTCAGAAAGAATGGGGTCGCGGATAAGTCAATCACGCGCGCGACACCGAGTTTGCGATTCACGGCCTCAAGGCCGGAGATCCAGAGACGGGCGGCCTCGTTGTTCTTCTCCGCCTCTTTCTTGTCTTCTCCCTTCAGCTCCTTTTCGTCCTTGGCTCCCGGCTTCTCTCGATAGCAATGGTGGCCTTCGTCATTGACCACGAGGATGTTCTTCAGCCCCATCAGGTCCGGCATCGCCCGCTGCAGCATCTGGCCTTCGGTTTCGAGGGTGTTCAGCTCTTCACCGCGGCCCTGAAGCAGTGAGCGTCCGCCCTTGGAGAGGTCGATGCGCTCGCGCAGTTTGAACGTATGAAAATTGGTGATGACGATCTTGGCCCGGTTCACGTCATCGAGCATGTCGCCCGGTACGAGTTCGCGACTGGCGCAGTAGCTGTCCGGGTCGTTGGGCTGGAGCACGCGCAGGCGATCCTTGATCGTGAGCCCCGGCGCAACGACAAGAAAGCCGCGCGTGAAGCGTTTGCTCTGCGGTCGCCGCACCGCATTGATCGTCTGCCAGGCGATCAGCATGGCCATGACGGTGGTCTTGCCGGCACCGGTGGCCAGCTTCAGCGCGAGGCGCAAGAGCTCCGGGTTGGCGTCGTTATTTGCATTCGCAAGGTGGTCGAGAAGGCGTTTACCGGATTTGAAGTGGGGCGCGACCTCGGTCAGCCAGATGGCCGTTTCCACTGCCTCCACCTGGCAGAAGAAAGGGCGAACACTGCTGTAATTGTGATGCCGCCAGTGCTGGAGCAAGCGAGCCGTCTCAGGCGTGACCTGCCACTGGGTGGGACTGGGCAAAGCCCGCCATTGGTCCACATACTGACGCAGCTCGTTGATGATCGGGGTCGGGTCGTATTGCTGGGCAGCCCTCGAAAGCCCATGCCCTTCGTCGAAGACCATCTGCTGCTGGTCGGCTGAACCCTTGCGTTTCCTTGGCTTCGGAATGGGCGTGATGAACTCCGCGCGCCGGCGGCTTTCGAGTATCCTCTGTGTCGGCTGGCCTTGGGCGTCAAGCTCCCAGTGTCGCCGTGGGCGCTCATAGGGAGAGTTCAGGATGGGGCGATCGAAAAATGGATTGGACATCTTTAGCTCTTGTCGTCTGACCCGGTGGCTACCGGGAAGCCCTTGGGGTCCAGGCGGTGGATGAACTGCTGCACCCGGGCGAAATTGGCGTTGCCCGCAGGCAGCACGCCGGAGGCCGAGCGCTTGTCATCCTTGAACATCTCGCCGCGAAAAAAGGTACCGGACACCATTTCGGGCCTAACCTCTTGATTCTGCGAGGGCATGGTTCCAATTCCTGGCCTCCCCCAGCCGCGGGGTGTACCGTACTGCGTTGCCACTTTCGTCGCCTTGCGAACAGCCGGATCCACTCTGCGCGAGACGCTCAGCCCCGGACGGTGGCCCGGGACACCGAGTTGGGCCGGATCACCAGGAGGCCGCGAGGGACCGATCAACCTCAAGCTATGCACTGGAACGTCAGCGGTTCCATCCCACGAGGAAGCGAACGACCGATTGGAGGCGACTTCACCCCCAAGGAAGATGGATATAGCAGGTGCCGGAACAAAAGAGCCACGGTGGCCCGGGGGACCGTGGTGGGGTGGGCGTCCTCGCGGGACACCGCTTCTGCGCGGATTCAATGGTGGGTTACTGGAGGAAGCGTACTCCCGGGCGTCCGCGGGGTCAAGCGGAATCCCGTCCGGGGGGCCACGCCTCAATCTTGAATCCTTACATCTCCTGGGTCTGCGCGCTCCCGAGGTGTGATTGGCGCGAGCAAGACGTCGGCGTCCGCGATGTCAAGGATGACCAGTAATGGGGGACGCTGGTTCCAAAACAACTTGCTTAATCTCGACCAACCCTGACGCCGAGCCAGCACCCCCCCGAGCGAATCTGCCCCGTCCCCCTATCAAACACAAAACGCCGATCCTCGTCCGAGAACCGGCGTTCGCGTCCACAGGGCTCCCTCCACTGAGAACGGGGGCTTATACTTTGGGGACGTTGCGGCTTTAGTGGCTTTTCTCTATTCCACGACCGCTTGCCGCCGGCGCTCCCGCTCGCTCTGGTCCCGCGGAGCCCCTCTGGGTTGGGGCACGTCCGCTCCGAAATAGCTGCTCTCAAGGATACGTTCCATCCTGAGTACTCTTGCGGTCTCCCGGCAACAACCTGTTCCGCCTAATGCGCCTCAAGGCTACCTGACCGCCTGACGGCTACCAAGACCGGCTCACAGAGATGGGCGCCGGGGAGCCGGGTGCGGACGCGTCGCACAGAGGGTGGGAACGGCGAAATGAGACAGAGGATGCAACGCGTACAAGGGGCCCGAGCACGTTTGCCCCTGGGACCTATGCGGCCGCACGACGACGCGTGCGGCTGGCCCATTCGAACCGCTGTTTCAGATGATTGCACTCGCTGAATAGGATGATGCTTTCGTGCTGGAGTCTTCCCACGATGATGCCCGGCGCGATGCCGATCTCTTTGGCGACCCGGAGAATCGCTGCCTCAGTCACGGGCGTGGACTTCAGCAGGCGCTTGAACGCCGGTGGGGGAATCAGAAGGTTGGCTGCGAACGTATTCGCTTCTGCCTCCAGGCCGTCTTTTCCGGTGCCATCATCAATAAAGACCTGGCGCTTTCCATGGAGAAGGAGATGGGCAGCCTCATGGAAGAAGCTGAACCAGAGGTGATCGTCGGATCTGTAGCGCAAGCTGAGCTGGATGAGCCCCTTCGTGGGTGACAACCAGCGCGATGCCCCGCTGATGCAAAGTTTGGGCAGCTCCGGCACGAACACAACCGCCACGCCTGCTTCCCCACACAGACGCGTCGCCTCCGGCTGGAATACCTCCGGCGGTCGAAGCGTAAGCCCGCGGATCTCGGCAAGAGCCTTCCGGAACCGCTCGGGATCGTAGGCCTGACACTGAAGGCGTTGTGCCTCAAGCTCACCTTTCCGAAGCCACGCTGCGACCGCGCCCGGATCGCTCTTGAAGACGGCTGATTTCCGATAAGCGACGCCAACGTCGGTCCATAATCCGCGCCATTGTTCTGGAGTGGCGACCCCGAAGAACTGCAGAAGTTCCTGGGCTTGCTCCAGATTGCCCTTGAGAGTACGAATCCATCCCGCCTTTGCCATCGCGCGGAGGGGAAATTGCCTGATCCATGCCACCTCGGTCCGCAGCCGCTCCTCATCCTTCTTGCGCGCCAGCACTTCGCGGTAGTTCCGCTCCAGATTGAGCCAGAAGCTCGCCGGGATTCCCAAGATCCGTTCGAGCTGCAGAGCCGAATCGGCGGTGATCGAGGCCTTTCCCTTGATGATCTCGTTGATTGTCTTCAAGGGACGGCCCATCCGACTCGCCAAATCCCGCTGGGTCATCGAGAGGGAGTCGAGGGCCTCACGCAGGGTATCCCCGGGTAGAACAGCATAATCGGGCTTGTATGCATAATCTCGCTTAGTCGCCATGATAGTCCTCAACCGACAGCACTCGGACCCGAGTGACCTTAGCTGGATCAAGCCCCCCGTCGTCTTTCGTTGGAACAGGATCGTGTGCAGGCTCGAAGATCAATCGGAAGGGATGCCTGACATCAACCGAAAATTGCCCCTTGCGATCGCCCTTGAGGGCGTGACAACGTCCGAACAGCAAGGCAATCACGTTCGCCAGCGTTTCCGCAGCCTGCAACTGAGCGAGCCGCAATTGCACCCTCCGACCATTATCTGGGCCCCAGGTGCGGATGCTCTCTTTCTCAGAGGAGCAGATCTTCGCCAGCTTTCGCGAGGAGAAGATTATCTCCATAGTTAGCCGATGTCAAGAATAATTAACGTAAAGGGTTAATAATTCTTTTGCCGAATTCGGTTCACCTCCGCTCCCCTGTCAAACCCAAAACGCCGATCCTCGTCCGAGAATCGGCGCTCGTCTGCTCAAGGCTCCCTCCATTGAGAACGGGGGCTAGGGATCGGGGTCCGGAGAACGGGCACTGCTGGGCGCGTCCGATCTTCAGGCCTCTCCGCTATCCCAGGGTAACCGTAGGTTGTGGGTGATGTATATCAAAGGGCAGAGATGGGCGCAAGTAAAGAGAACCGCCTGCGCGTTCGCTGTACAGTCGCTTGTCAAGATGGTTTGTAACTACGCTATACTATTGCCTTTCCTTGTTACAAGTACACTATTGACATACGTACATCATTGGTGTACATATACAAATCATGTACAAAAGAAAAACCATCGCGGAAGCCGAACTGCTCCAAGCGGGACTTGATGTTCTCGGAACGCATGGCATCCGTGCCAATGTTGATAAGCGTCGGTTTGGGAGACGGGATGCGGGTCAGGACGCCGTTGTGCGCCTGGCTTTCGGGCGTCGAATGGTCCCCTACCATGTTCTGATCAAGCGATGGCTCACTCCGGCCACCCTTGGGCAAGCGGCCGACCAGCTCGGCAATCTTCCGCAACCCGCCCTGCTGGTCACTGACTATGCGACGCCCCAAGTGGCCGAGCGGCTCCGGGATCTAGGGATTGATTTCGTTGACGCTGCCGGGAACGCGCACCTCGATCGCCCGCCATTCTTGATCTGGGTCGTCGGCCGGAAGCCGCACATCGCCACTCGACGACCACGCGGCGCACGTGCGTTCCAACCTGGTGGGCTGAAACTCCTCTTCGCACTCCTCTGCCAGCCAGACCTCGTTGGTCGACCGACGCGGACGATTGCGGCACATGCGGGTGTAGCAAACGGGACCGTCGGTGGGGTGCTGCAAGAACTGCGGCAGGAAGGATACTTGGTAGATCTCCAGCAGCGCAGAGGTGGTCGCCGGCTCCGAAACCTAAAAGGTCTCCTGGAGCAATGGACTGCCGCATATGCCCGCACGCTCCGACCCAAACTCCTCATCGGACGTTACCGGGCCCCGGAGCCCGACTGGTGGCGGACCGTGAACCCGCGGCAGTATGATGGCGTCTTTGGCGGGGAGACTGCCGAGGCGCTTTTGACAGGCACGCTCCGTCCCGGCATCGCTACTATATACCTCGCCGAGCCCCCGGGCCGGTTCATCCTCGACAACCGCTTGCTTACGATGGCAGACGGAACAGTAGAGGTGCGACAGAAATTCTGGGCATTCGACTATCCCTGGGACAAACCGGCCCTGGCACCCCCTGTTCTCATATACGCTGACCTCCTCGCCACCGGGGATGCGCGTTGCCTTGAGGCAGCGCAGCGAGTCTATGAAGACTACCTCTCTCGACTTGTCGCTGCGGAATGACCTTCACTGGCTCAGTTCGTGCTGATCCGAAAAACCATTGAACCGCCATGACGCCAAGGTCGCCAAGGATGCGATGTTTCGAACTCTCGACCGAAGAACGCGAAAACCAGTTTATGGGGCATTCAGGAGTTCCGTTCCTTCCCCCCAATCAGCCATTTCGGTCTTGGCGTTCTTGGCGCCTTGGCGGTTGAGAATTTCGGATTGGGGTTCGTTGGTATCCGTAGTGCGTTTCGCCGCAGTAAGCATTCCCTTTTTTCTTGCCGGCGCCGTGGCCCGCGACCTTCTGCTCTGGTACGGCTACGGGATCACAACCGGGAGGGCGACTGAGGACGTAGACATAGCCTTCTTCGTCGCGGGGTGGGATGATTTCTTCTCCCTCAAGTCCCGGCTTACCGTGTCCGGGGTCTTCCTCGAAGTGCCAGGGACCGTGCAGCGGGTCCGGTTTAAGGGGACCCTTGATGTGGATCTTCTGCCGTTCGGTGGGGTAGAGGACAGTAACAGATCAATTACCTGGCCGCCCCAAGGCGATTCTGTGTTGAACGTGTTCGCATTCAAGGAAGTTCTAGCCGACGCGGTAGAGGTCAAGCTGCCAGCTGGTGAACTCGTGCATGTTCCGTCGCTCGCAGGCCTCGGACTCCTCAAGCTGGTCGCCTGGGCCGATCGTCGCCTTCGGGCACCGGGAAAGGATGCGGGAGATTTCGCCCTCATCCTCCGGCACTATCTGCCCGCAGGAAACGAGGAGCGCCTCTACGCGGAGGGGGCACATCTGCTGGCCGAAGAACAGTTTGACTACGAGGTCGCTGGTGCCTGGCTCCTCGGGCATGATATGGCACGGCTCCTTGCACGCGACGGACAGATGTGGCTTCTTGCGCTCCTCAATAAAGAGGCCAACAGCGAAGGTTCGCTCCGCTTGGTAGGCGACATGCGGGTGGAGCCCCGGATCAGCCTGCCTCTGGTTCAGGCAATGGCTCGCGCCGTCCGCGAGGTGGTCGAAGGAGCTGAGAGCTAGCCCTGATCCGAGAAAAACTTTGAACCGCCATGACGCCAAGGTCGCCAAGGATGCGATGTTCCGATCTCACCAGCGAAAAGCGCGAGGCCGTGCTTATGGGGTCTTCAGAGGTGTCGTCCGTTTTTTCCGAATGAGCCATTTCAGCTTGGCGTTCTTGGCGCCTTGGCGGTTGAGAATTTCGGATTGGGGCTAGCTGTAATCCCCCCTGCACTGGTGCTTCTAATTGACGAGCGTTGCGCACACAAAGCCTTCGATGCCGCTTGACGCTGGCGGCTCCGGTCCCTACAATGCCGTCGTGCGTGCCTCGCACGGATCGGCCGCTTCCTCCCCGTTCTCATCCGGGCTCCGAGGATCGCGTCTCTTCGGATTGGCCCTCCTGTTCTGTTCCCTCCTCGCTGCTGCCGCGGCGCCTGCATCCGAGGTCTATTTTTCGCCCAATGGTGGCGCACGCCAGCGGCTGGTGCGCGCCATCGAAGAGTCCCGGAGAACCATAGACATTGCCGTGTACAGCTTCACGGCATCGGAGCTGGCCGAGGCGCTGTACGCGGCGAAGGCCCGAGGGGTGCGCATTCGGGTCCTGGTGGACCGGGAGCGGGCAGAGGCGGGAGGCTCCGGCATTCGCGGGCTGCGCCTGAACGGCATCACCGTCCGCTCGCTCGGGGTCCCGGAACAGAGTCTGATGCACCACAAGTTCGCCGTGTTCGACGAGCGTCTCGTGGCAACCGGTTCATACAACTGGACCAACAGCGCCGAACACGCCAACTACGAGAACCTGGTGGTGTTGGAGGAGCCCGCGGTGGTGGCCCGATTCCAGCAGGAATTCCGCCGGCTCTGGCGGGAGGCCAAGGAATGAGGCGAATGCCCCGCCCCCTGCCGCTTCTGCTCTGCGTCGCTGCCTTCCTGTCGGTGGCTCTTGCGGGCCCGGCCCTGGCGCGGGACCGCATTGGCGACATCCTGGCCCGGCCGGATGCCTTCGATGGCCGCGAGGTGGTACTGGAGGGCAAGGCCAGCGCCGTGGATCCCCGGACCTCGCGACGCGGCAACGACTACTTCACGTTCCGCCTTTCGGACGAGACGGGGGCCTCCATGAAAGTGTTCTCGTGGGGAAAGCCGGCGATCGTACCGGGCGACCGGGTGGAGGTCCGGGGCCGTTTTCAGAAGAAACGGCGGGTGGGCCGTTACACCTTCACCAACGAGGTGGAGGCGTCGCGGATTCGGAAACTGCCGTGAGGCGCCGCCCCCGAGCGCGCGAAAAAACCTTGCTCCCCGGGACGCGGTCTGCTACATAGAAGCACAAGCAAGGAGGGTCTCAAGACCGGAGGTCGAATGCAGGCACTCGGTTGTCGTGTTTTCCTGGCAGCCACTCTGATCGCTTCTGTACTCCTTGCTCCGATCGCCCCGGCTCCAGCCAGTGAGCCCGAGGTCACCAACCCCCACTTCCCCAAGCCCCCCGCTCTGTCCGCCAACGTTGAATTCTGGAAGCGGATCTACACCGAGTTCGGGGTGGGGGACTTCGTCCTCCACGACCGAGACAACCTGGCTATGATCTACGACGTGGTGCACGTCGGCGGCACCACGAATGAATACCGCGCCGCCGACGCGGCCACGCCCGAGATTCGCCGCCTCCGAGCCAAGTACGAGGGAATTCTCACCAGCCTGGCCCAAGGCGTGGCGCCCGAGGACCTGGGATCCGAGGGGCGTTGGGTGGCCCAGGCCTGGGGCTGCCCTTGTGCGCCCGATGTCCTGCTCCGCGCCGCCTCGAACATCCGCGCCCAGCAGGGACTGCGCGAGAGGGTGGAGGAGGGTCTGCAGCGCGCCCGGGCCCTGATGCCCCAGATCCTGTCCATCCTGCGGCGCCACAATGTCCCCCAGGAGCTGGCCGCCCTGCCCCTGGTGGAGTCCTCCTTCAACCCCCACGCCCAGTCCAAGGCCGGCGCGGTCGGCCTGTGGCAGTTCATCTCGTCCACGGGAAAACGCTACCTCAACATCACGCGCCGGCGCGATGACCGGCGGGACCCGATCCGCGCCACCGATGCCGCAGCCCGCCTCCTCAAGCACAACTACGAGGCCCTGGGGTCCTGGCCGCTGGCCCTCCTCGCCTACAACCACGGCAGGGAAGGTATCCTGGCGGCCAAGGCGACCCTGGGGAGTAGCGCCGTCGAGGAAATCATTGTTCGCTACAACGGCCCCCGGTTCGGTTTTGCCTCCAGGAATTTCTACCCCGAGTTCCTGGCCGCCCTCGAGATCGTTGATCCGGTAATCCACGCGTCTCCCCAGCCGACCCGCAACCCAAAGCGACACGCCCCCCGCGCCCGCGAGGGGTAGTTTCGGCCCGATCCAAGGCAGCGGAACGGCGAACTTCACTTGATCACCAACGTCCCGCCGAACCTGGCGCGCGAACTCGAACAGGTCCCGAGCATCTAGATCCTCCCTCCCAGAAACACAAATGCCGGAGTTGCTGAGACCCCGGCATTTGTCACGCGCACAGAACGCGCGCTGGTGCTCGAGCCGATCCTGGCCCTTCTTCAGCATCCGGGAGATCCGGCATCAACTGTAGGAGGCGCCGGATTCACCCCTGCCCCAAATCCCCCGGCCAGCGAAGAGCCGTCAGGGTACCCTTCCTCCCTGCGGGAACGAAGCGCGCACGTCGAAGATGCAATGGAAGTTTTGTTGCTCGAGGAGTTCCTCCTCTACGGCATGAGTGCGGTCGCTCTCGTGGTCCATGTCATTTTTCCGATGTTCCCTGGTGAGGCCAGCCGTTGCCAGGACTCCGGCGAATCCCTGACCATTGCAGGCGACACTGAGGAACAGCGTGATCGCGCTCTCCAGGGCCCTCCTGGCATGCTCTTCCGAGGTTGCCTGCGAATAGATGTTGAGGGCCGGCGCATAGCCGACGTACACTTTCGCCCGCTCATCGTACCTCACGCCAACCTTGAGAGTGGCCTTGAGAACACTTCGATCCGGCCTCGATGTCTGTCTGGCTCCTGTTGCCATCTGGTCGGCCCGCTATTCCGGCGAATGGATACGAAGAGGATCAGCTATCTTCCTGCGTCGAATCTCTCTGGAACCATCGGAGTAGCAAGGCACATGCCGATATCAGGCCATATTCTCATCGAAACCAGACACCCGACGCTCACGGGTCGAGTCGAGGCCGAACCGGATGCCTCGGCGCCATTGGAGTGTCGGATTGACCTGCTATGCTGCCCACGAATGATGCCCTGAAGACACATATGGTCGCCGGGCGGATCCAGGAAAGGCCAGCGGAGTCTAAGAATTTTTGCCCACGTGTTGACGCTTTTTGACGGCAGTCGACCCCGGATCGACCCAGCCCTCTGCCAGCAAATCCTTCGACACAGAGGAGTAAACCGGGTATGATTCGCTCTACGCTGGGAAACCTGTGGAGGGGACATTCGAAGGAGTGCGGGCGATGCTGAACGGTACCGTTACCTCGGTCTTCGGCAGTGATATCAACACGGACGACATCATCCCGGCCCTCTACCTGGTCAAGAGCGATGACCCCGAGTACTTCGCGACCTACGCCTTTGCGAAGTCCGATCCGGATTTCCGCAACCGCTGCCTGAAAAGCCAGGCCAACATCATCGTGGCGGGAAAGAACTTCGCCTGTGGCTCCAGCCGGGAGCAGGCGGTGTACAGCCTGCAGTTCAACCGGGTCGTCTGCGTGATCGCGCAATCCTTTCCTGACATCTTCTACCGGAACTCTCTTGCCAACGGCCTCCCGCTGATCACGGTGCAGGATGTAAGCGGCCTCGGCCTGGGCGATCAGCTCGAGATCGACCTGGATGCCGGCGTCATCCACAACCGGAGCCGGAACACGAGCCTTCCGTTCCAGATGAAAGCCGAGGACCGCCGGACGTTCCAAGCGGGGGGGATGACCGCCCGCGTTCGGGCCCACCTCGAGGAGATCCTCGCCGGGCGGCGGTGAGCCGCCGCCCTCGCGACGCCAACGGAGAACACCATGGGACAGACGCTCGTCGAGAAGATCGTGTCACGGCAGGTGGGCCGACCGGTCTACGCCGGCGACAAGATCGAACGGCTCCCCATCACCAAGCTCTTCTTCAACGACGTGATCGGGCCGCCCGCCATCAAGGGTCTCGGCAACATGTTCGGCGACACGTTCAAGAAGTACGGCAAGCCGGTCCAGGTCTTCGACCCCCGCCGGCTGTTCTTCGTTCCCGACCATTCCGTGCCTGCCCTCTCGGTGGAGGTGGCCGAGGGCGTTGACCTCATGGAGGCCTTCGGGCGGGAGCAGGGTGCCAGGGTGTACCGCGAGGGGGACGGGATCGAGCACGTGGTCCTGATCGAGGACGGGCACATCGTTCCGTGGGACATCGTCCTGGGGACCGACTCCCACACCTGCACCAACGGGGCGATGGGCGCCCTAGCCTTCGGCGTGGGCACTACCGACGGCGTGTACGCCATGGCCGCCGGCCACCTGTACGACTTCGAGGTCCCCGAGACGATGCGGTTCGAACTCACCGGGACCTTCCCCAAGGGCGTGTACGCCAAGGATCTCATCCTGCACATCATCGGGAAAGTGGGAGCGGGCGGCTGCTCGCGGCGCGTCGCGGAGTTCGCGGGGGACGGCGTCCGCCGGATGGGCATGGACGCCCGCACCACCATCTGCAACATGGCCGTCGAGATGAGCGCCCGCACCGGGATCATGCCGCACGACGAGACCCTAGCCGCCTATCTCAAAGGCCGCGCGCAGTGGCCGCTGGAGCCCATCGACAGCGACCCCGACGCGCGATACGCCGATCGGATGACGGTGGACCTGTCGGCGCTGGAGCCGATGATCGCGTTCCCCCACAAGCCGGCCAATGCCACGCCGGTGTCGCGGGTCCAGGAGATGATCGCGCGCAGTCGGGAGCACCCGACCCCGGATTTCCCGGCCGTGGCGAGCGACAAGATCACCGATGCCTTCCTGGGCGCGTGCACCAACGGCCGCTACGAGGACCTGGTGGAGGCGGCGAAGGTCTTGCGGGGCCACAAGGTGCACCCGGACGTTTCCTTCGTGGTGATCCCCGCCAGCCGGCGGGTCTACGAGCGCGCCATGGACGAGGGCATCCTGCAGGTTTTCATCAAGGCCGGGGCGAACGTGGAGTCGTCGAACTGCGGGCCCTGCTTCGGCAGCCACATGGGCGTGCTGTCCAGGAACGCCCAGATGATCAGCAGCAGCAACCGGAACTACCAGGGCCGCATGGGCTCGCGGGATGCGCGGATCTTCCTGGCCAGCCCCGCCACGGTGACGGCGAGCGCCATCGAGGGCCGGCTCGCCGACCCACGCAAGTATCTCTGACCGACCGCTGAACGTTGGCGCTCGGTCTGAGGGCTCACGCGGTCCCCTCTCTTCCCCGTCTGTGGAAGGAATGCGCTCTCCGTTAGTCCGACCGGGACTCCTCCGCAGCTTGACTCTGGAGAACATGTGTGTTACGAAACGGTCAAAGAGGAGGGAGACGGGTGAAGGTCTATGACTTCAAAGTAATCTTGGAGCCGGATGAGGCAGGCGGGTATGTCGTGACTTGCCCGTCGCTGACCGGCTGCTATAGCCAGGGGGACACAGTCGAAGAGGCCTTGGCAAACATCAAAGAGGCCATCGAGCTGTGCCTTGAGGATATGCGAGACCATGGGGAGAAAATCCCTGATCCGTCCGGGGTGCTGGTTGGCAGTGTGGTCGTTACCCAGTGAGTCCGAAGCTCCCCACCATCTCGGGCCAGGTTGCCGTTCGGGCCTTTCAGCGTCTTGGTTACGAAGTCGTCCGCCAGCGTGGTAGCCACATTCGCCTTCGGCATCCACTCGATCCCTCCCGCAAACCTCTCACGGTGCCGGACCATCCCACTTTGAAGCCTGGCCTTCTCAGGAGGCTGATTCGGGACGCCCAACTGGAGGTGGAAGAATTCACGAGCCTCCTGGGATCCCTGTAGCTGTTTTCCGCAGCATCCGACGGGCTCATCACCGCATCCGCGCACGGTACGACGGCGTGCCCTGCACCAGCCACCAGCAATTCAGCTTGAAGAGAGCGGACGACTAAAACTTGGGACGACTCGGGCTCGCCTGTTGATAGGCAAGACTAGACTCGATAGGTTTCCGCGGGAGAATCTTCTCACGACCCGAGGGCTAAGTCCTGTGTGGCACAAATACGATGACGTTTTCCCACCCGTTCGTGGTGAGCCTGTCGAACCACGAACATTCGCACTTTGACAAGCTCAGTGCGAACGGCAGTTGGCAGTGAATACGTCACCGTAATTATGACCCAGAGCACTAAGGGCCCCCCGGCCCTAGCTCCGTGGCCGGTCCTGCTCGCTCGCTGGACGCTCGCTCGTTTCCTCCCCCATCCTCCCAGCACAAGGGGGGGTCTCGGGTGACCTTGTCAAATCCGGCCTCGTAGGCTGCCCCAGGTTCCACGATCTCCCCTCGGCCCCGTCCCGTAGTAGTACCTCTCCATCTTCCCCCTTCACCCCCTCGATCCAACCAGGAATCGAACCCCTACCAATTCCGGGCGAGAACCCCGCTTCCCTTCCCCCCCAGGATCTTGTATCTTCAGCCCCCCTGTGTTACCCCAACGGTGGCCTCTGTTGTTGACATGGACTCAGCGGCTCGCTTCGCTCACCCTCGGGTTCTGGGGTCTTCGAGCCCAGACATGGACACACTAGACGCCCTGAGGAGGACCAGAGTGGTTGGTGAAATGCGACCGCGGAATCCCTACCTCGATGAAGCTGGTCAGCCGCAGCTTCGGCGATCAGTCGTGGTGTTCGTTGACATCCTCGGCTACCAGGGCATGACACGACGGGCCATCCGAAGCGGAGACGGACAGGGCTTCCTGCGCGTGTTGCGAGAGACGTTTTCCAGAGCGTTCGCGCATCTGAAGATCACCGAGGGTCTCTGGGCGGGCGAGCCGGCCCCCTGGACGGTCAAGACCTTCAGCGACAACATCGCCATTGGATACCCGATCCTCCACCGGGCTGGGGAAGCCGAACTCGCGGTGATCACCCGCAGGCTAGGGGAGTTCCAACTGGAGATGACGCTGGGTGGCTTCTTCATTCGGGGCGCAGTTGCGGTCGGCGACCTATATATGGACGATCAGATGGTGTTCGGTCCCGCTCTCCTCGACGCGTATGATGCAGAACAACGTCTCGCACGAGACCCGAGGATCGTTCTCACCGAGTCTGCGATGCAGGCTCTGCGCGATGAACTCAAGCGATACCCCGAAGCGGGAACGTCCTGGCACCATGACGCAATACTCTGCGATGCGGATGCCCAACACTTTGTGAACTACCTCGACGGCGTAGTGGCCTATAAACGTGAGATGGGTTATTCGGATAGGGATGCTATGGCAAGGCATCGCGAAATCATTACGAAGCGGTTGACCGAATTTGCTAGCGACCCTCCTCGCTGGGTCAAGTACGTGTGGGCCGCCGGATACCACAACTGCTTCTGCGAGAAGTCCCCCGATTTCGGAGATGACCTCAGGGTTGACATCTCCGACATTAAGGTTCGACCGGCACGGTTGTCGGCAGAGAGCCGAAACAAACATGATGTCTAACATTGGCCTGCAGCTTCCGCCGTCAGCTGGTGTGGACCGCGTCGGCAAATCGGCGGTTTCACCGGCCGCAGCTGAGGCTGAGCGTTGGCCCGAAAAAGAGGTAACCCATGAGGCAAATAACGCGCTATACTGTTTTCGGTATGTTATGCGGTGCCGGTTTAACAATCCTGTCCGGCTGCGATCAAGCTGAAAGACTGACGTCTCATGAAGCCGCCCCAAAGTATTCAAGTTGCCTACTCCGTGCGTATGGTGGGCAATCGCAACCTAACTGCCGATGACATCCGATCCCTGTGCGCCGAAGCAACTGGAGCCACCCAACCAGCCTATACATGGACGGATAAGGAGCTTGTGCCAAGTAATGAGTTCACGCGCTGTTATGACAAGGAAAAGAAAGAGCTCGAATCGAAGGGCGTCTCTCAGGCAACACGGCTCGCGAAGCTGTCATGCAAGTATCCAGACGTGAAGTAATCCGCACCAACAAGCGGTTCCAGCCGACGGGTTCGCTTCGCGGGCACGCGTCTGAACCTGGGCGTTAGACACTTACCCCAGGAAAAGCCTCTTCTCCAAGTGCTCAGATTCGCCATTGTTGGGGAGTCAAGCGGGGCTCGAATTCCGGATGTCGCCCGAGACGTCCGCCTCTAGCCCGTGTCTCACGGCGGCGGCCAGGTCGCGCACCTCTTTCACCCGGATTCGGAAGACCTTCGATAGCTCAGCCGCAAATCGTTTGCACCGGGCTTCCTCGGCGTCAGCCGACTCGCTACGCATGGTCGCAGAAGCGTCGGGCGGCCTCGGCAAGGATCTGGGCGCAGGTCACGACGGAGTCCAATTCCACCCACTCAACGGCCTCGTGAGCTCCGGCCCCTGTGGGGCCGTAGTTCACGGTTGGGATGCCCGCAGCGGCGAAGATAGCGGCGTCCATCCAGTAGGCCACCCCGGCCTCTGCGGGTGTACGCCCGGTCACCGCATTCACAGCATCACGCAGGCAGCGGGCCACGGGCGCCTCGCGGTCGCAGAGGAGGGGCGAACGGTCAAGGAGGCACCGCACCTCCGCAGCCTCCCCCGCCTGGCGCACTACATGCTCCAACTCTCGCACGACCTGCTCGGGTGTCTCTCCTGGAAGCGTCCGCCGCTCCACCTTCAGCCGGCACTCGGGCGCGTAGGTCGAGAGACCGGTCCCACCTTGAATGAGGGCACAGTGCATAGAGGCGGGACCGACCAGGGGATGCACCCGCGCTCGGAGAACCTCGCGATCGAATTGCTCCAGCGCGACGATGATCCGTCCCATCTTCCCGATGGCGCTGACACCCAGGTCCCAGCGGCTTCCATGTGCCGCCCGGCCGGAGGTAACCAACTCAGCCCAAACAAATCCCTTGTGCCCGAGGATGAGCCGGCCTTCGCTGGGCTCGGTGAGGATGCAGGCGTCCGCCCGGTGACGTCGAACGAAATCACTGGCGCCGACGCTGGCATACTCCTCATCCGCCACGAGCGCCACCAACACCCGCCCTCGCAGCCCGGTACCGGCCAGCGCCGCTGCCGCCGACATCACCGCGGCCGCGCTGCCCTTCATATCGTAGCTCCCTCGGCCGAAGACTCTCCCGCCCTCGACCCGAGGCTCGAAAGGGGGGATGGTCATGCCGGCTGTCCCCACCGTGTCCAGATGGGCACAGAACACCAGGGTGGGGCCGTTGCCGTCGCCGACTTCGGCTACGGCATTCGGGCGCCCGGGTGCCGCCTCCTCCAGCCAGGTCCGCATCCCCTGCTGAGCCAGCCAGTCGCGAGCAAAGGCCGCGACGGCCGCCTCACCGTGGGCCTCGTCAGGGACCAACGTGGGGTTCACCGATGGGATACGGATCAGTTGCTGGAGCAGATCGAGTACTGCCGCCGGAGAAAGAATGTCAGGTTGCACGCGAGCAGCCTCCTCTCTTCACCTCAGTGGGATTCTCTAGTTCTCCCGGTCTGACGCGACTATGAACGACGACATCAGCGGACGATTCGGTTTCCCTCTTTCTCGCCAGCGAATCCGGAGATATCCCTTGGGTTCATGGGTCGCCTTGAGGCCCGGAAGCTCTGTGTCGACTCCTTCCGGAAGTCAGAGAGACCTTCCCTCGACCTTCGCCTGGCACCAAGCGTAGAGGGCGTCGTACAGGGGAAATTCCAGGTCGAGCTTTCGGTGGTCGTCCGAGGAGATGGCAGCGAAGCCATGAGCGATGGCCTGGAGGCCAGCGGCCTCAGGAACGATCCCCACATCAGCCGAGACATCGGCCCCGTGGACGATGCGTGCCAACACTTGCAGGGCTGGATCCGTGAGCCCGTAGGCCTCGATGAGCACCTCGAAGCTGCACTTCCCCTCGCGGTGGGTGTAATCCGCGCCCGGACAGTCAAAGGACTTCCCCCCTTCCCGCCGGGCCACCTCCAGCACCGTGTCCTTGGGGACGAAGAGAAACTCTGCCTGTGGGTCAATGAACTTCTTGATCAGCCACGGACACGCCACGCGATCAGTCTTCGCCCCTTCCCGTGTCACCCACTTCATGGTCGCCCCTCCCCCTTCCCCTCACCTCAATCCTCTCCCCCGTCGCGGGGGAGAGGGGAAGGTGAGTGGGTTGAATCGCGCTGGCCGTTCCTGTATCCTGCCGCAACCTGATCTTGTCAAGGCGCTTTCGCTCTGGGCTTCGGGGAGAAGAACGGAGATGCGACTGCTTCGCGATGTGCCCTGGTCGGAGTGGGTGCTTGCTGCCCCATGAGGCGCATCCTTCGCCAACGGCGTTCACCGCCGACGCCTCTCGAGAGTGACCGGTCGGATGCATCCCAATCGCTGGCATGGTATGGTCTCCTGCACGAGGAGCCGGAGTGTCGGCACCCTGCGAGCAGCGGGCACCCCGCAGACACGCACGGGTTGAATCGGAAGCACGTCGCAACGAACGTCATATCGGCACGCCTTGGAGATGATGTTGCCATCCCCCCTGATGCAGCTGGACCGCGACAGCCGTCTGTTGTTCGTGGCCCGTGTGGCCCGGATGTTCGGCTACGGCTTTCTGGCCATCATCCTGGCCCTCTACCTGGCCGCCCTAGGCTTTGACGAGGCGCGGATCGGTCTCCTGCTGACGCTCACACTGGTAGGCGATACGGCGATCTCCCTGTGGATGAGCACACACGCCGACCGGTTTGGGCGGCGACGGATGCTGGCCCTGGGATCGCTGCTTGTTCTGGGTGCCGGCCTGCTGTTCATCGCCTCCGGCCAATTCATCGTCCTGCTCCTGGCCGCGACGATCGGCGTGATCAGCCCCAGCGGCTACGAGGTGGGGCCATTCCTCGCCATCGAGCAGTCAGCCCTGTCCCAGCTCGTGCGGAGCGAACGGCGCACCGGCGTCTTCGCCTGGTACAACCTCGTCGGGTCCTTCGCCACCGCGGCCGGCTCGCTTGCTGGCGGGGGCCTTGCCAGGCTCGGGCAGCAGTGGGGGATGACATCCTTGGCCAGCTACCGCGTCGTGCTGGTGGGCTATGCCCTCATCGGCCTGGTGCTAGCGTGGTTGTTCTGGCGGCTGAGCCCGGCCGTGGAAGTTCGCCCGGTATCGCCGACTCCGCGGATCGTATCAGCCCCGCGGTTGGGTCTGCACCGCTCAAGCGGGGTGGTGCTGCGCCTGGCCGGGCTGTTCGCTGTGGATGCCTTCGCCGGCGGCTTCGTGTTGCAGAGCATCGTCGCGTATTGGTTCCACGTCCGCTTCGGCGCCGACGAGGCCATGCTGGGGATGATCTTCTTCGGGGCGAACCTGTTGGCGGGCATCTCGGCCCTGGCCGCGTCGGCCATCGCGTCCAGGATCGGTCTGGTGAACACCATGGTGTTCACCCACCTGCCGTCGAACGTCCTGCTGATGCTCGTCCCGCTGATGCCCACGATGCCGCTGGCGATTCTGGTGCTGCTGCTCCGATTCAGTATCTCGCAGATGGACGTGCCCACGCGGCAGTCCTACACGATGGCCATCGTCAGCCCGGAGGAGCGATCGGCGGCCGCCGGGGTCACAGGGACAGCGCGCACCGTGGGTGCGTCGCTGTCTCCCGTGTGCGCCGGCCTGTTGCTGAGCAGTCCGGTACTGATGAGCGGGCCGTTTTTCGTGGCCGGCGGCCTCAAGATCGTCTACGACCTGCTGCTCTTGGCTGCGTTCCGGGGCGTGAAGCCGCCCGAGGAGCGGGAGTGAGGGCGGATGGGAAGGCCGGCATGAGGCCGGATATTGGCGAGCATCCTCATGTCTTCCCCGCACCGATATCCGACAGCGATATCCGACAGCGGAAACCGACTCGCCCGCAATGCCGCAAGTTCTTCGGTTCTTTCGCTGTCGCTGTCGTCCTTCGCATTCGTCGCTGTCCCTGTCGCTGTCGCCTCTCGTGTCCTCAGTCGCCCCTACCGGGTATCCGGGCCCTCGATGGGCCGCACCGGCTGCGCGGGACGCTCTACCTGCCCGCGGGCGCGCTGAACCGCCTCGGCGAACGCCCGTGCGCGCCGGGTGATCTCCGAAAACTCCCGCTGCGCCAGTAAATCCTTCGAGACGATCTCGTCACCCACCCCGACCGCTGCTGCCCCCGCCCGGATGGCATCGCGAGCGGCGTCGGCAGTGAGCACCGTGCCAACGCCAAGGACCACACCGCGGCCGAGCTTCACCCTGGCCGGCCCCAACGCCTGGACGGCACCAGGTGTGGTCGGCGTGACCTCGATGGCGGTCACCCCGCCCTCGCGGATGGCCTCTGCTGCAGGGACGAGAACGTCCGGTGAGGGAAGCCGCACGATGGCGATGACCCCGCCCGCCACAATGGAATTGACAGCCTCACCCGGCTGATCCGAACCACCCCATCCCAGGAACCTCATCGGAGCAGCTCCCTGGCGATCAGCAGCCGGTGGATCTGGTTCGTCCCTTCGAGGATCTGGAAGCTCTTGGCGTCCCGCATGAGCCGTTCCAAGGGGCATGCGCGTGTGTACCCGAATCCTCCCGCGACCCGCACCGCATCTGTGGTCACCCGCATGAGCATGTCGGTGGCCTTCAGTTTCGCCAGCGAGGAGGCAGCCGTGAATCGACCTTCCGGCTCACGCTGCAACCTGACGGCGGCATCGTACACCAGGGCCCGCGCCGCCTCCAGGTCCGCCGCCATGTCCGCCAGACGAAGGCTGTCTCAAGGGGCTACCGTTCACCTATACAGTTGTTTTCCGAAATGGGTGCCTCGTCGCGCGGTTGGCACGCTTGGTCAGTCTCTGGCACGCTCCGTCGCAGAGGCGTCGGTGCCGCCCGAGAATCCCGGTGTCAGGATTTCGATTCTGCCCCTGCCCATCATTTCCTTTATTCACTCGCACTGCCCGCGCAACTTTTTCTTGACACAGAAACGAAGGGCGGCGATTCTCCATTGGCCTCCGCGGGGTTGTAGAGCGGGCCCGGATAGCGCGGCCCCTCTGGGACCCCCTCAAGGTCGAGCGGCTTCACAACACGTGACCCGAGGCCCCGTAACTGGCCGACCGGGTGCGCGCTGCGTCCCCCGGTCACCCTTCTCAGTTCGAGGCCGGCCCGCGGAAGTGCCGGCCTCCCGCGAGGTGCATCATGGCCAAGCGACCACCCGAAGATGCTCCTGACATCCTGAGCGTCTCCCGGCGCACCTTCCTCAAGACCGTGGGCGTCGGGGCCGCGGCCAGCGGTCTCGTCGGCGCGGTCCCCCGCCCGGCCCAGGCGGAGATCCTGGGACCCGGCGCCGTGTCCCTGAGCCTCAAGGTGAACGGCGTCGTGCACACCGTGACCCTGGAGCCTCGGGTCACGCTCCTGCGGGCCCTCAGGAATCACCTGGGTCTCACGGGCGCCAAGGAGGTGTGCGACCGCGGTGCCTGCGGCGGCTGCACGGTCCTCCTCGATGGCGAACCAGTCTGCTCCTGCCTCATGCTGGCGGCCGATGCCGTGGGACACGAGATCACGACGGTCGAGGGCCTCGGCACGCCGGAGAAGATGAGCCCGGTCCAGGCCGCGTTCGTGGAGTGCGACGCCCTCCAGTGCGGCTTCTGCACGCCGGGATTCGTGGTGGCCTCGACCGCCCTCCTCCGGAAGCATCCCGATCCGACGCTGGAACAGATCAAGAACGGCCTCGCCGGGAATCTGTGCCGGTGCGGGACGTACTCCCGGATCTTCGAAGCCGTCCAAAGGGCGGCCAGACGGAGGGGGTGACCCATGGCGCAGCAGGACTCCACCGGCGACAACACGTTCCAGGTCAAAGTCGGACCCGCCGAAAACCCCGTGACCCTGGAGGTCCACACCGCTGCGGGCGACCTGAGGCCGTGGGATCTCGACTCCCGCCTCCGTTCCGTGAAGGGCCGACATCCCAGGCTGGAAGCCCCGCAAAAGGTGACCGGCCGGGCCAAATATACGTATGACGTGCGGCTCCCGGGCATGCTGTGGGCCAAGATGGTCCGGGCGCCGATTCCCGCCGGCAAGATCGTCCGGATCGACACGACGAAGGCCGAGCGGCTGCCCGGCGTGAAGGCCGTCTGGACGACGGACGCAAAGCTGGTCCGCTTCGCGGGCCAGGACATCGCGGCGGTCGCCGCCGTGTCCCAAGAGATCGCGGAGGACGCGGCACGGCTCGTGGACGTCCAGTACGAGGCGGCCCCCTTCGTCACGGATCTCGAGGAGGCCATGGCGCCAAATGCCCCGCTCGTGTACGCGGAGGGCCAGGCCCCCGCCCCCCCGAACGCCCCCCGGAAGGGCAACGTGACCGGGCCGATCGTGCCCGCGCCGACCGTCCCCGCCCGCGGGGGCAGCCGGGGTGACGTGGAGAAAGGGTTTGCCGAGGCCGAGGCCGTCCACGAGGCCACGTACCGCGTGCAGGTCCACACCCATTCCGTGCTCGAGACGCACGGGATCGTGGCCCACTGGGAGGGCGACCAGCTCACCGTCTACACCTCCACGCAAGGCGTCTTCATGGTCCGCGCCGGCCTGGCCGAGGCGTTCGGCCTCGACCGGAAGAAGGTCCGCGTGATCACGGAGCACATGGGCGGCGGCTTCGGGAGCAAGCTGTCCCCCTCGGCCGTCGGGAGCGCCTTCGCCGTGATCGCCTGCCGGCTCGCCCGAACGGCGGGCGCGCCGGTCAAGCTCATGCTCGACCGCCACGAGGAGCAGCTCTGCACCGGCAACGCCCCGGGGGCCCTGATGGCGGTGCGGCTCGGCGCCAAGGCCGACGGGACGCTCACGGCCATCCACTACCGCGTATTCGGGGAGGGCGGGATCGGCCCCAGCTCCCGGACCGGCGGCCCGGCCGGCAACCTGTACCAGCACTGCCCCAACGTGAAGCTGGAGGAGTACGACGTCTTCACGAATGCCGGGCCGGCCTGTCCGCTCCGGGCCCCAGGGCACCCGCAAGGAGCGTTCGGCATCGAGTGCGCCATGGACGAGCTGGCGCACCGCCTCGGCATGGATCCGCTGGAGCTCCGACGGAAGAACGAGTCGCATCCGTTCCGGAAGATCTACTACGATTTCGGCGCCAAGGCCATCGGCTGGGAGCGTCGGAACAAGATCCCGGGGGAGGCGCCCGGTCCGAAGAAGCGCGGGATCGGGATGGCGAACGGCAACTGGTATGTCCTGGTCCGGGAAGCCGTCGCCGCGGAGGTGCAGGTGCACCGGGACGGCAGCGTCGAGCTGTTCCATGGCGCCCAGGACCTCGGGACGGGCATCCGGACCGCGCTGGCCGTCATCGCGGCCGAAGAGCTGGGCCTCCGGCCCGCCGACATCACGGTGCACGTCGGCGACACGCGCTTCCCGCCGGGGGGGACCTCCGGCGGGAGCACGACGACCAACTCTTCGGGGCCCGCCGCACGTCTCGCCGCGACCAAGGCCCGGATGCGGATCGCGGCCCTGGCCGCCCCGCTCCTCAAGGCAAAGCCGGAGGAGCTGGAGTTCGCGGACGGGAAGATCTTTGTCGCCGCGAACCCGGACCGGAAGGTGTCGTTCCGCGAGGCGGCACAGAAGATGCCGGGCGAGGTCATCGCCTGTCTCGCCGATCGTAAGCGGCAGTTCGAGACCGTCCGCCAGGATCTCGCCGCCACGCAGTTCGCGGAGGTGGAGGTGGACGTGGAGACCGGCGCGATCCGCGTCCTCAAGATGGTGGGTGTGAACAACTGCGGGATCCCCATTAACCCCCTCACGGCAGAGAACCAGCTCATCGGCGCCCAGATCCAGGGCGCCTCGTGGGCCCTGTTGGAGCAGCGCACCCTCGACCGGAACGTGGGCACCATGGTGAATCCCAACCTCGAGGCCTACAAGATCCTCGGCCCGGCGGACATGTTCGAGGCCGTGCCCATATTGACCGAAGGGGCCAATGCGGGGAACAACACCTCCGCAACCGGCATGGCCGAGCCGGTGTTCGTGCCCACCCTGGCCGCCATCGCGAACGCCGTCTTCAACGCCACGGGGGTCCGCATCCGCCGACTCCCGATGACTCCGGATCGGGTGCTGGCCGCCCTGGCGGAGGCCAAGAAGGGGGGCAAGTCATGAACCGGTTCGAGTTCGCGCGAGCCACGAGCGTCGCCGAGGCCCTGAGCCTCGTCGCGGCGAAGCCGGGCAGCGTCCTCAAGGCCGGCGGGATTGACCTCCTCGACCATTTGAAAGAGCACCTCCTTGAGCCCCCCCGCCTGGTGGACCTGAAGTCCATCCCCGGCATGCAGGACGTCATGGCGGAGCCCACGGGCAACCTGCGGATCGGTCCCCTCGTGACGCTGGCCCAGGTGGCGGACCACCCGGGGATCCGGGCCACGCACACGGCGTTGGCCCAGGCCTGCGGCGAGGCCGCCTCGCCGCAGATCCGGAACGTGGCGACCATCGGCGGGAATCTCCTCCAGCGGCCGCGCTGCTGGTACTACCGGCTCACCTCGTACCGCTGCCTCAAGAAGGGCGGCGACATCTGTTACGCAGTTGGGGGAGAAAACCGGTACCACACGATCTTCGGGGAGGGGGCCTGCAACGCGCCGCACCCCTCGAATGCCGCCATGGGGCTCGCGGCGCTGGGGGCGTCGCTGGTGTTCCAGAGTGGCCGCGGGACGCGCACGGTGCCGGCGGACCAATTCTTCACGATTCCCGAGAAGGACCCCCGGCGGGAAAACGCACGGGAGCCCGACGAGATCCTCACGGCCATCAGCGTGCCGGCCGCCCCGGGGGTGCGTTCGACGTACGCGAGTGTCCGCGAGCGTGCCGCGTTCGACTGGCCGCTGGTCTCCACCGCCGTGGTGCTCCGGGTGGAGGGGGGGATCGTCCACGAGGCCCGCATCATCCTCGGCGCGGTGGCGGCCGTCCCGCTCAGGTCCGCTGCTGCCGAGCAGGCGCTTCTCGGGAGGCGCCTCGATGACGCAACCGCCGAGGCCGCGGCGAATGCGGCCGTCACCGGGGCCCAGCCCCTCTCGGAGAACGGGTACAAGGTCGAACTGCTCAAGATCCTGCTCCGCCGGACGCTCCGGTCGCTCGCGTGAGGTGAGGTATGGACCAGCACGCGCTGCCAGTCTGCAAGTGCCTTCGGAGCCGAGGCTTCTACCTGGCCGAGCCCGAAGAGGTGGACCACTTCGAGTTCTCGCCCGAGAGTTCCTGTTGGTGCTCCCATACGGTGACCGTCCTCGGCCCCGACGACATCCTCTGCTCCCCCGAGATGTGCCAGCCCGGCCGAACCTGCTTCGAGGCCAGGTAGGAATCCGCAGGCGCATGGCCGGCCTGGGGGCGTCCTGAAGGCCGCAGAACCGTGGCCCCGCCAGGCGGCCACCCCCTGTTTTTCCGCCCCGCACCAGGTGCAGCCCTGCCCCGGCTAGCCTCCGTCCGAACCGCGCGCAATTTTGACAATGCGAAATTCTGCGGGACAGCAGAGATGGGGTGCTAGTCGAGGAGATCGAGCGCGACCTTGAGGGCCATGTGGAGCGCCGCGAGCTTCTGGGGCCCCAGGCTGCCGACGTAGTCCGTCAGGGCGCTTTTGGGCAAGCTGACCAGGCCATCGCAATGGATTGCGCTCGCGTGTTTCAGGCCTTCCGCTTCCCCCACGGGCACCTGGGTCGCCAAGCCGTGCCGCCTGGAGGAGACGGGCGCGCAGATGACCGTGCTGTACTCGGCCGTGTCGCAGAGCACTTGGCGGCTGACGATGACGAACACCCGGGAGCGCTTGGGATCGGTCCGGGAGGGGTGGGCGACGCGGTACAGGTCCCCGCGCCTCACGGAAGGACCTGGTATTCGAGGACGTCCGCCATCTCGGCGTTCAGCGCGGCGGCGTGTTCTCGGAGGAGCGCGGCTTCGCGGGCCTGGAGCGTGAGGCGATCGGCGTGCGCGAGGAAGGCCCGCACGGCCTCTTCGATGAACTCCGACCGGCTTCGCTGCTGGGCTTCGACCCGCGCATCGATCTCCCGGAGGAGGTCCTTGGACAGTGTGATCGAAGTCTTGATTTTCATACTACTATAATACTACTCGCTCGAGGCAGCACTGTCAAGAGGTTGGTGTCGTCGTGCCCGAAGCTGGCGCCTTGGCGAAAACGGTGGCGGCGGTTTGCCGCCGGAATCGCCGGCTTGGTGCCTTCCGGAACCACGGCACTGAAAGACATAGGTTCCGAGGCAACTTTCCGGAGGCGGGGAGTCGGCCTGCATGCCTGCTGGCTCCGCCATCAGCAGCTCTCGCGCATAATCCGTAATCCGGGACGTTGCTTCCGAATGATCCTTGCGCCCCTCTTGAACCAAACCTCTCGTCCTGGGGGACGTTATTGCCTCCGTTAACCTACGCTTTGCCACAAGAGCAGGACGGACCGCCGCTTTGCGCTGACCACGTCCTCCAGCCATGAACGTGAATGCGGGACGCTGCGCGAAAGGTTCGAATTCTCGCGTGCTCTCGCCAGAATGGACGGCCTCTGGTTGGGTGCTGGGGTTCTCAGGTAGGACGGTGCGGGTAGCGGCCCCGAGGGGTGGTCGGGAGAATCAACGCCCGCGCAAGCAAGGATTTCGCACGGCCGTGAGGAACCGGGGGCAAGGAACTGAGTTACAAGGACTTGGGGGAAATTCGCATTGTGGAGGAGTTTCTTTTTTCTTGACAGGGGGTGAGATTGGGGTTATCTTGCAG
>Ga0315285_10000240_pt1 | contig 54742 bp, 55 predicted proteins | sample YL17G09_36_MG_FD_203698 | JGI IMG/M metagenome (GOLD analysis project Ga0315285, IMG submission 203698) | Sediment microbial communities from Yellowstone Lake, YNP, Wyoming, USA - YL17G09_36 | ecosystem: Environmental > Aquatic > Freshwater > Lake > Sediment | place: USA: Wyoming | collected... | reverse complement strand
GGCCAAAACACCCGTTTTTTTATCCCAAAGGTGCTTGCCCAGGAAAAAAACAGTGATGACCGTGCCGAGAAAAAAACAAAAAGAAAGCAGCCGAATCGAAATTTCCGTGATGCCAAAAAACTTAATCCAGGTATGATAAAGAAGGTAATAAAGAGGGGGTGAAGTATCTCGGGCGACGGTAGTGATAATTTGCCAGTAAGACTTGATCGCCAGAGTGGCGGCCCAAGCTTCATCACCCCAAAGACTGACCGAAAACTGGTTCATTAGTTTGAGTATAGCAAACCCTTTATCAAGATGCAGAGAGGTGATAAAATATGTTTTGAAGGAGGTGAAAAAATGGGACGCTTAGTTGAAATTTACCGACCTTGGGAAACGAGGCAAGCCACGCCAAAAGAAGTGCGGGATGCTATTGAAGAAATTGAAAACGGAATAAGGGCTGATCTTGAGGCTCAAACGGCCCTTCACGAAAAACAGGAGGCGATTAACAAACTGCTTAGACCTTCTCGGTAACCCGATATTCCATTCTCTTTCCCATCATTAATTGGGTTTGGGAATGGAGCCCAGGAATAACCGACATAAAAAGAGCGGCGATTGGCATAAAAATCCACTGAAGATATTCAAAAGCAGATTTCCAGCGAGGAATGTCTTTAGGTTTTTTAGGACGCAGGGAAAAATCAAGAACAATCATCGTAAAAAGGAATAAAAGACAAGTGGTCAAAATAACCTGGGATATTTTGGGCAAGTTGTATCCCAGGGCAGTTTGTTTGAAAACCGGATTGACCAAGGCAGGCACCCAGGCACCCAAAGTGAGAATAAACCAGTTAGTAGACCAAATGAGATGGGTTTCCATAATCTTGTAAATTCTAAAAAATCTTGTCCAAACTGGGATTTCCGGATGTTTGAAAGATTGTTTGATCGCGTAGGGAAAATCGGTACATCCCCAGGCGTGACGCCGGCATTGTTCATAGCGGTTTCTCAGGGAACTAAGATAACTAGGTCCTTCAGGGGCGTCAATGCTGGTAGGCAAGAAAATGGGCTCAACATCAACTTTACCTTGATTGTGGAAAAAGCATTGAAGAAAAATATGCCAGTCTTCAGGGATAATATCCGTGTGCCAATAACCAACATCATCTAGCATTTTTAAGGAAGCAGAATAGGTGGAGTAATTAAAATAAAGGTTGTCAAGTTCTTGGAGATTGGCGATATGGACAATATTACCCATCGTGCCTACAATTCTTATGAATGCCGGCACTCGCCAGTAGTTATTATGCCAAAAAATAGGTGACTGCCAGAAACGGACATAACGATTTTTATTAATAGCAAAGGCATAATTAAGACCGGAGAAATATTTAGGGTGGAAACAGGCATCAGCATCACAACTGGTGATGGTCGTTTTTTCAATGTCGAAGCCTTTTTTATCGATAAGAATTTTTTTTGTTTCTTTAGCGGCCCAGGCTTCATTTGAAGCTTTGCCGCGAACTTCACCTTTAATTTTGTCAGGGTGGAAAGTGACGATTAATTGTCCAAATTGACCCTTGAATTTCTTAACGAGCTCTTTAGCTCTTTGATGAGAACCATCAGCTCTTTCTTCCATGGCTAAGACAACAATTAGCTGGTCTTGGTTAATATTTTTTTGTTTGGCAAGACATTCAAGAGTTGTGGATAACTTTTTCACCGTTTCGTTGTAGTTGGGGATAATTATTAAGTGTTTAATTTCTTTCCATTGAAGAGAGTTTTCGTCCTTGTCTTTTTGATACTGTTGGTGCCAATTAGTTTTTTTGGCTTGCTTGATTTTTATGTAACCAGCTATTCCCAAAAAAGCTGCCTGGAAGGAACGGTAAAACCAGAAAACCAAGAAGGCAATGGTGAAATAAGCCACAATTCTAGGAATAACAAAAGCACCCCAAAGGGGGAAAAGAATGATTGACCAAGCCAGAGTGCCGGGCAGAATTTCTAAAAATCTTTGAACTCGGGGGTCATATTTCTCAATAAATCCTTTCATCGAGGGTATTATACCATTTGAAAGAGGCTTTGGGCATTTTTAGTGGTGATTCGGGCCACTTTTGCTAAACTAGTATTTTTTAACTTGGCTAAATATTCAGCGATAATTTTAACATTAACAGGTTCGTTTCTTGTCCCCCGCAAAGGTTCGGGTGAGAGATAAGGGCAATCAGTTTCTATTAAAAGGCGATTAAGTGGAGTTAATTTGGCTAATGCTTGAAGCTCAGGGGCATTTTTGAAAGTGAGATTGCCGCAGAAGCCAATATAAAAGCCTAAACCCAAGACCTGCTTTAGGAAATCTTTATCTCCAGAAAAGCAATGGAAAGTACCAGTGAGATTATGCGCTTTGATTAATTGAAGCACGTCTTGGTGAGCGTCGCGGTTGTGAATAATGACAGGTAATTTAAGCTTTTCCGCCAATTTGAGTTGGGCTTGAAAAACTTTTTTCTGTTTTTCTTTGAGTTTCGGCGTAATTTCTTTTCTAAATTTGCCTTGGTCAACTGGGTAATAATCCAAGCCGCATTCACCGATGGCCACCACTTTCGGTTTTTGAGTTAATTGGCGTAAGAAGTTTACCAATTCGTTAATATCTTTAACCTTCTCGGCATCGTGGGGGTGGAGACCAACAGCTGCATAAATAGAATCGTGTTTTTGTGCCAAATCAACCGAATCTTGGCAGGCTTTTCGATGTGAACCGACGTTAACGACTTTCATTTTCGCCTGTTTAATTCGTTGAATTACCTTTTCGCGGTCTTTTTTGAATTGGGGAAAATCTAAATGAGTATGAGTGTCAATTAACATGAGCTAAAGGCGGGGAAATAATGGTTTTTCTGATTTAATTTTTGGTCCTTTAAAGTGTTTCTCGATTGCTTCGGCTGTTGCCGGGAGGAAAGGTTTGAGATTAAAACTGATTTGACGAAGATTCTCTACCAATGTCTTCAAAACCTTATTTAATTTTTCTCCTAACAATTCCCAGGGTTTTTCCTGGTCGATTAATTTATCACCTGCACTGACTTTTTCCCAGAGAAGGTTAAGGGCTTCGTCAAATTGAAATTGGTCAAGCGCTTTTTCAATTTGAGGATAAAATTGGCTCCTGGTTGGTTTGAAATCAAAGCCTGAGTTTTCGCAGAGTTTGGCCATCCTGGCCACCAAATTGCCCAAACCATTGGCTAAATCGGCGTTGTAGACTTCTTTAAATCGCTGAATCGAGAAATCGCCATCGCCATAAGCGGGAATTTCCCGGAGAAGATAATAGCGAATGGGGTCAGTGCCATATTTTTTAACTAAATCAAAGGGGTCAATCACATTGCCAATAGATTTGCTGATTTTTTCTCCTTCAACGGTAATATAGCCATGAACAAATTCTGTTTTGGGTAAGGGAAGGCCAGCGCTTTTGAGCATTGCCGGCCAATAAATGGCGTGGAAACGGGTAATCCCTTTGCCAATGACGTGGACATCAGCCGGCCAATATTTTTGATAAAGCTTACTTTTTTTATGCCAGTCAAGAGCGGTGATGTAATTGGCCAAAGCATCAAACCAAACATAAATAATTTGCTGGGGATCACCGGGAACAGGGATTCCCCAACCATGGGCTCTTTCTTTGGTTCGGGAAATGCTGAAATCTTCTAAACCCTGGCGGATAAAAGCCAAAACTTCGTTTTTACGGGTTTCAGGGATAATTTTTAACTCCTCTCGAGAGATAAGTTTCTCGAGCCAATCTTGATAATGAGAAAGACGGAAGAAATAATTTTCTTCTTCTACTACTTCTGGTTCTTTTTTATGTTCTGGACATTGACCGTTGACAAGGTCTTTTTCTGTCAGAAAGACTTCACAGCCCACGCAATAAAGACCTTTATATTTTTTCTGGTAAATATCTTCTTTTTTGCAGGCTTTCCATAGAGCCTGGGCGCCTTCATAATGACGTTTTTCGGTGGTGCGAATAAAATCATCAAAAGAGAGATTAAGGATCTCTTTGAATTGAAAGAATTTAGCCGAGTTTTGTTTAACAAATTTTTCTACCGGAATGTTTTTTTCCTCGGCCGCTTGGACATTTTTTAGGGCATTATCATCCGTGCCAGACAAGAAATAGGTGTCTTCACCCAGAAGGCGGTGGTAACGAGCGATGACATCAGTTTGGACAAATTCCAAAGCATGGCCAACGTGGGGGGCGGCGTTCACATAAGGAATGGCGGTGGTTAAATAGAATTTTTTAGCCATAATAAACCGATTGTACTAAAATTAGCCTTGATTTGAAAGATGAGATTGATTTTCGGGAGCGAGAGAGACTATTTTCTCCGGGGAACGAACACAACCGCAACTGACGTTTTTTAAAGGGACGTTGTTGTCTTCTCTAGCCTGAACGAAGGGTGAGACGGTACAAAAATCGGGTCTTTTTTTACAACTGGGAACAAAAACTTTATCCTCAGGTTTAAAAGTTTCATTGGAGGTCATGATTTTTTCTTAAAGCCTTTGCTGATTTTTTTGGCCCACTTACTCGCCCATTCTTCGGCTCTGATTTTATTCAGGGCAATTCCAAAGCCTTTACCTCTCCTCATTTGCTCGGCCACGGCCGAGATGGTGGCACTGGAAAGTTTGAGGTTGGCCTTGATATTGGAGTAACTGCGGCCTTGATCAAGGTAATAAGCGGTGCCTAGACGTTTGGCCAGCATTTCCAATTCGGTTTTAGTCAGGACTTCATTAAGGAAAATTCTGGCTTCTTTTTTGGAGCGGATATCAGCCAAGACTTGATAAAGGAGTTGGAAAAGTTGATTTTTGAGGTTAGGATTAATCTGTTTTTTTGAAGTTTGCATCTTGATATAAATTGCCCACTTCAAATCACTAAAGTGGGCAGAACGTGATGATTTAGTTAATTAAACTAATAACAGAAGTTAGGCAAAAAGTCAAATTTATTTCAACGGTTGCAAGACGAAGGTCGAAATTTCGACCTGAGTCGCCGCTCCCCGAAACTTCGGGGAGTAGCACAACCACGAAAGAAGAAACCCCCAGCCTCCGTGCTGGGGGAGGCTTCATTGCTTGGAAAAGTAAATTTCTAAGGCCATAAAAATGGCTAAGAGAAGAATTAAGTTGAGAAAATTACCGATTTGGTAATAGCGAAAAACGAGAACCAGGATGACAAACAGAGCTGTCAAAAGACCTCTTCGGGAGTTGGCCCAAATCAGGGCACTGGTTAAAAACAAAGCCACCAAGAGCAAAAAGAAAAAAGCCAGTAAAAGGAAAGTCGAAGTTGGGGGAATTTTCATCAAAACAAAAAGCCAGCCAGACCAGGAAAAAATTGCCAGTACCAAAGTGGGAAAGAAATTTTTTCTTCGTTTAATCACAGTTCAATTTTACTTCGTCTGGCGACTTATATTTCGAGTTTGCGAGAAACAAGCTCTGCTTATATTTCTCCCTTCGGTCGAATTATAACTTAGTCTGTGCTAAAATCAAACCGATGCCCAGAGAATTTTATCTTCTTGCTGCCCTGATGATTGGTGCCCTAGCCCTAGCTGTATATTTAATTAACAAGAAACTTTCTCAAATTGCGGAAAGAAGCAAACCTGACGAGACACTGGTCGAATGGTTGCGGGCCAACCAGGATCTTCTTCAAAAAAGCAATAAGAACATCACCGACACTCTTCAAAAAAACACTGATGCCATTTCCACCCGGCTTGACCGCGCCGCGCGGGTGATTGGGGATTTACAAAAAGAAGCCGGTCAATTCAGTGAAATCGGTCGGTCAATGCGCGACTTACAAGAATTTTTAAAGAGTCCTAAGTTAAGGGGTAACATTGGCGAGGAAGTTCTCAAAGACTTGATTTCTCAAATGTTTCCTAAAAATTCCTTTCACCTGCAGTACAGTTTTAAATCAGGGGAAAAAGTGGACGCGGCCTTAAAAACAGACGCCGGTCTTTTGCCCATTGATTCCAAGTTTCCGATGGAGAACTTCCAGCGAATTGTCAAAGCCGAAAACGAGGCGGAAAAGAAAAAAGCCAGGGTCGCCTTTGTGGCCGACGTTAAAAAACACATCAAAGTCATTTCCCAAAAATATATTCTGCCTGAAGAAGGGACAATGGATTTTGCCTTAATGTACATTCCTTCAGAAGCAGTTTTTTATGAAGTGGCCAATATTCCTGACTTAACCGATTTTGCTCGGATCTACCGAGTTTATCCGGTTTCACCTTCGACCCTTTATGCTCATCTCCAGACGATTCTTTTGTCTTTTGAGGGTAAAAAAATCGAAACTCGTTCCCGGGAAGTTTTTCGCCTTTTAAGAGCGATTCGAAAAGACTATGAGAAAACCGAGGGCTCTCTTGCTGTTCTTGGCAAGCATCTCCAGAATGCCTATAACCAAATGAGCCATGTGCTTTCCGGTTTTACTCTTTTGGGCCAGAAGTTATCTTCCACCCAGACACTGGGTGAGGGGGCTAAAGAAGAAACAAAGCAGTTGGAGATTAAAGAAAAAACTTGATTTGTAAAAGTTATTCGATGATATAATAAAACTATGGTTAAAAAGAAAAAGAATTATCAAAAATTAAGGAAAACAAAGAAATTAATTTTAATTATTTTAATCCTGGGAGTTTTTATTGTCTCCGGAATCTGGTTTGTTAATGATAAACAAATTTTTTTAAAGCCTTTTTCAACGCCGATTCCACTGGAGAGAGGAATTGGATTAGAGAATTACTTTACTGGTGAGATTTCTCCTCGTGTTCCCTACGAAGGACTGAAATTTCTAGAAATCGATGTCCATAATTTTGAGCCTTTTGATGGACAACTGGATGAAACGGACTATCATGACGAAGAAGCAGTGATGGATGGTTTTACTTTTGTTGCCAGTAAAGGTGAAGATTTTGAATTTATTGCTCGCGAAGATTCAACTTCCAATCCCGGTAGTTTTATTGAAACCGAGTTGTATGGATGGGGCCCGACAGTCATCAGAAAAAACACGACCATTGGCTGGGGAGTCCCCGCCACGGCCAGATATTTTTATGTGGTTAAGGGGAGAGATTTTTATGGACCAAACTACTCTGCTCCTGGGATAACACCCTTCAACGGCAGCCAATACGGTAGATATCGATTAGAGATAATCCAAAGGAAGTAAGTTTACCAAAAACTACGTTTCTTAAGTTCCCTTCTGAATTAGGCATATAATTCAACAAATGGCCAATTCCCAAGAAAAAAAATTAAATAAAGAGCAGAAAGAAGCGGTGAAATATGAAGGAGGTCCTCTTCTGATTATTGCCGGTGCCGGTACTGGTAAAACCACGGTCATCACGGAAAGAATTAAATGGCTGGTTTCCTCTGAAAAAGCCAAACCGGCAGAAATTCTCGCTCTGACTTTCACTGACAAAGCGGCTCGGGAAATGGAAGAGCGAGTCGATTTGGCTATGCCCTATGGCTACACAGATATGTGGATCTTGACTTTTCATTCTTTTTGCGACCGGGTTCTCCGCCAAGAGGCTCTGCAAATTGGCCTTGACCCTGGTTACAAACTAATGGCCCAAGCTGAAACCACTCAATTTTTGATTGACCATCTTTTCAAATTCAAACTTAAATATTTCCGTCCTTTAGGTAATCCGACCAAATTTGTTGATGGTCTCCTTCAACATTTTTCCCGATTAAAAGATGAAGATCTCTCTCCCGAAGAATATTTAAAGTACGCCCGAAAGTTAAAACAAAAAGCGAAATCAAAAGAAGCCAGAGATGAAGCGATCAAAACTTTTGAATTAGCGAATGCTTATCGCCAATATGAAGAACTAAAAATTAAAGAAGGGAAAATGGATTTTGCGGATTTGATTGCCAACACCATCAAACTTTTCCGGACTCGGAAAAACATTCTTCGTCAGTATCAAGACCAATTTAAATATATTTTAGTGGATGAATTTCAAGACACGAACTTTGCCCAAAATGAATTGGCGATGCTTTTAGCCGGAAGAAAAGCTAATTTGACCGTCACTGGCGATGATGATCAAAGTATCTACCGTTTCAGGGGTGCGGCGGTTGCCAATGTCATTCAGTTTCGAAAGAATTATCCCAAAGCCAAAATCATTGTTCTTTCCCAAAACTACCGTTCCAGCCAGTTGATTCTTGACCACGCCTACCAATTAATCCAAAACAACAATCCAGACCGTTTAGAAGTCAAAGAAAAGATTAACAAAAAACTGAAAGCGGTCAGAAGGATCAAAGGTAAACCGATTGAATTAATTCATACCGATCGGGTGGAAAACGAAGCCGAGGCTGTGGCCAAAACCATTAAAGACCTCACTGAAGATGATTATGATTACAAAGACGTGGCCATTTTGGTCCGGGCTAATAATCATGCCGAACCTTTTGTCAGGGCTTTGGCTCGCCATGGTTTGCCTTATCAGTTCCTGGGTCCGGGCCAACTCTTTCGCCAGCCTGAAGTCAAGGATTTAATTGCCTACCTCAAAGTCCTTTACAATTTTGAAGATGACCTGGCCCTTTATCGAGTGTTTTCCATGGGTTTTTTTGATATTAATGCCCGGGATTTGGCCGCCATCAACAATTACGCCAAACGGAAAAATCTTTCTCTTTTTGAAGCCTGTGAACAAGCCGCCAGTTTAAGAATTGCCCCAAAAACCAAGAACCAAATCGAGAAGTTTGTTAAAATGGTTCACCGTCATTTAGAACTTCTTTCTCGAGAAACCGCCGGCCAAATTCTTTATTATTTCTTAGAAGATACTGGAATGTTAAAAAGCCTGACGGATTACAAATCACCGACTGAAGAAAAACAGGCCCAAAACATTTCCAAATTGTTTGACCGGCTTAAAACCTATGAAGTCGAACACGAAGACGCCACGGTTCGGGCGGCAGTAGACTGGCTCAACCTTTCCCTGGAGTTAGGTGAATCACCTTTAGCCAGCAATTTTGATTGGACCGAGGAAAACCGGGTCAACCTTTTAACCGTTCATTCGGCCAAGGGCTTAGAATTTCCGGTGGTTTTTCTCGTGAATTTGGTCACGGCCCGTTTTCCCACCCAAGAAAGACGAGAACAAATTCCCCTTCCCGAAAAAATAATCAAGGAAATTTTACCCGTTGGGGATTATCATCAACAAGAAGAGAGAAGGCTGTTTTACGTGGGTATGACCCGAGCCTGTGACCGACTCTTTATGACCGCAGCCAATTACTACAGCGAAGCTAAAAGGGAAAAGAAAATTTCTCCTTTTGTGATTGAAGTTTTGGGCGAGGCCATGGTGAAAAAGCCAGCCAAAACCAGCGACCAATTAGCCATTTTTGATTTTCAACCGACTGAAGAAGCCAAACCCAAACTAACTCGCCAACCGATTACTTACCTTTCTTATTCCCAAATTGATCTTTACGAAACTTGCCCTCTGAAATATCGCTACCGTTACCTCCAAAGAATTCCGACGCCGTCGGCCGCGGCGGCTGTTTTCGGTAATGTTCTTCACAGTACTCTCAGAGATTTTTATCAACAAGCCTTAGAAGGCAAAAGACCAACTAAAAAGGATTTATTGAGCCTTTTAGAAAAGAACTGGAATGATGAAGGTTATACTTCCAAAGTTCATGAGAAACGGATGAGAAAAGAGGCCGAACGAATGTTAAAGAAATTTTATGATAGTGGTTATGACCCGGACAGATTACCTAAATATCTGGAACAACAGTTTGTTATCAAAGCCAAAGAAGGTTTGAGAATCGGGGGCCGAATCGACCGAATTGATGAAACTAAATCTGGGATGGAAATCATTGATTACAAAACCGGTAAAGAAATGGACCAAAAAGAACTGGACAAATCTTTACAAATGAGCGTTTATGCCTTGGCCGCCACCGACCCGGGGGTTCTCAAACAAAACCCAGAAGACGTTGTCTTTTCTTTTTATTTCCTGGGTACGGGCAAGAAAAAAACCACCCAAAGAACCAAAGAGCAACTCATTCAAGCTAAAAAAGACCTGGTTCAAAAAGCCAAAGAAATCGAAAAAAGCCAATTTGCACCCCGACCCGGCGTTTGGTGTGATTTCTGCGAGTACCGACTCATTTGTGAAGCTTGGTCATAATCGCAGAAATTAGACCGAGCGAAGCGAGGGCGCCTTTTTGTGAATACCGACTTATCTGTGAAGCCTGGTCCTAACCTCTATAGGTTGACTTCTCAAAATTCCTGTGTTATATCAATCCCAGCACCTTCAAAAATAGAAAAAACGATCACAAGAAAAGGAGGATAGCCGTGGAAGAACGGACAGCCTCAACAGCGAGTATAGGTCAGATAAAAGATTTGATTGTTACCGTAGGCCAAGGCGTGCCAACTAATCTGCCCGAAGAAACCGTTAGGGGACATTTGGGCTGCAAAGACAATGTCCATAAGTGGATCAGGATGGGCTTGATACATGACCTTAGCCGAGTAGATTTTCCCCTTGTAGAGTCAGTTTTGGAGGGACGTCTTGCACTTCGCTTTTCAGTGACAGTTCGTCAGAGTTTGGAAGCAGATGGTTGGCAGATAGTGGAGATACCGGGTGGAGAAACACTGAAAACCCTGTTAGGTGATGATTGGAAGTATGGCCACCTATATGGAGGCGAGCTTGAGATGATACCTACTCGGTATCAAGAAGTTGCCTGGTATCCAGCCGAACCAATCTGGCCATCCACGATGGGAAAGATATTTTCAGAAGCAGTCAACGCCAAAGAAGAGTTGGAAAAAGAGGCACGAGAGAAGTATGGAAAAGAGGTTCAAGTGACCTTGCCAACTCTTGAATTGGTGGCATACCTTTTTTCCTATTATTTATTGTGGCCAAGGAAATCTCATATTATTTGGACTTTGAACGATTTTGGCCTTTTTCGAAAAGCGACTATCTACATCGAAAATGGTGCCTACTTCTCAAGTGGAAAGATATTGATAGAACCGAAAGATGTTTCTAATACTTACGGTAGACTAGGCTTAATGCGTTTATTGGAGCCGTCATTCTGAGGTTAGAGACTTTGAAGGTGCCAAGCCTTTGGCTTTACAAAAGCCAGAGGCTTTTTCTTTTTAAAAGAATCTATTTCTCACAAAACACCCTGGGTATTCAATTTCTATCCCGCCAAAACTTATTTTAAAATGAGAAAAACCTTGCCAGGATTTATTGGAAAATCTCTGGTCAGCAATCCCTTCAAAATCGAAAATTTGGCACCCTCTTTTTTTGGCTAATTTAATCGCCTGCCAAACCAAAAGATATTGGGCTGATTTCTTTCGGCCTTCTTTAGAGGTAAAAGCATAATAATAGTAAGCCGAATCGTGGGTAAGAAGGATAACCGTTCCGGCTAAATTATTGGCGGTGAGAAAAAGGGCCTTTTTGCCAAAGGCTTTCTTGAGGCGAATAAGGGTTTTTAAGGACGGAACATAACGACGCCAACCAACTGATTTTCGCCAAATCTGATGAAATTTTTCCAAATCCAAGACTTCAATGATTTGAAGTGCTTCCTTTCCTGCTTTTCTAATGCCATATCTGGCGTCTTTTTTCATTTGGGCCAGGATTTTCTTTTCCGACTGGGTCAAATCAATTTGGAGAGTCTTGGTGACATGCCCGCCACCGCCTCTTAATTGATAACCATGTTTTTTAAAGTCAGACTCTTTTTTTAAAGGCTGAATTTCAATTTGAAAGGGCTTGTGTTTCTTGGCCAATTTCTCAATTTTTTCAAAATCGATTGGCGATTCAGGATATTGGAGTTTCATAATCAACGGGGGTAAAAGAGGCAATTTGCGGATGTAAGCATAGCCATTGTCCACTCTTTCCACGAGCCAGCCGGAAAGTTTCAGATACTGAGCAAACTCTTTTGATTGACGCAAATCCATTTCAGAAGGGCAGTTTGGCTTTTAGACGAAGCAGTTTCCAACGCCAAGCATTGCCCAGATTGAAGAAAGGGTAGAAACGATGGTCAATAACTAAATCATAAGTACCCACAAATTCCACTACCTTGGCCCCGAATCCCAGTTTAAACCGATGAAAGCCAAACCAAGGATCATCAGGACTGGGATTAGGTCCGGGAGTACCCCAGAGATCAAAAAGTTTGCACCCTTGTTTTTGACCAAATTGAATCGCTTGCCACATCATCGCGTAAGAAGCCATGACATTTTGTTGTTCCCGAGTCGACCAACCATAGGGATAATAAAGGACGTCTTTGAATTTGAACAAAACCCAAGTGACCAATGGTTTGCTCTGATAAGTGGCCACTAAAAGATGAGCCAGACCACTGGGTTTTAAAGTCGCCCACATTTTTCGGTGATAATCAGGGGTATGGGCGTAAAAACCCTGTCTTTTGGTAGTTTCTTCCATCAGTTTCAGATAAGCGGCAAAGGTTTGATCTGAATTATCTTCAGTCACTTTCACCCCGTGTTTTTGGGAAAGGCGGAGATTGTAACGGGTTTTGGATTTCATCATCGCCATCAAAGCCTCTTCGCTTTGGGTTAAATCAAGATAAAAAGTGTGTTTGGTGAAGTAAGGCTCGCCCGGTTTCAAACCCAGATTTTGCCAAACTTCAGGTTGAGCCTTTTTCTCATCAGTCAACACATTAGGCTCAAGTTTAACCAGAATTGCTTTTTCTTTTATTCCCAAACTAACCAGTGCTTTAACCAATCTTTTATCAGGCATGGGCCCTTTGGGAAAATAAATAACGTTCTTATTGAGTTTGGGAATGGGGTGGATGGTTAGTTGATAACCAGCGAGAATTTTTTTCTGATCAAGCAAAGCCAAACGAATGACTGCCCGACCCGTTTTTTTCCGAAACTCTCCCCATTCCCAAGATTGAAGGGGATGATTAACGACAGCGTTAAATTGGTCTTTTTCTTCGGGTAAAACTTCGCGAATGAGCATATTATTATTTCGAGCGCCAGCGAGAAACAAGGTTCAGCGCAAAGCGCTGGTTCTTATTCTAACACGGAAGTCTCAACTAAATCTTTGGGGATATCAGCCAAAAATCTTGAAGGGGGATTGGCTGACCTTTGGCCAAAATAAAGCCTTTGTCGGGTGTAAAGCAAATGGAGCCTCTTTTTGGCTCTGGTCATGCCTACATAACAAAGCCTTCTTTCTTCTTCCAATTCTTCCTTATCCATCATGCTTCGGGAATGAGGAAACAAACCTTCTTCCATCCCCACCATAAAAACCACCGGGAATTCCGTTCCTTTAGCGGCATGGGTGGTCATCAGTGTCACCGCCTTTTTCTTCTTTTGATTGCCCTTGGGATGTTGGGGCAAATATTCTTGTTGCACCAAGGCCACGTTTTCTAAAAAATTGACCAACTGGGGGAATTCAGTGGCGACTGAACGCAATTCCTTAATGTTTTCCAATCTAGTCAAATCAACTTCATCTTTTTTGTCAAAAAGATCTAAATAATCGGTGGCTTCCAAGATCTTATCTAAGATTTCCATGGTGGTTAATTGATTATCATGTATCGAAACATCGTAATCGTTGGTGAAATTCATAAACTTTTTCATTCTCCCTTTGCCTAATTTTTGAACCCTTTTGTAAGAAGCCATGTCTTTGGGATTGTTCAGAAGCCTTAAGTAAGCCAAACAATCTTTAATCTCTTTTCTTTCATAGAAACGGGTGCCGCCCACCAGAGAATAGGGCAAGCCGGCATGGAGAAAGGCTTCCTCAATCACTCGTGACTGGGCGTTGGTCCGATAAAGAATCACATAATCAGAATAATCGCCCCCCTGGCTAACAATACTATTAATAAGGTATTGGGCTTCTTCCTGCTCGCTCTTGGCTTCATAGATGATTAATTTCTCTCCAGGAGCATTTTTTGTCCAAAGGTTAAGGATGGGGTGTTTGGTGTTTTTTTTAATTACCTCATTGGCCGCCTGAAGAATATTCTGAGTGGAACGATAGTTTTGTTCCAAGTTAATAATCGTCAAATCAGAAAAATCGTTCTTGAGATTCATCAGGTTGCGGTAATTGGCTCCTCGCCAACCATAGATGGCTTGGGCGGCATCACCCACGGCGCAAAGATTGCGCCACTTGTTGGCTAAGAGTTTGGTTAGAAGGTATTGGGCCTGGTTGGTGTCTTGGTATTCATCAATCAAAACGTATTGAAATTGGTTTTGATATTTCTGAAGAACCGGTTTTTCTTTTTGAAAGAGCTTGACGGTTTCAAAAAGCAGGTCGTCGAAATCTAGAGCCTGGTAATCTTTGAGAAGTTTTTGGTAGGTCAGATAAATCCGGGCCACCGTTTCTTGAAAATGACCGCGAGCGTATTGGGGATATTCTGTGGCAGAGATAAGCTCGTTCTTGGCTTGAGAAATGGTGGTTAAAATCGAAGCGGGTTTATAATCTCGGGTGGGAATGTCTAACTTGATCATGGCCAATTTAACCGTCTCTAATTGGTCTGATTCATCGTAAATGCTGTAGTTGACAGGCAGGCCAATATTGGTCCCTTCTTTTCTTAGCAATCGGGCGCAAAAAGAATGAAAAGTGCCGGCAAAAGGAAGATTGGCTTTGGTTTGGCCAAGAAGCTTTTGGATTCTCTCTTTCATCTCATTAGCGGCTTTGTTAGTGAAAGTGAGCAAAAGGATTTTTTCCGAAGGAATCTTTCTTTCCTGAATTAAGTAAGCAGCGCGGTAAGTCAAGGCCCGAGTTTTGCCACTCCCGGCTCCGGCCAGAATGAGTAAAGGGCCTTCGCCAAAAGTAACGGCGGCTTGCTGGGCAAGGTTGAGTTGGGTTAAAATAGGGCTTGGCACTAGGGAGATTTTAGCATGATTACCAAGAAAGAGTTAAAGACCTATCTTTTAAAGGGGCGTCGTTTGGCCAGTCGTTATTATCTCCAAATTAAAATTGGTTTGTTTTTTTTCAGTCTTCTTTTTTTAATTCTTGCCTTAAGAGTTATTTTCCCTTATTTATTAATCGGTGGTCGAATCGTGGGCGGTTTGGCTTCTTCTGGAATTTCCTTAGTCAGTCAATCGGCCACTGATCTTAAAGGGGAAAATGGCCGAGTTAATTTTTTATTATTGGGTATCAGTGATGAGGGAAAAGCCGGCGCTGAATTAACCGATACGATCATTTTTCTTTCTATTAATCCTCAAACAGGTAACACGGTCATGCTTTCTTTACCTCGAGATATTTGGTTGGCTTCAATGAGGGCCAAATTAAACACGGCCTACTATTATGGCAATCAGAAAAAACCAGGCGGAGGTTTAATTTTGGCAAAAGCTTCGGTAGCGGAAATTTTGGGCCAGCCAGTGAACTATGGAGTGGTGATTGATTTTGCCGGTTTCGAGAAGTTGATAGACCTTTTGGGGGGCGTCACTGTTAATGTGGCCAAGAGTTTTACTGATGACCGTTACCCTCTTCCTGGCAAAGAAGATGATGACTGCGGCGGTGATCCCGAATACGGCTGCCGTTATGAATCAATTCATTTTGAAGCAGGCGAGCAAGAGATGAACGGAAAAAGGGCGTTGAAATATGTTCGCAGCCGCTACGCTGAAGGCGAGGAAGGGACCGATTTTGCTCGAAGTCAACGCCAACAAAATTTGCTCACCGCTATCAAAAACAAAATTTTTTCTCCTCAGGTTTTAATTAACCCCCTTAAGGTAGTGCAATTGGTAAAAGTTGGTCAGCAAAGTTTGACCACTGACCTTCCCCAAAAAGATTTCGGCGGGGTGGTTAAACTGATTCTTAAAATGCGCGCCGGTGAGATTAAAGCGGAGATTTTAAATGGCGGGGCTGAAGGGAAAGAAGGTTATTTAATTAATCCTCAACCCAATCCCAAGCTTTATGATAATCACTGGGTTTTGATTCCCAGAACCGGTGATTGGCAAGCCGTGCAAACCTATGTCCAAGATTTACTCGAGAATCACTAAATTTTTTCAGAAGGGGAAACTGCCGCTAATTTTTTTCCTTGCCTTTGTTTTTCGTTGGTTGCTTTTGCCTCACGGCACTCATGTTTCTGACATGGGTCTTTGGCATTATTGGGGAGCCAAGATGGTGGCGTTGGGTCCAGGGCAATTTTATCAAAAAGTCGGCTTTTGTGATTACTTGCCTTTTTACCTCTATTTTCTGGGGGGGCTGGAATTGATTTGGCAAGCCTTGAGCCCTCATTTTGCCCTGGCCAAAGATGTTTTGTTCAAAATGCCCGCCACTTTGGCTGATTTTGCCACCGCTTATTTAATCTATTTGATCCTTAAGGAGAAATCCAAAGAAATCGCTCTCTGGTTATCGGTTTTTTATCTTTTTAATCCAGCCGTTTTTATCAACAGTAGTCTTTGGGGACAGGTAGACTCAATTGGTGCCCTTCTTCTTTTGGCAACCTTTTTCTTCCTTTTAAAAAATCGTTATATCGCCGCAGGTCTTCTTATGGGATTTTCTTTAACGATGAAGCCCATTTACTTTTTGGCTCTGCCTTTAGCCGGAGTGATTCTTTGGCAAAAAAGGCTTAAAAAAGCGTCATGGTGGTTGAAGTATAAGAGTTTGAGGAATTATGGGGCAGCTCTTTTGGCTGGTGTGGTCTTGGTCAGTCTGCCTTTTTCTTTGACTAATCCTTTGGGAATGTTGCTTAAAAGATATCAATTGGCGGTTTCGGTTTATCCTTACACTTCGGTCAACTCTTTTAACTTCTGGGCGATTGACAATCGCTGGTGGCAGTCTGACTTGATTAGATTTGGTTTAACTTATCAACATTGGGGATTATTAATAGTCAGTCTCACCGTTGGTTTAACTTTCTGGCTTGTTTGGCAGTCGAAAAAGGAGTCAAACCTCTGGCTTTCCCTGGCGACGATTTTTTTGGCTCTGTTTACCTTTGCCACCCGGACTCACGAAAGACATCTTTTTACGGTTTTACCCTTTCTCACTCTTTTAGCTGGCCTTAATTATCTTTATTGGTATCCGCTTTTAATTATTTCATTTGTTTCCTCGGCCAATCTCTATTTTTCCTTGGTTTGGCTTTTGGAAGGAGGTAAGTTTGTTTTTAACTGGTCTTTGATTAACTTTTTTTCTTGTCTAATCACTCTTATGAGTCTGGTTTTGGTCGGCCTGGTTTTCAGGAAAATAAAAATCAATTGGCAAAAGGTTAAGAAATTGGTGACCAGTCGCCGTCTGCTTCTTTTCTTATTGGCCCTGGCTTTTTTGACCAGAATCTGGCACTTAGGCTGGCCAACTCGCTTTTACTTCGACGAGGTTTACCACGCTTTCACCGCCACAGAGATGGCCAAGGGCAATGTCATGGCCTGGGAATGGTGGAATCAACCGCCTGAAGGAGTGGCCTATGAATGGACCCATCCGCCTTTGGCCAAACTCTTTATGACTTTAGGTATTTTTATTTTTGGTGAAAATGGTTTTGGTTGGCGTTTTTTTGGTGCTTTATTGGGGACGGCTTGTGTTTTTATTATTTATTTGTTGGGTAAGGAGCTTTTTAATCAAAAAGTGGCGATTTTGGCGACTTTCCTTTTTGCTTTTGATGGTTTGCCTTTGGTGATGAGTCGCATTGGTATGAACGATATTTATTTTCTCTTTTTTACTCTCTCCTCTTTCTGGTTATTTCTCAAAAAGAAACCTCTCTTGTCAGGTTTGGCTTTTGGTTTGGCTTTGGCTTCGAAATGGACGGCGCTTTATCTGCTTCCGGTTTTGGCTCTCTGGCGATTAATGGAGTGGTTTAAACAGGAAAGAAAAAAGAAATTCAATTTTATTAAAGAAAGCCTCTTTATTTTTTTAGTTTGTTTTCTTTTTTTGCCTCTGGCGGTTTACCTTTTCTCTTATTTACCCTTTTTTCTGACCGGCCATACTTTTTCTCAATGGTGGGAGTTACAACACCAGATGTGGTGGTATCATACCGGTTTGACCGCGACTCATGCTTATCAATCATCTGCTTTATCCTGGCCTTGGTTGATTCGTCCGGTTTGGTTTTTTGTTGATTATCAACAAGCGACCAGGGCCAATATTTACGCCATGGGCAATCCGCTCATTTGGTGGGGAGGTTTGATAAGTTTGCCTTTTGTTCTTTGGCAAACCTGGAAAAAACGAGAGAAAAAGCTTTTTCTGGTGATTTTTGCTTATTTGGCTTTCTTTTTACCTTGGGTTTTTTCTCCAAGAATTATGTTTCTTTATCACTATCTGCCCTCAGTCGCCTTTTTGTGTTTGTTTTTAGGCTGGGCACTGGCTTGTCTTCAGGAGAAAAAGCCGTTTGTCTTTTTGTTAGTTGGTTATGTTTCGCTTGTGGTTTTAACTTTCTTTTTCTTTTACCCTCACTGGATCGGCCTCCACGTGCCTCTCTGGTTAGACAAACTTTTTTATTGGCTGCCTTCTTGGCAATAGGCAATTTTAGAGGAATAAGCCGATAAGGATGAGGATGATTCCCCCGAGGGTGGCCAAGAGAGTGGGCGAAATAATTCCGGCTTCAGGCAATTCAACCCCGGGTGTCGGACTGACTCTAGGCGATGGGCTAGGGCTAACCCCAGGGGCTGGGCAAGTACAATCATTTTCCCTTGGACATTCTGTGTTTACACAGAAATTAGTGCCGTTGACTTCCCGACAGACGAGATCTCCAGCACAGTCAGTATTAGAAGTGCATTCATCGTAACAATCGGGCGGGATTGAACAAACACAATCATTTTCATTTGAACATTCATTGTTCACACAGAGATTGGTACCATTGATATCCTTACAAATTAATTCTTCAGGACAGTCAGGGGTAGTTTCGCACTCATCATAGCACTCAATTGGTGAAGGACTGGGTGAAGGACTGGGGCAGACACAGTCTTCTTCGTCGGAGCATTCTTGATTGACACAAAGGTTGGTTCCATCTACGTCTTGACAAACGTATTCTCCGGGACAATCTTCACTATCAATTTGACATTCTTCATAACACCCTGGCGGAACCTCGGATACATTGAAGTTTGAAGTACAAGCTTCAGTTGGTACATCTCCTGCTGCCTCTGGTTTTGAGGTGGGAGCAGTGGGGGCGATTGGTTCCGTGCCAATTTGGGCCAGTTTAATAGCTGTAACCACGGCAATTATTCCCAAGATAACGGTGGCCAGAATAATTAAAAGCAGTTGCCAGTTTTTTTTCATTTTATCTATAGTTTTAATACCAACCTAAATCAGGATTGTAAACCATACTCTCGATGGTATAGGAACCAGCCGAAGGGATGGTATACTGAATATAGTATTTATTTCCATGTTTTTGGGTTGTTTCCTGCCAATCACCACCATTGACTCTAATTCTCGCTTTGGTGATCCCTTGGGGATTACTGGTTGTTCCCTGCGTGGCTAGATAAATAGTTTGACCAATAGTGAAGGTGGAAAGATTAGTAATCTCATTCCAATCTTCATCATAAATTTTACAAAATTGACAAAGAGCCGTGTCTGGAGGCAGAGAAGGCGGAGGTGATTCAGGGGGTTCCGAGGGTGGAGGACCACCACAGCCGGTGTCTTTACAAACACCACAATAGCCATCAGCCTCAAGTTGGCCACATTTATCGTCAGGAATACATCTGGTGATACTCCCATTTGAAGGAACGGTAACATTGGAACAATTAAGGCTACCGGTACTATAGGGGCAAGAGACATCATTATTAGAATAGAAACTACAGAATTTAACAGTACTTCCTGGGGTTAGACCTGACAAAGAAATACAATTGCCACTGCAATCGACTCCTGGTCCTCCTCCCCTGGCGCAGATGTCACAGGTACCGTTATGATCCTCATCCCAACAGCAATAGTTCCAGCCACCGGCATTGCATTGAGTTCCGTTGCATTCAGTTGGTCCTTGATTACTGCTACTCCACCCAGGGGCCTTACCACAACCACCACAGAAATCAGCTGCTGGGCTTGCTGAAGGACTGGGTGAAGCTCCAGGTGAAGGCGAGGGACTAACTGGAGCATTACAAGTAATATTATCGGTGCACTGGTCAGCAGAGTGAGAACAGTTTGCTAGACCACTATCCTTACACAAACCATCCTGACAAATTTTACAGGGGGCAGCACAATCACTGTTAGCGGCACATTCATCATCAGCATGTGAACAACCAGCCAAACCACTGTCTTTGCAAGATCCGAGTTGACAAACTTTACAAGGGGTGATGTAGGCGCAATCACTGTTAGTGGCACATTCATCATCAGCATGTGAACAACCAGCCAAACCACTGTCTTTGCAAGATTGGAGTTGACAAACTTTACAAGGGGTGGGATAGGTTGCTTGTCTTCTAATTTCCTGTCTTTGTTTCACTAAATAGACAGCCGCCGGCAGGGTAGCGACCAATAAAAGCACTCCCAGAGTTGCCATAATGATCCTTGTTTTTTTGGAACTGCCTTTGGGAGAAATGCCTATTTCAGAGAGTTCTTTTTCAATTTCTTTTTGTCCGGTGGTGACTATTTTTTCTTCTTCTTTCAAGGGGGGCAAAGCGGCTTTGTCGGTGGTTCCAGCCAGTTTTTCTTTAAGAGATTGGTTTAGAGGAAGGTCTGAAGGCGATGGCTGGTCGCTTGCCGAAGAAGGCGTTGGGGAATCTTCCCCTGGTTTGGCTGGCTTTAAAGAGGACAGGTCAACCATTGATTATTTATTTCTTTAACAGAATGTGACTAACTAGTCCGAAACTAATCAGACCCAATCCCATTATGAAGACAAGGAAGGTAGGTGTCAAGTACCCTGAGTCGGGGACACCAGCTTCGGTAGAAGGCATGGAAACTTGACCGCTCGGACTGGCGCTGGGGGAAGGGCGGACTGAGGGCGAAGGTGAAGGGCTGGGTGAGGCTTCCCCGGAAGGGGTGGCGGTGAGAGAGGGTAAATTACTGTCACCAGCCGCGAGGACGGTAAAGGTGTGGGTTAAGGTTTTTTCCTCTCCCTGATCATCTTCATAAGTAATGGTAATGGTGTGTTCACCTGGTTCCAAATTAGCCGGCGGCGTCCAATGCCAATTGCCCGATTCGTCAACCACAATGGTGTCGGTGTAAGTCGAAGATGATTCGATCACAACTTCCAAGACTTTCCCGGCGGGACCTTGGCCGCTAAATTCTGGTTTTTGGGCGTTGACGTTCTCTTCATCAGAAGGGTTGGCAATGGTCACTTCTGAAGTTTGGGTCGCCGTCCGCGTGGCCTCAATTTCCTCAAGGGTGAATCTTGAAGATTCAGTCGCCTCACTGATTTCTTCTTGTGGAAGGGGAGAAGCCTCTTCCCGAAAGTCGTGATTTTCACCGAGAGTAATCAAAGGGACGGGGCTGTCGTTTTTGGTGGTCACCACCGCCGTGGCCGTACCCAAATCACCCCCTTGAATCATTAAATCGATGGCGGTTAATTGTTGGTCGTATTGAGCATAATTGCTTAAATCATCAGACCGAGCCAGATTTAAAGCCACCACCCAGTTGCCCGAAGATTTGACCAGGGTTGATTGAGGCGTTGCCCCAGGTAGAGAAAGATAAACAATCGCACCTTCCGCGGGCGAACCAGCCGGGGTATTGACCGTCCCGTAGGCTACGTCACTTGGAGGAGAGGGAAGGGTGAGAGTCGGGGCGGTGGTGATTTGATGATACTGACCATCGCTCTCCTGAGGTTGATTGGCAGAAAAAATTTGTAATTGATAAACTGTTCCTGGTTTTAAGTTCCGTAAAGTGACGTGATGGGTGGTGAAGTCACCGGTCTCGCCACTCATTTCGTCTCGGTCGTCCCGAGCCACTTGGTTCAATTGGTTGGCCTCTCCATATTTCACAAAGCCGGAGGTAGCGACCTCGGTTATCCAGGAAACGGAAAAACCGTTATCGGTCAGGTTCGTGAATTGGATTTGCTTTGGTTTTGTTTCCGGGGCCGCTCGAGTCAGCCAGCGAGGCCCTTCTTTAATCAAAAGGACTGAAGCAAAAACGCCAACCACGAGAATCACCAAACCAATAATCGTGGGTATTTTCAATTTTTTCATTCTTCTTCCAAACTACTACTTTCGGTGGCGGTTTGGCTAGGGCTAGTTTCTTCCTCTGGGGAGGGACTGGGAAAAGGGGTGGGAAAGAGGTTTAATTCTTCGTCCGATGGCTGTTGTTTTTCTTTAATCGCTTGAAAAACCTCTTGATCAAGAGTGGGACTTAGAGGCTGGATCAATTTGGAAATCACTTGAGGGACAGTGGTTTCTGTATAGGCGTGATAAACTTCGTAACCAATCCAGATCATCGCTGTCAATAAACTTAATAAAGCGAGAAAAAGAACGTTTCGGCCGAATTTTAATTGATTCATTGATTTTTGGTTAGATAATAAGCTTTGGCGGTGACATTTAACATTAAAATTTGGATTTCTTCCTCGGTTTTGGCACTAAAAGAGAAGCCGTCAACCAGGACAATTCGTCGGAGGTTGTCCAGGGAATGAAGGAATTGTTTGAGGTCGGCGTAATTGCCGGAAAGAGAGAGGGTAAAGGCCGCTTTTTGGCCTTCTTCTTTTTCCACTTCTCCCAAAAGATTAATCTTGTCATACTGAACCGATTCCAGGGTAACTGAATTAGTTCTAGCTAAAGATTCTAATTGTTTCATCAGGCTGGCTAAATCAGGATCAAGGGGTAAAGATTGATCGACTAGATAAAGTTCGTCTTCAATTTGGCTGTAATTAATTTGGGCTTTGGTTAAATCAGCGATTTTTTCATCCATTTGTTTGACGACTTCTTTTTTATCCTTGATTTCTTTGAACAGACCGCTGATCGTGACCAAGGTCGGTCGGATGGCAAAGAAGCCAAAAAAAGCCACGGTGAAGATCGTCAAAACAATGCCGGTATAGACTCTCGCTTGCTTTTTTTTGTAAAGGGCGCCGAGACCGATAAAATAGCGACGATATTGGCGATAACGATCAGTCTGAACTAACGCCACGGGTTAATCCTCCTTAGGTATTACTTGATTAATTTCACCTTCAAGATCAAAACTGATGCCGACACCTTCACCCACAGCCAAGGTGTTAATGGTTAAATTGGTAAAATCAGGTGAGGCTTTCAAATTATTGATAAAAGTCGCCAAACCGGCTTCTGATAAGGCTTCAGCCGTAAAACGCGCTTGGTTACCGGTGATGGTTAAATCAGAAAAAGAAACGTCAATCGGGGTTAAACGGGCAATCTCTTCCAGGAGGGTTTGTGATTGCCTCTGTTCTTTTCTTAACCCTTCAATGGTTGAGAGTCGTTTTTGGAGAAAGCGGAAATCAGTTTCAAAGTCAGTCGAGTTTTGGATAATGGCTTGTTTGTTTTCAATTTGTTTGTAAAGATCAGTTAAATCACGATCCAGTTTAAATCGGGAAAGGAAGGCGAGAATGACGACTAACTCCGTAAAAATGACAATATAGCGACCAACGGTCAAGAGCCATTTAAGGAACTTGCCGAAACTCGTTTCTTCCCATTCCTCTCGCGGAAGCAATTCAATTTGACTTTTTTGGGCCGGCATTTAAATCTCATGACTAGAGACTAGTCACTTTCAGTATAGAGATTGAGAAGATTTTTGTAAAGTCAGTTATTGGTTTGATTACAACTGCATCAAGACGAATCTCCGGTCTTTTGGACCGGAAGGAGGCGCCGTCCCGACGTCAGTCGGGACAGTGATGCGGCGTAAGAAGCCGACACCAGCAGAAAGCGATAAGGTGAGTTTCAAAAGAATCTCCAGCCTCCGCGCTGGGGAAGGCTTCATTTAGGGGTTATTTTTTTCTTAAGTTTCTTTTTCCTTTGTTGCAGAAGTTTTGTCAGTCGAGATTTTAATCTTGAGGCCTTATTGCGGTGAATGATATTTTTTTTAGCCGCCTGATCCAAGGTCCGGCTTGCCTCTTGAAGAGTTTTGGGGGAGGGTTTTTGACGCATTTTTTTAACCGTCAGTTTCATTTGACGACGGATTTTCTGATTGATTAAAGTCCGTCGTTCATCTTGACGCATTTTTTTCTTGGCTGATTTAATCTTTGGCATTTTTTAAATTAAAAACACTCTTGTCGGAGAGAATCATAGCGAAGTATAATCTAATGGGGAAAATTATGCAGCGGCACTTTGTGCCTCGATAATTTTCTTTGAGCATTATACAAACCGACAGGCGCAGTATAATATAGTTGGGAAAATTATACAAGTTGTTAAAGGTCATTTTAACAAAAACCAATGTTAAAAAACTTTTGGCGAAATGGCCGGCTGATTTTTTCACGCAAACAGGCGAACATCCTTTCGGCGGCCACGGTGATTATGATGGCGGTGCTTCTTTCCCGCCTTTTGGGTTTGTTGCGCGACCGGTTGCTGGCCGGAGCCTTTTTTAGTGGCCAAGAATGGCAACTGGACGTTTATTTTGCCGCTTTTCGGATTCCGGATATGCTTTTTCAATTATTAGTGCTTGGGGCTCTTTCGGCCGCTTTTATTCCTGTTTTTAGCCGTTATTTAGAAAAAGACGAGAAAGAAGCTTATTATGTTTCTTCTTCAGTGATTAATTTTCTCATCATCTTTTTTATCTTCGCCACAGTTTTGGTTTTTATTTTTGCCCAGCCTTTGACTCGATTGATTGCCCCCACTTTTACTCAAATTGAGACAAATTTGATGGTCAGTTTGATGAGGATTATGCTTTTGGCCCAATTATTTTTTTGTCTTTCCAGTTTTATCACCGGCGTGATTCAATCCCATCAACGTTTTTTAGTGCCCGCTTTATCACCGGTTATTTATAACTTGGGGATTATTTTTGGCATCGTTGTTCTCGGGCGGTGGTTGGGGATTTATGGGCCAACAATCGGTGTCGTTCTGGGTGCTTTTCTTCACCTGCTTATCCAACTGCCCTTGGCTTTGAAATTGGGTTTGCGTTACTCGTTTGTTTTTGACTGGCGTCACCCTGGCGTGCGTGAGGTGGGGCGGTTGACTTTGCCCCGCACCTTGGCTTTAGGCGTGAGTCAGATTGAATTGACGGTGGCGGTTTTCTTGGCCACTTCTTTAACAGCGGGTTCACTTTCCATTTTCTATTTTGCCCAACACTTGATGAACTTGCCCATTGGTCTTTTTGGTTCGTCCATTGGTCAAGCAGCTTTGCCGACTCTTTCACGGGAATCGGGTGAAAAAAATCACGCTAAATTTAAGGAAACTTTTCTTTCCTCTTTTAATCAAATTCTTTATTTAGTTTTACCCGCCAGCGCCATTTTGTTGGTTTTGCGGATTCCGGCGGTGCGAATTGTTTTCGGGGCGGCCTCTTTTCCCTGGAAAGCCACCTTACTGACCAGTCGTGTTTTGGCGGTTTTTTCTTTATCTATTGCCGCCCAGGCAGTCGTCCAGTTGCTAGTCAGAGGCTTTTATGCCCTTCATGATACCAAAACGCCTTTTTGGATTGGGGTGTTATCCGTTTTTGTTAACGTGGCCTTAAGTTTTCTTTTCCTGCTGAAATTGGACTATGGTGTTTTGGGTTTAGCCTGGGCGACGACGGTCGCAAGTTTTTTACAAACTGGTTTGTTATTACTTTTTCTTGATCGAGCCGTGGGTGGTTTTGATAAAAAGGAATTTTTTCACCCTCTTATCAAGATGGGACTGGCGACGATTTTAACCGCCATTGCTCTTTGGTTACCGATGCATTTGCTTGATCAATTTATTTTTGATACGACTCGAACGATTAATTTGGTCATTCTGACCGTGATCGCCACTTTCTCAGGGATGGTGGTTTATCTTTTTCTTTCTGCCTTACTTAAAATTGCCGCTTTGAAATCTTTTATCGATTTGGTTAAACGCCTCGGTCAATGGCGCTCAATTTTGCAAGAGTCAGAGGAAATTATTTCGACTCCCAATCCTGATATCGCCGCCAAAGAATGACCACCAATAATCTCGAAGAAAAAATAAGGGCGATCAAAGAAGAAATTCGCCAGACGCCGTATCACAAGGGCACCGAACATTACGTGGGTCTTTTGCGGGCAAAATTGGCCAAGCTAAAAAAACAAAAGCGCCAGACAAAACAAAAAGGGAAAGGGAGCGGTTTTGCCGTCAGGAAGAGCGGTGACGCCACGGTGGTTTTAATCGGTCCGCCCTCGGTGGGGAAATCGAGTTTACTAAATAAAATCACCCGAGCTCAAGCCAGAGTTGAAGCCTGGCCTTTTACCACTCTCAAAGTCATTCCGGGGATGTGGTCATATCAAGGAGCGAATATCCAAATCTTAGATTTGCCCGGTATTATTAGTGGAGCGGTCTTAGGCAAAGGTCGAGGAAAAGAAATTTTTTCCGTGGCCCGAATGGCCGATTTGCTCCTTTTGATGGTTGATGTCGCCAATGAAAATAAATTGGCGGCGATGGTCAAAGAATTAAAAAAATTAAGAATCAATCTACCGACGATCGCCGTGGTTAACAAGACCGACTTATTGAGGAAACCACCCAAGTCAAATACCAGAGACAAAATCTATATCAGCGTTCAAGATAATTTTGGTCTGGAGGAGTTGAAGGCAATAATTTGGCAGCGTCTCGGTTTAATCAGGGTTTATTTAAAACCCAAAGGAGAAGTGCCGGATTTAAAGGAGCCTTTAATTTTAAAAGAGGGAGCCACGGTGGCGACCGTGGTGGAAAAAACTTTTTCGGAAAAAAAAGAGTTCAAACAAATTCTTCTTTGGGGGCCAAGCGCCGTTTTTCCCGGACAGCCAGTCAGTTTGAATCATCAATTGACAGATGAAGACATCTTATCGTTTTTCTAGTTCAAGGACAATGACATTGTTTGCCGAAAGGGAAATTTTTTTAATCTAGATAACAAACCACCTCTTGACAACTTTTAGCAGTCATGTTATAAAAGTGCTAAGATAATGCCAGAATTAACCGACCGACAAATCAAAATTCTTAAATCCGTGATTGAGGAATACATTGAGTCAGCCGAACCGATTGGTTCAGAGACTTTGGAGAAAAAGTATGAACTGGGTGTTTCGCCGGCCACCATCAGAAACGAAATGGTCGCTTTAACCAAAATGAGGTATTTGCATCAACCCCATACTTCGGCTGGCCGGGTGCCTACTAAAGAAGCGTTCAAATTTTATGTTAATCAATTGATGGAAGAGAAAAAGCTTTCGGTGGCGGATGAGGTCGCCGCCAAAGAAAAAGTTTGGGATTCACGTTTTGATTTTGATAAGTTAATGCACCAAACAACCAAAGCTTTAGCCGAAAGAACCCGGGCTTTGGCGGTGGCGGCTACGAAAAAAGGTGATCTTTATCATGCCGGGTATGCCAATATTTTAGAAATGCCCGAGTTTTATGACATTGATGTCACCCGGGCGGTTCTTTCGATGCTTGATGAGTCTAACCGTCTACTCAATCTTTTTTCTCACTCTTTTGGTGAAGAGCCGATTCATATGTTGTTCGGTGATGAGTTGGGTTATGAGTTGCTTGAACCCTGCAGTCTGGTTTTTGTGGAGTTTGACGCCGGACCCGAAAAAAGTGGTTCGTTGGGTGTGATTGGTCCGGCTCGCCTTAATTATTCTCGGGTTATTCCCATGATTAAGTATTTTGGTCACTTGATTGAAGAGATGACGAAGGAGGGTTAAGATGGCGAAGAAAAAAGCGGCGAAGGTCGAACCGAAACTTGATGACCTTGAGAATCGTTTAAAGCGAACCTTAGCCGATTATGCTAATCTAGAAAAAAGGATTGTTCGAGAAAAAGAGGAGTTTGTTAAAACAGCCACCGCCCCGCTTTTGGACAAACTTCTTTCGGTTTTAGATGATTTGGAATTGTCTGAAAGGCATTTGCAAGATCGGGGTGTCAGTTTAGTTTGTGATCGGTTTAAAGAGGTTTTACATAGCGAAGGGGTGGAAGAGATAAAAGTGCTGGGCAAGACCTTTGATCCGAAAACGATGGAGGCGGTGGAATTAGTGCCCGGACCAAAGAACAAAGTAATGGCCATCATTTTGAAAGGTTATTGCTTAAATGATAAAATTTTAAGACCAGCTAAAGTTAAGGTTGGTCAAGGCAAGAAAGAAGAAAATGGCAAAAATCATTGGCATTGATTTGGGAACGACTAACTCAGCGGTCGCGGTGATGGAGGTTGGCAAAGCCAAAATTATTCCTTCAGCCGAAGGCAAAAACACGATTCCTTCAGTGGTCGAACCGGTCAAAAATCTGGTCGGAGAAGTGGCCAAGCGACAAATGATTTTGAATCCCGATAACACCGCCTATTCCGTCAAACGATTGATGGGTCGGCGCTTTGCTGATGCCGAAGTCAAAAAAACCATCAAAATGGTTCCTTATGAAGTCAAGTCAGGCAAAGACGGTTTGGCGGTGATTCATATCGGTGGCCGAAATTACACCCCTCAAGAAATCTCGGCCAAAATTTTGGCCAAGTGCAAAGCCGATGCCGAGGCTTATCTTGGGGAAACGGTGGAGCAAGCGGTGATTACCGTCCCCGCTTACTTTGATGATTCCCAAAGACAGGCGACCAAACAAGCCGGAGAGATTGCCGGTTTGAAAGTGGCCAGGATTATTAACGAACCGACGGCCGCGGCCCTGGCTTATGGTTTAGAAAAGAAAAAAGGGGAGACGATCGCCGTTTATGATTTGGGTGGCGGTACTTTTGATATTTCCATTTTAGAGATTGGTGACGGGGTTTTTGAAGTCAAAGCGACCAACGGTGATACTCATCTCGGTGGTGACGACTTTGACCAAAGGCTGCTTGACTATCTGGCGGATGAATTTAAAAAAGAACATGGAATTGATATAAGAAAAGACAAGCAAGCCCTCCAAAGAATCAGAGACGCGGCCGAAAAAGCCAAGATCGAACTTTCCTCTTCTCAGGAGACGGAAATCAATCAGCCCTTCATCACTCAGGGTAAAGACGGTCAACCCTTGCATTTGACGATGAAATTGACCCGGGCCAAATTGGAGCAACTCGTGGATGATTTAATTGAAAAGACCATGGGTCCGGTTAGAGCTTGTTTGAAAGATGCCAAGATTGATCCCAAAGAAGTCGACGAAGTTATTTTAGTGGGTGGGATGACTCGAATGCCTAAAGTTTACGAAACGGTCAAAGATTATTTTGGCAAAACCCCGAACAAATCGGTTAATCCGGATGAAGTCGTCGCTGTCGGGGCGGCCATTCAAGGTGGCGTTCTCGGCGGTGAAGTCAAAGACGTGCTTCTTTTAGACGTGACACCGCTCACTTTGGGGATTGAAACCTTGGGTGGAGTGAGGACGCCTTTGATCGAAAGAAACACGACCGTGCCGACGTCCAAATCCCAGATTTTTTCCACTGCTGCCGATAACCAAACCCAAGTGGAAATCAACGTTCTTCAGGGAGAAAGACCGATGGCCATGGATAATAAATCATTAGGCAGATTTATTTTGGCGGGAATTCCGCCGTCCCCAAGAGGTGTTCCCCAAATCGAAGTCGCTTTTGACATTGATGCCAACGGCATTCTCAACGTTAAAGCGGTTGATAAAGCGACTAATAAAGAGCAGTCAATTACCATTAAAGGGGCGGTCAGTCTTTCTGATGAAGAAGTCAAGGAAGCCCAGGCAGAGGCAGAAAAACACGCCAGCGAGGACCAGAAGAAAAAAGAAGCCGTCGAAGCCAGAAATCAAGGCGACAACTTGGTCTTTACCGCCGAGAAAACTCTCAAAGACGCCGGTGATAAAGTTAAAAAAGAAGACAGAAAAAAGGTGGAGGCCGAGGTCAAGAAAGTCAAAGAGTTATTGGCCAAAGAAGACGCCAGTAAAGAAGAACTTGAAGAAGCCGCCAAAAAACTTTCTGAAGAACTCCAAACCGTGGGGGCAGCCATGTATCAAGCCCAACAGACTCAGCAAGCGTCGCCCGCAGGTAAGAAAAAAAAGAAAGGCAAGAAATCTCAGACTTCAGCAGACAAAGAAAAAGCCGAAGAGGGGGAAGTAGTAGAATAAGAACCATGCGCTCCGCGCAGAACCTTGTTTCTCGCTGGCGCTCGAATAAGAACCATCCCGAAATTTCGGGAAAACCTTGTTTTTCGTAAACTCAAAATAAGAATGAGATGCCAACTAAACGAGATTATTATGATATCCTCGGTGTTTCCAAAAATGTTTCCAAAGACGAGATTAGAAAGGCTTATCGAAAAAAAGCTTTAGAATGGCATCCGGACCGAAACAAATCAGCCACTGCCAACGAGAAATTCAAGGAAATCAACGAAGCCTACGAGATTCTCTCTGATCCCAGAAAAAAAGAAACTTACGATCAATTTGGTCACGCCGCTTTTGATCCCAGGTACGGTGGGGCAGGCGCCGGCGGTTTTGCCGGTGGGCCTTTTGGTGGGGGTAACACCCGTACCTATAAACAAGGGCCTTTTACCTACACTTACACTTCTTATGGGGGTGGACCCGGCGGCGGCGTTGACTTTGGTGGTTTTTCCGACCCTTTTGAAATTTTTGAACAGTTCTTTGGTGGGGGTGTTCCCTTTGGTAGGCGGGAGGCCAAGCCAAGGTATAGTTTAAGTCTCTCTTTTCTGGAAGCGGCCAAAGGTGCAGAAAAGACCGTTAGCATTGATGGTCAGAAGAAAACCATCAAAATTCCGCCAGGAGTGGACGACGGTTCTCGAATCAGATTTGCCGATTTTGATGTCACTATTGACGTTGAACCTGATGACACCTTTCAAAGAGACGGGTCAGACGTTTTTGCCAACCAAGAAATTCCTTTAAGCCTGGCCATGTTCGGAGGTAATCTTGAAGTGCCGACTATCGAAGGCCAGGTCAAACTCAAAATTCGCCCCGGTACCCAACCCGGTACCATGGTTCGCCTCCGAGGCAGGGGAATTAGAAAACTCCATGGTTTTGGTCGAGGCGACCAGTACGTCAGACTTCAAGTTAAAATTCCCGATAAATTAACTAAAAAGCAGAAAGAATTGATTAAAGAATTTGAAGGAGAGGAAATTTAATTCATTGGTTGCAAGACGAATTCCCCCAGTTTCCGTACTGGGGGGTGAGTCGCCGCTCCGCCGAAGGCGGAGTAGCACAACCACGAATGAAGAAGAATCTCCCAATCTTTGTATTGGGGGAGGATTCAATTTTCACACTAAATTATTAACCTCAAAAAAATCTTTGTGGATAACTGTGAAAAAGAGAAAGTCACTTCATGTTTTTTTTTGAGAATTTTCCCCTGATGAGTACAAAATAATTTCGTAAAGGCCCAACGTTTTTCTATCTTCTAGAGGTCCAGCCAGGATAGCCACGGATTGGTCTTCAGGAATTCTTATCGTTTGGACGCCCATTTGAAATCGGCCTCTTCCTTCTCGAGAAAGACTGATTGTTCCCGCATTTTTCTCACGGGGGATGGCTCGGTAAACACCAGTTCCGTCTTTAAGAACGGTTAATCGATGAAGATGGGGATGTTTTTTCCACCCTTGAGGGGTGAGATTATATTCACCTTCAGACAGAGAGATGATTTGGTCTTGATTTTCAAGAATAATTCTTTCAATTTCATCAATGCCTTCTGATGATAAGGGCACACCTTTCTCAAAATGTAGTCTTTCGATCGTCATCGAAGTTTTTCTGGGTAGGAGGAGATTATATCATAAAAAACCCTGCCTGTTTAATTCAGGCATTTAAAAAGAATAATCTTTTCCAAAAGAAAATTTAGTGGCTTAACCAGATTTTGAAGTCCAGGGTTATTTGCCTTCTTCTCGTGGCGGACGAGCTTCATTAACGATTAAATTTCTTCCTTGAAAATCTTTTTCGTTGAACATCTCAATGGCTTTTTTGGCTTCTTCATCAGTGCTCATTTCCACAAAACCAAAGCCCTTTGAACGTCCTGATTGCCGATCGGAAATTACCACCGCACTCACGACTTTGCCTGCTTGGGCAAAATGCTCTCCAAGTTGATCACCAGTGACATCGTAGCTAAGATTGCCTACATAGAGTTTCATATTTAATTTTTTCACCTCCTTTCTTAATCGCGAATCTTTCTTTGGAGACCAAAAAGGAAACCAAGAGAAAAACGCAAAAAAAAAATAACAACGCAGTAATTTTAACAGAAATGATAAAAAAAAGAAAGAGAGGTTTCTCCGCACGATAAATTATTTTTTTTTGGTCATTAAAGTAAAGCTTTTTTTGCTATAATAAAAGAAATGAAACATTCATTGAAAACTGGTTTTAGTTTTGGTTTGACTTCCGGGATCATTACCACCTTGGGATTGATCGTCGGTTTAAACGCAGGCACCCATTCTCGCTTGGTGGTCATCGGGGGCATTTTAACCATTGCTGTTGCCGATGCCTTTTCTGACGCTATGGGTATTCATATTGCTGAAGAAACAGAGAACAGACACTCTGTCAAAGAAGTCTGGTTGGCCAGTCTGTCTACTTTTTTGACCAAATTTATTTTCGCTCTTTCTTTTGCGATCGCTTTTTTCTTTTTTGAACTTTTTACGGCCGTGGTGGTGAATCTTGTTTGGGGACTCTTTTTGTTAAGCCTTTTCAGTTATCTCCTGGCTCGAGAACAGAAGAAAAACCCTCGTCAGGTCGTGGCCGAGCACTTGATTATTGCTTTCGTGGTCATCATTATTACCAACTACGTAGGTGATTGGATTGCCTTGACTTTTGGATAAAGCGTTTTTGCTTCAAAACTTTCCTTAATTTGCTAAAATACAGGCGCCATGGAAAAAAGAAGGCGAATATTAGCATTAGCCACATAAAAATGAAAGAAAGTTCAAAAGAAACCAGCCAACAAACAGAAAGATGGTTGTATAAAAAAACACTCGATGGTTATTTAGCCATTGACCTAACCGTCTTGCCGCAAATGGAGTGTCCTGAAAACGAAAGAGAAATCTTCTTTCCGATTGATTACGGTGAAGGTATTCTTGAAAAAACCAGAGAGATTTTAGAAGAAGTGGGCGGAGCTGAGCGGGGGGTTTTCCCGGGTTTGCTCAAATCTGCTTATTTGCCGCCTCACTGGGCCGTGCCGGTGCGAGTCATCCGGGCTTTTATCCCCCATGATCACAATAAAAAAACCACCCTGTTTATCAAACTTTCTGAATCATTCTCTGATTTTAATAAAGCCTTTACTGGTGCCGAGAGGGCCATTTTCTCTGCTGAGCAATTGTCAGGAAAAAAACCAGAGATCTAAAGCCTTTATATGTTATAATTTGAAAGGAATTAGACTTATTTCTCGCTAGCGCTCGAAATACGAGGCACGCAGTGCCGAAGTATAATGGAACTCCCGCCCCAAGGCAGTTTTTAAACAAATGAACCACTCTCCAGAAAACGAACTTGACTCTGAATATTATCCTTTTTCTGATAAGGCTATGGATGCCCTTAATGAAGGTATTGATCTACTCGATCAAGGGTTTGATTTAGCCTCAGATGAAATTGAAAAAGTTTTAAAAGACTTTCCTGATGAAGAAAAAAAAGAAATTAAAATATCTATTGGTTATGCTCAGTCACTAAAAGATTTACCTTTACCAATTATGAGTAAAAAGGCAAAGAAACGGGCTAAACAGCAAATGTTGGAAACATTTGATAGAAAAGATGGCCAATCCTGAAAGAAAAATATATGTTCCTTTGGGTGATAAAAATCGTCCCGATTTAGAAAAAGCCGCTTATGATGAAGCTTGGAATTTAAATCATGAAATCATTGAAAGTGAGGATGCAAAAGGAAGAATTGTTGTTGGCATAGTCGAATCACTCCATAGACTTCCTTTTATTAATCCCATTTACTATTTTAAAAAAGGAATCATCGCCATGGGTGGTTGCCTGATTTCAATCGAAGAAAGAAAAATGCCTCGGAAGGATTTTAAAAAACACTCTTCTATTTAAATTTGTTATAATCTGAAGAGATTAGATAGATTTTCGCTTCACTCAAATAAGCAGAGCTTGTTTCTCGCAAGCTCGAAATGCGAGACATGCAGTGCCGCTGTATAATCAACTAGTTTAAATGACTAAAATAGTTAGAAATCAAGAGAAATTCGATTACGCCAAGATTTATTCTCCCAGCAAACTGAAATTGTTCCTTCAATGTCCTCAAGAATATTTCTTTTCTTACCTTGATCCGGTTAAGTCAAAAATGAAAACCAAATTGAAACAAATGCCCGAGAATATTTATCCTTTTCACACTCTTGGCAAAGCGGTTCATAACGCCATTACTCTTTACTATTATCTGCCCTTATCCGAGCGAAACGAGGAAAATCTGCTGAAAAAATTGGCAGAAGCTTGGGTGAGCGAGGTTCAATGGAATAAAAAACCGCCTCTTTTGGAATGGGGTGGTTTTGAAAGTCTTGAAGCTGAACGGGGGGTTTATGCCGAAGCGATTAAAATGTTAAGGAATTTTTTGAAAATGACCGAAGAGAATCCCGCCATTCATTATTTACCAACCGAAGATTTTCGCCGTTCCATTAAAGATTATCATGATTTAATTGTTCCCTTGAATGATGATTATGATATTAGTGGCAAATTTGACCTGATCACCAAGGACGCTAACGGTCTTCAAGTGATCGACTTTAAAACCGCCAAGAAAGAAGAAACCGACCCTTTTCAATTAGATTTTTATCAATTATTGGCTGAATTGAATTTTGACCAACCGGTTAAAAAAACCAGCTTCTATTTTCTGAAAACCGGCAAAAAGAAAAGTATGAAGGTCAAGAAAAGATCGGAGGCAATTAAAGAGGAGGTTTTAGAGAGGATTAAGAAAATAAGTCAAACCAAAGACTGGCCGCCAAGACCCAGCAAGCTTTGTCAGTACTGTCTTTTTACTAGCTTTTGTCCAGCCAAAAAAGAAGTCAAGGAATTAACCAAAAAAACAGACGAAGAAGAACTTTACTCCGATGACTTGCCTTTTTGATTGACTTCTTTCCTTTTCAATGGTAAAATCATTCCAGGTTAAGTGAAATGGAGGTGGGATTTTCCCACCTTTTTAACTAAGAAAGGAAAAATGGCTGTTCTTAAAGCCAGAACTGAATTTGCTTCAGCGCTCAATCAGATTTGCGCTGAAAAAGGAATCGAACCAGAAGTAGCGCTGGAGTCGATTAAGTCCGCCGTGGTCGCCGCTTATCGAAAAGATTACGGGGCAGAAGAAGAGATGGAGTATGAGGTCGATTTGGATATGGCCACCGGTGAATTTAAGGTTTATGAATTTCCTGAAGGCAAGGAGAAAAAGAAAAAAGAAGTCACCCCCCCTGGTTTTGGTCGGATTGCCTCAATGACCGCCAAACAAGTGATTATCCAAAAACTTCGAGAGGCCGAGAAAACGGCCATCTTGGATGAATACTCCAAGCGGGTGGGCACTTTGGTTAGCGGGATGATCATTCGTTTTGACGGTCCGAACGCGATTGTTGATATTGGCAAGGCCGAAGGTGTGATGTCTCCCCCAGAACAAGTCCGGTCCGAAAGGTACAAAGTTAATCAGCGTTTAACCTTCCTAATTAAAGAGATTCGGGACACGCTGCGCGGCCGAGAAGTGATTGTTTCCCGGGCCGATCCCGGTTTGGTTGAATCTCTTTTCCGCCGGGAAGTGCCGGAAGTGGCTTCCGGGGCGGTGGAAGTCAAAGTGATTGCTCGGGAAGGGGGCGGCCGCACCAAAATGGCCGTTTCTTCGACGCAGTTAGGCGTTGATCCGGTTGGCTCCTGTGTCGGTCAAAAAGGCGTTCGGGTTCAAGCGGTGATTGATGAACTCGAAGGAGAGAAAATAGATGTGATTCAATACAGTGACGATCCTGAGAAGTTTATTATTGCCGCTCTTTCTCCAGCCGAAGGGATCAAAGTGGAATTAGATGAAAAGAGAAAAGAAGCCGTCGTTTCCATGCCTGATGACCAGCTTTCTTTAGCCATTGGCAGGGAAGGTCAAAACGTGCGTCTGGCGGCGAAACTGACGGGTTTTAGAATTGATATCAAAGGGACAGAAAAAGCGGAGAAAAAAGAGACAAAAGAGAAGAAAAAGAAGACCGTTTCCGAATTGACAGCTTTAGGTTTGTCCGCCAGAACCGTCAGCGCCTTAGAGGCAGCCGGTATTAAAACCAAGAAAAAATTAGTGTCACAAAAGGATAAAGTGACCGAAATTAAAGGTATTGGTCCCAAAGCGGCCGCAGAAATTAAAAAAGCACTAAAATGAGGCGTTTTTTGGGACAAAATCAATCAAGATGGCCAAAGAGAAAACCAGTTCTCAAAAATCTTCACGTCCGCCCGTGGTGGCGGTGCTTGGCCACGTTGACCATGGTAAAACTTCTCTCTTAGATAAAATCCGTCAAACCAATGTCGTTGCCAAAGAATTTGGGGGGATTACCCAGCATATCGGCGCCTACCAGATAAAAAACAAAAACCAAACGATTACCTTTATTGACACTCCCGGCCACGCCGCTTTTTCGGCCATGCGTTCTCGAGGTGCCAAAGTGGCGGATTTGGCCATTTTAGTGGTGGCGGCCGATGAGGGGGTGAAACCCCAAACTTTGGAGAGTTTGAAATACATTGAAAAAGCAAAAATTCCCTATTTGGTGGCCATTAACAAAATTGATTTACCCCACCCTGATTTGAAACAAGTGGAGGCTGACTTGGCCAAAAACGGGATTGTGGTGGAAAGCCAAGGAGGAAAAATCGTCAGTTTGCCCGTTTCCGCCAAAATAGGCAAGGGGCTTGATGAACTTTTGGAAATGATTCTTTTAATGGCGGCGATAGAAGAGTTTAAGGGTGATGGGAAAGCCGAGTTAGAGGCGGTGGTCATTGAATCAAAATTGGACAAAAGGCGGGGATTTTTGGCCACGGTCTTGGTTAGAAATGGTTGTCTAAAAATTGGGGATCAGGTTGAAGCCGGAGGGGCGGGGGCCAAAATCAAGGCGATGTTTGATGAAAAGGGTCAACCGGCGAAAGAAGCTGGGCCAAGCCAGCCAGTCGAAGTTTTGGGTTTCAAAAAAATTCCTGAAGTCGGTAGCCAAGTGAGAAGCACCGAAGAAATGGCTGTGCCTGAGGAAGAACACCGAACCGAGGCGAAGAAAGAGGCGTTAGAAGAAAATAAATTAAGGTTGATTGTTAAAGCCGATGTTCAGGGTACATTGGAAGCGATTTTAACCGGTCTCTCCCAAGAGGTGGCGATCATTGGTTCTGGTGTCGGTGAAATTAATGAGTCGGACATTCTTCTCGCCGCCGCTACCCAAGCAGAAATTGTTTCCTTTAATGTCAAGACGGCCGTCAGGGTGAAGAAACTGGCGGAGATGGAAAAAGTCAAGATTAGTCATTTCCAAATTATTTACAAACTTTTTGAAGCCGTGACCGAGAAAGTCAAAAAAAAGGCCGAGCCTTTTGCCGGTGAAGCCATTCTCGGCAAGGCAGAAATTCTCAAAGAATTTGAGATTGATAAAAAGAGAGTCGCCGGTTGCCGGGTCTTGGAAGGAGAAATGAAAAAAACCGATAAGTTTCATTTACAGCGAGGTGGAGAATCAGTGGCTGACGGCCGAATTAAATCCATGAAAACCGGTAAAGAAAAAATTGAGAAAGCTGAAGTAGGCGAAGAATTTGGGGCGATTTTTTCACCTTCACTTGACTTTCAGATAGGGGATGTGCTACTATCCTATAAAATAGTGGAAGAGTCATGATCGATCCAAGTCAAACTTCTCAACTTCAGTCTGCTCTGGCCACTGCCCAAAATATTTTTATTGTCCTACCTGGAAAACCTCATTTTGATCAAGTGGCCGCTGGACTCGGCCTTTATCTTTCCTTAACCAAAGCCAAAAAAAATGTCGAGATTGGTTGTCCCACCGAAATGACGGTTGAATTTTCCTCTTTGGTAGGCGTTGATAAAATCAAGGATTCTTTTCAAGGAGGGAAAGACAGCTTGATTATTGCTTTTGATTACATTGAAGACGCGATTGAAAAAGTGAGTTACAACATTGAGGGTGGCAAGTTCAATTTGGTGGTCAAACCGAAACCAGGTCATCCGCCTCTTGATTCAGAAAAAGTTAATTACACCTATGCTGGCGGCAAAATGGATTTAATTTTTGCTCTTGGCGCCAAATCTTTATCACAATTGGGAAAAATTTACCAGGCTAATCGAGAAGTTTTTGGCGAAAGTCAAGTTATTAATTTAGATAATGATTCCCGCAACCAGCGTTTTGGTCAAATTAACCTGGTCAATCCCGAGGCTGCTTCTCTTTCTGAAGAAATGGCCAGTCTCGTTGTTCAATTGCGTCTGCCAGCGGATGAAGACATTGGTTCCAACCTTTTTCAGGGAATTGAACGCCAAACGAGACAATTTACTGTTTCCCGAGTGAATTCAAACACTTTTGAAGCGGCGGCTTTTTGTCTGAAAATTGGCGCTCGAAAAGAGGCAAGAAAACTCTTCGCCGCCCAAAGACCGTCGTTAAAACCGATGCCTCCCCAAATCTCGGCCAAAAAACCACCTCTTGAACCAGAAGAAGAAAAACCCAAGCCCGATTGGTTTGAACCAAAAATCTACAAAGGTGAAGGTAAGGTTTAATACAACTGCCTCAAGCCGAGGTCGAAATTTTGACCGAGGCGCAGGTCCCCCGAAGTTTCGGGGACTAGAAAGGCAGGCGTATCGAAACCTTTCGTTGAATCCACGTCAGACGTAGCAGAGTCAAACATTTCTTTCAAAAATCGAAAGAAACTCAGCCACCAAACTGAAAAGGTTTCATTCGAATTTTAACCTCTTGTTAGTTCCCTCCTTCTTTGTTAAAATAACACCGTTTTGTTAAAACAAGAACATTTTGTTAAAATAAGACAGTCATGGCTTTAACCACAGACGAAAAAAAGAAAATTATCAAGAAATATGCTCAATCTAAAGAGGATACCGGTTCACCGGAAGTCCAAATTGCTCTCTTGACCTCTAAAGTGAAAAAATTAACCGGTCATCTTAAAGAGCACAAAAAAGACGTTCATTCCCGTCGGGGTTTGTTATCTTTAGTTTCCAAAAGAAGAAGGTTACTTGCTTATTTGCTCAAAAAAGACGAAAAGCGCTATAAAGGAATTGTGGTCGCTTTAAAACTGTCAAAATAATCTCCTGATGATTAAAACTGTTTCCCAATCCACTGAAATCGGCAATAAAAAATTAACCCTGGAAGTCGGCCGTTTAGCCGAACAGGCCAATGCCGCCGTTCTGGCTCGCTATGGAGACACGATGGTTCTGGCCACCGTCGTTTCGGCGACGCCCAGAGAAGACCTTGATTATCTTCCTCTTTATGTGGAATACCTGGAACGGCTTTATGCTGGAGGTAGGATTAAGGGCTCCCGTTGGGTGAAAAGAGAAGGTCGTCCTTCAGATGAGGCTACTTTAACGGCTCGTTTGGTGGATCGCTCGGTTCGACCTTTGTTTGCCAAAAACTACAAAAATGAAGTTCAGGTGATGATTACCGTTTTATCGGTTGACGGCGAAAATGATCCGGACATGCCTGCAGTTTGGGCCACCAGCGCCGCTTTAGCCATTTCCGACATTCCCTGGGAAGGACCAGTGGGAGCGATGAGGATTGGCTATGTCCCTAAAGACGGGGAAGGCTCTTTTATTATCAACCCGACTTATCAAGATTTGGGCTATTCAATCATGAATTTGATTGTCTCCGGGTCCGAAGGCAAGACGATTATGCTTGAAGGCGAGGCTCAAGAAATTTCTGAAAAAATTTTGCTTCAGGGAATTGAAGTGGCGGAAAAAGAGAATCAAGCGGTGATTCAATTAATTAAAGCGCTGGTCAAAAAAGTCGGTCAGAAAAAACAAGCCAGTGAAAAAAAAGAAATCGAGGCTTCCTTGGTTAAAAAAGTGACTAAGGATGTGGCCAAACAAATTGATGATGTTTTGCAAATGATGGCTAAAGGCGAGGCTGGAGAAACAATCAGTGAAATTAAAGAGGCGTTGGCCGAGAAATATGAAGAGGAGAAGAAAAGAGAAATTGGTAAAATCGTGGACGATTTGCTTAAAAAGAAAATCAGAGAACAAGTGGTGGTTAAAGGTAAGAGGTTGGATGGTCGCAAACCAGAAGAAATTCGTCCGATTGAGATCGAAGTCGGTCTCTTGCCCCGCACTCATGGTTCGGCCATGTTTAAACGAGGTCAAACCCAAGCTTTAACGGTGACAACACTTGGTTCACCTTCTTTAGAACAATTGATTGAAAACATGGAGGGTGAAGAAACCAAGCGTTACATCCATCACTATTACATGCCGCCTTTTTCTATGGGAGAAACCGGACGCATTGGCTGGCCTTCTCGACGGGAAGTGGGTCATGGGGCCTTGGCGGAAAAAGCTTTATTGGGGGTTATTCCGTCAGTGGAAAAGTTTCCCTATACCATCAGAGTGGTTTCGGAAATAATGTCTTCTAACGGTTCCACCTCGATGGCGGCCGTTTGTGGTTCCACCCTTTCCTTAATGGATGCCGGAGTTCCGATTAAAGCGCCGGTGGCGGGGGTAGCCATGGGTTTGATTGAAGAAGGTAAAAAACAAGTGATTTTAACCGACATTTTGGGTTTGGAAGATTTTAACGGTGACATGGATTTTAAACTGGCTGGCACAGAAAAAGGGATGACAAGCGTCCAAATGGACGTCAAAAACCAGGGAATTGACTTGGCGCTTTTCAAGAAAATCGTGACCAAAGCCAAAGAAGGGCGCCTGTTTATTTTGAAAAAAATGATGGCGGTCATGCCCGCTTCTCGGACCCAAATCTCCCAGTTTGCTCCCAAAATTAAAGTCCTTCATTTGCCGGTGGATAAAATTGGCGAAGTGATTGGTCCAGGAGGAAAAATTATCAGAGGTTTAATTAGAGAAACTGGGGCGGCGATTGATGTTGAAGATGACGGCACGGTGAATATTTCGGCTCCGGATAAACAAGCGGTTGACCAAGCTGTGGCCAGAATTGAAAGTTTAACCCGAGAGGTAAAAGTAGGCGAGGTTTTTGAAGGAGAGGTCAAGCGGATTCAACCTTTTGGTGCTTTTGTGGAGATTTTGCCTGGCAAGGATGGTTTGGTGCATGTTTCCAAAATGGCGACCAAATATGTGACTGACCCGAATGAAGTCGTTAAAATCGGCGATAAGGTGAAAGTGAAGGTGGTGGAGATTGACGATATGGGCCGCCTTAATTTAAGTATGATTATGGGAGAAGAGCCAAGCAAAGATAAGTTTCCGTCTTCCCGTTCTCCCTCTCGCCCCAACCGCTTTCCCAAACGCCCCTTTCGCCGCCGTTAATTTTCTTGTTTTGCCACGATGATTTTGTTAAGCTAAAAATATGCCTGAAGAAACTGCCCTTGTTAAAGAATTGGTTGAACTCGAGAAAAAAGTCGAAACCACGCGTCTTCCCCCTGAATTAAAAGAAAATTCTCTTCGGTTGATAGAACGTTTGTCTCGAATGATTAAGTATGGGGAATATTCGACCGAGTATGAACGGGTCGCCCATTACCTTGATTGGATAACCGCCTTACCTTGGGATAAAAAAAGTGAAGACAGATTGGATTTAGAGGAAGCGAAAAAAATCCTCGACAAAAATCACTATGGCTTGACGGAAACAAAAGAAAGAATTTTGGAGTATCTGGCGGTTTTAAAGATGAAAAAAGAAAAGGGTTCTAAACCTGAAGACGAGGGAGTGATGAAGTTGATGAGGGCGCCGATTCTTCTTTTTGTCGGTTTGGTAGGCACAGGCAAGACGACGATTGCCTATTCAATTGCCGAGGCCATGGGAAGACAATTCGCTCGGGTGCCTTTTGGCGGTTTAGGCGACCCCTTGGATTTAAGGGGTCAGTCACGGATTCGACCCGATTCCGAACCAGGCTTGATCATTAAAGCTTTGCGTCGCACCGGTACCAAAAATCCGGTGGTTCTCCTTGATGAGATTGACCGGGTCACGGAAGAGGGCCGGTCGAGTATCATGGGAGTGCTGGTGGAGCTGCTAGACCCCGAGCAAAATATGGCTTTTCGAGATCATTTTGTCGATTATCCTTTTGACCTTTCCGAAGTTTTGTTCATCGCCACTTGCAATAACACCAGCAACATTTCCGTGGCGGTCATGGATCGGCTTGAACCCATCCAAATGCCTTCCTACACGGATGAGGAAAAGATTGTTATCGGTCGAGATTATGTTTTACCCAAAACCATAGAGGAAACCGGTTTGGAACACGGAGCGATCAAAATCGATGATTCTGTCTGGCCGAAAATTGTCAGACCCCTGGGTTATGACGCGGGCATTCGGACTTTGGAAAGAACCATCAACGGTCTCTGCCGAAAAGTGGCCAAAATGATGGTTCAAGGCAAGGGAAAAACCTTCCTGATAACATTGGAAAATATGAAGGAATTTTTACCGACTTGGTAGTTTAAATGATTAAATTATGAAAATAGCAGTTCTTTCAGATATCCACGACAATATTTTGAATCTTAAGAAAGTTTTAACGCGAGTTAAAAAAGAAAGATGTGAAGCAATTCTTTTTTGTGGTGACTATTGCGCACCCTCAGTAGTTAAATTGATAATCGAATTAAAAATTCCCACGTATGCCGTTTTTGGCAATGTTGATGGGGCTCATTATGAAATAACAAAATTGGTAGAAAGATTGTCTTTTTATTACCAATTTAAAGAAATGGCAGAAATTGAACTTGATGGGAAGAAAATTGCTTTATGCCACTATCCGTAACTTGCCGAAGGTTTAGCCCATACCGGAAAGTACGATGCAGTTTTTCATGGTCATACTCATAAAGCTAGACAAGAAAAAATTGATAAAACCTTAATTGCTAATCCCGGAGAAATAATGGGAATGAGAGGAAAATGTACTTTTGGTGTTTATGATATAAAATCAGGAGAATTTAAAATAATTGAAGTTAAATAGTCAGTTTAATTAATTAAAATGGAAGAAAAATGGGTAGAAAAAACGTCTTATCAAAAATTTTAACAAAGACAATTTTAGAAAGTTATTATCTTAAGAGACTAAAGACTGCAAAGGAAATTGCAGAGGGGTTAGGAGTTAAGGAGCATAATGTTTTATTCTATCTGAAGGAATATGGCATCAGAAAGGTTGAACGATGGGAAAGATACGGAGTCAAAAAATTTAACAAAAGGCAAAATGAATATTTGTATGGAAGTTTACTTGGTGATGATTGTTTAGTTTCGGGACCCGGCAGAAAACATCCATACCTTCAAGTAATTCACAGTAGTAAATTTGAAACTTATGTAAGATGGAAGTATGGATTTTGGAAAAAACTTGTTAGGAACGGTATCAAGAAAACCCCAGTTAAACTGAAAAACAAGAGTTTTTTTACCAGCCGCTTTTATACGATTGCTCATCCTGGCTTTTTATCTTTCTATCGAAGACTTTATAAAAATGGCAAAAAACAAATAACCAGAGAGTGGTTGAATCATCTTACACCTCTATCGTTGGCAATCTGGTATATGGACGATGGTTATTTACGTAAAAAACGGAACAGAATTCATTTTATAAGTTTGGCGTTTGGGAGAAAGGGAAACGAAGTTATTAAAGATTATTTTTTGGATAAATGGAATATAAAGACTAATTTACAAAAAGCTTCTCGAGGGAAGGATAGGTATTATATTTGGATGAACACAGAAAATTCTATTAAATTTACAAAGACAATCGCTCCTTATATAATACCGTGTTTTTCCTATAAAATTGATAAAAGCCGAAGGCTCCTATGGAAGAAAATGAGTTTAAAAGAATTGGGGTATATCAGAGATAAGTATAATATTGAATCTCCTCGTCTAATTGCTGAGAAGATAAATCGACCAGTTTCAAGTGTTCATGGTGCAGCCTGGCGATTAGGTTTAACCCAACAGCGTGGAGATAGAAAAGTTTATCAATTTGACGTCAGATACAAAGATGAGTGGAGTTGACAAACAAGAGAAATTAGAAAAAATTGCCTATGAAGTGGAAGGATGTAGAGAGTGCTCGCTCTGGAAGAATCCTAAGCCAGTGCCTGGAGAGGGTAATTCGGAAGCAGAAATTATGCTAGTGGGTGAAGCTCCAGGATATCACGAATCAGTTCAAGGAAGACCATTCGTGGGATCGGCTGGTCAGTTACTGACAAAACTTTTGGGTGCTATTGGTCTTAAGCGGAGCGGTGTTTTTATTTGCAACATGCTTCGACATCGTCCACCAGAGAACCGCGATCCTTTACCAGAGGAAATTGAGGCTTGTCGTTCTTTTCTGGATGATCAAGTTCAAATCATTGAGCCAAAAATTATCGTTACTTTAGGCAGATTTTCGATGAATAAATTTCTTCCGGGTGAGAAAATTTCTCAAATTCATGGCCGGGCAAGATACGTTGACTTTTTGGGCAGGCGATACATGGTCATGCCGATGTACCATCCCGCCGCGGCTTTAAGAAGTGGTAGAATAATGGAAGAGATCAAAGAAGATTTTCAGAAAGTGAGCCTCTTGCTTGAGGAAAAACCAAAGCTGGAGACGGAGAAAGCCAAAGAAGAAAATCAACAAATGAAGTTAATTGAATAAAATGATGAGTATTTTTAGAAGACATCCCCAAAATCAAGAGAAACCAAGCCTGAAAATGATTTCTTTGGGAGGTTGGGGGACGGTCACCCAAAATCTTTTTGTTTATCAATATAATCAGGAGATTTTGGTGGTTGACTGCGGGATTGGTTTTCCTGAAGAAGAAACACCCAGAGGTGATTTGTTAGTAGCGGATGTTGATTATCTGGTTCAAAATCGGGAGAAAATTCGGGGAATTGTTATTACCCACGGTCATGAGGACCATTACGGCGGTTTGCCTTTTGTTTTGCCCAAACTCAATCGGAATATCCCGATTTACGCTTCCCGTTTGACGGCCGCTTTAATCAAGGAAAAACTTGAAGATTACCGTCTTGCCGCCAAGATCAATTTGATCGATTCTCGGGTAAAAGTCAATTTGGGCAATTTTGATCTTGATTTTATCTATTTAACCCATTCCATTCCTGATACTTATGGAGTTGCCATTAAAACACCCGTGGGCACGATTCTTCACATGAGTGACTTCAAGTTTGACTGGACGCCGGTGATGGGTTCGCGGAGTGACGTGGGTAAAATCGCCACTTTGGGTAATCAGGGAGTCGTTTTGTTGGTGTCTGACTGTTTGCGAAGCGAAAAAGAAGGCTACACTCTTTCGGAAACGATGGTCGAAGATTCTTTGGAAAGGGAAATGCGCCATTGCCAGGGAAGGGTTTTCATCACCACCATCTCCTCTAATGTTTCCCGTTGGCAGCAAGCAATCAATGTTTCGGTTAAGTACGGGCGAAAAGTCATTTTAGTCGGTCGGTCAATTGAAAAGATTTTTAAAATTGCCATCCAACTTGGTTATTTGAAAGTTCCTCCAGGCATTTTAGTGCCGTTGAAGCAGCTTAATCGCCTGCCTAAGGATAAAGTCAGTTTGTTCGTCGCCGGCAGTCAGGCCCAGACCGGCTCCGCCCTGGATAAAATTACCGCCGGTGAATTCAGGGGAGTTGAAATTGGTACCGACGATAAGGTCATTTTCTCTTCACCTGACTATATTCCCGGCACCCAATTGGCGATAAACAGACTGATTGATGAGTTATCTCGACGGGGAGCAGACGTGGCTTATTCGGACATTCTGGATGACCTCCATGTGAGCGGTCACAGTGCCCAAGGCGGTTTGGCGTTAATGATTGGTCTGGCCCGGGCTAGTTACCTCGTTCCGATAGGCGGGGCTTATCGTCAAATGAGGCAGTATGCTCTCCTAGCCGAGAGAATGGGTTATCCTGAAGAGAAGATCATTCTCCCTGACCGTCATGAGACGTTGGAGATTACCTGGGAAGGGCGGGTAAAAATCGGTCCTCAAATTAAGGGAAAAACTCATTTAGTCAAGTCCAAGTCAAAGAAGAAGCGACCCCGTCGCTAAGATTAAAATGGCTCGAGGCAGAAGAAAAACACCCTTTAAATTAAAACTAAAAAAACACACCCTTTACACCATTTCCAGTGTGTTTCTCTTTTCTTTGGCTGTCATCATCATTTTTTCCTTTTCTCGTCAAGGGGTTTTACTCAGTAAAATTTATGCGGTCGAAACTTATTACTTTGGCCTCGGAGCTTTTTTCCTGCCCTTCATTTTCCTTGTCGCCGGTTTAATGTTGGTTCGTCTTCAATGGAAAATTACTCGTCCCAATGTTTTTGTGGGCTCGATCATTCTGGCGCTGGCGGTCATGAGTTTACTTCGTTCGGGGTTAATTGGGCTCCAAATTTGGCGCAATTTGGCCACTCTTATCAGTTCTTTTGGGGCTTTCTTTGTTCTGCTGGGTTTTGTTTTCATTGGTTTGGTTGTCATTTTTAACACCTCGCTCGAAGAAATCATTCTTTATTTGACCAAATTCTTTATTCAGCTGCGTCAAGCCGGTACCACTCTGAAGAAAGTTTCTGGCCGACGTAAATTAGCGACTGAGGCAGAATTGAAGGTTTCGGGACGGGAAAAGGAAACCAAAGAGAAACCGGGGAAAGAAGAATTGACGCCTTCCCTGGTCAGCAATCTACCAGCTGAAGAAGGCGTTTGGGAATTTCCCCCCTTGTCCTTGCTGGCTAATGAGGTGGGAGGCAAGGCGGACCGGGGCGACATTAAAAAGAATGCCGACGTGATTGAAAAGACGCTTGAGTCTTTTGGCATTGCCGCTCGAGTGGCCGAAGTTAATCTCGGTCCAGCCGTCACCCAATACGCTTTGGAAATTGCTCTAGGAACGAAACTTTCAAAAATTACCACCTTAGCCAATGATTTAGCCTTAGCCTTGGCCGCTCCTACTGGCCAAATCAGAATCGAAGCCCCGATTCCTGGCCGTTCTTTGGTGGGAATTGAAGTGCCGAACAAAAGTCCGGAGTTTGTGACTCTTAAGCAGATGCTGACGGCCGAAAAAATGGAGAAAGCCAAATCAAAATTGACGGTCCCTCTGGGCTTAAACGTCTCTGGTGAACCGGTGGTCGATAACCTCAGTCGGATGCCCCATGTTTTGATTGCCGGAGCCACGGGTTCGGGTAAATCGGTTTGCATTAACTCCTTTATTGCCGCCATTCTTTTCCGGGCTTCTCCAGCCGAGGTGAAGCTTATTCTCATTGACCCCAAACGAGTGGAGTTGACCCAATACAACGGTTTGCCCCATTTGTTGACCCCCGTCATTGTTGACCCTGAAAAAGTTGTCTCGGCGCTAAAATGGGCCATTTCGGAAATGGACCGCCGCTACAAACTCTTTGCTGAAGTCGGCGTCAGAAACATCGAAGCTTATAATGAACTTTCCGGTTTTTCCGCTCTTCCTTACATCCTGATTATTATTGACGAATTAGCCGATATCATGCTTTTTGCCCCGGCCGAGGTGGAAGATGTCATTTGTCGAATTGCCCAAATGGCCAGAGCCACCGGTATTCATTTAGTCATTTCCACCCAAAGGCCGTCGGTGGACATTATCACCGGTTTGATTAAAGCCAACATCCCCTGTCGAATTGCCTTTAACGTTTCCTCTCAAGTTGACTCCAGAGTAATTATTGATATGCCGGGGGCAGAAAAACTTTTGGGTCGGGGAGATATGCTCTACATTCCGCCTGACCAAGCCAAACCTACTCGAATTCAAGGCACCTTGGTTTCCGAGCCGGAAATTCAAAAATTGATTAGTTTCCTCAAAAAAACCGGGGTCGCGCCTCAATACACCGAAGAGGTGACCAAAATGCCGACGAAAACGATGGTCGCGGCTGGAGCGATGGAAGAAAAAGACGAACTTTTTGAGGACGCGGTCAGGACGGCCTGCCGCTATGACCGAGCCTCCGCCTCTCTTCTTCAACGTCGTCTCAAAGTCGGTTATGCTCGAGCGGCGCGGATTATTGACCAATTAGAGAGGGTTGGGGTGGTCGGACCGGCCGAAGGTTCTAAACCAAGAGAGGTTTTGATTCAAAATCCTGAAGAATATCTTGCCTCTCAAACGGCTTCTCAACCAGAGCGATGAAAACAGCCGGACAGATTCTCAAAGAAAAAAGAGAGGAGCGTGCCCTTGAACTTGGTCAAGTCGCCCAAGAAACAAAAATCAGAAAGGAATTCCTGAAGGCGATTGAAAAAAATGATTACTCTTCTTTACCTTCGGTGATCACCAGCAAAGGTTTTATCCGAAATTATGCCCAGTTTTTGGGTTTAGACCCGGAGAGATTGGTGGCGGTTTTTAAAAGAGATTTTCGTCAAGACAAAGAACCAAAGCCATTTTTTCCTTTAAAAAAAGATTTAAGTAAAGAATTTAAATGGAATCCCAAGAAAACCCTGATTTTAGTGGTGGTCCTTTTCGTTTTCGGCCTTTTTGTTTATTTAGGCTTTCAATACCGAAACTTGGTGGGCCGACCGGATTTGAGGATTGATTCGCCTTCAGATAACCAAACCGTTACCAAGGAACAAATTCTCCTTTCGGGCCGAACTGATCCAGACAACGCCGTTTCCGTCAACGGTGACTTAACCCAATTGAGCCCTCAGGGAGAATTTAGTTATCGTTTAAGGTTAAATGAGGGGGAGAATAAAATTGTGATTGAAGCCACCAACAGATCAGGGAAAAAAACAAGATTGACCAGAACCGTTTTTTATTCGACAGTTCAAGAACACCCCGAAACTTCGGGGATGAATTGAACTTAGAAAACATTCTCCCTTAGGGGTGAAACACCAAACTTTAGTCTGGTGAGAATGTTATTCTAAACAGGATTGATACAGAAAGTGATAATTGACATTTAGCCTTGAATAGGGGATATTAAAAAGACTGCCCATGGAAAACACACAGATTCTTCTCGTTGGGGTTGTCACGGTTTTAACCGGAATTCTGACTCTTATTGGGGTTCAGGTCTTCTTGATTCTCAAAGAAATCAAAAGATCGATTGAGAAAATGAATAAAATGCTCGATGACGCCGGTTTAATTTCAGAATCGGTGGCTCGACCGATCGCTTCGCTTTCTAATTCGATTACCGGTGTTTCCGGCATCGCCGGGCTTTTTGGCTGGTTGGCAAAAATGAAAGACAAGTCAAAGAAAAAAGGAGTCGAGGAGGCAGAAAATGAGTGACCGAGACCATCAAGGCGGTTTTTTCCAAGGTTTAATTATGGGTGCCTTAATCGGAGCTGGGGCTTTCTATTTCCTGACCCAGACTAAGGAAGGGGAAAAAGTCAGGCAACAGTTAAAAGAAAAAAGTAAAGAAGTTTTAGATAATTTAGGTGAATTGGTTGAGGATTTTGAAGCCAAGGGAGAGGAGTTCAGAACCAGGGCCAAAGAAATCCAAACCCAGTTAGAAGAAAAAACCAAAGACGTTTCCAAAGAAATTGCTGAAGAGGCCCAAGAGAAATTAGGTCATATTGAACAACTCCGGGAAAGAGGTCGGAAAGCGAGTAAGAAATTTTTTGTGCGCAACGGCAAACCCTTAACTTCGTGATGGCTCCATAGTATAATCTTTCTTAATGACCGCCAAAGAATTAAAAGAGAAATATCTTGCTTTTTTTGAAAAAAAGGGTCATAAGAAGTTACCCAATGTTTCCCTCGTGCCGGAAAATGACCCCACCGCTCTTTTTATTAACTCCGGGATGCACCCCTTAGTGCCTTATCTTCTGGGTGAAAAACACCCTTTAGGAAAAAGATTGGTCAGCAACCAACGTTGCCTCCGCACCCAAGACATCGATCGGGTAGGCAATTCAACCCATTTAACTTTTTTTGAAATGCTGGGCAATTGGTCTTTAGGTGATTATTGGAAGAAAGAGGCGATTGAATGGTCTTGGGAGTTTTTAACCAAAGAATTGAAATTAGAGCCAAGGCGGATTTCAGTGACCTGTTTTGGCGGTGACAAGGACGCGCCTAAAGACGAGGAAGCGGCGGAGATTTGGCAAAAAATCGGTCTGCCGAAAGAAAGAATCTTTTTCTTAGGCAAAGAAGACAATTGGTGGGTGGTGGGTGAGACTGGTCCTTGTGGTTCGGATTCAGAAATGTTTTATGATACCGGCAAGAATAAATGTGGACCTCAATGCCGTCCTGGAGACAACTGCGGCAAATATTTTGAAGTCTGGAACGATGTTTTTATGGAGTTTAATCGCCTGGCCAACGGTCGACTGAAAAGGTTAAAACAGCAAAATATCGACACCGGCATGGGAGTGGAAAGAACCATTACCATGCTTCAAGGCAAGAACGATGTTTACCAAACAGAGTTGTTTTGGCCAATCATCCAGACGATTGAAGAGATGACCAAAAAAAAATACGAAGGGGAAAACCAAAAGCCAATAAGGATTATTGCTGACCATCTGAAATCAGCTGTTTTTTTGTCACAAGACGGAGTGGAGCCCAGCAATAAAGAGCGGGGTTACGTAATGCGACGATTAATAAGGAGAGCGACGGTGGAGATGTTACGTCTTGGCATGATTCCTTTGAAAAACATTCCGGAAATTAGTAAAAAAATAATTGGAATTTATAAAGGAGAATATTTTGACCAAAAAAGCGACTATACGATAAGCGCAGAAATTGGTAAAGAAATTAATGCTTTTTTAAAAGTAATCGATAAAGGAACTAAATTATTGCAAACCAAACCAAAAATTGATGGGAAGTTAGCTTTTGATCTTCATCAAACCTACGGTTTTCCCTTAGAGATAACTTTGGAATTATGTGAGCAATGGGGACGTTTAATTGACAAACCAAAAATTGAGGAAGAGTTTAAAGCGGAGTTGAAAAAACACCAGAAAAAATCCCGGGCCAGTTTGGAAAGGAAATTTGCCGGTGGACTGGCGGACCATTCGGCCATCGTGACCAAATATCACACCACGACTCATTTACTTCATCAGGCCTTACAGGAAGTTTTGGGTGAGCATGTTCAACAAGTGGGGAGCAATCTCACTCCCGAAAGACTCCGTTTTGATTTCACTCATCCAGAAAAGCTGACCGATAAACAAATAAAGAAAATTGAGACCATGATTAACGCCAAAATCAAAGCCAATTTACCGGTGAAAATGGCCATTATGTCTTTAGAAGAAGCGAAGAAAAAAGGTGCTTTAGCTTTTTTTGGGGAGAAATATGGGGAGAAAGTTAAAGTTTATTCAATTGGCCGTTATTCCAAAGAAGTTTGCGGTGGTCCTCATGTTCAATCGACAGGAGAGATTGGTCGTGTTAAGATAATAAAAGAAAAAGCGGTGGGTGCTGGTCACCGCCGGCTTTATATCCAACTTGCCCATGGAAGTTAAAACCATCTTAGATAAAATTCGCCAAAAAGAAAATCAGCCTTCAGAATACTATTTTGCCCTCGAAATCGGTTTGGAGTTTGTCAAAAGTGCTGTTTTTTCCATTATTGATAATCAGGTAAAAGTACTTTCTTTGGGAAGTGTGGAAAGATGGGAGAGTGATGAGGAGTTGATTGAAGCGGTGGACGCGAGTTTATCTTCAGCCGCCGAAAAACTGCCGGTTGAAGGAGAAGTGGCCGAACCCGATAAAGTCGTTTTTGGCTTGCCTTTCAATTGGGTTGAAGGCGATAAGATTATTGACGAAAAGTTAAAAATTTTAAAAGAGCTTTCTGAAAAACTTGATCTTAAACCAGCCGGATTTGTGGTCATCTCCGAAGCGATTGTTCATCAACTCAAAACCACTGAAGGTGTTCCCCCCACGGCTATTTTGGTTAATTTGGGCACCAGAAAAATTAATCTGGCCTTGGTAAGAATTGGCAAAATTACCGGTCCGGAATTGGTGGAAAAAAGCCCTAACTTGGCTGATGATTTGATTGAAGGCCTCTCCAGATTCGAAAACAAGGAGCCTTTGCCGGCGCGAATTTTGCTTTATGATGGCGAGGGAGAATTAGAAGAAGCCAAACAACAGCTGATTAATTATCCCTGGTTGGAAAAAAAGAAAGAAACGGTTGAATTTCTTCATTTGCCCAAAGTGGAAGTCCTCTCCCTTAACTTTGACATCGAGGCGATTGCTTTGGCTGGAGGGAAAGAGGTGGCCAAAGCGGCCGGTTTGGTTTTAGAAGAAAAACCTGCCCCAGAGAAAAAAGAAGTGAGGACAGAAGAAGAAAAAGGCGAAAAACCTGAATTGACCGAAAAGGAAAAACTTGAAGAAACGGCCGAAGATTTAGGCTTTGCTTCGGCCAGCAGTCTTGGTTTTATCAAGGGAAAAGAAGTTAAGGAAGAACCTTTGGCGGCCGAACAGAAAGAAACCTTACCTCCGACCCCTCCTGAAGCAGAAGAAGGTCAATCTCTTCAGACAGGGCTTCCTCCCACCCAAGAAGAACCGAGAGTGAAAGGCATTCCGGGAGAGGAAGGGCTAAAAAAGGACAAACTGGCCTTTTTTTCTCAATTGAAATCATTGCCCGCCCTTTTTTCCGGTTTCAAAGGATTTAACTTCGGGTTTTTAAAGACGCTGATACCCGTCTCTTTTCGTCAGTCACCCCTTTTTCTTATTGTGGGTGGCTTTTTCTTGATTTTTATTTTTGGTCTTTTGGCGGCTTACTGGTTTTTGCCTCGAGCGGAGGTGACGCTTTATTTAGAGCCTGAGGTTTTGGCCAAAGATTTCACGATTACTTTAGATCCTAATGTGGAAACGCCCGATAAAGAAAAATTAATCTTACCCGCTCGCCAAGTGGAGGTTGAAGTCGAGGGGACCAAGAGCCGAGGCACGACCGGTTCGGCTGATGTTGGCGATGCCGCCAAAGGAGAAGTGACACTTTACAATGGCACCTCAAATCAGAAAACATTTGATTCCGGTACCAGCCTGGCCAGCGCCGGTGGTTTGGAAATCACTCTTGATGACGAGGTGACCGTGGCCTCCCAGAGTAGTGCCGCTGACCCTCCGGGTCAAGCCAAAGTCAAGGTGACGGCAGCGGCTATCGGCACCGAAGGCAATTTGGCGGCCGGAACTGAATTTACCATCGCCAATTACGCCAAATCGGATTATGTGGCCAAGAATGACTCGGCTTTCAGTGGCGGCACCAGTCGGCAAGTTCAGGCGGTTTCTGAAGATGACCAGGAAATTTTACTGACGGAATTAAAAACCAGTCTTGAGGAGGAAGCCAAAAAGAAGTTAACTACCCAGGTTTCTTCAGAAGAGCGTTTGGTGGAAGAATCAATTGCCGTGAAAACCACAAGCGCCGATTACAGCCATGAGGTGGGTGAGGAAGTTGATAATTTGGAATTGACTTTAAAAATGAAAGCCACGGTGATGGCTTACAACGAGAAAGAACTTCGGGAATTGACCGAAGAGAGTGTTTTAGAATCGATTTCTGCTGAATTTGAGTACAATCCCGAAGAAACCGAGTTTACTTTTGATTTGGGCGAAATGAAGAAAGATGGTAGTGTGACAGTAGAAGCCCACTTGGAAGCAAAACTGCTGTTCAAATTAGATTTGGAGAAGATTAAAAAGGATTTGGCCGGGAAATACTTGCTTGTGGGTAGAACCTACCTGGGCAGTCTCCCGAGAACGACCGGCTTTGAAGCTAAAATCGTTCCCCAACTGCCCGGGAGATTGGGCACTTTTCCCCGGAGGGCCAACCGAATTGAAATAAAAACCGAAGTGAGATGAGCGTTCCTTATCGTTATCTTAAAGCGGCTCCCTTAGGCTATCAATTAGAGAGACAAAGAAGACAGCTTTTTTTTTGGCGGAGTTTTTCTGTGTTGGTTGTGGTCACGGGTTTGATTTTATTGGGCAACGCCGCTCTGCCCATTATTCTTTATGAATTAACCAATAGTCAGTTTAATGCTCACTTGGTCAGCCCTTTGGCCACTGAAAAAACCGTTTTGGGGGAAACCATCACCCCTGATTACGCCAATCCCAAAAGCTGGTTTCCAGTGGCACCGGTCTTACCGCCCCAACCCAGTCGAATTACTCATTACAGCCTTTCCATTCCTCAATTGGGGATTGAGGAAGCCACGGTTCAAATTGGCGGTGAGGATATGATGGAGAACTTGATTCATTACCCTGGGACGGCCTTACCCGGTCAGTACGGTAACAGTGTCATTTTTGGTCATTCGGTTTTACCCCAATTTTTCAATCCCAAGAATTACAAGACGATTTTTTCCACCTTACCCACCTTGAAAGAAGGCGACGAAATTTTAGTTGACTTTGACGGTATTCGTTACCGCTATCTCGTCAGAAAAATGATTGAAACTAGGCCAGAGGATGTGACCATTCTTGAACAGAATTATGATAGCCAGTGGCTTTCCTTGATTACTTGTGTGCCGCCTGGAACCTATTTAAGAAGGTTAATTGTTCGGGCTCAATTGGTGACTCAATGAAAATCTTGGGGATTGATTACGGTCTGGCCAAAATCGGTTTAGCGGTGGCCGAGGACGGTTTGGTGCAGCCATTAGGCGTTATCCAAAACGATCAGAGAAGTTTAGCCAAAATCAACCGTTTGATTGAGGAAAAAGAAATCGAAAAAGTGGTGGTTGGTGTCAGCCAGGGTAAAATGGGTCAAAAAGCCAAAGAATATGGTCAAAAAATGACCCGAGTCAGGGGTTGCAAAGTGGTTTATCAAGATGAGACCTTGACCACTAAAGAAGCAATTGGTAAAATGATTGAGGTGGGTAAAAAGAAAAAATATCGTCAAGAGAAAGAAGACGCTTTTGCCGCCGCCATTATTTTACAAGTTTATTTAGAAAGAGACCATGTTTAAAAATATCATTGCGCCCGTCCAAGCTTGGTTGCTCAGTCGTGGCCAGTGTGTGGGTTGCGGCACGCCTTTGGATAAGGCCAAAAAAATGAAGCGAAAAGACGGCACGGAGAAGGTTACCTGTAAGTGTGGCCGGATTTTTATCTATGACCCGAAAACCAAAAAGTATCGCCGGGCGCTTTTTGAAGAAGTTTAGTGTCCTGGTTTTAGTTTTAACGGTCGCCGTGGTGGGCAGCTTTTTTTGGTGGCGTTGGGCGATGGCACCTGCCAGTCAAGACGCTAACCAAAGCCAGATTTTTGTCATTCACCAAGGCGAAAGTTTATCTCTCATAGCCCAACAGTTAGCCAGTGCCGGCTTAATCAAAGACGCCATCGCTTTTAAAATT
>Ga0315285_10000239_pt1 | contig 54823 bp, 41 predicted proteins | sample YL17G09_36_MG_FD_203698 | JGI IMG/M metagenome (GOLD analysis project Ga0315285, IMG submission 203698) | Sediment microbial communities from Yellowstone Lake, YNP, Wyoming, USA - YL17G09_36 | ecosystem: Environmental > Aquatic > Freshwater > Lake > Sediment | place: USA: Wyoming | collected... | reverse complement strand
TCCAGGTCTCGGGGCAAGCTGTTTTACCGGTTGGCCCAGCAGGCCGTGCAGGTCGAGCCGGCCCCGTTTTCAACCCTCATCAAACCACCACCTATTGGGGGCGGTTGAGTGAAGTAAATATCCCTATCGGGAAATAGAAAGGAGATATGAGAGGCTCTTCGAGATCATCCTTGACGCCATTATCAAGGAGGCAAAAGAGGAGGCATTGTGGAAGCCGGAGTTCTCACGGGAGTCTTTGCGTAAAGAGCTGCGCGTGGATGGACTCAGTATCTATCCGGATGAGGGTGATGCCCGATGGGAAATCACTTTTTGGGTTAGCAGCATAGGCCGTATGGCGACGCTTCTCTTCAGGAATTGGACAATTGAAGACGTCCTCCTTGAGTGTTGACGGAGAAGTTTGATGAGTTGTCGTCTTGTGGATCGTGGACGTGGTACCAAGATCTTGCCTGGAAGCTGTGAGTGTACCCGACCGCTAGGCGAAAGCGCGTGGGGTGTAGATCTAATTGATCGAGTGGCCTTTGAGCGTCGAAAGAAACCGACGACCTCTACATACATGATGTGATGGCGTACCCATTCCGGAAAATTCGGCCGGAGGGGACCGTGAACTTCGGCTATACGGCAACGTCGCTTGTGAAATCAGCGGTTACAGAGCTAATCTCGATGGCATTCAGGGTCCAGGTTATCAGGCGGGTCTGTCGGCAACGAAATACGGTGGTGAAGTGCTCCTCAATAGTCGAGGGGAGGTAATTGGCGCAACCGGCGTGATAGGCTTGGTAAGTACGCAACACCCACAATCTGTATACCTATATCGCACAGATACACGAATGTTACTCTCTGGAAACGTTATAGGGGAGAGCATAAGACACGCTCTACGTACAGCCGCCCGTTATACGAGGTGAATATGCAATTTGGGGACATAACCATATTTGTCATTATTACTGCTATTTTAGCAGTAGCTGTTCGTCTCAGACTGCGCCAGTATAAGACAGCTTATCACCTTCCTCTTGCTCTTGAAGAAAACCCTGATAAGCGCGTGTTGATCATCAAATGTATTGCATCGCTTGACGGCTTGCCACCATATGTAGACGGTTACCAAGCTGGACATGCTGGGTTCAACTTCACCCACGACGGAATATATGTCGTTTTTCTAAGGGGGCTCAAGACAACCATTGAGTGGTTTATTCCCTACGGGAAAATCGAGAGCTTCAAAAGAACAGGCAAGTTGTTTATTGGCATAAAGATTCAACACAAGCAAGAGGGAGTTCCCCCAGTTATTACCATGCTGCACCTTGGACAGCGGCAGTCAGACCGTATCTTGGCATTCCTTGCAGACAAAGTGCGCAAAAACGATTAGTTGCGGTAGACACCTTATCCTTCACATCCACTGTCATGGCAAATAAGTCTGCCGCAACCAGTCACAGCAACGGTTTCGGCCACACGCGTGTCACGTATGCCAGCGCTACCTCAACCTACGCCTACACCTACGACGCCATGAGCCGGCGGGATACCCTCACGCGCAACGGTATAACCGTCGAAGAGTGCGTGTACGATGCCCAGGGCCGGCGGTTGGAGACAGATGAAAAATTACCCATCGCGCATAATACCTCTGGGCAGGCATCACGGGCCTGCTGGCCGTCTACGACGGCGCCGACAACCTCCTCATGCGGTTTGAGGAGGCCAAGATGGTGAAAAACGGCCAGACCTACTACCTCATTACCGACCAGGTCGGCTCCGTCAGAGCCGTATGCGATACCTCCGGCAACAAAGAAATCACCTACGACTCCTTCGGCAACATCCTCGACGATACCGCGCCGACCTTCACCATCCCCCTCGGTTTCGCCGGCGGCCTCCACGATGGCGACACCGGCTTAGTCCGCTTCGGGTTCCGCGACTACGACCCCGACTCCGGTAGGTGGACGGCAAAGGATCCAGTACAGTTTGCCTCTGCCGAAGTTGAGTTGTATTCTTATTGCGGAAACTATCCTATTGGACATCGTGATCGATTAGGCTTATACGGATTGGGTGACGCAGCCGCAGACGTACAAGCGCTGGGACACTGGTGGGGTTATGAATCTATTGTGCCCGGACCCTACGGGAACCCTGACGCACCGGGCGCAGGGACATGGAACAACATTTGTGAAGGACCACAGCAAGGGACCGGTTGGGGCACAGCACAGCAAGCAGCTATCGGCGTAGCTGCGGCTGCAACATCCGTAGCGGCAGCAGCAATTGCGATTGAAGCATTGCCCATTGGGCTCAAGTTTGGTTTCAACCACTCTGCACACCATTACTTCGCGCATTTGGGTCGGAAGGCTGCTCACATGCAGCTAAACTGGTGGACAAAGGGCGTCTCTAAAAGTGGAGGTGTCTGGCGAGGTGCACATTCGGTCGTCGACTGGCTCCGGCGTATAGGAATAGCTAGCTTGCCTTTCTTGCCAGGTGACGCCCCGCCAAAGATTGTAACGCAATAAACGCCATCTCTTGGAGAGATTTCTTGAAACGCGTAGATTTTTCATTGCGAGATTTAAAAGCTGTGAACGATCTCCTTGTTGAAAGTCCTTTTGATCTTTCGGCAGCAAGGTATGTCCCGCTCGAGGCTGCTTGGGAAGGGTTCTTCTTGTTGGATTCGAAAGAACGTACATGCACGAGGCGGAGTTTCTTCTTTAGTGAATATACTGCCCTGTTTATGCCATGTAAGCTTAGAATTGAAGGAATAAACAGTTGCCGCACAAACGATTCCAGCCGCATTATATTCTACTCGCTGGAAAGCTTATCTGTTAAAGACAACAGCCTGCAGATGACCTTCATTGAGAATATGAACATATCTTTTATGTTAACTGAATCATCTACTCTACGGGTTGAATACCCGGAAACGCCTTCCTATTCTGCGAAGTTCAGGTACTACAATTGGATTGGCATCGAGTCAGGTCCGTTTGACATCGAGCCAGTCCCGCACTTGTAGATTCACTTGCACAAATTGCGGCAAGTCGGCGTTTTCACCTCACGAGAACTTCTCTTGGACGAAGCTGTCGGCTTTAACATTCTTGCCGGGCCTGTGCCGATTATTGTTTTGCAGCCGGCAGATCCTAAAAGGAAAGAATCTATATCGCCCGGATGGCCAGTCCATAAACCGCCACCGCCCTTGGCAACCAAGCCCATTTGACAAATCGTGGTGGGATAGATGGGGTTTCTTCTCATGAAGCTTCCAATTATTGTCGCTGAGGGACCGTTTTGTATCATGTTCTATACGTCGGTCAAGACTGCCACCGCGTCTCTTGAGCCTATTGATGTCTCTGCGTGCGTTTTTCGTGCTTGGGACGCCGAAGGGCGGCCTGTAGAACTATTGGTGGAGGAAGAACCACATAGGTGGTTTTCCGTGGGGAGAAAGTCTACTGTTTTGAGGTGTGACGAGAACCAACCAAAGCAGACCGAGGAGCTTCGGTCGCTGCTTATTAACCTTCTTACTCGTATCGGAATAACAGGTAAAGAAGCGGCGCCGCTCGAGGAACTGATTCGAATTGCTATGGAACATGGGAGTGTTGATTGAGCCTTGCCGACCGCCTTGCCCACTCGGCGACGGGCACCGGAAGGATACATTCTGATCAAATTACCGCTGATAATTTACGAAGGATACGATGTGGGACTGTACACGTCTGTTGAAAAGGCGCAAAGCTACCTTGAGGCAATAGACGTAAAGGCCGGTGTTTATCGCGGCTTCGACAGTGAAGGTTATCCCCTCGAGTTATCGGTGCGCAGGCGCGCTGACGCCCGCTGGTATTCCTTCGGCACACATGAGGAGGTTTCAATTCGCGTGGACGAAACCAAACCGAAACAAGAAGCAGAACTGCGTGAGATACTCGTTACTTTGTTGGCTTATCTAAGAGTACTTCCCGAAAACGTGTCGGAAACTAGTCTAGCGGAACTTGTTGAGTTGGCATTGGCTCATGGCGATGTCGATAGTTGATATTGCAGAAAGGTGCCGAGCTCGAGGCAGATAAAGGCAATGGACCGGCATCACCGGGCTCCTCGCCGTCTATGACGGCGACGACAACCTCGTCATGCGGTTTGAAGGCGCCGCGCAGGACGCGCGCAAGATGATCAAGAACGGCCAGACCTACTACCTCATCACCGACCAGGTCGGCACCGTCAGAGCCGTATGTGACGCCTCCGGCAACATCGTCAAAGAAATCACCTACGACTCCTTCGGCAACATCCTCGACGACACCGCCCCCGCATTTACCATCCCACTCGGTTTCGCCGGCGGCCTCCACGACCGAGACGCCGGCCTCGTCCGCTTCGGCTTCCGCGACTACGACCCAGACGCGGGAAGGTGGACAGCAAAGGACGGTATCGGATTACGGAGCGGAGATACAAATCCCTATAGTTACGCGGGCAGAAATCTGGTTGGTCGGGTGGATGACAAACAGCCATTTCTGTTAATTTAACCGCCAATGGCGGGCACGTGCCTTGGCCGAGCCCTAGTGTGTATAGGACGGCAATAAGAACAACTCTGGGCTCAAATCTGAAATGGAGAACGCAATATGAATCTGGCAAACAGAGCAACACTCGGTTTCCACCGGACTCTGGCGCGACGCGATTTTTTAAAGACTCTTGGTGTGGCGGGAACCTCTTTGGTATTGGGTGGGTGTGTGTCTGCAGGGGAGGAGGCGCGCGTGCCCAACAACCGCAAGCCGAACATCTTGCTCGTCGTCGCTGATGACCTGGGTTACGCCGATCTGGGCGTGCAGGGGTGCAAGGACATTCCGACCCCAAACATCGACGCGATTGCGCACAACGGCGTTCGATTCACGCATGGCTACGTGTCGTGTCCCGTGTGCAGTCCGACGCGGGCTGGGCTTATGACGGGCCGGTATCAGCAACGATTCGGCCACGAGTTCAATCCGGGCGGCGAGCAGGCGTCGGATCCCCAATTTGGACTTCCACTTGCAGAGGCCACGCTTGCGGAACGGCTTAAGCCGCTCGGTTATGCAACCGGCATGTTTGGCAAATGGCACCTCGGTTACCGGCCGGAGATGCAACCCCAGCAACGCGGGTTTGACGAGTTCTACGGATTCCTGGGTGGCGCGCATACGTACCTGCGCGCCGCGGATAGAGCCGGGAATCCCATCCTGCGCGGCACGAAACCCGTGTCCAAGATGGATTACACCACGGACGCATTCGCCCGCGAGACGGTCGCGTTCATCGACCGCCACCGGGACGAACCGTTCTTTGTCTATCTCCCGTTCAATGCCGTTCACAACCCGCTGGAAGCGATTGAGAAATACCAGTCCCGGTTTACCGCCATCGAAGACAAGAAACGCCGTGTGTTTGCGGCGATGTTGTCGGCCATGGACGATGGTGTCGGCCAAGTGCTCACAAAGCTGCGTGAACGGGGGCTCGAAGAGAACACGTTGATCTTGTTTATTAGTGACAATGGCGGGCCGACGTTGTCAACGACTTCCTCCAATAAGCCGCTGCGCGGATACAAAGGACAGGTCTTTGAAGGCGGTATACGCGTGCCGTTCGTTATGCAATGGAAAGGTCATATCCCTTCAGGCAAAGTAGACGACAGGCCCGTCATATCGCTGGACATTCATCCGACCGTACTGGCCGCGGTCAATGCGCCCTCGCAGGATCCCCGTCTTGACGGCGTCAATTTGCTTCCGTTTCTCGGGCGTGAGACGGGCGGCGCCGCCCATGATGCGCGCGCGTGCGCGGGACTGTTCTGGCGTTACGGCGAACAGTGGGCGGCGCGCGTTGGCGGCTGGAAACTGCTGAGATCCGAAAATGGCTCACCGCAACTGTACAACCTCGCCGACGACATCAGCGAAACGACGAACTTGACGGCAAAGAACCCGGAGAAAGTCAAGGAACTCCAGTCTGCGTATGACGAGTGGAACGCGAAGAACATCCCTGCCCGCTGGAAGCGCGGAGGTGGTCGAGGAGTCGGACGGAGGCGCTTGTTGGAGCAGTTGTCGTGATCGGAACATTGGAGGGTACTTAAACTATGGACAGATGATCATTTCTGGCCGCCGCCTCGAAGTGTGCGCTTCTCGCGTCGTTAGCGGGTTGCACCACTTCCTCTCAAAACCCGCACGCGCACATCGGCAGAACGAAGCGTAAGCCCAATATCATCGTCATCTGTCAAGTCCTGACTAGAAGTTGACAGTTTTAGGTACTGTGTGTTTGCTCCCATTTACACCGGCGAGATGCCACCCCAACACAGGCGAAACGAAGCACGGCAATCAATCACAAAAGCCGTCGCGTGTGCGTCCTCTGCGCCTCTGCGGTGGTTTTTCATCCTTCTTCCTTCATCCTTAAGAAACTACGACGCCCAGGGCCGGCGAACCGCCAACGCGGCCCTTGGTGTGCGCTTACCTACTCCCGTTTGAAGAGGATTGCTCAGATTCTTCCCGCGCTGTTATTCTGACGGCAGTTGCATCACGACGCAGGGAGGGAATGAACTTATGAAGACGGCGTTGTTTGTGTGGGGCGGTTGGGAAGGGCATGAGCCGCGGCAGTCGGTGGAGGTTTTCGTGCCGATTCTCGAGGCGGAGGGATACCGCGTCGAGGTGTTTGACACGCTCGAACCGTTCGCGGATGAGGCGAAGATGAATTCGCTGGATCTGGTGTTGCCGTGCTGGACGATGGGGAGCATTACGCCCGAACAGGAAAAAGGCCTGTTGGGCGCCATCGCTGGGGGGACGGGCATCGCGGGCTGGCACGGCGGGATGTGCGACGCGTTCCGCTCAAACACGAATTACCAGTGGATGACGGGCGGCCAGTGGGTGGCCCACCCCGGAGATATCCGAACATATACGGTCAATATCATCAAACGGGACGATCCGATTGTCGCGGGACTTTCAGACTTCCAGATGACGTCGGAGCAGTACTATCTGCACGTTGACCCGTCTAACGAAGTGCTGGCGACAACCACGTTCGACGGAACGTCTGCTCCGTGGATCGCGGGATGCGTGATGCCGGTGGTTTGGAAACGGGCGTGGGGCCAAGGCCGGGTGTTTTATTCGTCGCTGGGCCACGTGGCGCGCGATTTTAACGTGCCGGAGTGCCGGGAAATCATGCGGCGCGGGATGTTGTGGGCCAGCAAATAGAGGGGCGGTCGCAGGTTACCCGATCAGGCGGCGTTCGCTCCGTTGTGGATGATCTGCACGGAAAACAGCCGTCCGCCGAGGAGATACGCCAACTGTTTCCGTTCTTCGCCCCCGCCAAACCTTAGCCGGCGGCGTCAGCAGGGGGCGCCGAAGTCGCGGATGGCTTTAATGATCTGCGGATAGCTTTTTCGCCAGATGCCTTGGGCGATGTCTTCGGAGATCTGGATTTGGAGCTTGCCGCGCCGCCCCCCCTCCTCGAGGATGTTCATGGCGATGTCATAGATTTCAGGGGGCTCGAGCAGGTGCGCGGGCGAGGGAAAATTGACCAGGAAGCGCATGTGCGGCCATCGCGCTGAGGCGTCTGCGACGCTCGTGTCGTTGTCCGGCGGCGGGGAGAGCGATTCCAGCCCGTCAATGCGGCACTCGTCGAACCCCTCCCACAGCGCCTTCAGGTAGCCGTCGGTATGCACGAAAACCGGGACCTTCACGCCGGTTTCCTGGATCATATCGACCATCTTGTTGTATGCGGGAACATTGTACTTCCTGAAATAGTGGTCGCCGATCATGGGGGCGGTCAAGTTGTCTCCAAAAACCAGATAGGGGACGGGTACGTGCTGGATGGTTTTGCAGACTGCCTCGAACACCCGCGTGTTGACCGATTCAATGGCCGCAAAAACTTCAGCCATAATGTCCGGCGCCATAGCCAGGTGAACGGCGAGATCGCGCATATTGGTCCACTGTATCCACAGTTGCTGAAACGGTGTCCGCGGCAGGTAGCAATACGCCAGCCCATAATCGCCAAGTTCCTCGATGGCGTTGTTGAAGTCCCTTAAGTCTTCGACCACCTCGATGTCCCTGAGGTACGACAACAGAATCTTGTAGTCATCTTCCGTCTTGACGTAATGGGTCGCCGCCGCCGTTGATTTCATGGATTCTTCATACAGGCGCACTTCGTTCAATGCGCCTAGCGGCGTTATCATGGTGTGCCGAACGGCGTCCCGTCCCTCGTAAACGATGTTCTCGTGCGTAAACCGGCAGTTGGGCGTCCTGAACCCGAAAATGCCCACCAGCCGGATAAAACCGACGTTCTCCGCGCCCAGGGCCTCGCAGACCTCGTTTCTCAACGGAAAGCTCTGGCAGAAGTTTTGGCTCAGCACGTACTGCGCAAACGGCACGCGATCATGTTCACGCCCCTGCAACACCGCCAGCATTCTATCTTTCACTGTTTGTGAAGCCATTTCATTTCGCCTTCGCATTCGGATGCCCGTTGCCCCTTGACTCGCTGCCAGGGACCTGGAAGAATTGTTTTGGCCGTATGGTTGCTGCATTCGAGTATAACATGCGGGAGCGTTGGGCGAAGTGTCGGGGGCCGATAAGCAGTTACCGTCGAGCGCGCGCCATGCCTGTGAAACGAGACTGGATGCTGGACAAACTCCTTGACAGTGCAGGCATCCCGTCTTATGGCATGGGCATCATGTTTATGCCGAGTAGGCAAGAGCGGGCGTTGCCGGCGTTGAGGATGCGCCACCGCTGGACCTGCCCGTTTTTCGTGTAGAGCCGTGGGTTAACCTTCCCGTTAAACAACAGGACTAACCGGGGAGGGGGCCAGAAAAATAGGCCCCTCCCCGGTTTGTCGCGTTGGATTGCAGGCGGGTGATCCCGTATCATGAGCCCCGAGACATTACGGGGCGGAAAAGCCATCGGAGGTTGGTCATGACGGATCAACTGCACGCATTGTCGCTGCTTCGCCGCTCTCTTGACAGCCCAACTGCCAACTTTCGCGATGGCCAGTGGGAAGCCATCGACTGTCTGGTCAATCGAGGCCGGAAGCTGCTCGTGGTTCAACGCACCGGCTGGGGGAAGAGTTCAGTCTATTTTATCGCCACGCGCATCCTGCGCGATCGCGGCAAAGGGCCCACGTTGATCGTCTCGCCGTTGCTGGCACTCATGCGCAACCAGATCGACGCCGCCCACCGCCTTTCCATCCGCGCGCTCACCATCAACTCGACCAATCAGGCCGACTGGCCGGCGTTGATCCAGTCGATCCACGATGATGAGCCGGACGCCATCCTGATCTCGCCGGAACGGCTGGCCAACGACGGGTTCGTCAACAACGTCTTGTTGCCCATCGCCGGGCGCATCGGGTTGCTGGTGGTGGATGAGGCCCATTGCATCTCGGATTGGGGGCACGATTTTCGCCCGGACTACCGCCGGCTGGTCAACGTGCTGCAGCGAATGCCCCCGAACATGCCGGTGCTCGGCGTTACAGCCACGGCCAACAATCGCGTCCTCGAGGACGTCACTTCCCAACTCGGAGACATGCAGGTCCAGCGGGGCCCACTGATGCGCGACACCCTGGCCCTGCAAACGATCCGGCTGGGGGATCAGTCGGCGCGGTTGGCGTGGCTGGCGGAGCATCTGGCCGAACTGCCTGGAACCGGCATTGTCTACACGTTAACCCGGCATGACGCGGATCAGGTGGCGGGATGGCTCAACCGAAACCATATCGAGGCGCGCGCCTATTACAGCGATGTTCAACCGCCGGAGGGGTTCGAATCGTGTGACGAGTATCGCCAGCACCTGGAACGGCTGCTGCTCGACAACAAGATTAAAGCCCTCGTCGCCACTACCGCGCTCGGCATGGGCTACGACAAACCCGACCTCGGCTACGTCGTTCATTATCAGGCCCCCGGCTCGATTGTGGCCTACTATCAGCAGGTTGGCCGCGCCGGACGCGCCATCGACCATGCCGTGGGCGTTTTAATGGCCGGCCGTGAAGATGAAGATATCCACGAGTATTTTCGCACAAAAGCGTTCCCGGAGGAGAATCATGTCAACGCCATCCTCCAAGCCTTGGCCGACAGCGACGGGATGACTGAACGCCAGCTCGAGCAAACCGTCAACCTCCGCAAAAGCCAGATCGACCAAGTCCTCAAGTTTTTGTCGGTGGACAACCCCGCCCCCGTACTCAGGGACGGCTCCAAATGGGTCAGAACGCCCGTCCAATACCACTTGGACCATACACGAATCCTGCGGCTGACTCAGCAACGAATCCTCGAATGGCGGGAGGTCCAACGGTACGTTGATACGCGGGATTGTCTGATGGCGTTTTTGGCGCGCGCACTGGACGACGAGCATGCCGGGCCGTGCGGGAAATGTTCGCGCTGTTTGGGCGCGCCTGCCATTGCCGAATCGTTCAGCCATAAGATCGCGGCGGACGCGGCACGATTTCTCAAACGTTCCGAACTTCCCCTGGAATGCAAAAAGCAGGTGGCCGTCGACGCATTTCCCCAGTATGGGTTTAAGGGAAATCTGCCGCAGGGTCTGCGCGCTGAAATTGGCCGAATCTTGTCACGGTGGGGCGATGCGGGGTGGGGAGGCGTTGTGGCCGCCGACAAGCGCAACGGAAAGTATCGAGACGATCTCGTCCAGGCCGTCGCCGAGATGGTGCAGGAACGATGGAAGCCCGATCCCGCGCCGGCATGGCTGGCCTGCGTCCCGTCGCTGAGGCATCCGGATCTCGTGCCCGATTTTTGCAGGCGGCTCGCCGAGCGTCTCGGCCGGCCTTTCTTGCCTCTTGTCACCAAGGTGCGCGACAATCACCCGCAGAAAATTCAGCAAAATCGATTTCATCAATGCCGCAACCTCGATGGGGCGTTTGCCATCGAGAAGGATGTTCCAAACGGACCGGTCCTGCTTTTGGACGATATGGTTGACTCGGCCTGGACCATGACGGTGGTAGCCGCCTTGCTGCTTCAGGCTGGAAGCGGCCCCGTTTGGCCGGTGGCGCTGGCCTCTACAAGCGCCGGAGATTGAAATGATTGTTGAGCACCGAACACACGCCTTGATGCTGTTGACTGTCTGGCTGAAAAAGCCCGGACCCGGCGAACCTACGCCCCTCACTCCCACGGAATACGGCCGGTTGGCGCAATGGCTCCGGGAAAACGAGATCGCGCCGGATGCTCTGATCACCAGCGGCAATCCCGACGGTTTCTTGAAGGGCTTATCGGATCCCGCCGTCACGCCGGAGCGTGTCCTCCAACTCCTGGGACGCTCCGCGGCGTTGGGGCTGGCCCTCGAAAAGTGGCAGCGGGCCGGCCTGTGGGTGATCACCCGGCTTGACGGCGATTATCCCGCGCGCCTCATTGAGCGGCTCGATGCCGGCGCGCCTCCGGTGCTGTTTGGATGCGGCAACCGGCGACTGCTCGAAGGCCGGGGCATCGCCGTGGTTGGATCCCGAGAGGCAAGTGCCGATGATCTCGAATTCACCTTCAATCTCGGCAGCAACATTGCCAACCAAGGCTATTCGGTTATTTCCGGCGGGGCGCGAGGCGTCGATGAGACGGCCATGCGCGGCGCTCTCGAACAGGGTGGCACGGTCGTTGGCGTGCTGGCCGACAGCCTGCTCCGCTCCGCCACGTCCGCCAAATACCGGCACGGGCTGATGATCAACGACCTTGTGCTGGTTTCCGCCTGCAATCCTGAGGCCGGGTTCGACGTCGGCAACGCCATGGCCCGCAACAAGTACATCTACTGCCTGGCCGACGCCGCTGTTGTCATTTCTGCTAGCCGCGAAAAAGGCGGCACCTGGAACGGCGCAGTCGAGAATCTCAAGCAAGGTTGGGTGCCCCTCTGGGTGAAACACAACCCCGACGCCGGTTCCGGCAATTCGGCTTTGGTCAAGAAAGGTGGCCGTTGGCTGCCTCAGGAGGGACTCGACGTCCGCGAACTTATTGTGCCCGCCACGCCCACTGAAACGCGACTGACTCAGCCCGGTTTGTTCGATGTGCCTGCCCCCTCGGAATCCGAGGCCATACAGCCGGCTTCGCACCAGCCGACAAGGGAAGTCCCTCCTCACCAGACTCGGGACCCATACGAATCGTTCCTGATCATGCTTGAACGAGAAACACGCCTCGCGCCCGAAACCCCCACCGTACTCCAACAGCGGCTTGGCCTGACCAAAAAACAGTTGAACGACTGGCTCAAGCGCGCCGTGACCGAGGGGAGAGCAAAAAAACTCGCCAAGCCCGTCCGCTACCAAACCGCCACGCTCGGACAAGCCACACTGGGATTGTGATACCCGGGTCGAATCTCGCCGTTTGCCGCGCAACATCGCGTCCAACCTCAACCAGACGCCGCCCTTTGTTGTGCTGCCGCCGGCAAGTTGATAGATTAGGTTTGCACCGATAAACAACCAATCGCGAGATTGAACCTTATGCCGCTAAGATACATTTGTTTTCTGCCACTGATCATTCTAGCCGATATTGCCGCCGCGCAGAACACGGCCACCATCGATCCCGGGCTCAACGAAAAAGAAGACGCCTACATGACGCGGCAGGCGGCCGCGCTGCTCGATTCTGCCCGTGCCACGCTCCGCGAGCACCCGCCGCAGTACCCCGAGCCGGAACAGCGCCGGCTGGCGCTCCTGGTTCTGGACGGCGTGTTTCATGACAAATACGCAGCATACCGCAAGCCGGTCCAGGGGTTCTTCCGTTCCGGCTTTCAACGGGTGATTGCCAATATGACTGATACGCCCGTAACCGACGGCGCGATGATCTACAAGCTCTACAATATGGCTTTCGTCGTCCGCACGCCCGGCGCCACGATTGCGTTCGACCTGACGCGCGGCGGTTCCGCAAAAGCGCCCGGGTTCACCTTGCCCGACGATCTCATGAAGCAGCTTGTGGATCAGTGTGACGTGCTGTTCATCAGCCACCGCCACGGCGACCACACGGACAAGGTCGTCGCTCAAATGTTTATCGACGCCGGCAAGCCGGTAGTCGCCCCGCCGCAGGTGTGGGCCGACGAGCCGATCGGCCAGGCCGTCACGCGCCTCAAGCGCGAGGCGCATACCTTGCAGTCGCTTCCAATCAAGGATGGCCAAGCCGAACTCAAGGTCGTGGTGTATCCCGGCCACCAGATGGGCGAGACGGAGAATAACGTCACGCTCGTATTCATGCCGGAAGGCCTGTCGTTCTGCCACCTCGGCGATCAAATCAACGAGGGCGACTTCATGGAGGATTACGCCTGGATTGACGAGGTCTCTAAACACCACCGCGTCGACGTCTTCATGCCCAACTGCTGGACCAACGAGCTTTACCGGATCGTCCAGGGCATCGACCCAAAACTCGTGCTGCCCGGCCACGAAAACGAGCTTGGCCACCCCGTCGACGACCGCGTCCCCTACTGGGGCGACGAAACGTTTCTGAACCTGACAAACTGCCAGTTGCGCGAGTCGAGCTACCCCTTGATCGTGATGACGTGGGGCGAGTGGTTTCATTACGTGCCGCAAAAAGAGGAGTAGGTTAGAATCTTGTTCGCGACATCTGCACAAGCAGTGCCGTGGAAGGGGTTTGGCCGCGGCTTCTTAGCCGCCTTAGTCTCGCAGTTTTACGCGCTGGGGTCGTATTTCATGATAAGGACCGTCGATGCCAGCACAACGGCCGCGCCCGCGATTGTCAGCAAGCCTAGGCGCTCGCCCAGCAACGTCATCGCCAGCAGCACGCCGAACACGGGCACCAGGTACAACGACGCCGAGGCCACCGTGACCGGCAAAAACTGCAGCACGTAGAAAAACAGCAGCATCGACACGCCGTACATGAACACCGCCAGGAAACCAAATGCCAGCCACGCCTGCACGTCAAACTGCGCCATCTGCGCAAACGCCCCAGGCTCAAGCCAAATCAGCAGCGGCACCGTCGCGATTGTCGCCGTGATGTAGCTGAAAATGAGGATTTCGACTTCCTGGAATCTCTCCAGCAGCCCTTTGCAATAAACGTTGTAAAACGACGAGCCGGTGCAGCCGCCCAGAATCAACACTGTCCCAAACAGGTAGCCGGTCGCCAGCGATGCCGACTGGAGGTCGCGCACGGACATCAGCATGGCGCCCGCAAGCCCGATCAGCAGGCACAGGATTCGCAGCTTGGTGATCCGTTCCTTCAAGAGAACCGACGCGAGTACCGCCGTAATCACGGGGATCATGAGGTTGAGAATCGCCCCGTTGGAAGCCAGCGATCGCAATATGCCCCACGTCATTCCGAGTTGCGCCAGCACCTGACCGAATATGCCCGCAGCCGCAAAATGTTTCCAATCGGCCCAGGTTGGCCGGATGGACTGCGGGTTGGCACGCCGCTTATAAACAAGATACGGGACGAGCAGCAGCGTCGTCACGTAAAACGGCACAAACGTAGTCGCAATCGGGTACGCGCCCCAGAACGGCTCCAGTTTTTTTACTGCCGTACCTTGCGCCGACCAGATAAAATTCGCGCCCGCCAGCAGCAGCAGAAACAACAAGAACCGAGCCTTCGTTTTTTCCCCGGTCGCCACCGCGACTTCACTCACAGCCATGCTCAGATCTCCCTGACAGCAATGCCGAACTTGTCGGCGCCGATTGAACTCCCCTCGAACACGTACGGTTCAAACCCGCGCATCTGCCCAAACTTCCGCACAATTTTCCGGAATGATTCCTCAGCCGTCTCGAGGCCCAGTATGGCCACGGTGCCGCCGGCGCCGCCCCCCGTGACCTTGGCGCCGAATATGCCGTTCTTGCTTCCCTCGTTCCGCGCCAGCTCGACCAGCAGGTCCGTCGCTTCCGCACCGAGCCCGCATTCCGTGTACGCATGGTGCGACTGGTACATGATGTCGCCCATCAGGCGGAACGGCCGGTTGGACGTCGACCCGGCGGATCCCCGCGCCAGTTCCGCAAACATCTGGACGCGCGCGTTTTCCTCGACGGCGTAGCGCGTATTGGCCCGGATCTTGTACGTAACCTCGGGCCGCATCACGGTGAAGGGGTCGACGTGCTCGCGCCCGCCCGCACCAAACTGGACGCCGGTCATCGTTTCCGGGAGCCGGCCCTCATACTTCGCGCGGAACAACGACGGCGGCATGTTCGCCAGATAGCCGTTCCACCGCGGATCCACCCACCGCGGGACCGCGCCCGTCTTGTCCAGTTGTACCGGCACGTTTTCCCACTCGCAGATCAGCTTGTAACCCATGAAAGCTGCCGCGCGCGCCGCCTCGTACTCGACCCCGCTCACCTGGTGGCTCACTCCCGAGTCCACTGCCCAGCAACGCAGCCGGTCCGGTAACCGAACGAGCCGTTCCGGCAGGCAGGGCTGGCACATCAGCGGCAGGATGCACTGCTCATCGCCTGAAACCGACGTGATCTGATCCATAATGCCGCACGCCGATTCCGCAATAACGTTCTCCGCCCACTGGCACGATTCCGCCAGCTCGACGCCCTCGATATTCATGCCATACGCGGCCGCCGCGGATTTCATGGCGGCCACTTCGAGTGCCGCCGACGAACTCACTCCCTTGTTCAGCGGCACGTCCGACTCGAGGTACAGGCTCACCCCCGTCTTGACCTTCTGCGGGAATCGTTGCTTCAGGTACAGCAGGACTCCCAGCACGTAGGCCGTCCAGCGTACGTTTTCCCCCGTGGCGAGATCGCGCGTCGCATCCTCCCCGCTCAGCGCGCTCAGCGGATGTACCACCCGCTCCTCCCAGCGTTGTTTTCGCGCCTGCGGATTGTACAACACAACGAGGTCGTCCGCCCGCCTCTGCGCCGCGGACCACGTCGCCTCACGGATCGTCGCCTCGAACACAAGACCCCCGGTATAATCGTCGTTCCCGCCCATCAGGTCCAGCCGGCCCGGCGCTCTCGAAATGTATATCTTCTGTTGAGGTGCGAACAGGTTTCCTGCACGCGCCACGAGTCGATCACAGTCTTTTTCCCACGTCATGGTTCACCCCCCGCAGGTTTTTATTTCGTTCTGCCCAACGCGCGAACACTGTCTATCAAGTAATCCAGTGCCTCGGCGGTCTGACGCGGGTTCAGCGGCAGCGTCACCAACCGTTCCGCCACCGCCTCGCACACCGGAAACTGACCACGTCGGAATCCGCGCTTGTGAAACGCCGTCGAATAATGAAGCGGAATGTAATGCGTGCCGACTTTCACGCCCCGCTCGTACCGCATCGCGTACACGAAATCTTCTTTCGTCATTCCGTAAACTTCAGGATCAATCTCGACTGGGAAGAGGTGGAACGAATGCGTCCGATCCGGCGCCACGACCGGCAGTTTCAGCCCCGGCACGTCTTTCAACCCATCCATGAGGTACTGGGCGTTCCGGGCCCGTTTCGCGTTCAGCCCATCGAGCTTCCGCAACTGCACGCGCCCAACCGCCGCCTGCATGTCCGTCATCCGGAAGTTGTACCCGCAATCGTCGAAATCCTGCCACCAGAATCGCTTCCCCATTGGCAGTTTCGACTCATCCAGCGAGCAATACTTCGTGCTTTTCCCATACACGCGCGTGCAATGCGATCGGTACAGCGCGATCCGCTCGAACACCGCCGCGTCGCTCGTCGTGATCATCCCGCCTTCGCCCAGCGTTGACATGTTCTTCTGCTCGTGAAAGCTGAAGCAGCCCGTCAGCCCCATGCTGCCCGCTTTCCGGCCCTTGTACGTTGCGCCCACGGCGTGGCACGCGTCTTCTATCACGACAAACCCATGGTTGCGCGCTAGATCGAGGATCTCGTCCATGTCGCAGCACTGCCCATACAAATGAACCGGCAGCACCGCCCGCGTGTTCGCCGTCAGTTTTCCTTCCAACTGCCGCGGGTCCAGCCCGTACGTCGTCGGGTCGATATCCACAAAATCGACTTCCGCGCCCAGCGTCGCGGCGGCGGCCGCCGTCGCGATCCAGGTCAGCGGTGTCGTCAGCACCCGGTCGCCCGGCTTGATGCCCGCACCAATCAGCGACAAAAACAGCGCCGCCGTACCGTTCGACACCGCCCGGGCGTGCGTCGTTCCGCAATAGGCGGCAAACTCTTTCTCAAACTGGATGCACTCGTCGCCGCTGGTAGGGGCGCCTTTTCTCAGCACGGCCAACATCGCCTGCTCTTCTTCCGGCCCGTATTCGGTGCCAAACTTTATTTCCAGTCCGTGCTTGATATCCATCCTGATGCCCTTGTTCTTAGAACCTGCGGCCTGTGCACCTCAAACATGTCGTGATTGCCAATAATTGCATAGGTTCCCGGCGAGCATTATCATAGCGCTACGGAAAGACCACATTCAATGCGCAACAGCCTGAAATTCCTGGAGGTAACACACAAATGGCAATGGTCGAGAAACTCCTCGTAACAGGATATGGAGGATTTGTTGCGGGCAGTGTCGTGTGGCAGGCGTTGCGCGCCGGACTTTGGGACGTCTACGCCCTCTCGCTCGACGAGCCGCCCCGGCAAGACAAAAACTTCCACGTGATCCAGTTCGACCTGCTCGACGACACCCGACTCCGCCAGGTCTTTACCCAGGTCCAGCCAAAGGCCGTTATCCACACCGCCGCACTCGCCGATATCGACTACTGCGAAAACCATCCCGCCGACGCCACACGCGTCAACGCCGGCATCACGCGCAGTATCGCCGCCCTCTGCGCCGAATCCGGCGCCCGAATGACCCTGTGTTCCACCGACACCGTGTTTGACGGCCGCCGAGGCATGTACACCGAGACCGACGCCCCCAACCCCCTCAACCATTACGCCCGCACCAAAGTCGAAGCCGAAGAGGCCGTCCGCACAACGCTCGAATGGGGCGTTGTCGCGCGCTTGTCGCTGGTGATGGGGTTGCCCGTGCTCGGCGCCGGCAATTCGTTCTTGGCGAAGATGATCGATTCCCTGCGCCGCGGAGAGAAGGTCAAATTCCCCGCAAACGAAATCAGAACTCCCGTAGACGTCATCACACTCGGCAGAGCCCTCCTCGAAATCGCTGCAAACGATTTCACCGGCGCCATCCATCTCGCCGGTTCAACCCGCCTGAACCGGTACCAGATGGCCTGCCAACTCGCCCAGGACTTCGGCTATTCCGCCGACGCCGTCATCGCTACCGATTCCAATGCCATGGAAGGCCGGGCGCCACGGCCAAACGACGCATCCCTCGATAACACCAAGGCAAAAAACACGCTCCAAACACCCATGCAATCGCTGATGGACGGGCTCCGCATCGTCAAAGAAGCTAAAGCTCTACAGAGCTCATAAATCAGTTGTCCCAAAGGCTCCCAATGGTCCCAAGAGTCCCAAGGGTCCCACGGGAGTTCTCGAATAAGTGACAGGGGAACGGCCATGAGTCTCATACGGCGTTACTGGCAATGGATGATCGTTTCGGCGGGCGCCGCTGCCGCGATTATCCTCGGTTATTGGGGCTTGTACGAATACTTTGCACGTATAGGCCAGCCACGCCCGTTCTGGGACATCGGCTACTCGATCGTATATCTGTTTGTGATCGAATCCGGAGAGATGGCGGGGCCCGTCCCGTGGCAATTGGCGGCGGCACGGTGGCTGGCGGCCGGCGTGGCCTTCTGGGCTGTCGCGAAAGCCGGGTTCGTGCTGTATCACGAGCGGCTGCAACTGGCTCGGCCCGCCCGGTGGCGCGGGCATGTGGTGATCTGCGGGCTGGGCCGGAAAGGCCTCAAGCTCGCCAAAGAGTTTCGAGCGGCCGGTTGGCACGTGGCCGCAATCGAACGCAACCCCAACAATCCCTACATGGCCAGTTGCAGGCAATTGGGCGTGATCGTCCTTGTGGGCGACGCCGCTGGCTCCGCGCTGCTCACCCGTGCCGGGGCGCCCCGCGCAAAATACGTCATTGCGGTTACCGGCGACGACGGCGCAAACGTAGCCGCCGCCATTAAGCTGTACCGCTTGACGAAAAACGACAAGGGCCGCACATCTTCCCGCACCACCTGCATCGTCCACCTCGTCGACCTGCCGCTCTGCGAGTTGTTCAAACAGCACAGCATCTTCCGCACCGACACCGACCAGTTTGAAGTCCGCGTCTTCAACACCTACGAAAGCGCCGCCCGTATCCTTTTTGCCGAACATCCCCTCGAGGGGCCCGGCAGAGATTGCAGCCACAAAACGCCCCACTTGGTTGTCCTCGGTTTCGCCAAAATGGGCCAAAGCGTCGCACTCCAGGCTGCAAAAATCGCCCACTACGCATCCCGCATCCCGTTGCGCATCACCATCGTCGACCGCGACGCAGCACGGCTCGGAAACATGTTCCTCGGCTCCTACCCGCACTATCCCAAAATATGCCAGGTCGAGTTCGTCAACGCCGAAATCGGGACTGCCCAATGCCTCGCCTGCGTCCAGGAATGGGCGCACGAACCAGAATGTTGCGTCACACTCGCCGTGTGCCTGGATGAAGAAAGCGAGTGCGTCAGCGCCGCCATCCGGATTGCCGCCTATTTTCGCGACAATCCCGCGCCCCTCTACGTCCGAATGGCCGATACCACCGGGCTCGCCGCCCTCTTCGAAGATACTCAGGGCCTCTCCCCATGGCTGCACAACCTCCATCCCTTCGGCATGATCAGCCAGACCTGCCGGATCGCAACCGTTATTGACGGCAGGCTCGACGTGCTCGCCCAGGCCATACACAAAGCATACACCGAAGAAGAACGAAAAAAAGGCCGTTCCGCTCTCGACGCGGCTATGAGGCCGTGGGCCTCTCTCGACCCCGCGTTTCGCGACTCCAACCGCCAGCAGGCCGACCACATCCCCGTCAAACTCCGCGCCATCGATTGCCTGAACGTCGCCAAAGACACGCCCGCAGCCGCCGTCACCTCCTTCAGCCCCGATGACATCGAGATGATGGCCAAAATGGAACACGCCAGGTGGAACGCCGAGCGGTTCTTGGCAGGATGGGCCCTCGGACCCCGCGACCCCGAGCGGCGCACAAGCCCCTACCTCGTCGCGTGGGAGGACCTGCCCGAACAAATCCGCGAATACGACCGCACTACCGTCCGCAACATACCCGCACTCCTCGAAGCCATCGGAGAAAAAATTATCCGCATAGACAAAAGCCCCTGAATAAGCAAATCCCCGAGGGATTTCACAACCGTCAGCTCAAGGCTTGCTCGATCCCGCAGGCGCGCAGCTTATGTAAAAGATCGGCGCGTGGTTAAAATGAATAGCGGCGGGATCAAGAGCGGGACCTGGCCAGACGAGGAACAAATGAATACAAAAACCTTAGCGTTGCTGTGCAAGTTGTGCCCGTTCTGCAACGTGGCGCGGATGTTTCCGGGCTCGAAATTCGCCAAGGCCATGGTCGAAGCGGAGAAGAATTGTCCGGCGTGCAAGGCGTATCGCGAACTCTATGGGTGGCCTGCAGCCAAGAGTTGAACGATTCGATAGCCACAAAGAACGCAAGAAGCCCAGACAGGCCGGAACAACGCCCCAGTGACAACTAGTTTATTAGTTTAATGGGCTCGTTGATAATGGTTTTTTCTTTTTGGGTGGAAGAGTCGATGGGTAGTTTGATGTCGGCGTGCTCTGGTACGGGTTCGGAGTCGCCGACGATTACGGGCCGGAGGATGAGCACGATTTCGGATTCGGACCTGTCGCGGCGCCGGGTGCGGAAGAGTGCACCGAGGATGGGGATTTTTCGTAGTCCGGGCGTGCCTCTGTCGACCCTGGTTTTCATGTGCTGGCGGAGCCCGCCGAGTATGACGGCGCCGCCGTTGGCGACGGTGACGGAACTTTGTGCGGTTGCCCTGTCGACGACCGGTATGTTGTCTCGGATTTCGACGAGATCGCTGAGTTCGAGCTGTACGTCGAGCACGACCTGGTCGTTCTCGTTGATGACGGGCATGACCATGAGCGAGACGCCGACGTTGAGGAACCGTACGTCCTGCATGGTGGTTAGAGTTTCGCCGGCGACGGTGACGACGGTGTATGGTTCGTCTCGGACTTCGGAAAACACGGCTTCCTGGCCGCTTCGTACGGTGATTTTGGGTTGGGCGATGACTTCGGTGTCGTTGTCGGACGCGATGGCCTGAATGACGACGTTGTAGTCGCTTCGTTGGATGCTGCCGACGTTGAGGCGAGCCTGGGGTGCTGCGTCGGCGATGTTGGGTGGGAACTGGAACAGGGATTGGAACGTGGTGACGCGAGTGGCGTCGACGGCATCGTCGAGCATGACCTGCCAGTTTACCCCGAGTTCGGAGAGCAGGCGGACGTTGACGCGTAGTATTTCGGCTTCGATGTGTACCTGTCGGACCTGCTGGTCCCATTCCTCGAGGATACGCAAGACTTCTTCACCTTCCTCGGCTGGGCATCTGAACGTGACTTTCCGGCTGACGGGATCGACGTTGACGAACGGGTTTGCTTCGCCGAGGAGCGCGGCGAGTTTTGTTTCGATGCCGATTTCGGTTGGGTCGGCGTTTTTGAACTGGTATATGTGAAGTTGGTTGGGGATGTCGATGTCGCGGAGAATTTGTTCGACGCGGTCGAGCACGGACTGTACGTGGGTGACGATGACGGAGTTGGTGCGGGGGTCGGCGGTGATGGTAGCGAGCGGTCCGATGCCGGCTTCTTCTTCGGTGGCCGGCGCGGTGGGAGCGGCGGCAGTTGGTGCGGCGCCAGTTTCGGGGCGCGTGGACTCGCGGTACCGTTCCCACGACGCGCGCGGCGTGGCGGCGGCCGGCGGGGCGGGGCGTTGGGCGGGTGGAGCAGGAGCGGTGGGCGCCTTGGGTTGGCCGGGTTCGGTGGTGAATACGCGTGGTGCGCCGGGTTTTTGGCCTGTGGGTTCGAGTTGTTCGCCGAGTGTGGCTTGGGCGGATTGTTTGCGGCCGGTGAGAATTTCGCGGAGCAGTTCGGCGGTGGCTTCGGCTTTTGCGTATTTGAGCGCGAACACGCGCGTCATGATTTTTTCGGGTTTGTCAAAGGCTTTGAGGAGGGTTTCGAGGCGAGCGATGGTGGCGTCGGTCCCGGTGATGAGGATCTGGTTGGTCCGGATGTCAGCGCGGAGCGTGATGTCGGTTGTGGCATGAGGCTGGAGCACGGTGAGCATGTCCTGAGCGGTGGCATGTTCGAGCTGGTATACGCGGGTTTTTGGCGGTGTATCGAGGCCTTCGGCGAGTTTGACGAGATCGTCGACGCGATCGGTCATTTCGCTGATGACGACGACGTTTGTGTCGGTGTATGCGGTGATGATGCCGAACTTGCTTTTGGCGGAGTCGAGTACCATGGCGACGTCGGCGGCGCGTGCGTTTTTGAGCGGGACGATTCTTCGTTCACGGCCGAGGTTGTGGTCCTGGAAGTATTCTTCGGGCGTGAGGACCCAGACGACGTTGTCTTTTTTCTCGTAGTAGAACCCGTTGACGCGGATGGTTTCTTCGAGCGCGCGTGCGGGGTCCATGTCGACGAAGAACGCGTTGATTTTACCGGTGATGGCCTTGCTGAGGATGATGTTGTAGCCGGTGGCGGCGGATAGCGCGGCCATGGCTTCGTTGACTTCCATTTGGGAGAGTTCCATGCTGACGACGTCCTGGTCGGTCTTGGGCGGTGTGACGGCCAGCGGCTGCGCCACGGCAGCTCCGATGCCCACCATCACCGCCGCGATGCATGTCCCCACAACACGTAAACGGCTCATACTTATCCTTTCGACAGAATGACTTTTTCGGCCCCGCGTTTGACCGTGACGCCCTCGTCGGTGATATCGACGATGTCGTATGCGCCGAGGGAGTCTCCCACCTTTTTTGTGACGAGTTTTTTGAGTTTATTGTCACGCACGTGCGCGAGCTTGACGCCTGCGCGCGTGCTGATACCTTTGAGTTCGTAATGTGCGAGTTCGTCGACGATTTTTTCTTTGAGCGTGGTGGCGCTGGTTCGGAAGAGCACCTTTCCGGTGATTGTTTTTTCGATGTCAGCGGAGGTGATCTGGAGGGCGGGTTGCGCTTTGACGGTTTGTGCGGCGTCCTGGGCGTCGGGGCCGGCGGTTTCCTGCATGATGAACGGCCCGAGCGCGAGTACGAGTAGGAACGTGGCGGAGAGCCCGGCGTCGGTCCAGATGAGGGCGCGCGTGGCGCGGCTCATTGCGCGTTGGATTCTGGCGAGGTCTTTCATGGTGCGCGCTCCTTCCCGGCGGGCTCGGGGGTGGCGGGCTTGGGTTGTGTGGTGATTCGTGCGAGTTTGCTGATTCGGAATGTGCAAGTGAGCGGCGCGGAACCCCGGCCGGCGTGTACGGTGAGTTGATCGGTGTGGAGGAGGTGATCGGGGTTTTGCATGGCGAGGAGGAACTGCACGAGCTTGTGGTTTTCTCCGTGTGCCTGCAGTTCGATCCCGTAGCGGTAGAAGTCTTTTTGTTTTTTGACGAGCGATGGTTTGACGCTGGCGACGAGCAGCCCGGATTCGTTAGCGAGCTTGTCGACTTCGGAGAGGAGGGTGATTTTGAGTTCCTGTTCGGACGAGCCTGACGTGACGGCTCCCTGGAGCCGTTTGAACTCGCGCTCGATGGTGTCGCGGTTTTGGACGAGTTGCTGGAGTGTGGCGAGATCGGCTTCGGCGTCGCGGGCTCGGCGGCGGACTTCCATCCAGTTGACGGTGACGGGTTCCACGACGTTGAGGTAGAGTACGGCGAGGAGGAGGCAGGTGATGGTGACGGCGGCGAGCCGTCGTTCTCTGGCGGATATTTTGATGTTGATTGCCATTTTATCCGGCCTCACGGATGGCGCAGGTGACTTTGAACTCGACGAGTTCTTCCTTTCCGGGCTGGGGTTTAGCGGCGTGCCTCATTTCGACGTCGGCAAACATTTTGGATTTCAGCAGGGCGTCCATGTACTCCCAGGCGGCGCGGAACGACGGGGCTTCGCCGCCGAACGAGAGGGTTTTGCGGGAGTCGTAGACGAACGAGTTGATGGCGATGTTCTGGGGTGTGATGCGGTACAGTTCGAGAATGACGTGGAGCGGGAGCGAGACGCGGGAGCGCTCGCCGGCGAGGAGTTGGAGTGCGTCGTACTGCTCTTTGAGGTTTCCGGCGTCGGCCTGGAGTGCCTGGATTTGCGCTTCGGCGCGTGTGGCGCGTGCGAGTTCGCGGGAGAAGAAGCAGTAGCCGATTCCGGCGAGGACGAGGACGAGCCACACGGCGGCGGCGAGCATTTTGCGGCCCTGGCGGAAAATGTGGCGGAGCACGACGAGCCGCATTTCGCGTTCGGGTAGGAGGTTGGGCCCGGCGGCAGCAACGGCGTGTGCGCCGCCGAGTGCGGCGGCTACGCAGACGGCGTCTGCGGGATCGACGGTTTCGGCGCCGGGGAGATCGGCGATGGATTTGAGCGGGATGTTGAGATGCGCGTCGCGTGCGAGTTGAGCGGAGTCGGGTGCGGCGTCTCCGGCGAGATATACGGCGGAGCATGAGTTTGGGCCGTTGATTCGGGCGTCGATTTCGAGTGAGCGCGCGAGGACGTCCGCGGGGTTTTCGTCGGGTGAGGTGCCGCGGGTGAATGCGTTTCGGCCGCACACGTAGCGGGCATATTCGATGCCGGCCGCGGCGGCGATGAAGAATGCGGGGCTCTCTTCGCCGGCGCGGAGGGCGAGGCGGCCGATGGAGACGAACGCGGGCTCGATTCGAGAGGGGGCGAGACCCCATTTTTTGAGTGCGGCGAGGTGGGCCTGGATGGTTTCTTTCCGGCACATGAAGAGTACGAGGTCGGAGTATTCGGGCTCGGTGGAGTCCTGGATATCGAACGCGACGATGCTTTCTTCGGGGGGCCATGGGAGTTGTGTGGATGATTCGAACGGGACCATTTGTGCGATTTGGCGGCGGTCGGTGCTGGGAACGCGGATGGTTTTGACGATGACTTCGCGGCGCGGGAGGGCGAGGACGAGCGGCGAGCCGGGCTTTATGGTTTGGGGTGGCGCGGTTTGATCGTCGAGGATACGGGAGTCCCGCACGGCCTTGATTGAGTCGCCGTTGATGGCGATGGTGACGAGCCTGTATGCGCCGGGGGCGGCCGGTGAGACGCCGGCGAAGATTTGTTCTCGCATGGCTCGTGCAAACATGTCAGCGGGTGCTCCGGCAGGTTATTTTACAGGCCATCGTGGTACTCGATCATATTGAGTTGGTCTCCTTCTCTAATAATGACGATTTCGGCGGTCATCGAGTAATGTTTGTCGGGAAATCGGACGGCGGTGAAGAAGCGGAACGCGTTGGTGGTGACGGAGAACGGGCTGGCGAGTCGCAGGGCCTGGGCGGGGGTGTCTTCGCTGATGATGCCTGCGAGGAGCGCGACGAACTGGTCCTGGGATTCGAAGGGAGTGTCGTCGTCGGTGCCGTCGATTTTGTCGGGTCCCTGGCGCTTGGCGAGGAGGCTGTCTGCCCATGAGTCGGCGGCGGGGTCGTCGTCCAGTCCGAGGCGAATTACGGCGCGGAGTACGGGGAGCGGGGTGGTGTTGATATTGATAGAGCCGTCGCCGTATACGGTGAACGCGTCGGCGAGCCCGGGCTGGAGCTGGCCGTCCATGTTGTCGTCGGGCCAGTAGGCGTCGCCGTCGTCTTCGTTCGGGTCGAGGAGGCCGTTGTGGTTGGCGTCTTCGCCGAAGAAGAGGCTGGGGTCCACGCCCTGGATGAAGAGCAGCTCATCGATGGATTTGAGGTCCGCGTCGGATGGGGCGTAGGGCGGGTCGAAGTTCTGGTAGAGGTCGCGTTCGGCGGGTCCGATGTCGTCCTGGTCGCGCCAATCGATGATGGCTTTTGCGATGTCCGGAGAGCGGAGTCCGGCGCCGTACTCGCGGAGGATGGCCGTGAGCAGATCGAGGGAGGCGAGGTTGATGTTGACTTTTCCGGACTCGTCGACCGGGATGATTTCAAGCTGGTACTCGGGTCCCGAGCGGGCGTTGCCGGCGAATTCGGCCATGAGTGCGGAGCTTTCGGCGGTGTAAGTGCGTCCCCAAAGTTCTTTGAACGAGTCGACGTCGGGGTTTTCGTCCTGGGCGAGCCGGTCGACGGCAAGGGAGGTGAGTGCGCATGTGAGTTGGCGGGCCTGGAGCTCGATGTCGGCCCATTCGGCTTCGCGTATGCCGAGGCGGGCGCGGAGCATGATGCCGTGGGCCATCAGGGAGAGGAGCGCGACAACCCAGAGCGTGAGGATGAGTATGGCGCCCTTTTTATGATGGAAATTAGGCACCGATACCGCTCCTTTTGAGTGAGCCGGCAGGTATCCACGCCGGTATGACGATTTCGGGCCCGGTTTCAGGCTGGATTCGGACAAGTACGGCGAGCGGGAGTGTGTCGCGGCTTTCCCAGACGGGGGTCTGGCCGTCGGGGCCGACATAATCGAACTGTGCGGATTTGATGTTGGTGAGGAGGGTTTCTTCGACCGGTTCAGTGCCCACGACAGACGTGCCGGCGTGAGGCTGGACGGTCCGCCGGAAGATTTTTTTGCCGTCGTCGTCGACGGCGGTTGAGAGTTCGATTTCGTTCCAGACCCAGCCGATTCCGGCGCGCTGGCGTTTGCGGGAGATTGAGGTGGTGATTCGGATTTTTTCGCCGCCGGTTTCGAGGGCGGTTTCGGAGATGGGTGCGGCGTCGCTTGTGGCGAGGAGGTGGCGGAAGTCTTCGGTGAGTTTTTCGGCGACGACGTTGAGTTCGGCCTGTCGGACCTGGTGGAGCCGGACGGACCGCCATGCGCGGATGCCGCTGTGGAGCCCTTCGACGAGTACGGCGAGTACGGCGGTGAAGATGGCGAGTGTCACGAGGATTTCGATGAGGGTGAAACCGCGGGAAGGCAATGATGAATGATGAAAGCTATGCGACGGATAGGGCCTATCGGGGGTGGCGCGGGCTGTTTTTGGTGTTGATTCCAATGGTTATCTCACTAATGTTTGCAGAGCGTATAGGGGTTTTTGTTGTTCGCGTTGGCCTTGGGTAATGTTGAGTTGGAGGAGTGTGAATGGGGCCTGTTCGGTTGGGGGGAGTGCAATGGCGGTCCATCGGTAGTCGGTGAAGGGTGGTTCGAATTGGCCGGTTGACTCGCCCGGGAGTGCGTCGGAACCTTTCGCGGCGAGTGCGGCGACTTGTTGTTCGGCAAGCCGGCGGACGACGGTACGTTTTTCGAGCCTGGACTGGAGAGATGCGCCGAAACCGATGGCGCGCATGGCGGCGAGCATGCCGATAGCGACGATGGCTACGGAGAGCATGGCTTCGAGGAGCGCGACGCCGTCGGTGTGTTGATGGGTGCGGGTCACAGGGCGTTCTCCTTTTGGCGGGTGACGCTTACCTGGTCGACCCAGGGTCCGATCTCGACGAGGAAGACGCGCTGTGTCTCGTCGGTGAGTTCGATGGTGTAAGGTTCGGAGACGCCGTCGGGGTTGAAGACGATGACGGTGGAGCGCAAGGTTTGTTCGCCCTGGCGGATCCGGCTGATGCGGACGCCCTGTGGGAGTGGGAGTTCTTCGTCGAGGAGTGGGTCGTCGAACTGGGTGAAGTCTTCGGCGCTGGCGGAATCGGCGTTTTGGAGAGCAAGCGAGCAGGTGGCATGGGGCGTGTCGATTGTGAGCCGGATTTTAAGAGCGCGGCGTACGGATTCGGCTCTGGCGAAGCGGACCAGTGCGGCGAGGCGTTGTGCGGCCTCGTCGAGGCCGGCGGCGCGTACGCTGCCCCTGAGGCGGGGAAATACCACCCCGGCAAGCACGCCGAGGAGGACGACGACCAGCAACAACTCAATAAGCGTGAAGCCGTGTGTGCGGCTATTCTTTTTTACGGTAGTTGAGGATATCGTCGGAGGTTCCTTCCTGTCCGTCGGGTCCGAGTGAAGCGAGATCGAAATCGACGGAAACTTCGCCCGGACATTTGTAGATGAGTTCGCGCTTCCACGGGTCGAGCGGGATTTCTTTGAGGTATGGGCCGTTCCATTCTTCTTCGGGGGCGAGTGTGGCGGGGCGTTCGACGAGGCTTACGAGGCCTTCTTCGACGGTGGGGAACCGGCCGAGGTCGAGTTCGAAGGTTTCGAGCGCGGTCGAGACGTTTTGGACGGTCATTTTGGCTGCGGCCATCCTGGCGCGTTTGGTGCGGCCGGTGAGGCGGGGCACGACGATCGAGACGAGGATGCCGATGATGATGATGACGAGCATGAGCTCGATGAGGGTAAACCCGCAGTTTTTGCGTCGTCTGGTTTTGTTCATTGACAACCCTTTGAATATGTTGTTGGCGCCCTTTTGTCTATCTGCGCTACTATGCCGCTAAAGTTCGGCGAAGTACATAGTCCATCCGGTGGCCCCACATAGGACATTCGCCTATCCTCCCGTAAGTCTGCGCCTACAGCGGCCCGTGAACCGCCCCCACCACCGCCTGGCCGACTTCGGCGAACTCGGCCTAACGGTGCAGGCGAGACGCCCGCACCACAATGCCGGTCGCGCGGCAGAGCGATCAAACAAGAACACTAGAAGTCCTGGTCGACTTGGGTGACTCGGAGAATTTCGTCGACGGTGGTGATTCCTTGAGCAGCCTTGACGGCTCCGGTTTTTCTCAATGTCATCATGCCGTTTTGAATGGCGGCCTGTTTTATGGCAGAGCCTGGGGCTCGTTCCATGACGAGGGATCGGATCTGGTCGTTCATGGTCATGAGTTCGTAGATGGCGGTTCGGCCGAAGTAGCCGCTTCCTCGACAGGCGTCGCACCCGTCGCCGCGGCGGAACGAGGCGAGTTGGGCGTCTTCGGGCGAGATGCCGAGATCGACGAGTGCTTCGCGTTTGGGCGAGTGGGCTTTTTGGCAGTTTCGGCAGACGAGCCGGACGAGCCGTTGTGCGATGACGGCTTCGACGGATGAGGCGAGCAGGTAGGGTTCAATACCGATATCGAGGAGCCGGGGCATGGCGCCCGGGGCGTCGTTGGTGTGGAGTGTGGAGAATACGAGGTGGCCGGTGAGCGCGCATCGGATAGCGAGTTCGGCGGTTTCGAAATCGCGGATTTCGCCGACGAGCATGACGTCGGGGTCGTGGCGGAGCATCGAGCGCAGCCCGCTGGCGAACGAGAATCCGATGTCGGGTTTTGCCTGCATCTGGCAGATCCCGTCGATTTGGTATTCGACGGGGTCTTCGATGGTGATGATTTTACGTTCGGAATCGTTGATTCGGCTGAGGCATGCGTAGAGTGTGGTGGTTTTCCCGCTGCCGGTAGGGCCGGTGAGGAGGAGGATGCCGTGGGGGCGGTTGAGCAGTGCGTGGAACCGGGCGAGTGCGGTGTCGTCGAATCCGATGGCGTTGAGTCCCATGAGTACGTTGCTACGCTGGAGGATACGGATGTTGACGCTTTCGCCGTGTGCGATGGGGATGATGGACACGCGGAGGTCGAAATCTTTTCCGGCGATGCGTACGCAGATTCGGCCGTCCTGCGGGAGTCTGCGTTCGGCGATGTCGAGGTTGGCCATGATCTTGATTCTGGATGTGATGGAATCGCGGAAATGCCGGATGCTTTCGGGGATATGAGCGTCGGAGAGGATGCCGTCGATTCGGTACCGGACGCGAAACCGGTTTTCGAATGGTTCGAGGTGGATGTCTGTGGCGCGGGAGTTGTAGGCGTCGACGATGAGCTGGTTGACGAATTTGACGATGGAAGCTTCTGCGGCGAGGTCGTCGATACCGGCTTCGGGGGTTTCCTGTGGCTGTTCGGCGTCGCGGTGTACGGCGAGCGAGTCCAGCGTGTCTGCGCCGACACCGTAATGTTCGCGGATGGCTTCGGCGATGGCGGCGGGCTCGGCGCGTTCGCCTTTTACGGGCATTCCGAGGACCATGCGGAGGTCGTCGAGCACGTCGTAGGAGTCGGGAGACGCCATGGCGACGACGAGCGTGGTTTCGTCCATGCGGAGTGGGAACACGCCATACCGTACGGCGAGCCGTGGTGTGACGAGTTTGAGCACGTCTTGTTCAGGCATCAGTTGGCTGCCAGGCCCAATGGCCATAGTTCGGTCTCCTGGGTTATTCAACGAGTCCCTGTTTGAGTGCGTATCGGGTGATGTCGGCGTTGGTTTTCATAGCGAGTTTAGCGAGCACGCGTGAGCGGAACGTGCTGATGGTTTTGACGCTGAGCGAGAGTTCTTTGGCTATCTGGGAGACTTGTTTTCCGCCGGCGAGGAGGCAAAAGACCTGGTATTCGCGGTCGGAGAGGGTTTCGTGCGGAGCCTGATGTGGGCCGGCTCCAAGTTGGAACGCGAGTATTTCGGCGAGTGCGTGGGTGACGAATTTGCCGCCCTGGGCGGACTTGCGAACGGCCTGGAGCAGGGAATCGACGGGGGCGGTTTTTGGGATGAACCCGGCCGCGCCGGCGCGGAGTGTACGGGGTCCGTATTGTTCTTCGGCGAGCGCGGTGTGGACGAGCACGGGGAGGCCGGGATGGACGCGGCGGATTTCTTTGAGGAAGTCGATGCCACCGTTTCCAGCCACCTCGATGTCGAGAATAAGCAGGTCGGGCTTTTCGGCGGCGATTTTGTCGAGTGTATCGGTGGGGTTGTCGGCTTCGGCGGAGACGCGGATGTCGGGGGTTTCGGCGAGGACGGCACCCCAGCCTTTGCGGGACAGGACATGAGGGTCAGCGACGAGTACGCGCATCATAAGCGGCCTCTGGGCCGAACGGAGCCTACGGATTCTCGATGGGCGTTCATGGCCTGTCTCCGGGGCATGAGCGGCGCGATGTTGGGCGCGCACGGACCCCCTGTCCAAACTTCCCTGGGCAGACTTAACGGCTCTTCTATAATACGCGAGGGAGCGCGGGACGTCAATATTCGTGGATGAGACCAGGCTAGAGGCTGGAAAAAATGATGAATAATGGATAATGAAAAGGGTGGAGGCTGGCGGCTGGAGGTAAAAACAGAGGGTGTGACGTGCAAGAAGTGGGGCGATTGGGGCTTAAATACGTCCAGTTATGGCCTAAAACCTAATCTGAAACCGTTCGCCGGTTTCCTCAATCTCGATCGCAACGGCGTCTTTCTCGACTGCAATCAGGACGGCGCTGCTGCCCGGGATGACCTCACCGATCTCGACGGGCTGGAGATTGATGATGGCCGAGGCGTAGGGGCGGTTCTTCGACGCGGGCCGCAACATGTTCAGTTGCACGCCTTCCAACCCGTACCGCGGCTTATCGCTGTTGCGCAAGGGCGGCAACATGTTCACGTTCACGGGACGCCGCTCGACCGGCGCGGGCGCCACAGGCTGGGCGACAGGCGCAGGCGGCTGTGCGGCCCTCGCCACGACGATCGGGCGGTTCACGGTTGGAGCGGGGCGCGCCGGCGGTTCAACAACAGGGGCCGGCCTGGCTTGCGGCACAGGGTCGGCCGCCGGTTTCAGGTCGGCCGTGGTTTTGGGTTCAGGCTTGGGTGCGATTGCGGGCTTCGCCTCGAGGGCAGGATCCGGTTCGGGTTTCGGTTCTGCCGGCGCCATCGGTTCCGCCACGACTTCCGCTTTCGGCTCGGGCTTTTCTTCAAGAACCGGCGGTGGGTTCTCCGCCTGCTTCAGTTCACCCGCCGGCTTGATCTCAGGGTGCTGACCTCCAGGCTGCGGCGCGGGCTTGGTTTCCGGGGGTTCGGCAGCGGCCTCAACCGCTGGCTTATCGCCCGCCGGTTCCGTCGCCGCCTTAGCTTCAACAACGGGCGCAGCCGCCGCCGCCGGTTTCTGCTCGACGACAGGGGCTGGCGCCACCTGCTCCGGCGCCGCCGCGGGCGCCACAGCCGGCGTTGCCACGGCCGGCACGCTCCCCACCTGCTCCGGCCTGCCCGCGCCCTTCACGAGAAACAAGGACGTGCCCACAGATACCATCACCAGCAATACGGCGCCCAGCGCGCCAAACGCTATCAGGGCGTACGGCCGTATCGAGTGCGCCTGCAACGGTTTGCGGCCAGTCAACTGCTGTTCCGGCGGCAACGACTGGAACACGCGCGTCGCCGACCGCGCGGATTCGGCCTTCTCGCTCTCGATCTTTTTCAAGGCATCAAGAATGGAGCTCATTGGCAACAGCCTCGGCCCCGGGGGCCGTCTGCACCGCCACTGGAGGCGGCGCGCCCGGCAGCCGCGGCATCGGCGGAACCATGCCCGTGGGGTTTTGCGGCAAGGGTGCCGCGGTTACAGCGCCGGGTTTCTCTTGGACGGGCGGCGGGGGCGGCCCGGCGAGCGGGGAACCGTCGCCCGGGATCGGGGCCAGGGGCAACTCGGGCAGTGCGTTGAACCCCGGCAACAACTCCGGCTCGTTCAACTCGGGGATCGGCAGTTTGGGTTCGGGCGGTTTCGGCTCTTGCTTTGCCACGGCTTGGGGTTGCCCGGCGGGTTCGTAGGGTGCAAAGGGCGTCTTCTCGGGCTTGTTTTGGTCGCGGGCGGCGAGCACGGGTTCGGCGGGTTGCAGGGTGGCCTCGACCGCCTCGACCTTTTCGCGTTTCACAAGGGACGGGGTCGATTCTGAGCCGGCCCAACTGGTCAACACCATCCGCACCTGCTTGCCGGCGATGCCATCGACGTAGAGGCCGGTTTCGGCCTGGAGCCGCGCCACGGCACGGGTGGTTTCCTCGTCGTATACGGGCGTGGCCGGACCGCGCAGCCGCGACATCGCGCGCAGGGCGCGTTTCAAAGCGGCGACGTCGGGCCCGCTGGCCTGTCGCCTCAAAATGGGGGCGGTGGGGCGTGGGTCGCGCCAAAAGACGATGGCCTCGTTCGCGTAACACTCGCGGAACTCGTCCCGGGGCACGTCGATGAAGCCGGTGGCGCCGCCAGTGATGCGGAACCGGCCGTTTTCGATGCGGGTCAAGGCGGTCCACCGGGTCTGGTCGCCCACTTTCATCCGTGCCAGCGCGGGCAAGCCGATAGCCATCAACTGGTCCAGCGCCGGGGTCAGGATCTCGTAGGACAACCCGTTTGACCGGCCAAACTCCGCAAGCGTCGCCGCGGAATCATCCTCGGGATAGCCCGCCACGACGGCCATGTTCCACGCGGCCAAAATGCTGGCGAGCGCGGCATCGTGCGCGGACTTCGCATCCAATGCCTTCAACTGCTCCGCCAGATTGTCCCGCGCCAGATGGGCTGGTTGGTCCGGTTTGACCTCGGGGTCGGGTTTGGGATCGGCCGCGGGGTCGGTTTCCACAACGGCAGGCTCGGGCGCTTCCGCCTGCGCCACCGAAACGACCCGCGGCGGTACCCGATCGAACGGCGCGATGAGTTTCGCCAGCGCCATCAACACCGTCGCGGTCAGTATGACGGTGGCGCTGGGCAGCCCGTAGCGCAGCGCGGGCGGACCCCACTCGACCCGTTTTTTCAACGTTGCACCGCGGATCTCGCGCGCCGCCTCACGCACCAACCCCGCGCTGATGTCCCTCAACTCACGCGTGTACCCGATCAGCAGGGCGCGGTCGCAAATTGCGTTAATCACCCGCGGGGTGCCGCCCGTCGCTTTGTACACGGCCCGGATCGCACCGGGCGTAAACCGAACCTGGCCCCGCCCACCCGCCGTAGTCAGCCGGTAGGCGATATACTGCAGCGTCTCTTTCTCGTCCAGTGGGCGCAGGTGGTAGCGGGCGGTGATCCGCTGGTTCAATTGGCGCAACTGCGGAAGCTGCAAATTCTCGGCAAGTTCCGGCTGGCCGATCAACACGATCTGCAACAGCTTCTGCGTCTCGGTCTCGAGGTTGGAAAGCAGCCGGATCTGCTCCAACACCGTGGGGGACAAGTCCTGCGCCTCGTCGATCACCAGCACGCAATTCTTTCCCTGCGCGTTACGGTCCAGCAGGTACTCGTTGAGCTCGTCGATTAACTCTTTTACGGTCCGTCCCTGGCTGAGGATGCCGAAATCCTCGTTGATTTTCCGAAGCAGTTCCTCCGGCGACAGGAACGGGTTAAAAATAAACGCCACTTCGATGTCGGAGTCGAGTTGGTTCAACAGGCTGCGGCAGATGGTCGTCTTCCCGGTCCCCACCTCGCCCGAAACCATAATGAACCCCGTGCGGTTCTTGATCCCGTACAACAGGTGCGCGAACGCCTCCTTGTGCTTCTCGCTCAGGAACAAAAACCGCGGGTCCGGGGTGAGATTGAACGGTTTTTCGTTAAGGCCGTAGAACGCCTCGTACATGACTGGTTTCTCGCGTAGAACCCCCCGCAACACAGGGCCACGTTAACTGTTGACAGCCAGCATAACACCTTGCCCCACAAGTGTCAACGCAAGGCAAAAGAGAACAAGGGCTAGGCGCAGATGTCACGAACGGAGATTCTAATCCCGCATAAAGAGATAAAATAAAAGTGATATTTTGATGTACACTTGCGTTTCAAGTAAAATTGGAGCAGGTACACAGGGAGAGCCAGGTTATGGCAGAAAAAAAAGAGGCGTCTGATTTAGGAAAAGTCATTTTCCATTACATCAAGAGCCCGCACTACAGGGTCAGTCATGTGGACGGTGTCTATGGTTCAGTTACACCTCACGGCTCTGTGGCTGCTTGTTTCTTTAGCGAACGCTTTCCTATTCCCGATGAACAAACACATGCTCTATTGGATAATAACAGGGTGAAAGAGCTGCCCGAAGAGATAAAAGGCAAGAAAGGGATTATACGTGAGATAGACTCGGTAGCCATCATAAGTCCAGACACAGCCCAAAAAATAGGGGAGTGGCTGATTGCCAGAGCACGGGAAGCTGAATCGCTGATGCTCGGGGCAAGGAAAGCGCAAAGTGAAGGAGATGAATGATGAGTGAGGCCATTGCAGTTTTTATGTCACCCTTCCTTAGAGCAAGGAAGGGTACGTGTGCTTCGCCACTTGGCGTTATCAGAGAAAACAGAGCGTCCGCTAGTGTGTCACAATGGGCCTCGGTTGAAAAAGATGCAAAAACCGAGCCTCTGACGATCGGTCAAATACGTTGCGGTTCTCGTAGATTTCTAGTAAGAAAAGGATACTTAGAGCTGTTTCCAACATATGATGAAACAGGAAACCTCCTGTGTCTTGAGTACACGCCTCTTGGGATTCACGTTTTTGCGGAGAGTCGAGAGGAACTTTGCCTGGAACTAGCAGAGCAAATTTGCCTGCTCTGGGACGAATACGCTTGTGAGGACGAAGAAAAGCTTTCCCCGGCGGCCATCCAGCTCAAACGGCAGTTGCTGGCTGATCTTGAGGAAGTCCAGGCTTGGTAATTGACCGAAGGAAGGTCGAAAGCGCTCTGCTATCCAAAGGATTCAAGCAATCCGAGACCCACCATCATTACTTCATATACTACCTTATCAGCGGAAAAAAGACGCCCGTAAAAACAAAAACGAGCCACAGCCCGAAAGAGAAATCTATCGACGCGGCGCGATTAAACCAGATGGCAGGCCAGTGCCGCCTCGAGACGGCTGAGTTTGTCAACTTGGTCGAGTGCCCTTTGGATCGCGACACGTACGAGCGCCTCTTGCAGGACAAAGGCCTTGCCTGACCTACTGATTGGCTATCTGATTTCGAGCATGCGGTCGATGGGTAGGCGTGCGCGCTGGATGATGTCTGGGGGCAGCTCGACCTGGTACTGGAGGTTTTGGAGTGCGGCGAGTGTGTCTTGCAGGGTGATCAGGTTCATGTGCTTGCACCGCAGGCTGCACGCCCGCACCATCTCCCGGTGGGGAAACTCGGCCGCGATATTGTCGCCCATGCTGCATTCCGTCAGGAGGAGATATCGGGGCGCGTCGACGTTTTTGACGTACTCGACCATCTGTTTAGTGCTGCCGGCCATATCCGCCATGGCGATGACGTCCGGGCTGCACTCGGGATGAGCCAAAATGACAACGCCCGGGAATTGCTTGCGCGCGTTCACCACGTCCTCGACTTTGTAGAGTTCGTGCACCTCGCACCGTGCGCGCCACCCGATCATGGCCGGTTTCCCAGGATCGAATGCCTCCTCCGGCAACACAAACTGCACACCCAGATCGCGCGCCGTGTTCCGCGCCAGGTACTCGTCCGGCAGGAAGATTACCTGCTCATGGCCCTTCCCCAGCAGATAACGGACCACGGCGCCCGCGTTGCCTGAGGTGCAGCAATAATCCGACTCCGCCTTCACGTCGGCGTACGTGTTCACATAGGAAACGACCGGCGCGCCCGGGTACGCCGCCTTCAGCCGGCGCACGTCTTCCGCCGTGATACCCTCCGCCAGGCTGCACCCGGCTTTCTCCGCCGGGATCAGGATCATCTTCGCCGGATTCAGGATCTTGGCCGTCTCCGCCATGAACTGAACCCCGCAAAAAACGATAATATCCGCCGCCGTTTTGGCGCTGATCCGCGACAGCTCGAGCGAATCACCCACATAATCCGGCACGCTGTGGTAAAGGGCGGGCTCCATGTAGTTGTGCCCGAGGATGACGGCTTTCCGCTGCCGTTTAAGCTGATTAATCTGGAACGCGAGCTCCCCCTTGGCCGCAATCTCGATCTCCGGAACGATTCCCGCAAGGCGCGCCTTCATCAGGCGGATCGTTTCTTCAACCGTGCCGGCATTCAGAATCGCGCCCCGATCTTGCACAACCTTTTTCGTTACTGCCATGACTGCAACACTCTCACCCGCGCCGTTTCGTGTTGATTGGCGGCTAAAAAATCGAGGCGCGTTTCCGCGCCCTGTCGTGATCGTACCACCCCAGCAGTCCCATTACAAGAAATCACCCGCCCACACTGCCTCAGATCTCAAATCTCAAATCTCAGATCTCAAATCTCAAATCTGAGATCTCAAATCTGAGATCTCAAATCTGAGATCTCAAATCTGAGATCTCAAATCTGAGATCTCAAATTTGAGTTCCTTCCTTCTTCCCCTCGAGGGCGGCGATCATGGTATGCCACGCCAGCGTCGCGCATTTCACCCGGACCGGATATTCGCGCACGCCGCAGAAAACTTCCAGCTTCCCCAAATCGCCCGGCGGCGCCGGCGCGTCCGGCTCCGACGTCACCATGTCGTGAAACCGGGCAAACAGCGCCTCGGCCTCCGCCTTCGTCTTGCCTTTCAGCACGGTCGTCATGATGGACGCGGAAGACTTCGAAATGGCGCAGCCGCACCCCTGGAACGACACGTCCACGATTTTGTCGTCTTCCAGTTTCAAGAACACGGTGAACTGGTCTCCGCAAAGGGCGTTGAACCCCTCGGACCTGCACGATGCGTTGGCCATTACGCGGCAGTTGCGCGGGTTTTTGTTGTGGTCGAGGATCACCTGCTCGTACAGCGTCCTCTTTTTGGCCTCGTCGCTCATCCAAACATCTTCTTCACTTTCAGCAACGCTTTGCCAAGCAGGTCAAGTTCTTCGCGCGTGTTATAAAAGGCCAGCGAGGCGCGCGCCGTTGCCGGGATCCCGAACCGCTGCATCACCGGCTGCGCGCAATGATGCCCCGCCCGGATCGCTATCCCCTCCTCATCGAGCAACTGCCCGATATCGTGCGGATGCGTGGTATCCATCACAAACGACAGCACCCCCGCCTTCTCGCGCGCCGTACCGATCAGCTTCACGCCATCGATCGCCTCCAGCACATGCGTGCCATGCGCCAGCAACTCCGCCTCGTACGCCGCGATTCGGCCCATCCCCACCCCCTCCAAATACCGGATGGCCTCCGCCAACCCCACCACGCCCTCGATGTGCGGCGTACCCGCCTCAAACTTCTGCGGAAGCCCGTTATATATCGTCTTCTCGAACGTCACCGACAGGATCATGTCGCCGCCGCCGTGCCAGGGCGGCATCGAATCCAGCAGTTCCGCGCGGCCGTACAACACGCCGATGCCCGTCGGGCCCATCATCTTGTGGCCGGAGCACACAAAGAAATCGCAGCCGAGTTCCACCACGTTGATGGGCATGTGCGGCGCCGACTGCGCGCCGTCCACGAGCACGGGTATCCCACGTGCGTGCGCCATCTCGATGATTTGCCGCACCGGGTTGATCGTTCCCAGGGCGTTGGACACGTGAACCACCGAGACCAGCCGGGTCCGCTCGTTGAGCAATGCTTCGTATTCGTCCAGCAGGAGTTCGCCACGGTCGTTCATCGGGATCACACGCAGGTGTGCGCCTTTCTCCTCGCAGAGCATCTGCCAGGGCACGATGTTGCTGTGGTGCTCCATCGCCGAAATCAGAATCTCGTCGCCAACCCGCACCCGCTGGCGCCCAAACGTCTGCGCCACCAGGTTGATGCCTTCCGTTGCGCCGCGCGTGAAAATAATCTCGCAAACCAGGTGGGCCCCCAAAAACTCCTTGATGCGTTTCCGGGCCGACTCGTACAGGTCCGTCGCGACGCCGCTGAGGTAATGCACCCCCCGGTGGACGTTCGCGTTCTGGCCTTCGTAATACCGGCTCAGCGCATCGATCACCGCCCGCGGCTTCTGCGTCGTCGCCGCGTTGTCCAGATACACCAGCCGCTTCCCATGCCGGTGCAACTGCAAACACGGAAACTCCGACCGGATCCGCTCGATGTCCGAGTCCGTCAGCGCGCCCCGCGCCGCGTCTATTTGTTTAATGCTCATGCTTCCGCTCATTGTGGTGCGGGCGTCTCGCCTGCACGTCGGGACGCCCCCTGGCAGTTGTAGGGGGTGTCCCTCTCTTTCTCCGACTAACTATTGTGGTGCCCGCGTCTCCGCCGCGGCGTCCTCGCCTGCTCCCTTCCCGCCGAACCGGGCAAAAACCGCCCGCGTCAAGCGGTCTTTCAGGGATTTTACCTGTAAATGACCCAGGATTTCAGCCGCGAACCCGCACGTCAACATCCGGCGCGCCGCCGCCTCGTCAATGCCCCGCGTCTTGAAATAATAAATCGATTCCGCGCTCGGCTGGCCTATCGTCGCGCCGTGCATGCACTTTACGTCGTCCGCGAATATGCGCAACTGCGGTTTCGTGTCGACCCGCGCGGAGTCCGACAGCACCAGGTTGTTGTTGACCTGGTTGGAATCGGTCTTCTGCGCCCCGCGCTCCACCACCACGCTGCCCGTAAACACCCCCCGGCCCGACCCGTCCAAAATGCCCCGGTACGCCACCCGGCTCAGGCAACGCGGCCGGGCGTGGTCCACAAAAAGGGCGTTGTCCGTCAACCGCTCGCCGTCGGCGAGGTAAAGGCCCCGTATAAAGCTCTCCGCGGCCTCGCCGTCGAGCGCCACGTTCAGGCCGCTTCGCGAAATCCGGCCGCCCAGCGTGATCGTGTTGGACTGGAACCCGCTGCCGCGCCCCTGTACCACCTGCGTCGTGCCCAGGTGATACGCCTCCTCCGATTCCGCCACCACCTTCACATAATCCAGCCGCGCATCCGCCTCGAGGACGGCCTCCGTCACCGCGTTCGCCAAATAGGCCCGGCCGCCCACGCCCGCGTACGTCTCGACAACCCGGCACGCGCTTCCGCGCTCGAGCACGATCAGGTTCCGTGGATGCGACGCCCGCTTTCCCGTCGACACGTGGAGCACATGAATCAGCCCCGCGTCCGCCCCTTTCGGCACGTGCACGAACGCGCCGTCACGCAAAAACGCGGCGTTCAAGGCCAGGAATGCGTCTGTCGCCTCAATGTGCGCGTCCAGATGCTTCCGCAACACGGGATTTCCCGCTAGAATAGCCGCAGACAAAGCATACGTCCGATCCGTCCGATCCGTCCCATATCGGGAAAGCCCCAGCGCATAATGCCCGTCCACAAACACCAGTTCCGCCCCCGCCTCGTCCAACGCCCACTCCCCAATGTCTGGGCGCTCCAACTCCGCCCCCGCACGGCCGTCCACCTCGAATTCAGCCTCGACGACCGGCGTCACGTCGGTAAACCGCCAAGCCTCCTGCCGGTGATGCGGCCAGTCGATTTGGGCAAACCGCTCGGCGCCGCGACGGCGGATCGCCTCGGCCCAATCCGGCCAAGCGGAATCGCGCCGTTCCAGCGCCTGCAGATACCGATCTTTCGCTCGCTGCCCTTCCATCACTTCGCCCGCTCCTTCGCCTCTTTCTTGATCCAGTCGTAACCTTTTTCCTCGAGCTCGAGCGCGAGATCTTTTCCGCCCGACTTGATAATCCGGCCTTTGTAGAGCACGTGCAGGAAATCCGGCACGATGTAGTTCAAAAGCCGCTGGTAGTGCGTCACCACGATCATCGACCGCTCGGGACTCCGCAGCGAGTTCACCCCCGCTGAAACGACCCGCAGCGCGTCGATGTCGAGCCCCGAGTCCGTCTCGTCCAGGATAGCCAGGCGCGGCTCGAGCACCGCCATCTGCAGGATCTCGTTGCGTTTCTTCTCCCCGCCCGAGAACCCGTCGTTCACCGGACGCTCCAGAAAACTCTCCTCCAACTGCACCAGCCGCATCTTCTCCTCGATTAACTGCTGGAAGTCCATCGCATCGAGTTCGTCCTCGCCGCGGCTCTTCCGAATCTCGTTCAACGCCGACTGCAAAAAGTAGGCGTTCGTCACCCCCGGGATCTCCACCGGGTACTGGAACGCCAAAAACACCCCGCGCCGCGCCCGTTCCTCCGCCGGCAGTCCCAGCAGGTCCTCGCCGAGGTACGTCACCGTCCCCGAGGTCACCTCGTACGCCTCGTGGCCCGCCAAAACCTGAGCCAGCGTGCTTTTCCCCGACCCGTTCGGCCCCATCACCGCGTGGACCTCGCCCGCGCCCACCCGCAGGTCTATGCCCCGGAGGATTTGCTTGCCCTCGACCGTCACGTGCAGCCCTTGTATCTCGAGCATCAGCCCACGCTCCCCTCGAGCGTCACCGCGAGCAGTTTCGACGCCTCGACGGCGAACTCCATCGGCAAATGGTCAAACACTTCCTTGCAATACCCGTTCACAATCATCGAGATCGCGTCTTCCGGCGAAATGCCCCGCTGTTTGCAGTAAAAAAGCTGGTCCTCGCTGATCTTCGACGTCGACGCCTCGTGCTCGACGCTGCTGGTCTTGTTGCACGCCTCGATGTACGGGAACGTGTGGGCGCCGCACTGGTCGCCAATCAGCAGCGAATTGCACTGCGTGTAATTCCGCGCGTTCTCCGCCTTCGGCCCGATCATCACCAGGCCGCGGTAGCTGTTGTTGCCGTGCCCCGCGGAGATCGTCTTGGAAATGATCGTGCTCCGCGTATTCGCCCCCACGTGGATCATCTTCGTACCCGTGTCCGCCTGCTGATAATTGTGGCTCACCGCCACCGAATAAAACTCCCCCACCGACCCTTCCCCGATCAGCAGGCAACCCGGGTACTTCCACGTGATCGACGACCCCGTCTCGACCTGGGTCCACGCGATCCGCGAGTTTCGCCCAAGGCATTTGCCCCGTTTCGTCACAAAATTGTAGATGCCCCCGCGGCCCGTCTCATCGCCCGCGTACCAGTTCTGCACCGTCGAGTAATTGATCGCCGCCCCGTCCAGCGCCACCAGTTCGACCACCGCCGCGTGAAGCTGATTCTCATCCCGGACCGGCGCCGTGCACCCCTCGAGATAGTTCACCGACGCCCCCGCCTCCGCCACAATAAGCGTCCGCTCAAACTGGCCCGTCTCCGCCGAATTAATCCGGAAATAGGTCGACAGGTCCATCGGGCATTTGACGCCCTCCGGGATATAGCAAAACGACCCGTCGCTGAACACGGCCGAGTTCAACGCCGAGAAGAAATTATCCCCCGCAGGCACCACCGTCCCCAGGTATTTCTGCACCAGGTCCGGATGCTCCCGGACCGCCTCGCTGAACGAACAAAAAATGATGCCCCGTTTCGCCAGGATCTCTTTGTGCGTCGTCGCCACCGACACGCTGTCAAACACCGCGTCCACCGCCACGCCCGACAGCCGTTTCTGCTCCTCGAGCGGGATACCCAGCTTGTCGAACGTCTTCAGTAGCGCCTCGTCAACATCCTCGATCGACATCGCCTTCTTCGCCCGCGGCGCCGAATAATACCGCTGCTTCTGATAATCGATCGGCGGGTACGTCACGTTCGCCCAGTTCGGCTCCTTCATGGTCAGCCAATGGCGATACGCCCGCAACCGCCACTCGAGCATCCAGTCCGGCTCCCCCTTTTTCTCGGAAATCAGCCGGACCACCCCCTCGTCCAGACCGTGGGGAAGAACATCCGACTCGATGTCCGTCACCCAGCCAAACTTGTACTCGCGGTTGGCAAACTGTTCGGCGGCCTTCCGCTTATCGCCATCCTGCTGCATCTACTGCTCCATTCAGAAACTGCTAAAGCGGCCAAAAAACCGCATCCAAACTCTTTGTTGGCGACATTGGGCCGCGGCAGATGTCGCGAACAAAACTGCTAATCAATACATTGTACCATTCGTTATGGGGCAGACGGCTCCTCGAGCGGCCTCTCCTTATTCCCCGCGCTAACCTCAGAAGACTTCGGTTTATTCCCCAGGAAGATGTTTAACCACGGAGAACACGGAGGCCACGGCGCAGCGAAGCCGCAACCAAAAGGCACCCAAAGATGTCATTCCGAGCACCCCACCCGGCTCCGCCGGGCTACGATGAAAAGAAAAGATCCAATGTGCAAAACCAACATCAAAGGTGTCATCCTGAGCCCGCCCAGCCGCCGGCCATAATTCTTTTTCATAGATATCCCTGGGCGGGCTCAGGATGACAGGCTTTGATCTGGGGCCGGCTTTTGGTTTCTGCGAGAAATTGCCGGAAAATGAAGGATAGTAGTACGGAGAATCCAAATTGTAGCGCAGGCGTCCCGCCTGCACGTTTCAAAACGTTATTGCAATTTCTAATACATCACCCTCGTTCAGCACCACCGGCTCCTCCAATTTGACCTCAACCTTCGATGAACCCGCCACGGGCGCCATCGTGGCCGTAACTTCCTTGCCGGATCCGTTGCGCGTGACCGTCACCGCCGTTGGCGCCTTCCCTTCCGGCGTCTCAAACACAAGCTGCGCCACTCGCAACTGCCCGCCCCGCAGCTCGAGCCGGTCTGTCTGCCCGTTTACATCCCGGCGCTGGTTGAACAGCCCATAGCCTTCCGCGGCCGTGAACATCGAGCTGTGATCGTCCCGCCGCCACACCGGCGCAAACCCGATCCGGCCCGCCGGCCCGTCATACGAGAAACCCTGCGCCGCCAGCAGCAGCGACCACACGCTCATCGCACGCGCGTATAACTTCCCGCACTCCTCGTCGATGAACGGGCTCCCGCTGTAGCCCCACGACGTGTAGCTGCCCCCCGTCAGCCCGATCCGCATCCGGCCGTCGTACCGGTCGTACGCCGCCTTCACGATCATCAGGCCCTCGTTCATCATACCCGCCTGCATCATCGCCGCCGCCGCCGAGTATTCCGTCCCCGTCCACGCCTCGTCCGCGTACAGCGTAAACGGCTGCGGCCGATCCGCTTCCCTCGGCCACTGGATCATCTGCAGGCCCGCGTCGTCGTCGTGCACGAACTTCCGCGGCGCCTGCACAACGCCCCGGTAGTTGTCGTGGAAGTTGTACTTGATCAGCGCGCGCATCGCCGACTGCACCCGATCCACTGGGTAGATCCAGCCGAGATCGAGTTGGTTGGCCCACCACTGCCCCAGCACCTGATCGATACTGCACCCGTTGTGATAGTCGTATTGGGGCGCCGGGTCGGGAATCTGGATGTAGTACTCGCCGTTGTACAACGTCTCGTTCTGAATTTTCGCCCCAGCGTCGGCCAGACGGCTAAACCGCGACGCCGCTTCCGCATCGGCCTCGAGTTGCGCCATCGCCGCCGAAGCACGCAGCGCCGCTACGTACATCGTCCCCAGCCACGACGTGCTCCCGCTGACGTTCACATCGAGCGTGTTGTGCTGCACGCCCGACAACGCACCGTTCTCGTCGGCGTCCCACGTGGCGATCGTATATTCCATCGCCTTTTTGACGCGCGGCCACTGTGGTTTCAGCCACTCGCCGTCCGCGCTCAGCAAATACTCCCGGTACACCGCCAGGATCTCGCCGCACTGCGCGTCCACCGCCTTGATGAACGTCGGCTGGCGGAACGGCAGCGCACCGTCCGGCTCCTGCACCGACAGCGCCTCTTCGCGCATCCGCCGCCCTATCTCCGGGAACAGCCGCGCGTGCGACTGGGCGTACTGCCAAACGTGGCCGCAGTTGCCGTGGCAACAGCCTTCCTCGGGGTTGCAGCCTTCCCACCCGCCGAAATACCCATCCTCCGCCCAGAAACACGTTGGCGACCGCAGCACCGCCATCTGAGACGTGACGCGATCGAGCAGGTAATGCGGGAGGTTCGACGCGTACATCGTGTCGCGATACGCGCGCGTCGCATCAGTCAACTCACCCAGCCGCTTACTCACATCCCGGACAACCGACCGCGCGTCCCGGTACCAGTTGGCGTACATGTTGCCCTTGGGATTCCATTTCTCCTTGATGTTGCCGTGCGTGACGTTCGGGAAATGCCACCCAAGCACAAACGTCACCCGATCCGACTCACCCGGCGCCAGCTCGAGCGAACTCCCAACCGCCCCCGCGAGCGTCTCGCCGTCTTTGGACGGGCCGGCCGTGCGAGGCCCGCGCAACGCCCCGTTCTTCAGAAAAACGGCGTATGCCGCGTCGGGCTGTGGCCAATTCGCTGAACCGCTCGCTTTGTTGTCGAGAACGGCCAGCGCCATGTCACCGTACCCGGCCGCCTCCTTGGAGCGATCCGCTGTCATGTGCAGCATCCCGCCGTGCTTGCTCTTCGCTATCCGGTTGACATTCTTGCCGAACGGCTCGCAGGCCCGCCCCGCAATTTCTTTGTTGCCCGTGAAACCCACCGCGTTCAACTGCGCCGCCAGCACGTCCACCTCGACCGGCTCGTCCCCCGTGTTGGTGACCGTGACATTCGAGATCACGCACGGAATCGCCGAATCGCGCGCGTCGAGCGGCACGAGCGGGTTGAACACCTCGAGGCTCACCTTCACCGGCAGTTGGCTGTCGACGAAGTCGAACCACCCAAATGGGTACTCGCCGCGGAACTGCAATTTTTCCATTGCCGGGAACTTGCCCACCGGCGCCGTCTGCAGCGCGCGTACTACCGGCTCCCCCCCCTTCACCTGCGCCCGCACCGCCATGTACGTCTCCGGCACGCGGTCCCACGTGTAATTGTTGAAAATCTGCCACGCGTGCGGTTCCCCGTTGCCATTGTATTGGATAACGCCCGTGCCGATGCCGCCCACCGGCAGGCTGATCCCCGTCAGGTGGTCACCCTCGTACACGCGCGTCTCGCCCCGCGCCGTCAACGCCGGATCGTTCAGCCGCTCGGCCACCTTCGCCGCGTCCTCTTGCCGGCGCTCGTCAATCTTCCGCTGCTTCTCCTCGAGCCTCCGCTCGAGCGCCTCGACCACCGCCACGCGCCGCTCTTTCCACCCGGCTGCATCGACTAATCCGGCGATTTCCTCGGGCCGCAATGGCCGGTCGAATATGAGCAACTCGTCAATCGCGCCCGTGAACTTCTCCTCGCCCGCCGGCGACGACGCGCCCAGCACCAGCGGCAGGTTTTTCGCCTCGCGCCGCGGCACGCCCCCAATACTGGCGCATTGTACCCCGTCGATGTAGATGCGCGTCATGTGCCAATCGGCCGTGGCGGCGAAATGATGCCACTCGCCAGGTTGGATCGGTCCCAGCGGCGGGTCCGCCGCCACCATACCCTGCCCGTTCCACAACGTAACCCCGCCGTTCCCTTTCATCACATGGATGCTGAACCGCGTGTCCGGCGACGACTTCCGTTTCGCTACCATGCACGGGGTGTAATCTTCCGTCGGCAACGCGTCCACACGGAAAAAAAACGCCACCGTCGTCTGATCCACGTCGAGTTGCGCCGATTGGTCGACCGTGGCATAGCCCCCGCCGAAAACCGCCGCCTGGCCCACCACGCCTTCCGCAAACGTCACCGGCCCCGTCGCCACACCGTTCAATGATCCTTTGGCGTCATTAAAATCCCCATCCATCCGCCAATAGCCGATCAGCCCCGCCATCTTGCCCGCTGTTTCGGCAAAAGCCGGCGATGAAGGTTCCGCCGAGATGAACGTCAGCATTGCAAACAGAGAAACCATCGGAAAACTCCTCTTGGATGTCTCAACCCGGATCCAAAAACGCCCTGCCCTCGTTTCCGTGCGCCCTCTAAACTAGCCGGGTGAATTGCACAATGCAACTTCCCCAAGAAACCTCGAAATCCACAAGTAAAACAAGCGAAAAACGGGGACTGACTCGCTTTTTTCGGCAGTTTGAAAAAAGCGTGTCTGTCCCGAATGGCACTGATTTAAGATATCCCGCACTTGCGCACCTCGTTTTAGCCTGCTTTAGCAGGCTCCCCTTTGCACCCGTCTTTAGACGGGGTGGTCATGGCTTAACCCTTTGTCCACAGCGCGCTTTAGCGTGACTTCAAAACTGCTTTAGCAGCACGTTCTAACTTTGAGGAGAATGCTGTTAAGTTGCTTAAGGCAGTGCCATTCGTGTCTGTCCCCGCTTTTCGCAATCATTCCCCTTTCTTCGCTTTTTCCATGTAGCGTTCGAGGATGGCGGGGATTTGGTCGGGTGTGATGGGGCCGTGGACTTCGTCTTCGATCATGATGACGGGGGCGAGCCCGCATGTGCCGAGGCATCTCGAGCCCTCGAGGGAGAACACGCCGTCGGTGCTGGTTTCGCCGTAGTCGATGCCAAGCTCTTCTTTGAGTTTTTGCGCAACGCGTTCGGCGTTTTTGACGTAGCAGGCGGTGCCGAGGCAGACGCGGATCACAAATCTGCCGCGCGGCCGGAGCCGGAAATAATGGTAGAAGGTGGCGACTCCCGAGACGCGCGCGGCGGGGACTTGCATGAGCTGGGCCACGGCGTCAATCCGTTCGGGGCTGAGCCAGCCAAACCGGCCCTGAACCATGTGGAGCACCTGGATGAGGTGGCTCTTGGCTTCCGGTCCGCCTCTGTGGCCTTCGATAAAGTCGACAATCTCAGGGGAGAGCGCGCCTTTTGATTTGGCTTCGATTTCGGGCCAGTTGTCTTTTTCCAGCATTTTCATCGTATACCTCGGGGCTCTTTTGGCGCGTAATCCGTGTGCAGCAGTTGATGCGCTTTTTCACCCCCGGGCTTGCCCAGGAACTTTTCGTAGAGTTCCTTGAGCGCGGGGTTCTGGTGAGACCGGCGGAGTTTTTTTGCGCTGTCGATGGCGTAGAGTGCGGCCGCGCGTTTTCGGAGCAGTTCGGGGTCGAGAACCTTGACGCCCTTGGGCGGGTATGGTTGGCCGCCGCCGCCGATGCATCCGCCGGGGCACGCCATCACCTCGATGACGTGGAATTGTTTTTCGCCGGAGACGACCATGTCGAGCAGGTGTTTGGCGTTTGTGAGTCCGTTTGCGACGCCGATTCGGAGTACTTTCCCGCCCAGTTCGATGAGCGCTTCGCGCACGCCTTCGACGGCCCTGACTTCGGCGAATTCCAGCCTGTCGGCGGGCTTTCCGGTGACGAACTCGGACGCGGTGCGCAGCGTGGCTTCCATGACGCCGCCGGTCGAGCCGAATATGTCGCCGGCGCCGGTGGCGATGCCGAGGGGCGCGTCGAACTCGCCGTTGTCGAGGTGCGTGAAGCTCATGCCGTAGCATTCGATCATCCAAATGAGCTCGCGCGTGGTAATGACGGCGTCGGTGCAGGGTTTGCCGTTCGGCATGCGGTATTCGGGCCGGGCGATTTCGTATTTCTTGGCGACACACGGCATGACCGCGACGGAGAACATGCCGTCGGGATCGATTCCGGCCAGTTCGGCGTAGAAGGTCTTGATCATGGTGGACATCATGCCCATGGGCGACTTGCACGTCGAGGCGTTCGGGATCAGGCTCGGGTAGAACTTTTCCATAAAGCTGATCCAGCCGGGCGAGCACGAGGTGATCATGGGAAGCGGCCCTTCGCCGCCCAGCCTGCGGAGAAACTCGCTGGCTTCTTCGACAATGGTGAGGTCGGCGCCAAGGTCGGTGTCGAAAACTTTGTCGAACCCAAGCGTGCGCAGCGCCGTGATCATTTTGCCCGTTACGGGTGTTCCGGGGGCAAGGCCGAACCCTTCGCCGATAGCCGCGCGGATCGAGGGAGCGGTTTGGACGACGACGTGTTTTTGGGGGTCGGCAAGTGCGGCCCAAACGGCGTCGGTGTTGCTTCGTTCGAGGAACGCGGCGGTCGGGCAGACGTTGATGCACTGGCCGCACTGGATGCAGACCGAGTCGTCCATGTGCGCGAGATGGGCCGGAGCCACCTGTGTGTTGAAACCGCGGTAGTGCTGGCTGAGGTTGTACACACCCTGGACTTCCGCGCAGACACGCGTGCACCGGCCGCAGAGAATGCATTTTTCCCCGTTGCGGATGACGGCCCTGCTCGAGGCCTCGATCGGGATATGTTTGCGCCTGCCTTCCCAGAATCGCTCGCGGACACCCATCGCGTACGCCAGGTTTTGCAGCTCGCAGTTCGAGTCGCGCTCGCACGTCTGGCATTCCTTGGGGTGGTTGTCGAGAATGAGTTCGACGATGTCCCGCCGGGCCTGCCGGATGTCGGGCGACGCGGTCTGGACGACCATCCCGGGCATGACAGGCGTGCTGCACGATGCCGCGAACGCTTCTGTGCCTTTCACCGCGACAATGCACACGCGGCACGCGCCCGCCAGGCTGAGGTCGGGGTGGTAGCACAGCCGCGGCACGTGGACGCCGATGGTTTCGGCGGCCTCCATGATGGACGTGCCCGCCGGGACCGTGACTTTCCGGTCGTCTATGGTGAGCGTGATCAGTTTCGCTTCATTCATGGCTAGATCCTGTTGACGGCGTCGAACCGGCACACTTCAAAACACGCGCCGCACTTGATGCACCGTTCCTGGTCAATGACGTGCGGTTCCCGGCGGTTTCCGGAGATGCACGCGACGGGACACTTCCGCGCGCAGGCCGTGCAGCCGGTGCATTTTTCCGGGTTGATTTCGTAACGGACCAGCGCGGTGCATTTTCGCGCGGGGCATCGTTTCTCGACCACGTGCGCCTCGTACTCGTCCCGGTAGTGGGTGAGCGTGCTGAGCACCGGGTTTGGCGCAGCCCTGCCAAGCCCGCACAAAGACGACCGTTTCACCAGCCGGGCGAGGCGATCGAGCTTGTCGAGGTCTTCGAGCGTGCCCGAGCCCGAGGTGATTCTCTCGAGGATTTCGAGCATCCGGGTGGTGCCTTCGCGGCACGGTGTGCATTTCCCGCAGGACTCGTCCTGGGAGAACGTGATGAAAAATTTGGCGATATCGACCATGCAGGCGTCTTCATCGAGTACGATCATGCCGCCGCTGCCCATAATCGAGCCGGCCTGGGTGAGTGTGTCGAAATCGATCGGCGTGTCCATCCATTTCTCCGGGATGCACCCGCCCGCGGGACCGCCGGTCTGGATGGCCTTGAGTTTCTTGCCGGTTGCCACGCCCCCGCCGATTCCGTTTACAACCTCGCGCAGGGTGGTGCCCATGGGGACTTCGACAAGGCCCGTATGCCGCACTTTTCCGGCGAGCGCAAAAACTTTGGTGCCGCCGCTCTTGTCGCTTCCGATACGGCTGAACCAGTCCGCGCCGTAGTTGAGGATGGCGGGGACGTTGGCAAGCGTCTCGACGTTGTTGATGACGGTAGGTTTTCCCCAGAGGCCGCGTTCGGTCGGGAACGGCGGGCGGATTCTGGGCTGGCCCCGCTCGCCTTCGATCGAGTGGATGAGGGCGGTTTCTTCCCCGCAGACGAACGCACCCGCGCCGAGCCGGATCTCCAAGTCAAAATCAAAGCCGGAACCCAGGATGTCTTTGCCGAGAAACCCCCACTGCCGGCACGTGTCGATGGCGTGCTGAACCCGCTTGATCGCCAGCGGGTATTCGGCGCGGACGTAATAGAACCCGCGGGACGCCCGGATTGCGTAGCCCGCGATCAGCATGCCCTCGAGGACGCTGAACGGGTCGGATTCAAGCATGCTCCGGTCCATAAACGCGCCGGGATCGCCTTCGTCGGCGTTGCAGATGACGAACCGTTCCGTCTGGGGGCTCTTGATGGCGTGCGCCCATTTGGCGCCGGTTGGGAATCCGCCGCCGCCCCGGCCGCGCAGGCGTGAGCGGGTGATTTCGTCGACGACAAAGTCGGGCTCGCCCCGACCCAGGACTTTCGCGAGTGCCGCGAACCCCATGTAGTTGAGATATTCTTCAATACTTTCGGGATCGACTACGCCGCAGTTGCGCAGCGCAATCCGGTTTTGCTTGCTGAAAAAGGCCACGTCCCCGTAGATGTCGAAGAAGCGGCGGGCCAGCAGTTCGTCACTCACTCGGAGCCCGTCCACAACCCGCCCCCCGAGGATGTGTTCGCGGACGATGGCCTCCACGTCCTTTTCGCCGCGGACGAAATACAGGATGTTTTCCGGCAGAAGCAGGATATGGCTGTAGATGCCTTCGACCTTGTGCTGGCAGGCGCCGAGGCACGTCACCTCCGAGAACCGGACTTCGCCCAGGTCCATGCCGGCCTCGACGATCTTTCTGGAGAAGACTTCGGGCCAGTCGATCGAGTAGGTCGGACAGCATCGTTCGTTCGCACAGAACAGGATTTCGTGCCGGGCGAGTTTCTCAAATGGTCCATCGAGTACGTGTTCGAGGACGGGTTCGCCGTTAAGGACGTGCGATGTGAAAATCTTGTGGACGATATCCCGGTCAACGCGTTCGTACTTCACGGGAATTTGGTGGGGGCAGAAGACGCCGACAATCGGTTCCCGGCTGCAACGGCCGGTGCAACCCGTCTTCCGCAGGATAATGTCGTTGCGGCCGGATGCGGCGATGTGCTTGCGGATCTCATCGTAAACGGCCAGCGAGCCGGCGGCATGTTCGCAGGTCGCCGAACCCACCTGAATAAACGTTTGTGTGCCTTCCCCGGGCCGTTGCGCGCCGGATTGGGCGCGCGCCAGCAGCGCTTCAAACTTTTGAAAAACAGGGTTTGTCGCACTCATACGCAACCTCGGTTAGAATCTTTGTTTGCGATATCTGCGCACGATCTGTAGATGTTGGCTCAAGGTCGCGAACAAAAATTCTGAATGCGGCTTCTTAGCCGCCTTAAAGGCGGATGGTATATAAATCTTCCCGCCCACATCAATGATCATTCTATAACGATCCTGAGGCCGGGAATTGGGGCAGGAATCATTATTTTTTTTGCCCCTTTTTATGCCAGAAGGAGCACAGCCCCTGCCAAATTGCCGAGTCTGACCCGGGCTAATCCGGCCCGCAAACCACTAATTGGACTTCTATTGCAGGCTCTCGAGGAGTCGGGCCATTTTGGCCCGGATGTCCCGTATTCTGCACCATCTTTTCCATGCCACGGCGCGGTCGCCGGCTGGGCCCAGCGAGCCGGGGACCGTCCCGTCCTGGTCGCGGCCGCAGAAGTCGGCGATTTCGTCCGCGTCCTGCGTCAGGAGCCGGCGAGCTTCGGCGACGGTATCGGGTGCGCGCCCTTCGCGTTGGGCGGCGTCGGCGGCGTCGCGGAGGGTTGCGAGCATGGAATAATCTTCGATGCCGTCGCGGATGGCTTCCCACCGTTTGCTGGGTACGACGCCATTGCCCTGGTAGATGAGGAGGTATTCGCGGTCGGCGCGGTACCACGGGTCGTCCTTCGATGTGCAGTACGACCAGAAACCGATTCCGGTCAGCCCATGATGCCAGGCCAGCCACGCCTGCCCACGGTAGTAGCCGAGCGGCGACTGGTGCTTGGCGTTGTCGTCGCACTCGTAAGTCCAGACTTGCCCGCCGGTGGATTTGATAAATTCGAGCTTGTCGGCGTTGTGCTTGATCAGGTACCCGTTGCGGTTCGGGCACCAGATATCGACATATGGCGCCATGGCACGGAGTTCTTCCATGGTGCAGCTTCCGACCGGATCAGTGTACATCCGGATTTTGGGGTCGGCTTCTCTGGCCAGCTTGCCCATGGCAATATGGATGTCGGAGAGTCCGGGGCTGAGCCCGGGTTCGTCGACCGGGTACAGGGCAAACCCGTCGTAACCGACGCCGAGCTGGGCGAGGTGGGCCACCCAGGCGCGAAGGTACTGGACATGGGCCTTCTTCCAGCCGTCCGACGATTGCGGGGCGCCTTTCAGCGCGCCCTGATAGCCGCAAAACAGGATCATGCCGTGTGGCGCGTACCGTTTGACGTAGTCATCGTGCTCGGCGAAGTCGATTTGTCCAACAATGTTTCCGGCATCGTCGCAGGTGGCCTGCGGGAACTGTATGCCGACGAACACGTTTGTGCCGTGGCTGACTTGGTCCTCCAGCGCGGCTTCCGGCTGGTCTTTGAGGACCGAGGTATGGACGTAGCCCCAGTGGCAGAGGTGGAGGGGCTGTTTTTCGGGCAGCCGGGCGTTGTAGACCTCGACGGAAAACGTGGGAGAGGTTTCGACGGAGTCGACGTCGAGCGTGCGGAAGCGGATCTCCCCCTCCCAGATGCCGGGGCTGAGGCCGGCCGTGTCGATAGTCAGCCAGACCTGCCGGGCGTCCCACGGCGGCACGACGATTGTGCGCGCCTCGTTGAGCAGGGGCAGGGCGTCCCAGGACTGGTCGAGCATCTGGGTTGGAACAGGGACGACTTCCCGGACGGTCACGGCTTGCTTCTCGACGTCGCCCTTTTTGAGGGCCCCTACGTCGACGCGGCAGACGCGGGTGCTGTCGGACAAGTTGAGGAGGTTTATGGCGCCCGACTCGATTTCGCCGCCAAACGCCGTGATCTGCCCGGCAATCGACGGGCTGTCTTGCATTGGTTTGAAGGGCGACCACGGGTTGACGCACAAGGCGCCGAAGGTTGTTCCCTTCTCGGCAGCCGCGGCGGTCATTTCGGCCATGGGGATGGCCGCGTCGCGTAGTTGGGCGAACTCGCCTGCGAGTGCGGTGCGCTGGCCGCTGGTCATTGTGCTGGCGAGCGCGGCGCGGTCTTTGAGTTGGGGCAGGAGGGCCTGGATGCGATAGACGAGGTTCTCGGGCGCCTGTTTTGATTTGAGCTTGGGTAGTGCATCGCGGATTTGGCCGGCGAGCCTGCCGAGGTCCCCGAGTTCTTTCATAAAAGGCACGACGTAAACCTGTTGGCGGCGTTCGGCGACGGGTTTGCCCGCCTCGGAGACGGTGCAGACGAAGGCGAGGGTAGCGGGCGCGGCGCCGTCGAGCGTGTAAAGGAGCGTCTCTTCAATCTGCGTTTGGCTGGCGGCGAGGTTTGTGGCGGAGAACTTGACGCCGTCGCGCAGGACGGCGAGATCGACGTCAAGCGGCCGGGATTCGGGGTTGCAAATCAAGACCTCGAAGCGGTTTGAGCCAACATAGAGGTTGCCGCAATCGAACTTCGGGATGGTGATTTCGGGTTTATCGGTGCCGGGGCCGGTTGAGCCGGTGCGCGCCGAGTTGAGGCGAAACTCGGGGACCAGCACGACCGGATCGGGTTTCTGCTGGGGCCATTGGAACGCGAGCATTCTCCCGGTGGTAAGGGGCAGGACGACCGAAAGGCGGCCGTTGCCGGCGAAATCCACTACGGTGGGCGTGGCGTTGGCTTCGCCGTCGAGCGCGACGGTTTCCTCGACGAAGCCTTTGGGGTCGAACACGTAGAGTTTCTTGCTGTATCCGGCAAGCAGGATTTCGACGACGCCGTCACCGTCGATGTCGGCGATGGCCGGGTTGCGGCGAACGCGCTGCTCGACGTCCGCTTCCCATTTGAGGCCGCCGTCCGGCGAGAGGCAGACGAATTTGCCGCCGAGATCGGCTGCGAAGATCTCGATCGAGCCGTCGTTGTCGACGTCTGCGGCGGCGATGGCGCAGTCCACATCGCGCCGCATCGGGTAGGTCCAGAGGATTTTGCCGGCGTTGTCGACCGCGGCGATTGCGTTGCCGATGCCGACGAGAATTTCCGGGATGCCGTCGTTTCCAATGAAGTCGACCGCGAGGGGCGTCGAGCCTTCCGCGCCTTCTTTGGGGAGCCGCCACTGTTCTTTTCCATCGTGTGAGAGGCACAGGAGCGGGGTGTCCATTGCGCCGGCGAGGATTTCGCTGAATCCGTCGGCATCGAGGTCGGCGATGGCCGGGTATGTGTTGAAGATGCCGGGGTGCTTGTGCGACCAGAGGATTTTTCCGTCGCCGGAGAGGCACGTCATGGTTTCGAGCGAATCGGCGGCGACGAGTTCGACCGAGCCGTTTCGGTCCAGGTCGGCGGCGGCGAACCCGGCTCTGCCCCAGTCAACGAGCCCGGGGAGGTTGGATTGCCACAGGACGGCGCCGCTGGCCGCTTCGAGGCACCAGGCGGCGCCCGAATTGGCGAGGACGACGGCTTCCAACCCGGGCCCGCCGGTAACGTCGGCGAGCGTCGGGGGAACGGAGAACCTGTCGTGGGTGTCGTAGCGCCAGATTTCCGTAACGCCGCCGTCTAGAGCCAGTACGGAGCCCGCGGTGGTGACGACGACCACTTCTTTGCGCCCGTCGCCGTTAATGTCGCCCGAGGCCGGCGAACAGTCGATAAAGCCCCCCGCACAGGTGTAAGTCCACACCACGGTTGAGGCGGCCGGCGCGGCGGTCGCTGACAAGATCGCAGACAGCAGAACAGGGAGGACGAGTGCGCCGTTGTGCATGGTGAAAGCTCCTTGGTGGCCCGGTTTTCATGCCTATAGTAAAAGGAGCGGGCGCAACTTGCAACCTGTTGCCGGCTGCGCCTCCGCCGGCGTCTGTGGAACTGCTGAAAAAGTCATCTTGCACAATAAAATCTACGCAGCTTTCACCAAAATCTAGCGAAAAACAGGGACTGACTCGATTCCGGCAGTTTGGAAGCGCATTTTCGGCAGTTTGAAAATCGTGTCTGTGGAACTGCTGAAAAAGTCATCTTGCACAATAAAATCTACGCAGCTTTCACCAAAATCTAGCGAAAAACAGGGACTGACTCGATTTCGGCTGTTTGAAATCGTGTCTGATAATCATCTAGGCGGCTCCTCCGTCGGGTCGTGATACTCTCGATCGAGTGTGAAAAGAAGGCCGAGAGGCACAACCCGAAAGGAGGGCGCCGTGAAGACACTATACGCGGGAAT
>Ga0315285_10000238_pt1 | contig 54863 bp, 44 predicted proteins | sample YL17G09_36_MG_FD_203698 | JGI IMG/M metagenome (GOLD analysis project Ga0315285, IMG submission 203698) | Sediment microbial communities from Yellowstone Lake, YNP, Wyoming, USA - YL17G09_36 | ecosystem: Environmental > Aquatic > Freshwater > Lake > Sediment | place: USA: Wyoming | collected... | reverse complement strand
GGATCAGGGTCGGGCCGGAGATTCGCCGCCTGATCAAGGGTGGAATGGCCTCGGTGACCAGCACGTGTCCCTTGTTGGGAGCAATGGGGATATCGACCCCGACCATTCGGCCAATCTCGGGGGCGTAGACGCCCGCGCAGTTGACCACCCACTCGGCCCCCAGCTCCCCGTCGGAGGTGACCACCGACCAGGTATGTCGGCCCGTTGACCGAATGCCCGTCATCTCCACTCCGGCTTTCACCTGCCCCCCGAGTCGCACCACCCCCCGCGCCAGGGCATCGGTGTACTTCAGCGAATTGACCTGTCCATCCAAGGGGCAGAAGGCAGCTCCCACGACCTCAGGGGAAAGCTGCGGTTCCATCTCTCGCGCCTCGTCGCCGGTCAGCAATTGTGCCTTGTAGCCGGGGGTCTCATGCTGCTTGGCCACGAAAGCACGCATCTTCGCGAGTCCTTCCTGGCTCAGGACGACATTCAGGACACCGTCCATTCGGAGCTCGACGTCCCTGTCCAGCTTGGCCGCCAGCGAAGGGTACAGCTCCGCCCCCTTCATGTTCAGCTCAAGGTTGGGGCGCGGTTTCTTCGCGTACACCCCGATGCCGGCCTGGGTGGCCCTCGAGGTTCCCGACCCGGGAAACCCTCGGTCCATCAATACAACCTTGAGCCCGGCCCCGGCCACCTGGAAGGCGACCGAACACCCGACGGCCCCGGCTCCAATGACCACGACGTCAACGTTCAATTCAGGACCTCCCTCCGTACGCAGCGCCGTTTCGTTGCCGAGTTGCGCAGATGACGAGGAACCGGGCGGACACCTCCTCGGCCACTCCGCCATAGGGCTTCAAGCCGTGCTCTGATGGCGTGAGACCTCGCCCCTTGGAGGCGTCGAGACCTTCCCCTGCCGCAGGTCCTTTTCCAGGAGGTGGGACGGCCGTTCACCGGGAGGCCCCCATCCGCCCGCTCCGGGGGTCTGGACGCTGACCACGTCCCCCTCTTCCAGCAGGATCTCGCTCATCTTGCCCGAGGGGAGAACCTTGCGCTCCCCCGTGGCCACCCGGGTTATCACATACCGACCGCACCTCCCCGGCTCTCCTCCGAACAGTCCCCAGGGTGGAAGGTGCTGTCGGTCGGCGTGCGTCGAGAACGTGGCGGTGTGGCCAACCACCCGGATGTCCTTCCGTATCCCCAGGCCTCCGCGGAACTTCCCCCTTCCTCCCGAATCCGGGATCAGCTCGATGCAGTCCACCATGAGCGGGTACTCGTTCTCCAGGGCCTCCACGGGGAGGTTGGAGGTGTTGGTGGCGTGCACCTGAACTCCATCCAGGCCATCTCGATCGTGACGGGCCCCCATCCCCCCGCCCTGGGTTTCGATGTACACGTAGTGGCGTCCCATATCCTGGTCGAAGCCGGAGAACATGGAAGCCGTTACGGCCCCGTTGCAGGCGGCCACCACCTTCTCCGGGATGACCGGGGCGAGGGCCCCGAAGATGACGTCCGCCACCCGCTGGGCGGTGTCGGAGCGGCCGGCCATGGCCGCCGGCGGGAGGGCATTGGTGATGGTGCCGGTCGGCGCCGAGATGCGGACGGCCCGGAAGAAGCCGCCGTTGGAGGGAATGGTCGGGTCGAGGATAGCCTTCAGCGAGAAGTAGACCATGCCCTGCAGCGCCGGCCAGACGAAGTTGATCCCCCCGCGGGCCTGCGGGCCGCTCCCCGCGAAGTCGAGGTGGATGTCGTCCCCCTGGACCGTGATGGTGACGCGAATGGGGATCTTGACCATCCCCCGCCCGTCGTCGTCCATGTAGTCCTCGAAGGTGTACGTCCCGTCGGGGATCTGGCGGACCGCCTCGCGGATCTTCCGCTCGGCGTGCGCGAGGAGGGCCTGGCAGGCCGCCGTGAGGAAGTCCTTCCCCAGCTTCGCCGCCAGCTCCTGCAGGCGCTGGATGCCGACGCGGTTGGCGGCCACCTGGGCCTGAAGGTCGGCCAGGCGCTCCTCGGGGGTGCGGCAGTTGAGCGTGATGAACGCCAGGACGCGGTCGATGATGGTTCCCCCTTCCACGACCTTTACCAGCGGGATCCGGAGCCCCTCCTCGAAGATGCTGGTGCAATCACCCGAGTTGCTCCCCGCGACGCGTCCGCCCACGTCGGAGTGGTGCGCGATGTTCACGACGAAGGCGATGATCTCGCCGTCGAAGAACACGGGCGCGGCGACGGTGATGTCCGGCAGGTGGGTTCCCCCTCCACTGTACGGGTCGTTGGTGATGAACATGTCCCCCGGGTGGATCTGGTCGAGAGGGTACCGCTCCAGGATGGCCGAGACGATCCCCAGCATGGAGCCCAGGTGCATGGGCTGGTGCTCTGCCTGGGCGATGGTCGCGCCCGCGCTGTCGAAGATGCCGCAGGAGCAGTCGCGGCGCTCCTTGATGTTGGTGGACTGGGACGCCCGAATCAGGACCACGCCCATTTCTTCCGCAACGGAGAGCAGGGCGTTCTTGACGACTTCCAGTTCGATTGGGCTGATGTTCATCCGACTGTCTCTCCTCTCGGCGTTTGGTCGCCAGCGGCCCACCCGGGGGTGATCTTGCCTTGTCGCAGATCCCGCTCCAGGAGGTGGCGCGGCCGTTCGGCCACGGAGCCCCATCCTCCCGCCCCTGGGGTCTGGATGCTGATCACGTCTCCGTTCAAGAGCTCGATCTCGCTCACCTTGCCGGTGGGGAGGACCTCCGGCTTGCCGGTGGCGGCGCGGACGATGACGAAGCGGCCGCACCATCCCGGCTCCCCGCCGTAGAGGCCCCACGGGGGAAGGTGTTGTCGGTCGGCATGGGTGGCGAAGGTGCAGGTGTGGTGAATCACGCGGATGTCCTTCCGGATGGCCAACCCGCCGCGGAACTTCCCCCTGCCTCCGGAGTCCGGGATCAACTCGAGCCGGTCGACCATCAGCGGGTACTCGTTCTCCAGGGCCTCCACGGGGAGATTGGAGGTGTTGGTCATGTGTACCTGCACCCCATCCAGGCCGTCGCGGTCGTGGCGCGCTCCCATGCCACCACCCTGGGACTCCAGGTAGGCGTAGTGACGGCCCCGCTCCGGATCGAGGCCCGAGAACATGGACGTGGTCACGGCGCCGTTACAGCCCGCCACGACCCGCTCGGGGACCACCGAGGCCAAGGCCCCGAAGATGACGTCCGCCACTCGCTGGGCGGTGTCGGAACGGCCGGCGGTGGCCGCGGGGGGCAGGGCATTGGTGATGGTGCCGGGAGGGGCCGTGATTCTGACCGCGTTGAAGTATCCCCCGTTGGGGGGGATCGTGGGGTCCAGAATCGCCTTGACGGCGTAGTAGACGGAAGCCTGCAGAGCCGGCCACACCAGGTTGATGCCCCCCCGCGCTTGCGGCCCGCTCCCCGCGAAGTCGAGGTGGATGTCGTCCCCCTGGACCGTGATGGTGACGCGAATGGGGATCTTGACCATCCCCCGCCCGTCATCGTCCATGTAGTCCTCGAAGGTGTACGTGCCGTCGGGGATCTGGCGGACCGCCTCGCGGATCTTCCGCTCGGCGTGCGCGAGGAGGGCCTGGCAGGCCGCCGTGAGGAAGTCCTTCCCCAGCTTCGCCGCCAGCTCCTGGAGGCGCTGGATGCCGACGCGGTTGGCGGCCACCTGGGCCTGGAGGTCGGCCAGGCGCTCCTCGGGGGTGCGGGAATTCAACGTAACGAACGCCAGCACGTCGTCGAGGGTGGTCCCTCGGTCGAGGACCTTGACGAGGGGCACGCGCAGGCCCTCCTCGAACACGCTGGTGCAATCGCCCGAATCGCTCCCCGCGACGCGTCCGCCCACGTCGGAGTGGTGGGCGATGTTCACGACGAAGGCGATCGGTTCGTTCTGGTAGAACACAGGCGCTGCCACCGTGATGTCGGGGAGATGGGTACCTCCGCCGCTGTACGGGTCGTTGGTGATGAACATGTCCCCCGGGTGGATCTGGTCGAGAGGGTACCGCTCCAGGATGGCCGAGATGATCCCGAGCATGGAGCCCAGGTGCATCGGGACGTGTTCCGCCTGGGCGATGGTGACCCCCTGTCTGTCGAAGATGGCGCTCGAACAGTCGCGACGCTCCTTGATGTTGGTCGATTGGGCGGCGCGTACCAGCACCACGCCCATCTCTTCCGCGATGGAGACTAGAGCATTCTTGACGACTTCCAACTCGATCGGGCTGATTTCCATGCAGGGCCCCTCGTCCCGCCCGGCTCCTTCACGCCTCGGTCCCGACGTCGATCACGATGTTCCCCGACGCGTCGGCCACGGCACTGGCCCCCGGCGGCAAGACAGTGGTGGAATCCACTTGCTCGAGGATCGCCGGCGCGGCCACCCGGCTCCCCGGTCCGAAGTGGGCGCGGGCAAATATGGGGGTATCGACGAACGGCTGCCCCTCGGCCCAGAGCACCGGGCGGCGCTCGATGGGCGCGGGCCCGGTGGACGCCCCGCCGGTGTTCTGACCCCCCACGACCCCATCCTCCGTGGGGGCGACAGTCGTCGCCGAGATCCGGATGTTTACGATTTCTACCCCCCGGTCCGGCACAGCGTAGCCGTACGCCTGTTGGTGCACTCGGTGGAACTCCTCCACCGCCCGCCGCATGCCCGTCTCGGTGCTGGGATCGAACCCGCAGACCTGGAGCTCGTAGTTCTGCCCGCGGTAGCGCATGTCCAACTGGATCTCAGTCTGGCGACCGTCCCCCTTGGCGCCCTGAAGATCCAGCCATCCGTTGGCGTCCCGCACGAGTTCGGCGACCGCCTTGGCGGAGGCGGGGACAGAGGCCGGGCTCGCCTGCATGAGGAGGGTGCGTACCAGGTCGGTCCGGATGGGCATGGTCAGCATGCCGACAGCGCACAGGACGCCAGGGGACGGGGGGACGAGAACGGTGCGGATGCCCAGCTCCCGCGCCACGGCCACGGCGTGCATCGGGCCAGCGCCCCCGAAGGCGACGAGGGCGAAACGCCTGGGATCGTAGCCGCGTTGAACGGAGACGGAGCGGACCGCCCGCACCATATTGGCGTTGGCCACCCGAATGATGCCGAGAGCGGCGGTCTCCAGCGTGAGGCCCAGCGGCACCGCCACCCGTTCCAGAACGGCTTGTCGTGCGAGATCGACATCGAGGCTCAACTCCCCTCCCAGGAGACCGCGCGTCCCAAGGCGACCCAGCAGCAGGTTGGCGTCGGTCACGGTGGGCTCTCGGCCTCCGCTCCCGTAGGCGGCCGGCCCAGGGACCGCGCCCGCGCTCTGCGGGCCCACTTTGAGGGCCCCCGCATCAACCCAGCCGATGCTCCCCCCGCCGGCACCCACTGTCTCGACGTCTACCATAGGGGTGCGGCAGGGCAGCCCGGCAATGTTCCGCCCCGAGGTGAGGGGCACTCTCCCCCCCTCGACCAGCGCCACGTCGGTGCTGGTTCCCCCCATGTCGAAGGTGATGACATCCTGGAAGCCGGACGGGCATGCCACCTGAATGCCGCCAACCACGCCGGCCGTCGGTCCCGACAGAAGCAGGTAGGCGGGCCGCCGGCTGGCAGCCTCTACCATCATCACGCCGCCGCTGGACTGGACGATGGAGACGACGGCGCCGATACCCTCGGCGCGCAGACGACCGGTGAGCTGCTGGACGTACCCGGAGACCACCGGCCCCAAGTAGGCGTTGAGCACGGTGGTGCTCACGCGCTCGTATTCCCGGAACTCCGGGAGCACCTCGCTGGAGGTGCACACGTAAGCCTCAGGAACGACGTCGCGCACGATCTCGGCCGCCTGCAGTTCGTGGGTCGGGTTTCGGTAGGCGTGCAGGAAGCATATGGCGATCGCCCGGACGCCCGCCTCTCTCAGCGCCCGGGCCGCATCACGGACACTCTGCACATCCAGGGGTCGCAGCACCTGCCCTTTGGCATTGATCCTCTCTTCGACCTCCAGCCGGAGCTCCCGCGAAACCAGGGGGGGGACTTTATCGCGGGTGAGGTCGTACAGGTCCGGCCTTCTTTGCCGGGCTATCTCCAGGACGTCGCGGAAGCCCTTGGTGGTGATCAGGCCAGTCAGGCTGCCGTTGCGCTGCAACACGGTATTGGTTGCCACGGTGGTGCCGTGGATGAGGTGGGACATGGCCTCGGGTCGGTGGCCGGTTTGCCTCAACAGACGCAGAACCCCTGAGACGATGCCGATTGAAGGATCGTCGGGCGTGGTCGGAATCTTGAGCGCGGCATAGCTCCGCCGCTCGTCATCGACCATGTAGAGGTCGGTGAAGGTCCCGCCGACATCCGCTCCCACGCGAACCGCCATCGTGCAACCTCCCTCGTGAATGCGTGTCAGATTGACGTGCAAGCGACCGTCAAGCGGCCGCTCGCCACAATCGCCGGGTGAACCAGATGGTGAGGACGCCCATCACCATGAAGCCCCAGAAGATCGGCCGATGGAGCAACAATACCGGGGAGAGGGCGAAGACCTGCCGGGCCGACCGCTCGATCATCGGGCCGAGCACGTATGCCAAGACCATGGGGGCGAGGGGCCAGCCGGCCTTGGTCGCAGCCCACCCCAAGAGGCCGAAGATCAAGCAGACCCACACGTCGAACATGCTGGATCGGGTGCTGAAAGATCCGACCAGGCAGAGGATGAGCACCGTCGGGGCCAGGATGGGCTGGGGGATGGTGGCCAGCCGGGCCCACAGACCGACCAGCGGCAAGTTCAGGATGAGCAGGATGACGTTGGCCACGAAGAAGCTGCCAATGACAGTCCAGGTGAAGTTGGCATGTTGGGTGAAGAGCAGCGGCCCTGGGATCATGCCATAGACGGTGAGGGCGGCCAGGATCAGGGCCATCGTCGGGCCGGTGGGGATTCCCAGCGTGAGCAAGGGAAGGAGGTTCGCCATGGCTGCCGCATTGTTCGCCGCTTCCGGGGCAGCCACCCCTTCGATGGCCCCCTTGCCGAACTTCTCGGGGTTCTTGGATCGCTGTTTCTCGAAGGAATAGCAGAGGAAGGAGGCGACGGAGGGCAACATGCCGGGCAGGAGTCCCAGAGGGAAAGATATGGCCGTGGCCCGCATGCCCGCAGCGAGCCCGTCGCGCAGCTCCTCGCGGTTGGGCATGAGCTTCCCCAGCACGTACGTGGCGAACTGGCCCGTCTTCTCCTCGTAGACGCGAAGCATCTCACCGATACCGAAGAGCCCTATCATGACGGGCACGATATCGAAGCCGAGGAGAAGGTCATTGCTGCCGAAGGTCAGGCGTCCGAAGTCGGCAGAATCATCGTAGCCCACCGACGTCAAAAGCAACCCGACCAGCATGACAATCACCCCTCGCACCGGGGACTTCCCTGAGAGGCCGGTGATGGCGGTGAGGCTGAAGAGACCTAGCCCCAGGTATTCTGCCGGGCCAAACATCAGGGCCAGGCGGGCTACCGACGGTCCGAGCATGGCGATCAAGGTGGCGCCGATGATGCCCGCCATGAAGGAGACGATGGCCGCGATGGCCAGGGCCGGTCCCGGACGCCCCTTCTTGGTCATCTCGTAGCCGTCGAGGGCCGTGACGACGGCGGAGATCTCTCCCGGGACGTTCATGAGGATCGCCGTGGTCGAGCCACCGTACATGGCCCCGTAGTAGATGGCGGCCAGGGCGATGATCATGCCGGTGGGGGGGAGGTACGTTGTGAAGGGGAAGAGGATCGCCACGGCAGAGACGGGGCCGATGCCCGGCAGCACGCCCACGAACGTACCGATCAGGCATCCCGCGAACGCGTAGAGCAGGTTCTGCGGCGTCAGTGCGGAAAGGATGCCGGCCAGGAACATCTCCATGCCGCTGTCTCCTCCCGGTCAGGAAAAGTCTAGGGCCATGGCAAGGGCCCGGTTGGCAACATGATGGCGAGCCAGTCCCACAGCCAGGCGGAGCCGATCGACACCACACACGAGAAGCCGAGGATGAAAGTCCAGCGGTACTTACCGAAGATGCGAAGGTAGACGACGAGGGCGAGCACGGTGCTGAGAAGATACCCGAGGACCGGCATGAGCAGCGTGTAGGCCAGCAGGATCAGTATCGCGATCATCACCCAGCGCCCGCCCTGCCCGACCTCCCACCGGGTCTCGGGTTCGCGCAACCAGTAGAGGACGGTCATGCCCGCCAGCAGCAGGCCGACCAGAACCAGGTAGCCGCCAGCCTCCAGGGCGCGGAGCTTGGTGGCCTGCTGGACGATGATGCGAATGCCCTCCCCGAGGGCTGTCACGGCCATGAGCATGAGGACGGCTGACTCAATCGACTTCAGGCGCACGCTCGATCCCTCCTCGCCCGGCGGGGGCGAGACGCATCGGCTTGCGACGTTCGGGGCCGCGTCACGATGCGTCTCGCCCCGCGTTGGCTCCATTCCATCCGGATGTCGGGACCCCCCGCACGAGGTTACTTGCTGAACTTGGCTGCAAGTCGCTTGTAGAGCTCTGCCTCCTTGAGGACGTGTTCCCGGGCTTGGGCCGGCGGCGTGTAAATCGGATAGCTGGCGATCTGTTCCAGGTCTTTGATGAACTGCGGATTCTGGGCGAGCTTCTTTGCCGCAGCATCGAGCCGGTCGACGACCTCCTTGGGGAGGTTCTTGGGCCCGGAGATGCCGTACCAGTTCATCAGGTTGCTCTCGGGGAAGCCTGCCTCCGCGGCCGATGGGGCATCGGGAAGGGCGGGCACCCGCCGGTCCCCCGTCACGGCCAGCGCCTTGAGGTCACCCGATATTACCATGGCCACCACCGACCCAGCTCCGCCTCCTCCGAGCATGACGTGCCCTCCGGCGACGGAGGTGTTTCCCGGGCCGACCCCCGGGAAGTCCACCGGCTTGGTCTTGGTGGCATCAATCCCAGCGATGTCGAAGAGCTGTAGCGTGACCATGTCGGTGAAGCTCGAGCCACCCGTGCGGACCCAGGTGAAGGAGCCGGGGTCTTTCTTCGCGGCGTCCACCATATCCTTGAGCGTCTTCCAGGGGGACTTCCCGCTGGCCACGAAGGCGTTTGGCCCGCCAACCGTGAGCGGACCGTAGGTGCGATCCTCGAGCTTGAACGGCAGGTCCTTCAGCGTCACCTTGATCGCGCTATTGGCCTGCTGTTCCTGGAGCAGGGTGTACCCATCGGGTGCGGCATTGAGGACCGAGAGGATGGCGGGGATCTGGTTGCCCCCCTCCTTGTTCACGATGTTGACAGGAACGCCGAGTTCGGCGGCAAGGTATTTCGCCACGACGCGCGCGACGACATCACTCCCACCGCCGGGGGAGAAGGAGACGACCAACTGGATCGCCTTCCTGGGGTAGGCCGCCGCGCCGCTCTGGTTCGGCAGGGCCGTGACCACGACGGCGGCGATTGCCAGGACCACCGCACACCGCAGGACCCATTGTGATCTGGACATGGCATGCTCCTTTCTCCTTGTCCCTTGCGGATGCAAGGGATCTCGTTCGTGTACACGAGGTTCCGCTGGGGTTTCCGACCACGACGGAGGCTAGCCGTTGACGATCGCCAGGATCTCCGCCGGACTCTTGTCTGCCAACCCGACCCGCTCTAGCGTTCGTCCTTCCTTCCAGTAGTCCGCGCCCTTCACCAGGCTGGCCAACCGAATCATCATGTCCACAGTCGGGGTTTCGACGCCGAGCTTTCGACCCATGGAGGCCCAGGGGACGAGGCCCATCGGGACATCCTCGCTGAGGTAGCGGGGAGGCACGCTCCGGCTTCCCTCCAGGACTGGCCCCTGCATGGGCACGATTTTCACCGGGGTGTCCCCGTACATCCGGTCCAGCACCTCGGCGTGGCTCATGTACCGGAGGCCCATTGCCCGGACGACGGCGCCGCGCTCGGCGTCCATGGCGTCCTTGACCCGCAGGATGCCGGGCGTTACCCAGTCGTGCGGGTCGAAGTGCTGGTTCGCGTCAATACGCTCGACGGTCCCGAGGTTGAGGAGCACCGTCGGCACGTGCGCCAGCGGATTGGTACAGTTGAATCCGACCTCCAAAATGTTGGCCAGAGGCTGGAGCTGGGGGATGGCCGGCTTCAGAACGTCCAGCACGTGTCCGGTGCGGGTCGCGGGGAGGGCGGAGATCCAGAACGTCTTCTTGATTCGCTGGACGCCCACTTGGGCGGGACCGACCATGCGGGTGGCGTAGAGGATCAGGTTCGTCTCGGCCAGGTCCACGGTGGCACGGAGACCATGCGCCTCCAGCGTCCGCCGGAACAGCAACGTGCCGCCCGGGTAGCCCGGGGTGAGCAGGATGATCTGTCCCGCCTCCAGGTGAGGGGCCACCGCCGCGGCGACTGACTCGTGGGCGAATGCGGGGACGACCACCGCGATCACGTCCGCACCCCGGACCGCCCGAGCGATATCCGTGGTGGCATTGGTGATGGGTGCGAACCCCGAGAGCACCTCTCCCACCAGCTCGATCCCGCCTCGCTTCTGGATGGGCGCGATCGCCTCCGGGAGCCGGTCGTGCAGGCCGGAGACCTCGAAGCCATGCAGCACCAGGTCGCCCGCCATGGTCAGGCCGCCGTTGCCGGCGCCGATGATGGCGAAAGAGGGCTTCCGCGCCATTTCCGTTTCCTCCTCTTACCTCTGCACCCCTGAAGAGCGCTCGACCGCGGCTATGCCGGGCTCACAACGACCTGGCCCTTCTCGGCCCGAAATGCCGTCCCCATTCCTGTTGACAGACTCGTCAGGAGGGAGACGAACTGGTCGGCGACATCGCCGCGCAAGGTGGGATACCCACCACCGTCAAGGAGGACCGGTAGCAGGGACAGCCGTTCGAGTTGCCTGCCCCGCACCCGGGCGTCCACCAGCACCCCCTCGCGCCGCATCACCCCGTAGACATTGGCGGCCGTCATGCGCCCGCGGAATGACAAGTGTGGGCTGTTGCCGGAGGGAGGCAGCGGCTCGAACACGAAGTTGCCGACGCTGTAGAAGATCGGCTTCTCCCGGTAGACCTCCACGCCGTGGAGGCGGTGAGGGTGGTGCCCCAGCACCAGATCGCAGCCGGCGTCGATCAAGGCTCGCCCGACCTCCCGCTCGTAGTCCATGACGGCATCTTGCCCTGCGACTCCCCAGTGGGCAGACACCACCACGAAGTCCGCCTGCGCCTTCAACCGACGAGCCGCGTCCACGGTGGCATCGACGTCCATTTGCAGGGGGAAGGTGATCACCGGAGGAGGGGTACCCGGCTGCTCCTGGGCCAGGGGGTTCTCCACCACGAATGCCGCGGTCACATGGATGGGGGCGATGCCGGGTCGTTCCGCAGACGCGGCGAACCCCTGGGGAAGGGTTGAGGCGAAGGCCAGGAACCCCATGCGGCCGCCAGGGCCCTCCAGGATAAAGGGTGCTCGGGCGGCTTCCAGGTTGGGCCCCGCGCCGACCTGGGGAATCCCCGCCCGTTCCAGGACGGCAAGTGTGTCTGCCAGCCCGTCGATCCCGTAATCCAACATGTGGTTGTTGGCGAGGGAGACGATGTCGACACCCGACCCCAGCAGGTCCTCCACCTGGCTCGGGTCCGCCCGGAGCGTATTCTGCTTCTCCGCCCGGAGGCCCCGCGTCGTCAGGGGCGCCTCCAGGTTCACGAACGCGATATCGGCGGCCCGCAACTCATCCAGAACGGCGGCGGTCTCCGGCCGGACGCGCACGTCCTCGGGGATCCGCCCAAGGGCGAACCAGTCCCCCGCAGCCACCAACCGTGTCGTCCCGTGCGGCGTCATAGCTCCTCCCGGCGGGAATCCTGCCCGCACCCGCCTCGTTCCGACGGCGGCCCGGCCGGTTGCCCCCCCTCACCAGCTCCGGGTTATCCGCAGACGTCCCGGAAGACCCGCAGGAAGTTGCCTCCGACGATCTTCGCCACCGTAGGCTCTGGGATTCCTCGGCGGAGGAGAGCAGCCGTCAGGTTCGGCCACAGATCCCACGTCTCGAGGCCCTGCGTCTGCAGGTTGGGGTCGAAGCGATCCTGTGGTCGCCAGCCGACCCAGTCAAAACTGGACGTCTGTTCACGCACCATGTCGGCCGACCACCGGATGGCGGTGTAGTAGGGCTTCCCCCAGTCGGTGCCGATGCCGACGCTATCGGAGCCCACCAGGTTCAGAACGTGGACGACGTGGTCGACCACCGTATCCAGGGTCGCCCACCCCGGGGGGAGGCCGGGGGTTGCCGCACGGCCGTCCCCGCCGGGCGGCATGAGGAAGAAGGGCACGATCAAGATCCCGATGTAGCCCCCCCGCTCGGCGATCGCGCGAAATGCCTCGTCGGTCTTGCCCCGGGCGTGCTGGCTGATGGCCCGCGCGCTGGTGTGGGTGAAGGCCGTCGGCGCCTGGGAGGCGGCGATGACATCCAGGGCCGTGCGGTCGCTGCAGTGCGAGAGATCGATCAGGATGCGGCGGCGATTGAGCCGTTCGACCAGGGCCTCGCCGAACCGGCTGAGCCCACCATCGCGCCGCTCGACACACCCGTCGGCGAACCGGTTGCGCAGGTTGTACGCCACCTGCACGATGCGGACACCGAGATTGTACAGCAGGTCGATGCGGCCGAATTGGTCGCCGATCGGCTCGGCGTTTTGCAGGTTGTAGATGACGGCATGCCGTCCCTCGCGGTAGGCCTGCTCGATCGTCGCCGCGGAATCCCCTTGGACGAAGGCGCCGTTCAACGCCCGGATCAGACGGGTTCCCCGTGCCAGCTCGGTGAGGGCGTCATCCCAGGCCTGCTCGGGTGGCCCCGAATCGTACAGGGTGCAGCTGGCGGCTGCGACGCCCGCCCGCCGCCAGAACGCCAGGTACGCTTCGCGGGTGGCCGGATCCGTTGACGCAGCTTCGATCAGGTACTCGGCCAGAGCCGTCCGAATGGCGGAACGGGTCTTGCCCCGGCTCTGGAGGCTTCGCGCCAGGTCCACCATCGCGGGCGTCAGCATCATCTCGCAGGTGAACGTGGGCGCCAGCGAGTCCACGACGATCTGTTCGGCATGCAGGCGTTGGGCTCGTTCCAGGGCGTCCCGGGATGCGATGGCTTCGCTGTCCATGGTCGCCTCCCCTCGTGAGTGTGGCAGGCGGACGCTGATGCAGAAAGGATGCATCTTCGGGGCGCGCGGCTGGTGACGCTCCAACAGGACAACTTGAAGCAGCGGGAGGGGATCTTCGTCGTCCGATGGCTGCGGCCCGAACAAAGCGCGGTAAGAATCTCAGGTCCTTCGCGCGCTGTCAAGGGGGCGGCGGGACCTCGCGGACAGACGAGGTCCCACCGCAACGCTCAGCGCGCGCTGATCCCGCCGTCGATCACCAGTTCGCTTCCCGTCATGTAGGCGGACTCATCGGACGCCAGGAAGAGGATGCCGTAGGCTATATCCTGGGGCACCGCGAGACGGCCGAGCGGTGTGAGGCCGAGGCGATGTTCTCGCACACCAGGCTGGGCGTGCAGGTCCTTTAATGGGGGACGTAATGGGGGACGTTGCCACTTTCGTCACCTTGCGAGCAGCCGGATCCGCTCTGCGCGAGGCACTCAGCCCTCTGAGATGGCCCGGTACGCCGTGTTGGGCCGGGTCACCAGGAAGCCGCGAGGGACCGATCGATCCCAAGCTGTGCAGTGGGACGTCAGCAGTTCCATCCCGCGAGGAACCGAACGACCGATTGGAGGCGACCTCCCCCCAAGGAAAATAGCGATAGCACGAAATCGGAGCAAAGAATCCACGGTGGCCCGGGGGACCGTGGTGGGGTGGGCGTCCGGCGGGACACCGGTTCTGCGCGGATTCGGTGGAAGAGTCACGGGCGGAAGCCTACCCCTGGGGAGTGCCCGGGGTCAAGCGGAATCCCGCCCGCCCGTCACGCCTCCGCGTGACCCTGGGGCCATCGAGGCGCGGCTGGCGAGGGGTGGTCAAGGAGACTCTAGTACAAGGTGACGAAAGTGGCAACGTCCCGTATTAGGAACTTCTCGATGACCTTGCGGATGACGGGGCGGTAGAAGCCGAATCGCTCTTGATGCCGCTCTGGATAGACGGATTCAAACTCGGCAAAGTGCTTCGACACACACTGGTAGAGGGCAGATCCCTTGGGGTTCCTCGGTTTGTAGACCCCCTTGACCATCCCGTCCCTCCCGATGGGCACGGATGATCCAAAGGACGTGCCATCCCAGCCCTGCTAGCGCCGGCTTCTAAGACCCCAACACCTGAGCGCCGTCCCGAATCGAGCACCCCATCTCGGGGCGCGTCCATACGAAATCAGGTGGCCGGCAGACCGCGTGCGGAGCGAGGGAGCGCGAGAAGGCCAGAGGTGGCGTCTACCGCCAGGCTGCATCGAGGGAGGAAAGACCGACACCCTCACGCCAGCCCGGGGGCCTGGAACGGGGTCCTCCAAAAATCGTGTTCATTGCCAGGGCGCGCGGGATGCCGCGAGCGGGGGACGACGCTGGCGACGTCCGGGTCTGCCATCTCTCACAACTGCCCTCCCCCTTGGCCTTCGATCACGAGAAGATCCTGACCGATTGCCTGGCCCTGCGACAGAAGCGCGCACCTTGAGTAGGCTTCCACCGTCGTCGTCCCTCTCGGCTCGACTTCTATCACCCGGGGCCCCATCCGTCTGCTAATTTCGGATTGCGGATTGCGGATTTGTCTATATTCGAAATTCGAGTACCCTCTGGGTGTTCGAAATTCGAAATCGGGGCCGGGTCCCTCCCCACAGTCTCGGCTCTCGACTCGCGGCTCCCCCGCTCCGCCCCCGCTCCGCTCCGCGGTCCGGGGCGGAGTCCGCGCAGCGGGGCGGAGTCGGCTCTCCTTGACCCCATAGAGGTCACCCGGTATAGTGCCCTCGAATCCACTGGAGGTTGAATGGCAGATCCTCTCCGCGCCTTGACACGCCTCTTCCGCTGGGGGACCCCCGCCTCGGGCAAGGGTCCAGCCCAGGGGATCTCCTTCGGCCCGGAGACGGACGTGGCGCTCCGCTTCCAAGCCCTGCTCGAGGCCCAGGCCCTAGGAGCGCCCTCGGGTGGGGGGGAGGCGCTGCGCGCTGCCCTGCTCCCGGCCATGAAGGACTTCATCGCCGGGGAACGGGCCCGGATCGAGGCAGCCCACCGGGGCGGGGTCGGCGGCCTCGAGGTCGTGGCCCTTCACGCGGACCTCGTGGACGCGGTGGTCTGCCAGCTCTTCCGCCTAGCCGACGGATTCGTGGCACCGGCGGTGAAGGCGGAGAGCGAGGGATGCGCCCTGGTGGCGCTCGGCGGCTACGGACGACGCGAGCTCAACCCCGGCTCCGATGTGGACGTGATGTTCCTGTACCCCCGGCGCGTGGACGACTACGTCACCTCGATCTTGAATCACGTCCTGTATTTCCTGTGGGACCTCGGCTTCAGCGTGGGCCACAGTTGCCGCTCCCTGGGCGACACCCTGCGGATGATGGATGCAGACCTCACGGTCCGGACCTCGATGCTGGAGGCACGGTTCCTGGCCGGGAGCCCCGCCGTATTCGCCGAGTTCCAGGATCGGATGTGGCGGCTCCTCCAGGGAAGGCGAGCGCAGCAGTACATCCAAATCAAGCTCCAGGAGCAGGCGCGCCGACACGAGAAGTACGGGGGCTCCGTCTACCTGCAGGAGCCCAACGTCAAGGAAGGTCCGGGTGGGCTGCGGGATTTCCACACGGCGCTCTGGGTGGCGCGCGCCCGGCATCGCCTGGACGACCTCAACGCCTTGCCGGCACTGGGCCTGCTGACCCCCGTGGAGCTGGCGCAGTGCCTGCAGGCGCTGGATTTCCTCCTGCGCGTCAGGAACGAGCTTCACTATCTGCACGGCGGCAAGAGCGACATCCTGAGTCTCCCCGTGCAGGTCCCGGTGGCGGCCAACCTGGGCTTCCGTGATGAGGCCACCTTTGGCGTCGAGCGATTCATGCAGCAGTACTATACCCGGGCGGGAACATTGCACCAGCTGTCCGGCCGCCTCACCGAGCGCTGTGCCGCCCGCCCCGGCTCCCACGTGGAGGCCGTGATGAAGAAGTTGCGGGCCCGGGATATCGGTGATGACTTCACCGAGCTGAACCGCCAGATCCACATCCCCCCGGCACAGCGCCACTGCTTCCGGGAGGATCCGATCCGGCTCCTCAAGATCTTCTGGTACCGCCAGGAGATGGGGTACGATCTGAGCCCCGAGGCCAAGGAAGCCATCCGGAGCAACCTGGCATTGATCGATGGCGAGTTCCGGCGCTCGAACCGGGCCCTGGGATTCTTCCTGGCGCTCCTCAAGGCCCCCCGTGGTGTCGCCGACACGCTGCGCCAGATGCACCAGCTGGGCGTGCTCTCCGCCTACATCCCCGAGTTCGCCCGCGTGGCCTGCCTGGTGCAGTTCGATTACTACCACCGGTACACGGTGGACGAGCACACCTTCGTCCTGCTGGATTACCTGGAGGCGCTCTCCGAGACGGCCGATCCTCGCCTCCAGGAGTTCCGGCGTATCGCCGGCGAACTGAAGAAACCGGAGATCCTGAAGCTGGCGATCCTGCTCCACGACATCGGCAAGGGGGAGGGGCACGGCCACGTGGAGCGCGGCGTGGCCATCGCCGAGGAGGCGCTCACCCGGATGGGCCTGGCGGAGAGCGACATCGCCGGCGTGAAGTTCCTCGTGGCCCAGCACCTCAACATGGCCCACATCGCCGAACGCCGGGACCTGGACGACGAACGCCTGATCATCGAGTTCGCGCGCCAGGTCGGCGACGAGGACCTCTTGAAGATGCTGTACCTTCTCTCCTACCTGGACATCAACGCCGTGGGCCCCCAGGTGTGGACCGATTGGAAGGGGACGCTCCTGTGGGAGCTGTTCATCAAGACCCACACGATCCTCACGCGCGGCGTCCCCGAGGGAGAGGAGGAGCAGCGCAAGGCGGCCAACCTGCGCTCCGCCCTCGTGGCGGAATTGGGGCCGGAGTTCGGCGCCGAGGTCGTGCGCCAGCACCTGGACCTCATGCCCGTCCGGTACGTCCTCACCACCAGCAGCGCCAAGGTTGCACAGCATCTCCAGCTCATCGAGCAGGTCCGCCGGGGCGAGCCGGTGGCCGTCCGCTGGAACGCCTACCCCATGGCGGGATACTCCGAGATGGCGGTGTGCGCCCCCGGCGCGCCCGGGCGCTTCGCCAAGGTCGTCGGGACCCTGACGGCCAACGGGATCAACATCCTCTCGGCGCAGCTCTTCAGCCGGGCGGACGGGGTGTTCATCCGCGCCTTCCAGGTGAGTGATGGACGCGGCGCCGCCCTGGATGACGAGACGGTCTGGCATCGATTCGCGCGCGACCTGAAGGGGGTCATCCTGGACCAGGTGAACGTGCGAGAGTTGATCAAGGCCCGCCGGCGGGACCTCCTGGCCAAGCCGATCCCCCGGGGCGGAGAGATCCACACCCGGGTCGAGTTCGACAATGTGGTCTCGGACCGGTACACGGTGATCGACGTCCGGGCGCAGGATCGCCTGGGACTGCTCTACGTGATCGCCAGCACTCTCTCGGCAATGGACGTGGACGTGGCCCTGGCCAAGATCGCCACGGAAGTGGATCAGGCCGTGGACGTCTTCTACGTCACCGAGGAGGATGGAGAGAAGGTGGCCGAGGGTCCCCGGATGGAGGCGATCCGTGAGGCGCTCACCCACGCCATCGCCGAGGGGATCGCCTGAGGAAGTCCGCAGCATCGGGCAGCCGAGGGGAGCGATGAGACGGTGAATGGGGGAACCGCTGAATCGGTGACGCCTCGAAGGAACGAGTGGGCTTCGTGAAATGAGGATTGACGGACACACCAAGCTGGCGTTCGTCCTCGGGTATCCCGTGGCCCACAGCCTGTCCCCCGCGATGCACCAGGCCGCCTTCGCTGCCGCCGGGGTGAACGCGGTGTACCTGCCGTGGGCCGCCGCGCCAGATCGCCTGGCTGCGGCCGTCCAGGGTCTCCATGCCATGGAGAACCTGCTGGGCGTCAACGTGACCGTCCCTCACAAGGAGGCCATCGTCCCCCTCCTCGACGGCCTCACGCCCGAGGCAGAAGCTATGGGTGCGGTCAACACGTTGCTCGCCCGGGAGGGGAAGCTCCTGGGGGACAACACCGACGGCGCCGGATTCCTGGCCGCCCTGCGCGAGGCTCTGGGCTGCGAGGCGCGGGGTCTCACCGCGGCGATCCTGGGCGCGGGCGGCGCGGCCCGGGCCATCGCTATGAGCCTGGCCAGGGCCGGCGCCTGCCGACTGGTCCTGCTGAACAGGAACGTAGACCGAGCGAAGCGTCTGGCCGACCTGGTTGCGGCGCGCCATCCAGGATGTCAGGTGACGGCCCAGCCCTTGCGTCTCAATTCGAAAATTACCGAGGTGGCCGAAATCCGGCTACTGGTCAACACCACCTCGGTGGGGCTCCAGCCGAACGACCCGCACCTCTTCGACTATGCTAGTCTCTCCGCCCCGATCGTGGTATGCGACCTGATCTACAACCCGCCGGAGACTCCCCTCCTTCGGGCGGCGCGGGCGCGAGGGTGTCCGGCAGGAAACGGACTCCCCATGCTGGTCCATCAGGGGGCCTTGGCCTTCGAACGGTGGACGGGTAAACCCGCGCCGGTTCAGGCGATGCAGGAGGCCCTGGGGATCTGAGGCGGGGAGTTTTTCCTTGACAAGCAGGGGCGGACGGCTAACATGGTATGCCGCGCCGGCGATATGGGCGCGACGCTGACCCGAGGGAACTGATGGCTGTTGGAGGAGTGCGCCTTGGCGACATGCTGGTCAAGGCGACGCTGATCACCAAGGAACAGCTCCAGAAGGCCCTGCAGCAGCAAGAAAGCGGCGGGGGCCGGATCGGGACGAACCTCGTCAAGCTGGGCTTCATCAGCGAAGACGACATCACATCGTTCCTCAGCCGGCAGTACGGCGTCCCCTCGATCAACCTGTCCCACTTCGAGATCGATCCCGTCGTCATCAAGCTGATCCCCTCGGAGATCGCCCAGAAGCACCAGATCATCCCCATCAACCGCACCGGCAACGTCCTGACCGTCGCCATGGCGGACCCCAGCAACATCTTCGCCATCGACGACATCAAGTTCATGACCGGCTTCAAGGTGGAGCCGGTCGTGGCGGCGGAGACCTCCATCAAGAACTCCATCAACAAGCACTACGACTCGGCCGGCATGGTCGAGGACATCATGAAGAACTTCGACGACAAGGACGTCGAGGCACTCAAGGAGGGCGAGGACGCCGTCAACGTCGCCGAGTTGGGGCAGGCCGCCGAGGATGCGCCGGTCGTCAAGTTGGTGAACCTGATCCTGACCGACGCCATCAAGAAGGGGGCCTCGGACATCCACATCGAGCCCTACGAGAAATCTTTCCGAGTCCGGTACCGCATTGACGGCGTCCTGTACGAGGTCATGCAGCCGCCGACCCGCATGAAGGCCGCCATCACCTCCCGCGTCAAGATCATGGCCCAGCTCGACATCGCCGAGCGGCGGCTGCCCCAGGACGGCCGCATCAAGATCAAGATGGGCGGCAAGGAAATGGACTACCGGGTGTCCACCCTCCCCACCTTGTTCGGCGAGAAGGTGGTCCTCCGGCTGCTGGACAAGGGCAATCTCCAGCTCGACATGACCAAGCTTGGCTTCGAACCCCACGCCCTGGCGGACTTCGAGAGCGGGCTCCTGATGCCCTACGGCATGGTCCTGGTCACGGGACCGACCGGGTCGGGCAAGACGACCACGCTTTATTCGGCCCTGAATCGCCTGAACACCACCGAGACCAACATCATGACCGCCGAGGATCCGGTAGAGTTCAACCTGCCGGGCATCAACCAGGTGCAGATGAAGGCGGAGATCGGGCTGAATTTCGCCGCCGCCCTGCGGTCGTTCCTGCGGCAGGATCCCGACATCATCATGGTGGGGGAGATCCGCGACTACGAGACGGCCGAGATCGCCATCAAGGCCGCCCTGACCGGCCACCTGGTGCTCTCCACGCTCCACACCAATGACGCCCCCGGCACCGTCAGCCGCCTCCTGAACATGGGGGTGGAGCCCTTCCTGGTGGCCGCCTCCACCAACGTCATCGTGGCCCAGCGCCTGGCCCGACGCGTCTGCCAGAGTTGCAAGGAACCTGCCCCGGTGCCCCCGCAGGCCCTGGTCAACCTCGGGTTCAGCCCCGAGGAGGCCGCGAGCATCACGCCCCTCAAGGGCAAGGGCTGCATGACCTGCAGCGAGACCGGCTACAAGGGCCGCGTGGCCCTGTACGAGGTCATGCTCGTCCGGGAGAACATCAAGGAGGCGATCCTCCAGGGGGCCTCGGCCATCGAACTGCGCGAGCTGGGGCGGAAGAACGGCATGAAGACGCTGCGGGAGGCGGGGTTGCAGAAGATCCGCGAGGGCATGACCAGCCTCGAGGAGATCATGCGGGTCACCACGGGCAACTAGCCCAGGACACCGTTCCGGGAGATCGCTGGCATGCCAAACCTGCACGAACTGTTGAAAGAGATGATCGACAAGGGGGCGTCGGACCTCCACATCACCACCGGCATTCCCCCGATGATCCGCCTGCACGGCCACCTGACCCCCGTGGGGTCGCAGCCCCTCGCCCCGGCCGAGACCAAGAGCATGGCCTACAGCATCCTCACCGACGTGCAGAAGCAGAAGTTCGAGGAGCAGAAGGAGCTGGATCTCTCCTTCGGCGTCAAGGGGCTCAGCCGCTTCCGGGCCAACATCTTCGTCCAGCGAGGGGCCGTCGCCGTCGCCATCCGGACGATTCCGTACAAGATCCTCAACTTCGAAGAGCTGGGCCTGCCCAAGGTGGTGGGGGACCTCTGCGAGAAGCCCAAGGGCCTCATCCTGGTGACGGGCCCGACGGGCTCGGGCAAGTCCACCACGTTAGCCACCATGATCGACAAGATCAACCGGGAGAAGGCGGAGCACATCGTCACCATCGAGGACCCCATCGAGTACGTCCACCAGCACAAGAAGTGCGTGGTGAACCAGCGGGAGCTGCACGCCGATACCTACTCCTTCAAGGCCGCCCTGAAGTCCGTGCTCCGGCAGGATCCGGACAAGGTGCTGATCGGCGAGATGCGGGACCTGGAGACCATCGAGGCTGCCCTGACCATCGCCGAGACCGGCCACCTGACGTTCGGCACGCTCCACACCAACTCGGCCGTGCAGACCATCAACCGCATCATCGACGTCTTTCCCCCGCACCAGCAGGCCCAGATCCGGGCGCAGCTGTCCTTCGTCTTGGAGGGGGTGCTGTGCCAGATGCTGCTGCGGCGGTCGAGCGGCCAGGGTCGCGTGCTGGTCCTCGAGATCATGATCCCCAACGCCGCCATCCGCAACCTCATCCGCGAGGACAAACTGCACCAGATCTACGGCATGATGCAGGCCGGCAGGGAGAAGTCCGGCATGCAGACCATGAACGAATCGCTGCTGCAGCACTACCTTCGGCGGAACATCACGCAGGAACAGGCCCTGGGGGCTTCCTCGCAGCCCGAGGAGCTTCTCCAGATGATGCAGCGGGCCCAGGCCGGCCAGTCGCCGTTCGCGGCGGCGGGCGCGGCCGCGCGGCGATAACGGCCAGTCGCCGTGCGCCGGCCGGGGGTTCGGCGACACGGCGATGAATGGCCACGCGCCGTGCGTCTGGTGGCACGGCGCGATAAGGGAAGGAGACGCGCATGGCGGTCTTCGTCTACACCGGACGCACCCGGAGTGGGCAGACCATCACGGGGGAGATGGAGGCGGCCACCCGCGAGGCCGTGGCGGCCAAGCTCCGCACGCAGCAGATCATCGCCACGAACGTGCGGGGCAAGCCCCGGGACATCACCATCCCCGGCTTCGGCGGCGGGGTGGACGAGAAGGAGATCGTCATCTTCACCCGCCAGTTTGCCACCATGATCGACGCCGGCCTCCCGCTGGTCCAGTGCCTGGAGATCCTGGCCTCGCAGCAGGAGAACAAGGTCTTCAAGAAGGCCCTCACGGAGATCCGGCAGTCGGTCGAGGGCGGCCTCACCTTCGCGGCCGCCCTGAAACAGCACCCCAAGATCTTCACGTCCCTGTATGCCAACATGGTGGAGGCCGGGGAGGCGGGCGGGATCCTGGACACCATCCTGAATCGCCTGGCGATCTACATGGAAAAGGCCATGGCCTTGAAGAAGAAGGTCAAGTCGGCCATGATCTATCCCTCCACCATCGTCACGGTGGCGATGGTGGTGGTGATCTTCCTGCTGATCTTCGTGATCCCGACCTTCAAGGCCATGTTCGAGGGCTTCGGGGCCGCCCTGCCGCTGCCGACCGTGATCATCCTGGATCTGTCGCGGCTCATGATCACCTATTGGTACCTCCTCCTCGGGATCCCCGTGGGCCTGGTCGTGGGGCTCAGGATGTGGTACAAGACGGCCGCCGGGAAGCTGGCCGTTGACACCTTCATGCTGAAGACGCCGGTCTTCGGGATGCTCATCCGGAAGGTGGCGGTGGCCAAGTTTACCCGCACCTTGGGCACGCTGATCAGCAGCGGCGTCGCCATCCTGGATGGGCTGGACATTACGGCCCGCACCGCGGGCAACAAGGTGGTGGAGAGGGCGGTCCTGCAAACCCGGGCATCCATCGCCGAGGGCAAAACCATCGCCGAGCCCCTGAAGGCCTCCGGTGTGTTTCCGCCCATGGTGGTGCAGATGATCGCGGTCGGAGAGCAGACCGGCGCCCTGGACGCCATGCTGGGCAAGATCGCCGACTTCTATGACGAAGAGGTGGACACCGCGGTCGGGAACCTGACCGCGCTCCTGGAGCCGATGCTGATGGTGTTCCTGGGGGTGATCATCGGGGGCGTGGTCATCGCCATGTATCTGCCGATCTTCAAACTCGTCACGGTGGTAGGGAAGTAGGCGCCACGGGTTCCGGGTGGGGTCGGGGGCCGCCCGCGCGGCCCCCGTTTTCCTTTCTGGAGGTGAGGATGTCGATGAGGGAGGGCGCGCCGCTTCCGCCCGCGGAGGCGGGCGCCATGCTCCTGAAGCTGAAGTGGCTGACCGGCCTCCGGCTGCTCCTGGCCTCCGCCCTCCTGGGGTCGGCGGTCGTCCTGGACCTGCATGAGCGCCTCCCGTTTCCCACCTCCCCGCTCTACGGCCTGCTTGGACTCACCTTCGCCCTGTCGCTGATCTACGCCCTGGCCCTCCGGAGGCAGCGGCTCCTGTTGACGCAGGGCCTGATCCAGCTCTCGCTGGACCTCCTCCTGGTGAGCCTGCTGGTCCACTTCACCGGCGGCCTCGACTCGGCCTTGCCCTTCATGTATATCTTCGTGATCTTCGCGGCCGCCAACCTCCTGGAGCGCCGGGGAAGCCTCCTCGTGGCAGCCTTGAGCAGCGGGCTGTACGGCGGGCTGGTGGCGGCGGAGTGGACGCGACTCATCCGGCCGGTGGAGTTTGGGGGCGGCCTCGCGCCGCTCCGGCCCGCAAGCTATGCTGTCTATCAGGTCCTGATTCACACGGTCGCGTTCCTGGCCGTGGCGATCCTGAGCAGCCACCTGGTGGAACGACTCCGGCAGGCGGGGCAGGAGTTGGAGCAGCGCGGCCTGGACCTGCGCCACCTCCAGAACCTGCACCAGGCCATCGTCGCCCACATCTCCAGCGGCATCCTCACCCTCGATCTCGGCGGTCGTGTGATCGCCTTCAACGAGGCGGCCGAGCGGATCACGGGGTACACCTTCGAGGCCCTCCGGGATCGCCCCTGGCGGGCCACCCCGTTCGCAGCATGCTCCATCCTGACCGACTTCTTCACCCAGCCGAACGCTCCCCTGTCGACCCCGGCGACGGAACTCTACCTCGGGCGGCGGGACGGCCGGGCCATCCCGATCGGCATCGCCTTCTCCCCCCTCCGGAGCGAGGACGGCAAGGCGGTGGGCGTGGTGGCCATCTTCCAGGATCTCACCGAGCGCAAACAGGTGGAGGAGCAGCTCCGCCGCGCCGATCGACTGGCGGCCCTGGGACACCTGGCCGCCAACATTGCCCACGAGGTCCGGAATCCCCTGGCGGCAATCAGCGGGTCGGTGGAGGTTCTGCAGGAGGATTTGGCGATCACCGAGCCGAACCGCGAACTCCTGGACATCATCCTGCGCGAGGCGCGCCGCCTGAAGCTGATCACCGGCCAGTTCCTGGATTTCGCCAAGCCCCAGCCGCTGCTTTTCCGCCCGTGCGCGTTGCGGCCGCTGGTGGAAGAGACCCTCCACCTCCTCGCAAAGAGTAGCGAGTACCACCCCAAAACCACCTGGATCGTGACCGAGGAGCCGCCGGACCTCCATGCGCTGGCGGATGCGGATCAGCTAAGGCAGGTGGTATGGAACCTCTGCCTCAACGCCATGCAGGCCATGCCGGAGGGAGGGAGCCTCACCGTCGCCCTCCGGCCGGCGCCTGAGGGGAGTCGATTAGTCGACTCGTCCATTCGTCAATTGGGAAAGGCCGAAGCCTCTGGTCAAGACAACAAATTGACCAATCGACCAATCGACCAATTGACGCCGCCTCCAGGCGGCGAGGAGTGGGTGGAGATCGCGCTCCGGGACACGGGTCGGGGGATCCCGCCGGAGGAGTTGGGCCGGATCTTCGACCCGTTCTACACGACCCGGCCTTCAGGGACAGGCCTGGGCCTGGCCATCGCCCGCAGGATCCTGGAGAGCATGGGCGGCCGCATCGAGGTGACGAGCCGCCCGAACTTCGGGACCACCTTCCGCCTCTGGCTGCGCCTGGCCCCCGTGGCCGTGGGCGCAGGGAGCAGGAAGTAGGATCGGCTACCCCTGGGATCAAGCCGGGGGTTCGGGCGACGCGAGCTGAACCTCCGTCGGGATGAACCCTCCGGCTTTCCCGAGGGTTTGGTCATTGGTCATTTGTCATTGGTCATTGGTCATTCTTTCTTGATAGGGGTGCATCGTGAGCCGGATCCTCGTGGTGGACGATGAGGAGTCCATGCGGGAGTTCCTCCGCATCCTGCTGGAGAAAGATGGTCACGAGGTCACCACGGTGGGGGACGGTGTGGCCGCTCTGGCGGCGGTCACAAGCCGTGAGGTTGATCTCGTCATCTCGGATTTCAAGATGCCGCGACTGGACGGGGTGGGGTTCCTGACCGGCCTGCGCCAGCAGGGCCTGAAAACCCCGGTGATCATGGTGACCGCGTATGCATCCTCGGACTCCACGATCCAGGCGATGAAACAGGGGGCCTTCGACTACATCACAAAGCCGTTCAAGGTGGACGAGATCCGGCTGGTCATCCGGCGGGCCCTGGCCGAAGGCGAACGACGCCCCCGGGCGGAACCGACGGTATCCCTCCGGGCAGAGGAGCCGGCCATTCGTGGGATCATCGGGCGGAGCCCAAAGATGGTGGAGCTGTACAAGCTCATCAGCCGGGTGGCGGCGGTGGACTCGAGCGTCCTGATCACGGGAGAGAGCGGCACGGGCAAAGAGCTGGTGGCGCGCACGATCCACTACAACTCGCCCCGAACCGCCAGACTCTTCATGGCCATCAACTGCGGCGCCATCCCCGAGGAGCTCCTGGAGAGCGAGCTATTCGGCCACGTCAAGGGATCCTTCACCGGGGCCATTGCCCATAAGGCGGGCCTCTTGGAGGTGGCCCGGGGCGGCACCGTCTTCCTGGACGAGGTGGCAGAGATGAGCCCGACGCTGCAGGTGAAGCTCTTGCGCTTTCTCCAGGACCACATCTTCCGTCGCGTCGGCGGCACCGAGGACAGCGAGGTGGACGTCCGCATCATCGCGGCCACTAACAAGGAACTCGCGCAGCTCATTCAACAGGGGATGTTCCGAGAGGATTTGTACTACCGATTGAACGTGATCTCCGTGGAAATCCCGCCGCTCAGGGAACGACGGGAAGACATCCCCCTCCTCGTGGAAAACTTTCTGAGCTTCTTCGCGGCCCGCGCCGGCCGCGCGGGCATGACCATTGGGCCCGAGGCCATGCAGGTTCTCACGGCCCACACATGGCCCGGCAACGTTCGGGAACTGGAGAACGTGATCGAACGCGCCGTCGCCCTGACGAGCGGCGACGAGGTGCGGGTGGAGAGCCTCCCGCCCAGTGTGCGCTACCCACCCCCACCCCCCGTGCTTCCTCGCCTGGAGGTCCCGCCCGAGGGCCTGGACCTGGAGCAGGTGGTCGCCGACATCGAGAAGCGCTTGATGGAAGACGCCCTGCAAAAGGCTGGCGGGGTTCAGACCAGGGCGGCCCAACTCCTGAGCATCAACTTCCGGTCGTTCCGCTATCGCGCCAAGAAGTACGGCCTGGACCGGCAGACCCGCGACCGGAATCATGCCGAGTCCTGATCGTCGATCCCTTTCCCTCGCCACCCTCCTGCTGGCCGGCGTGCTGGTCGGCCTTCCCTGGGCCGCCGGTGGGCGCAGCCCGATCGGCCAAGTGAGCCTGGTCCTCGTCCTCGTGCTGGCGGGAGTCGCGGGGACGTTGGGCCGCAACCTCGGCGCACTGGCCAGGCCGTCGCCGCTGCTGCTCGCGGGGGGGATCCTGGCGGCGGGATCGGCGCTCCACACTATCTATCCTGATCGGACGATTCAGACTCTGCTCCTGCTCTTGGCGTATCTCCTTGCGGGGGCGCTGGCGGCAGAGTCTGCGCGGGAAGAGCCGTGGCTGGAGCGCGTGCTCCTCCTCGCGATCCTCACGTCCGGGGTCCTGGTCACCGTCGTCGGCCTGCTCCGTCTCTTCCAGGGAAGCGACGAGGGGCTGTATGCGCAGCTCCTCACCGGCCCGTTCGGATACCCGAACGCTATGGCTGGGTTCCTCCTCCTGACCGGGGGGGCGGCCCTGGCCATGACACGAGAAGGTCGAAGTCCGGCGATCCGGGCCGGGACGATGGCGGCCGGTGGCCTCGCGCTGGTCGGTCTCCTGCTCACTCGGTCCCGCGGGGCCTTGCTGGCGGCTGGCGCGGGATTCGTCGTGTGGGGCGTGGTGGAATGGCGGAAAGGCCAACCGCGGCGACGCCTGTGGATGTGGCTGGGTGGCTGCAGCCTTCTTGCAGCGCTGGCCTGGCGCTCCTGGAACCTCGCCAGCTTACTCCCGAGCCTCTGGAGGCTCGCTGACAGGCCGGAAGTCTCTTCCCTCCTCTGGCGATGGCAGATTCTCCAGTGGACGTGGGCCATGGCCCGGGACCACCCGTGGTGGGGTGTGGGACCAGGGGCGTTTCCCGTGGCGCTCACCCACTACCAGCGCATCCCCTACGTCAGCGGCGAGAACCCTCACAACTTGTACCTGGAGCTGGCGGCCGAGTATGGCCTCCCGGCGGCGATCCTGGTGGTGCTCACTCTCGGCATGTTCCTGGGACGGGTGGGGGCCGCGATCCGCCGGATCTCGGAACAGGATCCCGCCCGACGGCGACTCGCCGTACTGCTGGCGACGCTCGTTGCTTTTGCCGTCCACAGCCTTGTGGATCTCGACTGGAGTTTTCCGGCCATTGCCGCGACGGTCGCAACGATGCTCGGCCTGACCTCGGCCCACCTCCGGAGGATGTTCGCCCGGGAAGTTCATGCCCGGCCTCTCTGGCGGGGGGCCCTCATCCTGCTTCTCCTGACCGCAGCCTTCATGAGCGGCACCCGATACTACGCCAGCGCCCTCGTGAGCTGGGCCCGGCTTGCCCTGGCGAGCAGGGAGGCAGTACGCGCTCAGCGAGACCTGACCTGGGCCCTCCGCTTGAACCCCGTGAGCTACCCCGCCCACCACTGGATGGCCTGGGCGCGGCTCCTCACGGGCGATCCGCGCGGAGCGGCGGAGGTGGCTGAGCGCGCGGCCCGGATTGCCCCCGCCGATCCCAACAGCCACTACCTGGCGGGCGAGATCGCCGCAGCCTCTGGACGGTGGAACGCAGCGGAGGACAGATTCCGTGCCGCGGTAGATCTGTCACCCTCCGCCCAGCTTCGGTTTCATGCCGCCCTGGTGGAGTCGGCAGCCAACGCCGGAAGAGGAGCGGAGGCGCGATTCCGGTATGAGCAGGCGGTCGCTATCTTCACGGAAGCGCGCGTGCTGGATCCTGAGGCCCGCTGTTTGATGCCGGGCGACAGGTACCTCCTGGCACGGATGAGCCGGATCGCGGCCCGCTCATACGGAGAGGTGGGCGATCTTTTCCGCCAGCGGAGCATCATGGAACGGGCCACGCGACTGGCGCAACCGGACCCACGCGGGATCTGTGTCACTCGCGGGCGCCCCGGCCAGACGTCTCCCGAGGCGACGGTGGGCAGTTTCTGGCGGGCCCTGGCCGATGGCGGATGGCCGCAAGCGGAGCAGTTTCTCTCACCCGAGTTGCGCGCATCGCGACCCGCGGATGACTGGGGTGCATGGCAGAGGGAAGATCGGCCTCGACGCGCACAGGTAGCGTGGATCGCAGCCCTTCACGGAGGCGAACCCCAGGCCACTCTGCGCTTCGAGGTGGAGATCGAGATCGCCCCAGATCGGCAGATCAGCCGCTGCGCGCAGGCGGATCTCCGGCTCATGAAGGACAACTGGTTCGTGGATAAACTGCCGGTCCTGGAGTCGACCCCATGCCAGCCGTAAGGGTGACAAATACTGTCCGATCCAGACAAAAGTTTTCAGCTGGGGAACCCTTTCCGTGGACGTCCTCTTCAGGAAGGACAGCTGATGACAAGTTGTCATCGGCATAACCATTTGGATTTGCGTAGCTCCCAACGATGCCTGCGGGATCCTTAGAATCCTTCGTCCCTGGCATGTTCGCTGCATCCTCTTCAGATCGCACGGTAATCTCAGTCGCCCCGAGGAGCCAAGCGGGACGAGATCACGCAAAGAACTCACAGTTAACAATTTAACATTAACAAGGAGGGATTTCGATGTTGAAACTGCTAAGGCGCAAGAGCAAGGGCTTCACCCTGATCGAACTCCTGATCGTCGTCGCGATCATCGGGATTCTGGCAGCCATCGCCATCCCGAACCTCCTGTCCGCACAGAAGAAGTCCAAGTATGCGCGAACCGCCTCCGACACCAAGACGGCAACGACCCAGGGCATCGTGTACTCCAACGACAAGAACGCCAACCCGGGCACCATGAAGGCGTTGCGCGATTCAGGGTATGCCAACATCAACGACGCTGACCCGTGGAGTGGGCCTTGGTTCTACTCGAGCGCCTTCAAGGTCATCACAACCCCAGCAGCCCAGGGCGAGATTGGCGTCTGCAGCCAGGGACCGAAGACTAACGCGCCGGCGGACTGCGCCGCTGATGCTTGGAATTTGGCTGCTCAGCCGACGCCAACGGTAGACGGAGGTGTGGGATACTCGAGCGTCTACGGCTCCTGGCAAGGTACTTCGTAATTCAACCCGGGCTCGTCCCGAGCTGAAAGCTGAAAACCGAAAGGGGGCAGGCGGCGGGAGCGCCGCCAGCCCCCTTCGTCTTTGCCACGAATGACTTTGAATGCGAAATGATTCGACGAGGCCCCGAGAGCCCTCCAGATAGCCACGCTCAAGCATGCGATAAAGCCGGAGCCTCACCTCCACCTCGAACTGGCGAAGGTCGATCCTCTTCAGAGGAGGAGGCCAAGGCTCTTCAAGGACTTCGCAAGGCACTGCACAGAGATCCTTTGATTGCATCCCCTCAGGATCATCGGGAGCTTGCTACCCCTTTCTATGACCGCCAGCTCTTGACGGCCTGGTGGGCGGCCCGAGCCGGAGCGGACAGAAGCATGCTGGACGATTGCATCGGGCCTGAAGGGAAACCACTTGACGGCCTGGGAGTCGGTCTAGTTTAATCCAGTGAGCCAGGGGCAAGTAAGCGATGGAACCGGTCATCGAGATCGAAGGGTTATGCAAGGACTTCCGCGTAGGCTTCTGGCGACGCCGGACGCGGATCCTCCATTCCCTGGACCTCACGGTCCACCGGGGTGAGATCTTCGGCTACCTTGGCCCCAACGGGGCCGGGAAGACCACGACCCTCAAGCTCCTGACAGGCTTGATCCTACCCACGGCGGGATCGGCGCGCCTGCTGGGCCGGGACCTGACCCAGGTGGCCGCCAAACAGCAGATCGGCTTTCTCCCCGAGAATCCCTACTTCTACGACTACCTCACGGGCCGCGAGTTCCTGGACTTCTGCGGGCGCCTGTTTGGCCTTCGCGCATCCGACCGACGCGAACGGATTGCCCGATTGCTGCGGCTGGTCGAAGTGCAGGAGGCGGCTGATCACCAGCTCCGGAAATATTCCAAGGGGATGATTCAGCGCCTCGGGCTGGCTCAGGCGCTGATCAACGATCCAAGCCTGGTGATCCTGGATGAGCCGATGTCCGGCCTGGATCCGCTGGGCCGCAAGGCGATGCGAGACATCATCCTCAAGCTGAAGGCCGAGGGTCGGACGATCTTCTTCAGCTCGCACATCCTCCCGGACGTGGAGGTCCTGTGCGATCGGGTGGGAATCCTCGTGGCCGGGCGCCTGCGGGACGCGGGACGGCTGGACCAGATCCTGAAGACCGAGACCGAGTCCATCGAGCTCACCCTGCAGCGCGTATCGCCCGACCTGTCAGCCAGCCTTCGGAATCTTACCCAGGCGCCCATCCTCGACCAGCCGGATGGGGTCCTGGTCCGGCTGCCCGACGAGGAGCGGCTGGAACTGGCGCTGCGGGCAGCCGTCGCGGCCGGGGCCCGGGTCGTGTCTGTTATTCCTCAACGCGTGACACTGGAAGCACATTTTCTGCGAGAGGTTCAGGGGGCGGCCCCATGAAGATCTCGGCGATCGCCCTCAACACGTTCCGGGAGGCGGTCCGGGACCGCATCCTGTATTCGATCCTGGCTTTTGCGCTGCTCTTGATCGGGGCCTCGGCGATCCTGGCCTCGCTCTCCATCGGCCAGGAGGGCCGGATCGTCAAGGACCTGGGGCTGGCCAGCAGCAGCCTCTTCGGCACATTCATCGCCATCTTTCTCGGGATCGGCCTGGTCTTCAAGGAGATCGAGCGCCGGACCATCTACGCCATCATCGCCAAGCCGATCCACCGGTTCGAGTTCCTCCTGGGCAAGTACATCGGGCTCGTGCTCACGCTCCTTGTGACGGTGGGGGTGATGGCCCTGCTGGTTGCCGGGTTGGCGTGGGCCATCGACGGCCATTGGACCTCTGACCTGCTAGGAGCGGCCGCGCTCGATTTCCTGGCGCTCATGATCGTGACGGCCGTCGCCCTGCTGTTCTCGACCTTCTCCACGCCCACCCTCAGCGCCATCTTCACGTTGGCCGTCTTCGTCATCGGACGGCTGAGCGGGGACCTCAAGCTATTCGCCGATCAATTCGCCGGGCCCGGCCTGCGCCTGATCATCAACGGCATGTACATGGTCCTTCCCGACCTGAGCCGCTTCCAGATCGGCGCCCAGATCGTGAACGCCCTGCCCCTGGATCCGGCCCAGATCGCCTGGACGGTGATGTACGGCCTGGCCTACATCCTGATGCTGCTCCTGCTGGCCATCGGGATCTTCCAGCGCAGAGACTTCAAGTGATGCCCCGACCCTTCCTCCAGCCTGCCCGGATATCTACCATCGCCCTCCTCCTGGCCGGCGTCGTGCTGTTCGGCGCGGTCGCTCCCCTGCACTGGGAAGCGCTGTCTGGCGCCCAACTCGGCGTGGCGGAGCGCGCCTTCTTTTTGCCCCCGCCCGAGGCCTTGCGGGTTGCGTCCCTGGGCTTCAACAACGTGGCGGCGGACGTGATCTGGCTCCTGACCATCCAGTACATCGGTGCGCATATCTTCACCGATGCCAAGCTTCCCGAACTCTTTCAGATGGTGGATACCGTGGTCACCCTGGATCCACACTTTGTGGAGGCCTACACCCTGGGCGCTCTGTTCATGAACTACTCCGGCGGCAATGTCAGGGGGGCCATCGCCCTCCTCGAGCGGGGCACCCGCGCCAACCCCACGCGGTGGGAACCGGCCCACGACCTGGCCCGGACGTACTATCTGGATCTCAAGGATTACCGACAGGCCCTGCACTGGTTCGAGGTCACGGATCGCCTACCCGGGCGTCCACACTATGTGCCGCGCTTCATCGCCCGCCTGTATGCGGCGACCGGGCACCGAGAGACGGCCCTGGGGCTGTGGCGGGCCATGCGAGATTCCGCCGGCAGCGATTGGGTGCGGGAGATCGCAGAGCGGGAGATCGCCAAGCTGGAACGCCCGGCGGCGCCTTCGCCTCCGCAGGAGACACGCTGATCGACGAGGACATAGCGACACAGGCCAAGATTGGAGCGAACGGGTCGAGGGTCCCCTCCGCAGCTGAGCTGTGGCCATGACACGGCACTCGGGAGACCTCGACCTCGCCGTCCTGATCCCCGCGTGGAACGAACGGGAGAACCTGGAACTGTTGCTCCCTGCCCTGCGGGAGACGCTGGAAGGCCTGGGGGTACGTTGGGAGATCATCGTGGCAGACGGCGGATCCCGCGACGGGACGGCAGAAGCGGCCGCCCGGCGGGGTGCCCGGGTCATCCAGCAGCGGCGGCCGGGCTACGGCGCGGCCCTCATGGAGGCGATTGCGGCGAGCCAGGCCAGCTATGTCGTCACCATGGATGCGGACCTGTCTCACCGCCCGACGTTCATCGAAGACCTCTGGAGGCACCGGGAAGAGGCCGAGGTCCTGATCGCCTCCCGCTACGTTCCCGGGGGCGAATCCCAGACCCACTGGTTCCGACGGCTGTGCAGCCGGATCCTGAACGTGACCTACGCCCGAGTCCTCTCGTTGCCACTCCATGATATCTCCAGCGGCTTTCGTCTCTATCGCCCGGACATTCTCCAGGGGCTCCAGTGCCAGGCCCGGGACTTTGACATCCTGGAGGAGATCCTGATCAAGGTCCACGCCCTGGGCTTTCGCATTCGCGAGCTGCCCTTCCGCTACCTCTCGCGGGGGACGGGCCGATCTCACGCGCACTTCCTCAAGTTCGGATGGGCGTACCTCAAGACGCTGGTCCGCATGTGGCAGCTCCGGAACTCCGTGGCGTCGGCGGACTACGATCATCGCGCCTTCGACAGTCCCATCCCGCTGCAGCGGTACTGGCAGCGAGCCCGCCATCGGACCATCCTGGATTTCTTGAACACGGCCTCCAGGCAGGCGCACAATGCGGTTCTGGACATCGGGTGCGGCTCCAGCCGGATCATTCAGGATCTCCCCAAGGCGGTCGGTATGGACATTCTGCTGCCCAAGCTTCGGTTCCTCCGCGACCGGCACTCACGGCTGGTCCAGGGGAGCATCTTCGCCTTGCCCTTCCCGACCCACGCCTTCGACGCCGTCATCTGCTCCGAGGTGATCGAACATGTTCCCGATCATCCCGCCGTCTTCGAAGAGATGGCCCGCGTCCTTCGTCCCGGAGGGACGCTCATCCTGGGAACGCCGGACTACGGGCGGTGGTTGTGGTGGCTGCTGGAGTGGATCTACGGGAAGATCTTGCCGGGCGCCTACGCCCATGAGCACATGACCCACTACACCCGCGCCAGCCTGGCTGAGCGACTGAGGACCCACGGGTACACGATCGAGAATCTCCAATATGTGGGCTTCTGCGAGATGATCTTTCGGGCAAGGAAGGTGGGCCAGTCGCACACATCCGCGGATCCGACCAGATCCGGGCCGGAGGCATCGTGACGGGCAGTTCGGAAGCCGTCGCCAAGGTCCACGCGTCCGACTCCTTCGTGGCGCAGGACGTTCCGGATGAGGCGGTCCCGGTTGGACCCTGGTCCCTTCTTCTGGTCCTGCTCCTCGCCGTGACGGTGTACGTGGACACCTTGAGCTACCAGTTCGTGTGGGATGATGTCCCGATGCTGGTGCAGAATCAGAGACTCCGGGATCTGCGGAACTTGCCAGAGTTCCTTCGGGGCGACTTCACCACACTCACCTCGGGGGCGATTGAGGGGCGTTACTATCGGCCCACGCTGGCCATGTCCCTGGCCATGGATGCAACGCTCTGGGGGCTAAATCCCTCTCCCTTCCACCTCACCAACATCCTCCTGCACGTGGCTGTGACGTTCCTCGTGAGTTGCCTGGTCCTGGCGATGGGGGCGACACGAGACGTGGCCGTCCTGGCGGCCCTCATCTTCGCCGTCCATCCCGTGCATGTCGAGGCGGTCGCTTTCATCTCCGCGCGCAGTGATCTATTGCCGAGCATCGCTATCTTGGCATGCCTCCTCGCCTACCGACGCTCTGATCGGCCGGGCCGGGGACGAATCGCATGGGGCATGGCAACCCTGGCGCTACAGGCACTGGCCCTCCTGTCCAAAGAGTCCACGGTCATTCTGCCGGCGCTGCTTGTGCTGAGCGACGTGTTGCACTCCTCGTCTCCAGGTCAGCCAGCCCATCGACTGATTTGGCGCCACGCCCTGATCCGATCCCTGCCCTTCTGGGCCGTGACGGCCGTCTTCGCGGTATTCCGCTTTCCCACGCTACTCAACATCGCTGGGGAGCACCTGCGGGGTGACGGCCCCTGGCGTCGCCTGCCCGGTGCCCTCGAGATTCTGGCACGGTACGTCGGGTTGAGCCTGGTCCCCACACACATGCAGCCCTTCTATTCCCTGTCGCGGCCTCGGTCCTTCCTGGAGCCATGGCCGGCTCTCGGCATGCTAGCTGCGGTGGTCCTCGTCGCCCTCCTGATCTGGTGGTGGCCCCGGGTCCCTCTGGCGGCCTTCGGGGTGGCTTGGTTCCTCATCACGGTGGTTCCCGTGGTGGACTTGGTGCCTCTCTCGTTACGCGAGATGGGGTTGACCGATCGCTACCTCTACCTCCCCTCAGTGGGCGTATCCATCCTCTTCGCCCTGGGGATCTCCGCCCTGATGGGACCCGCCGCCGATCGCGCGTGGCGCCCGCGGAGACTTGCCGGGTGGGCGGCCATCATCCTCCTGTTGACCCTTTACCCGTGGTCTCTGCTCGGCTATGCCCCGGTCTGGCGGAACGACCTGACACTCTACGGACGCATGGTGCAGGCAGCCCCGCGCTCCCCGAACCCTTACTTCAACCTCGGGCTCGCCTACTTGAGGGAGAACGACTTGCCGAGAGCCACGGTCGCGCTGGAGCGCGCGGTCCGCCTGAACCCCAGCCTGCCCCGACCGCGCTCGATCCTGGCGCTCGTATACGTCCTCCAGGGGCGGGCGCACGACGGCTTTCGAATCTTTGACACCATAGCGTCCGACGGTCCGATGGAGCGGGACTACTATGTCTCTCGAACAATCGCTCACCTAAACGTGGGGGAATCGCAGGAGGCTCTGGCGGTTGCCGAGGAGGGAGCGCGCTGGTTTCCAGGCGACGCGGATCTGACTCAATGGTTGGGACGTGCCTTGGAGAAGGCCGGGCGAACCGCCGAAGCCATGCAAGGGTACCGCCGGGCGCTGATCCTGCGGCCCGATCTGTTTCAGGCGGAGGAGGCCCTGGGCCACCTGTTGGCCCAGTCGGGAAGGCCCGATGAGGCGGCGCAGCACTTCCTTCGGTCCGCGGAGATCAGGCCGGACAGGGCGCAACCCATCCGGGCGTTGGCCCTCCTGCAGGAGGCCCAGGGTAATCGGCCCGAGTCCCTCCGTCTCTGGCGCCAGGTCTTGGAGCTCGCGGCGAATGAAGCGGCTATCCGGGAAGCCGCGGGCCATATCCACCGTTTGAAAAAGGGGGACGTCGGTCCTGGAGTTTCTCCGGACAGCGCTCGTCCTCTCGGAGCGACGGGATCGTGACTGGCTTGTCTCCCTCAAAGGCTCCCATCCCGTCGCTGCCGGGGAAAGAGGAGCAGGCCCCCGACGGCTTGGAGGCCAGACCAGCTCGGCCGACCCGATACGCCCCCTCTCCGGAGCCGTGAGCGGAGGCCATGGATTATGACCATCCTCTTTGCCTTTCTCTTCGGCACCGTGGTGGGCAGCTTCCTCAACGTCTGCATCTACCGCCTCCCAAAAGAGGAGAGCATTGTCACGCCCCGCTCGCGCTGTCCTGTGTGCCTGACCCCCATTCGAGCCGTGGATAACATTCCGCTGGTCAGCTTCGCGCTGTTGCGCGGCCGCTGTCGGGCCTGTGGTGCCCCCATCTCCTGGCGCTACCCGCTGGTGGAGGCGTTGACGGGAATCCTCTTCGCCCTGACGGTGGCGCGGTACGGGGTGACGCTCCAGACGGCATTCCTGCTGGCGTTCCTCTGTGGGCTGGTGGTCGTGAGCTTCATTGACCTCGACCACCAGATCATCCCCAATGCCATCACGCTGCCTGGCATCCCGCTGGGACTGCTGGCCGGCCTGTTACTGGGGGAACCCCCGCTCCTGGACCGGGCGATCGGCACGCTGATCGGTGCCGGCTTCCTGTACCTGGTGCTCTTCTACGGCGGGGCCCTCTACGGGCAGGAGGCGATGGGCGAGGGCGACCTGAACCTCATCGCCCTGGTGGGTGCCTTTCTTGGATGGAAGGCCGTGGCCCTGACCATCCTCCTTGGTTGTCTGTTCGGATCGGCCGTGGGCCTCGGCCTCATGGCCGTCCGGCGTCTGGGCCGTCGCCAGCACATCCCCTTTGGACCGTTCCTCTCGCTGGGGGCGGTGGTGGCGCTGTTCTGGGGCGAGCGGCTGATCGCCTGGTATCTCAGGTTGCTGTGAGGAAGTTCCCGGGCGGCCCGAGAACTCTCTGGCCCTGCCGGGGCAGCTCCTTCGGGTGGGTGGAAGGCCTTGCGGAGCAAGAGCCGGGAGTCCCATTATTCGCCCACCCTACCGATTGCTCTCCCCGCGCATATTCCGCTCCGCGACCTCGAGGCGCTCTCGGATGCGTTGCGCCTCCGGGTCGTCGGGCTGAAGATACGTGAGGATGCTGCGAAGCTGATCCCGAGCCTCCGTCCACGCCCCGCGCCGTTCCGCCACAGCCGCCAGGACGTATCGAGGCCGGAGCAGGTCCCCATCCAGCCGTAGGGCCGTCTGGGCCGCCACCTTCGCCTCCTCGACTCGGCTGAGCTGGAGCAATGCGTCGGCCCGTTCGCCATGGAGTCTCCCGGTAGCCCGCATCCCAGCCAGGATGGTTGTCGCGCGGGTCAGTGCCTCCAGCCGCTGCTCCAGCGCAGAGGGGCCGGCGGCCCCATACTCCTGGGCCAAGCCCTGCCAGGCCAGCTCGTTCTCCGGGTTGTCCGCCACCGCGCGCTGCAACTCGGCGAGAGCCCGGGCCCAGGTGTCCGGATCGCGCCGGTACGCAACGAGGTAGGCCAGGCTCGTCTCGGGGCGCGTCAGACGGTATTCGTGCGCTGCGATCAGATTGGTGAAGCGTCCGCCCCGGCGCACGTACACCTCGGCGACCGGGTCCCAGTACACGCGGGCCCACCCCGGGTGCCGGCCGATGTGAACCATGCGGCGAGCGGGATCGGCATCGAGCACCAGGATCTCCACATTGTACGCCGCGGTGATCCGGTCCAGAGCGCCTGGGGACCGATGGGCCTCGTCGTACGCCGCCATCAGTGTCTCATCGAAAAGGATTCTGTCGTACCGCCCGTCAATGAAGACCAGATTGGCGGGCCATCGGCGCCAGATCAGATAGCCACCGAACTCGTACGTGTTGAAGACCCGACCGTCGAGGTGGTAGCGCTCCAAGAAGGCGGCGGCTCCCTCGGGGAAGTAGTGGGGTCGCACGCCGAATCCAGCCGGGTTCCGCGATGTCAGGAAGGCCTGATCTACGATGGAGGCGGTGAGCACGAGCAGGCAGGCGAAGGCCCCGATCGTTCCAGCCCCCGGAAGGATTTCCCGGGGGCCCGGGCGGGCAGGTGGTCGGCCACGCGGACGAGGGCCAGCGCCAGGAGCGGGAGCACGGCGAGGATGAAGTACGGGACGGCCCGATTGCGGAAGATGGCGTAGCTTCCCATGCAGAGGACGATCCCCCAGCCCACCGGATCGACCCGGCCCTCCCAGGCGAAGAGCAGCAGGGCGGTGATGAGGAAGGCGAGGAGCACCACAGCCAGAACCACAATCACCTCCCACCAGATGGGGTCGATCTCGGGGAGGACCCACACCTCGGCCCTTTCCGCAAAGGTACCCAGCCCTGTCATGGTGTTCTGCCGGAACGGGAAGAGGAGCATGGAGACACCGTGGGGATTCAGGAGGGCGATCAGGGGCAGGCAGGCCACCGCCGTGGCAAGGTGCCGGAGACGCGCCCGATCCAGGGAGAGGCGTCCCCAGGCTGGCGCCGCCCGAGCCACCGGCAGCAGGTTTGCCAGCAGGACGAGGCCCGGGAGGGCGAAACCGAAGACGAAGCTGGCGTGCACGTTGGTCCAGATGAGCTGCACCGGGAGTAGCGCATAGGCAGCCCCCGGGCGTGCGCCCTGCAGCCGCAAGAGGATGGCCATACTCACGAGAAGGAGCAGAAAGCTCAGCAGTTCCGGCCGGACATAGAGGCGGAACCGAAGGGCCAAGCTGGCCAGGAACAGCAACAGGACCGCGGCCAGAGGCTGGAGGTCGCAGCCTCGCAAGACCCTGTACAGGAGGAAGGCGAGCAGGAGCAGCACCAAGAGCCGAAGCAGGATCAGTCCCGGTAGGCCAGCGGCGCGGTAGATGAGATAGAACGGGATGTCCGTAAGCCAGGAGTACTTGATCCATTCCCGACCGGCGGTGGTGAAGGCAAAGGGATCCTGCGCAGGCAGGGAGCGGCTGGTCACATACAGCTCCCCCTGCTTCAGGTGCCACCAGGTATCCTCGGAGCTGATGGGGAAGAAGCCCAGCAGGACCAGGTGGGCAGCCAGGAGCAAGCCTATGACAATGCCGGCGAGACGCCCGATGGATACGTGCACTGCGATTCTCCAGAGGGGGCTGCTCTTTCGGCTATCTATACATGCCCGCCAGCACGTAGTCAATTGATCCCTTTATGTTTTAGAAGCAGCGTCGACATCCGGACCACAGAGAGAACGAGGCTCACGGCACAGGCAGGACGGTTCGGTCGGCACGCCCATCGGAAAGGTGGCCGTTCGCGGCCTCGCCATCGCATTCTGGCCTTGACATGATCCCCGACCCTTGACTAAGGTATCGGACGTTTGACCTCTGACCACATTACTCTTGGGGAACGGCTGGCAGGCGAAAGAGGTCGCCGTGGCGTGGAAAGTCCGGGTCATTGACGCGAAGGACAACGTCGGCGCGATCATCAGCAAAGCGGTGGAACGGGGAGTGACAGTGAAGGTGGAAGCAGGGGGAAAGTCCCTGGAGGTGACGGCTCAGGGGAATATCCACTACGGCCACAAGATCGCCCTCGTCCCGCTCAAGCAGAGCGAGACCATCGACGCAGCTCGACCCGGCCACGAGGTCCGGTCTGATCCGGAACACGATGGCGGGAGCCGAGTAGTAACGGCGAGTAGAGTTCGTCGGTCTGTCCATGGGAGTGCATACCGCGTTTCGTAGCAAGTGTCCATCGTTGCGGAGAAAAGGAGGCGGATGTGATTCAGTTCTTGGTGCACGAGCGCTCCGACAATGTGGGGGTGGCAACGGTAGACATCAAGGCTGGGGAGGTCGCGAAGGGTCTGCACATGGACACGCAGGCACCGGTGGAGGTGAGAGTCCTCAATGATATACCTCTCGGCCACAAGGTTGCGCTTCGGGACCTCAAGGAAGGAGACGCGCTGATCAAGTACGGTCATGACATCGGCCGGGTGATGGCCGACATCAAGGTGGGAGAGCACGTCCACATCCACAATCTCAAGACGAAGAGGTGGTAGCGATGAAGACTCCGAGGATCTTGGGGTATCGCCGCGAGAACGGCCGGGTGGGTGTGAGGAATCATGTGGTGATTCTGCCTCTGGATGACTTGTCCAATGCCGCCTGCGAGGCCGTGGCCAACAACATCAAGGGGACACTGGCCATCCCCCACGCCTACGGGCGTCTGCAGTTTGGTGAGGATCTGGCGCTCTTCTTCCGGACCATTATCGGCACGGGGGCGAACCCCAACGTGGCGGCGGTTGTGGTGATCGGCATCGAGCCGGAGTGGACAGAGCGCGTTGTGTCGGGCATCGCGCAGACAGGAAAGCCCGTGAAGGGTTTCTCTATCGAGCGCAACGGGGACCTCAAGACCATCGCCGAGGCCTCCCGTCAGGCCAAGGAGTATCTGCAGTGGGCCTCGGAGCTTCAGCGGACCGAGTGTTCCCTGGATGAACTCTACATCTCCATCAAGTGTGGCGAGTCGGACACCACCTCCGGGCTGGCGTCCAATCCCACAGTGGGGAATGCCATCGACAAACTCGTCGAGATGGGCGCCACCACCAGTTTCGGAGAGACCTCCGAGATCACCGGCGCCGAGTTGGTGTGCAAGGAGCGGGCGGCGACGCCCGAGGTGGGCGAGGCCTTCATGAGGGCGTGGACAGCGTACAACGACATTATCGTGAGTCACAAGACCGACGACCTGTCCGGTAGCCAGCCCACCAAGGGGAATATCCGGGGGGGATTGACCACCATCGAGGAAAAAGCGTTTGGGAACCTGCAGAAGATAGGGAAGAAGGCACGCTACGTGGGGGTGCTCGAGCCTGCCGAAGCGCCTCGGGGCAAAGCGTTGTGGTTCATGGACACCTCGTCGGCCGCGGCCGAGGCGGTGACCCTGTGGGCTGCATCCGGGGCGGTGGTGCACCTGTTCCCCACCGGACAAGGCAACGTCATTGGGAATCCCATCGTGCCGGTGATCAAGATCTCGGCCAACCCCGTGACTTGCCAGACCATGAGCGAGCACATCGATCTGGACGTGTCGGCCATCCTCAGGGGAGAGATGACATTGGATGAGGCCGGGGACAAGCTCATCGAGCTTATCGTGAAGACTGCCAACGGCCGCCTCACGGCCGCCGAGGCCCTCGGACACCGTGAGTTCGTTCTGACGAAGCTCTACATAAGCGCCTAGGATCACTGCGTGCAAATGTTCGCGCCGGTCCGCCGCCTGGAGAGCAAGCTCTCCAGTCGCATCGCCGAGCAGATCTAGGCGCTTATCGCGAAGCGTCGCCTGAAGGAGGGAGATCGCCTCCCGCCCGAGGCAGAGTTGGCCCGGCTGCTGCGGGTGAGCCGGCCGTCGCTCCGCGAGGCCCTGAAGACGCTGGCGGCCCTGGGGCTTCTGGAGATTCGCCACGGCCAACGGACCTACGTCACAAGCGGCGACGTGGACCGCGCCCTGGATCGGGCCACCTCCTCCTGGTTCGAGGGGCACGGGATGGGACGACACCTGATGGAGATGCGACAACTCCTGGAGCCGCCGGAGGCAGCCTGGGCGGCCGAGCGGGCCACGCCGGAGGAGCGCCGGTCCCTGACCGATGTCGTTGCTTGGATGCGGGCGGTACGACCCGACGACCCGCATCTAGCCCTGATCCGAGAAAAACTTTGAACCGCCATGACGCCAAGGTCGCCAAGGATGCGATGTTCCGATCTCACCAGCGAAAAACGCGAGGCCGCGCTTATGGGGTCTTCAGAAGTGTCGTCCGTTTTTTCCGAATGAGCCATTTCAGCTTGGCGTTCTTGGCGCCTTGGCGGTTGAGAATTTCGGATTGGGGCTAGTGGAGACCCTGGAACGGTTCGACACCGAACTGCATCACCGAATCGCCGAGGCGACACACAACCCGCTCCTCGTCCGGGTGATGCGCAGCCTGCTGGATCTGCTCAGCGAGAGTCAGAAACGCAGCCTCCGTATCCCCGGCCAGGGACTGAAGTCGGTCAAGTATCACACGGCCATCGCCCGCAAGGACTCGTCCGGGGCGGCCCAGGCGATGCGCGAGCATTTGGAGGATGTCCTCCGGGCCGTGACACGGCCGCGCGGCGCCCCCGGGAAGACGCGGGCAGCGGCGCCAGGGTGAGAGACGGGGAGCACTTCTGGCAAGGTCAGGCCCATGGAGGAAAGCTCCAAGCATCCATAGCCCCAGCAGGGGCCAGGAGGTGCAGCATGATGACCCTCAAGCCTCTTTGCCGCGTGGGAAGCATTGCCATCCTGGCGGCAGTCCTCGCATTCGTGATGTCACCCGCCTCAGCCGCCACCGATTTCCCGACGAAACCCGTGACATACCTGATCACCTTTGACCCGGGCGGGCAATCCGATCGAGAAGCACGCCGCCAGCAGCCCCACCTCGAACGGATTCTCGGGCAGCGGGTGTTGATTGACTACAAGGTCGGCGGGGGTGGCGCCTTGGGCTGGAGAGAGTTAGTGAAGTCCAAGCCCGATGGGTACACCATGGCTGGGTTCAATATCCCGCACATCATCCTACAGCCCTTGCAGCAAGAGGTCGGCTACAAGACCGAGCAGATCGTGCCGGTGGCCCTCTTCCAGCGCACCCTGCTCGCCCTCGCAGTGCTCAACACCAGCCCCTTCAAGACGTTGCAGGAGTTCGTGGATTATGCCAAGAAGAATCCCGGCGCCCTGACTGTCGGGGGGTCGGGTACATTCTCTGGCCCTCACATGGCCGCCCTCCGTTTCCAGAAGTTGAGTAGCACGAATGTCACCTACGTGCCCTTCACCGGCGCCGCACCACAGACCATGGCCTTCCTGGGCGGGCACGTGGCCGCTGCCTTCAGCAACTCGGATGACCTTGTCCGATACAAGGACAAGGTCCGAGTGCTGGCCTTCGCCAGCGAGCAACGATTCCCCGATTTCCCAGACACTCCCACGTTCAAGGAGCAGGGCGTGGACATGTTAGAGGCCGTAGACCGGGGCGTGGCGGTGCCGCCTGGGACTCCCGACTCGGTGATTCAGAAGCTGGAGGCCGCCTTCCTGCAGATCGCTCGCAACCCGGAGATCCAAGCAGAGATGAAGACGCAGGGGTTCGTACCCCTGGCCATGGCTCACAAAGAGACCAAGGCCCACATCGAGAAGATGACGGCTATCTACAAGGAACTCGCGGCCGGTCTCAAGAAGTAGGACCTCGCTCGCCCTGCGACGCAGCCCGGAGGCTCCGGTGAAGACACAGCGATCGGCTGACATTGCCAGCGGGATCTTTCTGTCTCTCCTGGGACTGATCGCTGTTCTGGCGGCCCTGAGGATAGCAGGGTCTCCGGATGTCCGCATGCAGCCCCGTACCCTCCCATTGATCCTGGGCTGGATCATCCTGGCGGCCGGGGGCATCCTGGCCGCACGCGCGTGGCACCTACGAGAGGAAGAGCGAATCATCAAGTGGCCGGATCGGTCCGGCACGTTCCGGGTTCTGGTGACTCTGGCCAGCCTGGCAGTCTACCTGCTTCTCATGGATCCCCTGGGCTTGCCGCTGAGCACTGTCCTGTTCGTCGCCTTCCTCGTCTGGTACCTGGGACGCTATCGCATGGTGTGGGCAGCCACCCTCGGGTTGGCCTCTGGTGGGACGGTGTATTACGTGTTCATCCGCCTGCTCCAGCTCTCGTTTCCTGTGGGACCCCTGGGACGATAGGGGGGTCGGCATGTTCTTCTCCTGGGACTACCTGTTGCAGGGATTCTCGCTGGCCCTGTCCCCCACGAACCTCTTGTGGGCACTGGTGGGATGTCTCATGGGCACCCTGATTGGGGTGCTGCCAGGGATCGGCCCCTCCTCGGGGATTGCCATCCTCTTGCCGCTCACCACGGTCGTGGGTCCCATTCCCGCCATCATCATGATGGCGGCCATCTACTACGGGGCCATGTACGGAGGTTCCACCACAGCCATCGTCGTGAACATCCCGGGTGAGGCCTCCTCTGTCCCTACCTGCATCGATGGCTACGAGCTGGCGAAGCAGGGACGCGCGGGTCCGGCGCTGGGGATCGCGGCCATCTCTTCCTTCGTGGCCGGCACGCTTTCTCTGGTGGGCCTCACCTTCTTCGCGCCGGTCCTGGCCAACGTGGCCCTGGCCTTCGGGCCGCCCGAGTATTTCGCCCTCATGTTCATGAGCCTGAGCCTGGTGATCAGCCTCTCCGGGCGGGCTCTCCTGAAGGGTCTGATCGGCACCGCGCTCGGCCTGCTGGCGGCCATGGTGGGACAGGACCCACTCACCGGCGGGGCCCGCCTGACCTTCGGATCGGAAGAGTTGATGGCCGGCGTGAACTTTATCAGCGTGATCATCGGCCTCTTCGCCATCGGCGAGGTGCTGGTGAACGTCGAAGAGGCGGTGGCCTATATCTATGAAAAGAAGAAGCTGGACTGGATGCCGACGTGGGCCGACATCGAGCAATCCTGGGGGGCGATGTTGCGATCCACTGGCGTCGGGTTCTTCATGGGGCTCCTGCCCGGATGTGCCCCGTCCGTGACCACCTTTGTGGCGTACGATTTGGAGAAACGAATCTCCAAGCACCCCGAGCGGTTCGGCAAAGGCGCCATCGAGGGTGTGGCTGCCCCTGAGGGGGCAAACAACGCGACGTGCAGCGGCGGCTTCGTCCCGCTCTTCGCCTTCGGGCTCCCCACGGGCCCTGCCCTGGCTGTGCTCCTGGGTGGCCTCATGATGTACGGTCTCCAGCCCGGTCCCATGCTGTTCACGCAGAACCCTCAGTTCGTGTGGGCGGTCATCGCCAGCATGTACATCGGCAACGTCATCCTGCTGGTGCTGAACCTCCCGTTGGTCGGGATGTGGGCCCGCATCGCCCTCTTGCCTTTCCCGATGCTCGGCCCCTTGATCATCCTCTTTTCGGTGATCGGGGCCTATAGCATTCGCTTCCTGGCGTTCGACGTGTGGGTGGCCCTGATTTTTGGAGTGGTCGGGTATCTCATGCGAAAGCTGGGATTCCCCATGGCCCCCATGGTCCTGGCCAGTGTCCTGGCCCAGATGTTGGAGACATCCCTTCAGCAGTCCCTGCTGATCTCCCAGGGATCGCCGCTGATTTTTTTCACGCGGCCGATCGCCGCGGGTTTCATGACGCTCGCCCTGCTTTCAATCATCCGTGGCGTTTGGCTGGAACTGCGATCGCGGGCTCCTGAGGTGGCCGAGGAGGACGAGGCCTGATTTTTCCTCGACAGGGGACCATGGAACACGGAGTCTTAACTGATGACAAGGCGGCCGAGGACCTGCTGTTTCCGTTCAACCGCGAACTCCGCAATCCCGACGGTTCCATCAAGACCCCGCGGTACTTCCAAGAGATCGCCATCCACCGTACAGTCCAGGCCGTCCTTCAAGGTAAGGCCAGGATCCTTATCACCATGGCCACGGGGACCGGCAAGACCTTTGTGGCCGTCCAGATCGTGTGGAAGTTGTGGAAGACAGAACGCAAGCGGCGGATCCTGTACCTCGTGGATCGCAACATCTTGGTGGACCAGCCCCTGATCCGTGAGTTCAGCATCTTCGGCGATGCCGTTTGGAAGATCCAGGGAGAAGCGAAGAAGGGGCGGGAGATCTACTTCGCGCTCTACCAGGCGCTCGCCGAGGACGAGTCACGCCCTGGCCTCTACAAAGAGTATCCACCGGACTACTTTGACCTGATCATCGTGGACGAGTGTCACCGGGGAAGCGCCACGGATCAGTCCCGATGGCGTCAAATCCTGGAGTACTTCCACCCGGCCACCCAGATCGGGATGACGGCCACGCCTTTGCGCGAAGAGACCCGGGATACCTACCGATACTTCGGCAACCCCATCTACACCTACCGCCTGGGCCAGGGCATCGAGGACGGATTCCTGGCCCCGTATCGAGTGCACCGGATCGTGCCCAGCGTGGACGCGACGGGTTGGCGTCCTGAGCGGGGCCAGCTCGATCGGTTTGGACGGGAGGTCCCGGATGGCGTGTACGAGACCAAGGACTTCGAACGTCTGGTCTCCCTCCTCAGTCGGACCGAGTTGGTTGCCCACCACCTCACCGCGTACCTGAAACGGACAGACCGATTGGCCAAGACCATGGTCTTCTGCGTGGACCAGGAACACGCCGAGGACATGCGAGCCGCGCTGCACAAGGCGAACGAGGACCTCACCCAGCAATACCCACACTACGTAGCCCGCGTGACTGCCGACGAAGGCAAGGTAGGGCGGAGCCATCTGGATGATTTCGTGGACCCTGAAAAGGATGCTCCGGTCATCCTCACGACATCCAAGCTCCTCAGCACCGGAGTTGATGCCCCCACGTGTCGAAACATCGTCCTCTTCAAGCCGATAGGATCGATAGTGGAGTTCAAGCAAATCATCGGCCGCGGCACTCGCCTCTATCCAGACAAGGACAAGCTGTCGTTTACCATCCTCGACTACGCCGGCGCCACTCGCCTCTTCGCCGATCCCAACTTTGACGGGGAGCCCGAGCGGATCAGTGAAGAGGCGATCTATCCGACCGCTGAAGAGTTGGCGCCTCCTCCCGAAGTCGAGGAAGAAACGGTGTGGCCGGAAGGCGAGGACGTGATCGTGGATGCCGACACGGAGCGGCCTCCCCGGAAATACTACGTTGATGGTGTCGAGGTACACATTACTGCTGAGATCGCGTACGAGTTGGACAGCTCTGGGAAGAAGCAGAGAGTTGTCAGTTACGTGGACTACGCGAGGGAACAGGTGCGCCGCCTGTATCCCACTCCTGCCGAGCTACGAACCGAGTGGATGGATGCAGAACACCGGGCGGCAATCATCGAGGCCCTCGCGGAACGAGGCATTGACTTCCCTACGCTCACCGAAGCCACCAAGCAGCCGGACGCCGATCCATTCGACCTCCTTGTCCACGTGGCATGGAATGCCCCGCTCCGTACCCGGCGGGAACGGGCCGAGAGGGTTCGGAAGGAACGGAAGGATTTCTGGGATCGGTACACGCCCGAGGCTCTGGCCGTCCTCAATGATCTGCTGGATAAGTACACCGACCACGGGGTCACCCAACTCGACGACCTCCAAGTCCTCGAGGTGCCACCCCTCTCCGGGCGCGGAACCCCGGTCGAGATCGCCAGCCTGTTTGGCGGACCAGCCCAATTACGGCGGGCTGTTACCGAACTCCAATCCATCCTCTACGGATAGCGTAGTCATAGCATAAAGGTAAAATGTAATTAGACCTTGGCGCATTTTATGGCCATGTCATTGCAATAGGTAAAATTTTATGTTACCTTTTTGCAATCATGGCAAAGAGAGATTCCCAGGACGCCAGAAGGCGTCTCTACGAGTTTGCAGTTTCACAAGGGGGTTACTTCACCGCCGCCCAGGCCAGGGCCGCAGGCTACCCAAAGCAGCTTCAGCACTACCATGCCGCACGCGGCAATTGGGTGCGGGAGGATCGGGGTATCTACCGCCTCTGGGAGTGGCCCAGGAGCGGTTATGAAGATCTCGTTCTTTGGACAGTTTGGAGTGGAGGGGTGGCCGTCGTATCTCACCAGAGCGCAATGGCGGTTCACGACATCAGCGATCTGATGCCGGCAAAGATCCACCTGACGGTGCCTCCTGGGTTCCGCAAGAAGCCTCCCGCAGCGATCGTTCTCTACCGCGGTAGACTCACCGAGCATGAGGTGGAACAGCGCGACTGGTTTCGCGTGACGACGCCCCTTCGGACCCTGATGGATGTTGCACAGGTTGCGATTTCCATTGAACACATTGCCCGAGGTATCCAGGATGCCGTCCGAAAGGGGCTCCTCGCGGATCGCCACATCGAGACGGCTTTCGAAGCTCTGGAGGGACCCGCAGCGGAGCGGCTGCACCACGCGCTGATGGAAGCCCGCAGGGGGATATGAGGTGGCTCTATTGGAGTAGGAAGAGCGGAGGGGCGGTTGATGAACTCAAGGGCGGCTTCTGGGACTATATCCCTCCTTACGAGGTGAGCACATGGCACGACGAAGGAAGGAGATTCCGGCGGAACCGTTGACGGCGAAGGCGCAATTGTCGGCCGCGACCAAGAGGGCGCGGGACATCATGCGGAAGGATGCGGGGCTCAACGGGGACCTAGACCGGATCCCCCAGCTTTCCTGGATTATGTTCTTGAAGTGCTTCGACGACCTGGAGCAGCGGCGCGAGGTGACGGAGAAGAAGTACCGGCCTGCCATCGAGCCGCCCTACCGCTGGCGCGATTGGGCTGGTGATCCGGACAGAGGATTGACTGGCGAGGCCCTCCTGAAGTTCGTCAACGACCAACTGTTTCCATATCTCCGGGGACTCGTAGGGACGGGGGCGGGGGACGCGCGGGACGTCTTGGCGGCCGTGTTCAAGGAAACTTTCAATCGGATGCTGTCCGGGTACCTCCTTCGGGATGTCGTCAATCTGGTCAACCGGATCAACTTCAATTCTTCGGACGACATCCATACCCTGGGGCACCTCTACGAGTCAATGCTCCGAGAAATGCGGGATGCGGCCGGAGACTCCGGCGAGTTCTACACGCCTCGACCTGTCATTCGGTTCATCGCCCAGCAGGTCAACCCCCGCTTGAAAGAGACCGCCCTTGACCCTGCGGCCGGAACGGGTGGATTCCTGGTCGAGGCATACGAGCACCTGAAGCCCCAGGTGAAAAACGTAGAGCAGCGCCGACAGCTACAAGAGGAGACTCTCTTTGGCATCGAGAAGAAGCCCATGCCGTACCTGCTCGGCATGATGAACCTTCTCCTCCACGGCGTGGACAATCCCAACCTCCGGCGCGACAACGCCCTCAGGCACCCGCTGTCTCAGATCACCGACAAGGCCCGCTATGACGCCATCATGACTAATCCTCCGTTCGGCGGCGAGGAGGAGAAAGGCATTCAGGAGAACTTCCCGGAGGCCACTCGAACCTCGGAGACCGCCCTCCTCTTCCTCCAGTTCATCATGCGCAGCCTCAAGCGGGGGGGCCGCTGTGGTATGGTCGTCCCCAACGGCACCCTCTTTGGCGATGGTGTCTGCGCTCGGATCAAGAAGGAACTCCTAGAGAACTTCAACCTCCACACCATCGTCCGTCTGCCCAATGGCGTCTTCGCCCCCTACACCAGCATTCCGACTAACCTCATTTTCTTCGACAAGACCGCCCCCACGAAGGAAATCTGGTACTACGAACACCCGCTTCCCGAGGGCCGAAAGCAATATACCAAAACCTACCCTCTTCAATTTGAGGAATTCGCCCCCTGCCAGGCCTGGTGGTCCAACCGCCACGAGAACGACCGTTCCTGGCGCGTTTCGGTTGACGACGTCCTCAAGACGGACCCCGAGGGCCGCCCTGTCGTCAACCTCGACCTCAAGAACCCACGGGCGCAGAATGACCTTGAGCACATGCCGCCGGCAACCCTGGTAGAGGATATCCTTGCCAAGGAGCGTAAGATCATAGAAATTGTGGGTGAGATACGGGCCGCGCTAAACCGAGGAACCGGCGCGGGAGGGAGAACGGACCATGATTGACTGGCGACAGCACTTGACCAGTGATCCGCAGGTCTGCCATGGGCAGCTCTGCGCCAAAGGAACGAGAGTCTTCGTCACGAACATCCTCGACAGCCTGGCGGAAGGGGGAAGCCGAGAGGAAATCCTTCGTAGCTACCCGTCGCTTAGGCCCGAACACATTGACGCGGCCATCACTTACGCGGCTGAGCTGGCACACGAAGAAAGCCTTCTCCCACTGCGGGCCGAATGAACTGCAAACTGGACGAAAGCCTTGTTCCCTAAAGTTCCTCTCCGTTCTGTCCTCCGAAAGGTCGAAGAGCCGGTTGTCATTCAGCCTGAAAAGACCTACAAACAGGTCACGGTCCGGCTTTTCCACAAGGGTGTCGTCCTTCGGGGTCAGCAGGCAGGGGCCGACATTCGAACGGCTGGCCAATGGGGGATCCGGGGTGGGCAGATCCTCCTTTCCCGGATCGATGCTAGGAATGGCGCTATTGGCCTTGTTCCATTCGATCTCGACGGCGCTGTTGTCACGAACGACTTCTGGGCCTTCGAGGTGGACAGCAGGGCAGCAGAGCCTGGCTTTCTGGACGCGTACTTCGGGACGCCAGAGTTCGTGGAGGCGTGCGGACGAGCCAGTGAAGGAACCACCAATCGCGTCCGACTTCAACTTGAGCGATTCCTTGATATTGTGGTGCCCCTGCCCTCACTCACGGAGCAGCGGCGGATCGTGACGCGGATCGAGGAATTGGCTGCCAAGATCGACGAGGCCCGCGGTCTGCGGTTGCAGACGGCGATGGAGGCGGAAGCACTAGCAAAGAGTCAGCTTGCAGCAACTGTCGACACGCTTGTAAAGCGCGTCGGCTCACGCCCATTGGGCCAGTTGATTATGGAGGCCGGTTACGGCACATCGGCAAAGTGCAATTACGAGCGCCCCAAGGGTGCGGTTCCTGTGTTGCGCATCCCCAATGTAGCTTCTGAACGTGTCAATTCTGATGCCATGAAGTACGGGACACTGAGTTCCGCCGAGTTGCAGCGAGTCGTGGTCAGTGAGGGAGACGTGCTTGTCGTGCGCACAAACGGCAGCGCCGATTTGGTGGGTCGCTGCGCGGTGGTGCCGAGGTTGCCTGAGCCGACGGCATTTGCCTCTTACCTGATACGACTTCGATGTGACCCCAAGACCATCTCCCCACATTACCTGCAACTCATGCTCAAACACCTGCGGACTGGTGGTGAATTGATCGACTTCGCAAGAACCACCGCCGGGCAATACAACGTTAGCCTCGGCAGGCTCGGTGGTGCCCCGCTTCCTGTCCCACCTCTTGCCGAACAGCGGGGAATTGTCGCCCGCATGGACGAGCTGCAAGAGCGGGTGGACACGCTCAAGCGATTGCAGATCGAGAGCGCCGCCGAGCTTGACGCCCTGCTCCCCTCCATTCTCGACAAGGCGTTCAAGGGAGAACTCTGAGCAGCATTCGGCCGGCTATCGTGGGAGATCTGACCCGAACATTGCTCTTCTTGAGACACTGGATCCATGATCGACCTTAAGACGATCGTTGAGAACGAATGGTTCATAGTGTGCGATCTTCTTCAAACGGATCGCTTCATCACGTTCTGTCGAGATCGCGGCATTGACACATCTCGCGACCAACTTGAACAGCTTGAGAAACTGAGGCTCTTCTTTCCGCTTGCTCGGGTGCAATTCCCCAAGATTATCGTCAAGGTCGAGTATTCCGAGGATCGGAAAACGTACAAGGATCTGGGAATCCTCGAAGAAGACGAGACTTGGGATGGGGAGACCAGAGAAGATTATTCCTCCTTCCATTTTACGAAGAAGTTTGCGGAAAACTGGCTGGAAGAAGGACTTCTTTGGGAGCCTGGGTCTCGAGACTTCGAGCCGTGGTCGAGGTTTTGGGAGGACGAAGGCAGGAAGGTGGAAAGCTACTATTCGATCTTCCAGTGCTTGCCCCTCCATCACCTCTCCAGTGAATTGACTATCCGGGTAGGGCCCGAATGGGGGACGTACAGTCCTGAGCAAGTCCAACAGGCTGCCCAGCAAATTGCAGCCTTCACCAAGACCTGGATCGACGCCATACGACAGAATGGCTGCAGGGGGCAGGGGGCAGCCCTGATATGCCAGGCGATCTCCAATCGGTACTACCCAAGAACCCATTCGGACCGCCGAAAATCCATCGTCTCGCGTCACGACCATTATTACTATGACTGGAACTGGGATAACTACTGTAGGAACTGGGACGCCGAGGGAGTACGGCGACTTTTCGGTCTGTCCATCGAGCAGTTAACGCGGCTCCAGGAACAGACAGCGATGCATGCCCACTGGATAGACCCCTTGGGGAACTGGTACGACTTGGTCCGGTTCGTGTCCGTCGAGCAACGGAAGCATCTCAAGGGCGACGCCCTTCTGGCGCAGACATTCTATGCAATGGAGGAGATGCTTCGCCTCTTTTACCACGACCTCACGGGTGAGAGGCTTTACGCGCCTGACGAATCTCCGAGCTGGAGGCGATCCGACTTCTACGGCGAGGGAGTTCCAGAGAACGAATTGCAGTACCTGGAATTTCTAGCGAACCAATACCACCTGAATCCTCGCCCACGGCTTATTCTTCTTGTCGAGGGCGAGAGTGAATATTACCAGATCCCCAGAATCGCACGAGAACTGTTGGGCTACCGGATGGAGCAGGTAGGGGTTCAGGTTGAAATGCTAAGGGGCTTGGGGGAGGCGAAGAAAGTTGAACGACTAATTGACCACTACCACTATCGCCAAACGATTGTGTATCTGATACTGGATAACGACAAGGAGGCGATGGAGCTGCGCAAGAAACTTCTCGACGCGAAAAGCAAGTACCGTGACATCTCGCGGAGGATAACCAAGCGCGAGTATGTCTTTCTGTGGGAGAAGTGTTTCGAATTTGACAACTTCTCTGATGAGGAGATCGCGAGGGCTATGACCGAGGTGGCGGGCGGGCGATACCCATTCGCGGCGGGAGAGATTGCCCAGGCCCGCGCGGAGTTCGGTAAACAAAAGGACCCCTTGTCCATTCTGTACCGTCAGAAAACCGGATATGGGCTGAACAAGCCCAACCTAGTTGAGGCCCTCGTTCAGGCGATGCTGGACAACCCGACAGGGGAGTTTAGCGCCGACGGAAAGCCGATTCGGCCAATCACAGCCAAAACCTGGAAGATCATCCAGCTTGCGGCAAAGAACTACCAGCCGGTTCGGCTTAAGGACTGGCGGACGACACAGCAAAGCGGGTTCATCCGAGGTTCAAACGAAGGTTCTTCGGCCACTGAAGAGCCGGAGGACAAGAACTAAGGTGAATGTGCTCAAGCAGGTGCAAACTGAGAGTTTCGCCGTAAGTGACTTGCTGCTCCCCTCCATCCTCGACAAGGCGTTCAAAGGGGAGCTCTGAATGGTGGCCGACTACACGTCCCGGCAGGGCCAGTATCTTGCCTTCATCTATCACTACACCAAGATCCACGGGCGGCCGGCGGCGGAGGCTGACCTCCAGAAGTACTTCGGCGTCTCGGCCCCATCGATCCACCAGATGATCCTCACCCTGGAGAAGCGGAGATTGATTGCCCGAACCCCGGGCGCGCCGCGGTCCATCCGTGTATTGTTGCCCCCCGAACGCCTGGCCATGCTGGGGTCATCCCCGGGTGGACCAGAGACATCTCAAGTACCCTCGGAGGACGTTATGGTGCGGAGAAAGGGGAAAGCGACCTCGTCGCAGGTAGCCAAACAAGGTACAATAATCCGTTGCCACTTTCGTCACCTTGTAATTGAGGGCGTCCGCCACGCCCGCCAGCCTCGCCTCGATGCTCCAGGGGTCCTGCACCCCGATCGGGGGTACGATCAGATCCAGAGCTCGAGAGCGGTGTTGCAGGCGAAGCCAAGGCGCCAGTCCAGTGAGGTCACGCTATGACCGGACAGAAGAAGATCGTTATCATAGCCGGGCCGAACGGAGCAGGGAAGACAACCTTCGCCCGGGAGTTCTTGCCGCGCGAAGCGGAGTGCCCGGATTTCATCAATGTGGACCTGATCGCAGAGGGCCTCTCCCCTTTCGATCCCCAGCGTGCCGCTCTCCGGGCAGGCCGGGTGATGCTTCAGGAAATCCATCGAAGGGTCCGTGCTGGCGAGAGCTTCGCCCTTGAGACGACGCTGTCCGGCCGGAGCTACGCCCGTCTGATTCCCCGTTGGCGTTCGGCGGGATACCACGTAAAGCTGATATTCCTGAGCCTTCCGAGCGCGGACCTGGCTGTCGCGCGCATTTCGGCTCGGGTAGCGCAAGGCGGCCACGACGTACCGGAACAAGTAATTCGCCGGCGGTTTGACGCTGGCTTGCGAAACTTCAAGGATGCTTACCGCGGCTTGGTCAATAGCTGGGCGTTGTATGACAACTCGGAACCGACGCCACGGCTTATTGCTTCGGGAGACAACCCATGATTCGAAAAACTCAGAGGTCGAAGGATCCTGACATCCTGGCGGCTGACGCGGCCCTGCGCCGGGCGGCACGGCGAGCCAGGGAACTCGGCCGCAAGACCGGCACCCCGGTTTACGTCCTGAAGAACGGTCGGATCGTGGACCTGACGAAAGGATGGAAGCAGCAGTCCCGAACTCGGTGAGACCGTGAGGCTCGAAGTCCGAGAACTCGATCGCGAGCCCTTGGGAAGCTATATCATCCGTCATAACCCGGGACGTTGGTTCCGAAACAACTTGTAGGGCGGGCGCCATGCAGTTGCCTTCCTTTCTGCTTCGTCATCCGGGAAGTTGCTTGCGAAGTATTCTTGCGTGCTTTCCGAACTGAGGCTCAGGGGAACCCGACCGACCGAGCCCACGCGACCCCCCCGCCTACTTCGTAACCAAGTGCGTCACGTCGCTTCACGGTCACAGCGATCCATTCTTATCTGATACGACTTGGGGGAGAGAGATGAGCAAGCGGAAGCAGCGAGGAGGAAAACCGACGACGAAGAAGAAGGGGGCCCTGGATCGCCTGACGGGAGACGAGGCGGCGACGGTGCTCCGTCTTTTCCTGGAGAGACATCCCGAACTGCGGAAAGAGATAGACAGTCTGGCTGCGTCAGTCATCGGTGACGTGTCCATCAACGACGTTGCCGACGCTGTTGAGAACGAACTGAGGGCCCTGGACCTCGACGACCTGAACTCCCGTGCTGGGTCCACGGCGTATGGATACGTCGAGCCTTCCGAGGCTGCCTGGGAACTCGTTGAGGAGGCGGTAACGCCGTTCCTCGATGACATCAAGCGGCGAGTGGAGAGCGGACAGTATGATGCCGCTCTGTTCACCTCCGTTGGCATCGTTCTCGGGCTTTATCGGCTGCGCGATAACAATAAGGACGATTTCCTGGGATGGGCGCCGGATTCACCCGACGAGATGGCGGAAGAGGCGGTCGTCACCCTCCGCAAGGCCCTGCGGGCCGCCAAGACGACGCAAGGCGCCCGCCAGCCCTCCCCCGCACTTCCAGCGGTTTTTCGTGACACCGCCCCGGAGTGGGCCGACATGTTGGAGCGTTGCTGGAACCGCCCATCATGAGGGATCGAGCGATTAAAACCTCCCGACTACCTGATACTCAGCGGCGCGAAACTTAGGCTACACGTTCGCTCGCGCCGCTTCGTTCGCGGGGAAGGCCCTTGGACTTGCAGGGCACGCCGCAAGTCCTCGGCCCTCCCCGCGGGCCCTACCAAGAGGGGCGGGCCGCCGCCCCTCCTCGGACTCTCCCCCGGACTGTGCGGTCCCAGGTGACCTGTCGCCTATCTTACGCACCGCACAGTAAACAGCCCCTTTCA
>Ga0315285_10000237_pt1 | contig 54903 bp, 40 predicted proteins | sample YL17G09_36_MG_FD_203698 | JGI IMG/M metagenome (GOLD analysis project Ga0315285, IMG submission 203698) | Sediment microbial communities from Yellowstone Lake, YNP, Wyoming, USA - YL17G09_36 | ecosystem: Environmental > Aquatic > Freshwater > Lake > Sediment | place: USA: Wyoming | collected... | reverse complement strand
CGCCCGGGCCCCGGGGCGGGGCCCCCGGGGGGGCGGGCGCGCCGGGGCGCGCCCCGGGCGCCCCCCCCGGCCGCGGGGGGGCGCCGCGCCCCCCCCCCGCGACGGCCGCTGCCACCGCCACCGCCTCGTCGGCAACGGCGGGCGCTATCGGTGAGACGATGGCGACTAACGCAGCGACGCCGGCGCCGAGCAGGGCGCGGCGGCCGGCGTCTGGCGCGGCGGCGGCGGGTGGCGCAGGCACAGGGCGCGGCGCCGGGCGGCCGGCAGCCGGCGGCGGCCGGTGCGCCGGCGCGGTGCGCCGCATGGGGGGGGTGGGCGGCTGGGCGAGGGCCGGGGAGGGCGGGGATGGGGGTCTAGGCGTGTGTGCACCAGTGCGCGTGTCCGGCCGACTACGAACACTCTCTCTGGCGCCATGGCCTCCTCGTCGGCCGCCAAGGCTATCGCGTCGGCTCTGGACCGCCTGCGTGCATCCCAAGCAAACGCGGCGCCTTACGAGGGGCAGCAGGTGGTGAAAACTGTTGCGGCCCGCCTGCGGTCCAAGGGGTCCAAGGCCGAAGCGGCCGACCTCGTCGCGGATGGCGCCGTGATTCAGCTCGCCGCGGGCGAGGTGAGAAGAGAGAGAGGAGGAGGGAAGAGGGTGGCGGGCGCGTCGGCGCATCGCCCGCCGCCCACGATCACCGCCCTTCCTCCCCTCCTCGTAGACGACGTGCGGGAGTGAGCTCGCTCAAGCCCTGCTGGAAACGTACGCGGCCGACGGCGTGCGAGCGGACGAAGCAGCGCCGGCCAACGGCGACCCCCCTCCTTCCCTGGCCCGCCTGCTGCGCCTGCTGGATGCGTACGCGGGCGCGTCGTCGTCGCCAACAAACGGCGAGGCCGCGGCCAGGTTCGCGGCGGCGGCCGTCAAGTGGGCGCGCGGCGCGGGGGCGGGTGCCGAGACGCTCGCCCGCCTGCACCTCGCGTGCGCCGCCTCCCTGGGAGCGGCCGCGGGAGGGGGTGCGGCCGGCCTGGCGGCATCCTCCCCGCACTGGGCGCGTGCGCGCGCGCCGCAGCCTTTCGCCGCCGCGCTCGCGGGCGCCGGCGCGCCCGCCGCCGAGCGCGGCGCGTTTGCCGCGCGGGCGGCGCTCCAAATTATGGCGGCGGCCGAGCCGGGTGGGGCGGTGGACGCGGCGGGCGACGCGAAAGCGCTGCTCGACGCGGCCGAGACGCCGGCCGGCGACGTCTACACCTCGTTCGCCTCGCTATTTGCCCAGGCCCTCGCCAAAGGGTCGCCCGCCCTCGCCGCCACCCTGGCGCGCGAGTACGGGCCCGCGCTCGAGCGCACAGACGACTTGCCGGCGCTCGCCGAGCGCGCGTGCGGGGCGGCCTTTGTGGCGGCCGGCGGCGGCCCGCCGGGCTTGGGCGAGTTGCTGCGCGCTATGGGCGGTGGCGGCTGATGTGGGCACGCGTTGGCGAGGCAGTCGCGCACCGCACGGGGCGTCTCAAAGGATCGTGTTGGTCCCGCAAGCAGACGCCGACGCCCCGGACGCCGCCGCACGCCCCTCACACCACCCGAGCCGCGGCCGCCCGGGGCACCCGCCTGCAAAGCAAGGGACCGCCCCGTCGCCACCGCCGCGCCGCCGCCTCGCCGTCGCCGCCCCGCCGCCGCGCTGAGGCGCGCGCTAGCCGACATGGACGGCGCGTGGCACGACCGCTTTGCCGCCATCTCGCTGGGGCCCGACCCGTGGGCACCCGTGAGCGCCTCCCAGGCGTCATCGGCGCTAGGCGGCGACGGCACCGGGTGGGCGGCCGCGCCGTGGGGCGCGGCGCCGCGTGCCGCCGCCGCCGGCGGGCCGCGCGGCGCGCCCCGCTACGGCCCGCCGCTCGGGCCGCCCTCGCCGTGGCATCCTGGAATGTCGACACACGTGGTGGGAGGCCAACCACCGCCGTCGGCGGACGACTTGGCGGCCGCCACGGCCGCTGCGCCGCCGGGCCCCCTCCCGCCCCGCCTGCTGGCCGCCGCCGCCTGCCTGGATTCTCGAGGCCTGGCGGCCCTCATCAAGGAACTGGCGCGCGCGGGGTCGCCCGCGCGCGCTGCCGAAGTTTTCGACGCCCTCCGCGCCGCTGCGCGCGGCCCCCGCGCGCCCGGCGCCGCGACCGCCCCCCGCCCCCGCCCGCCCGATGTCTACGTGTATACAGCGGCTATTTCTGCTTGCCTGCCGTCCCGCGACGTCAACCGCGCACTGGAGCTCGCCGCTGCGATGCGCGGCGACGGCGTCGCGGCCAACGTGCACACGTACACGGCGCTGATGAACGTGTGGTGAGTATAGAGTGAAAGGGGAGGGGGTTTCGGACACTTTTTAGCGCTGCATTGACCCAACGCAACGCCCCTCCTTTCCCCTTCTCCAGCATCAAAGCCGGCCGCCTCCCCCTCGCCCTCGGCGCCTACGCCGCCATGCGCGCCGACGGGTGCCCCCCCAACGTGGTCACCTTCAACACGCTCATCGACGCCCTGGGCAAAACGGGCGACGCCGACGGCGCGGCCGCGGTGCTCGACGAAATGGCGGCCGCGCGCGTCGCGCCCGTGCTGCGCACGCACAACACGCTGATGCTGGCGCTCAACGCGTGCGGGCGGCACGGGGACGCGGTGGCGGCGTACCGGAGGCTGCTCGCGGGGGGGCACGCCCCCAACGCCACCACGTTCAACGCCCTGATCACCGCCCACGGCCGCTCCGGCCGCCTGGACCGCGCCCTGGACGCGCACCGCGAAATGGTGTGGCGCGGCTGCGAGCGGTCGGTCATCACGTTTTCCGCGTTAATCTCCGCGTGCGAGCGCGCGGGGCGCTGGGAGCTCGCGCTCGACCTCTTCCGCGAAATGGCGGCCGCCCGCGTCGCGCCCAACACGGTCACCTTCAATTCTCTGATCACGGCCTGTGCGGCCGGTGGCGCGTGGCAGGCGGCGGAGGGTGCCGGGGCCGCCATGGCGCGCGCGGGGTGCGCGCCCGACGTGGTCACCTTCACCGCCCTCATCTCCGCCGCCGCCCGGGGCGGCCAATGGCGCCGCGCGCTCGCCGCGCACGATGCCATGCGGGACGCGGGCGTGGCTGCGGACGGCATCGCGTACAACGCGCTGCTCGACGGCCTGTGGGCGACGGGCGTCGTGCCGGCCGCGCGCGCGGCGGCGGCCCTTTTTGCGCGCGCCCGTTCCGCGGGCGTGCTGCCGGCGTCGGGGCCGGCCGCGTGCCGGCCGCCGCCGGGGACGCCGAGGCGCGCGGGGAGAGGGGTCGCGGCGGTGGCGCCGCCGCCGTCGCCGCCCGGCGCGCCGCCGCCGGCCGAACTCTGCCTCGCGGGCGCGACCGCAGGCGCGGCCATGCTGGCCCTGCACGCCTGGCTCTTGGACCTGCGCGACGCCGCGGCCGCCGGGGCGCTGCCTGCGGCGCTCACAGTCGCGTGCGACTCGCGCGGCCGCGAGCGCGACCACCGCGCCGCCGACCGCGACGGCGACGACCGCGCCCACCCGAGAGCGGGGTCGACTGGTGGCGCATCCGCCACGGTGCGGGAAGCGGTGACGACCATGTTTGCCGTGTGGGGCGCGCCGTTTGCGCCGGCGGCCACGCAGCGCGCAGCGGCGCCCGTGGCGGCGCCGCCGGCCGACGCCGGCCGCCTCGAGGCGTCCGGCCCCGCGGCCGCCGCCTGGCTCCTGTCGCCCGCGTTCGAGGAGCGGCTGCCGGAATGGTTTCCGTGCGCGGAACCGCCGCCGGCCGAGGCGGCGGCCGCAGACCCTGCGGCGTCGCCGCCGTCGCCCGGCACGCCGCGCACGCCCCACCCTCGCCCCCTCCCCCCCATGGTCACCGACGCCGACCTGGAGGCGGAGGCCGAGGTCGAAGCGCGGTGCGAGCACGCGTTTGCGGGGGTGGCGGCCTTTGAAGGCGCGCACCGGCTGAGCGCGGCCGCGGTCGGCGCCCCACACATCGCCCTGCGCCCGCGCCTGGTGGAGGCAGCGCTGGATGCGGCGGCGACTCTTTCGCTGCGCGACGAAGTGGCCCACGACGCCGTGCTCCTCGCCGACCGCGCCGCCGCCGCAGGCGTCGCGGCGGCCGACGTCGGCGGCGCGCCCGGCCTCGCCGCCGGCTGCCTCGCCCTCGCCGCCGCCGCCGGCGCCGACGCACCACCGAGCGACGCCGACCTGGACGCCGCGACGGGCGCGGCGCCGGGGTCGGCGGCGGCTGCGGCGTGGGCGACGCGCGCCGCGCTCGCGGGCGACACCGCCTCCATCTCTGCGCACCGCGTCCTGCACCTCTACCTGGAGAGGATCGGGGTCACGTGGCTCGATGAGCGGGGCGTCGGGTGGCTCGCGGGCGGGTCGTTGGCCGTGCTGCGGTCTGCGCTCGCCGACGCGCGCTCGCTCGACGTGCGGGCGTCCCACCTGGCCGCCGCCGCGCTGATTGCGGATCGCCGTGCGCGGGGCGTGCTGCCGGCGTGGCCGAGCATGCTCGCCAAGATGGCCGGGGCGCCCGACAAGGGCGCGGCCGACCTGGTCGCGGCACTGCGCTGGGGCGCGGCCGCCGCCAGCCCCGACTCCCCCACCGCCAAGCCCACCGTGCCCACTGGCCCTCCCAGCACGCCGCCGCGGCCGGCGACCGCGCCGCGGTCGACGCCGCCGACGCCGCCGACGCCGCCGTGAGAAGAGGGAAAGAGAGAGAGGGGGCGGCGCGGCACGCCCCCCCACACACACAACGCCCACAAATCCACACACCCCTGGAGCGCCGCCAACGGCCCTCGGCTCGCGCCGGGACCGAGGGCGGCGCTGCGCTACCCACGACCCACCGACCCACCGACCCTTATCCCCCCCCTCGCACACTCCGCCGCCCGCGCCTGCGGCGACGACCGGCCCCCAGCTCCCCACACACAACGCACCACACGTGCTCGGGCGCGGTCGCCGCCACGCGCGCGGCGCGGCGGCCGCGACCACCCCAAAACCCCACGCCGCCGCTTTGCCCTTTGTTGACCGCGTTTTTTGTTGCCCGTCTTCATTGCATGTCGCGCGCGCGCCGCACGCGTTGCCGTGTGACTTTTTGAATTCGCAGTTGCCAAGAGAGTCTGGGGGCGCCGGCTGACGGTGCCACCACACTCTCTTCCTCCCGCCGCGCCCTCGCGCGCCGCCGCGCCGCCCCCGCGCCGCCGCCCTCGCGCTTGCCGCTTGCATGTCGGCCGCGCGGGCCATTGCCACGCCGTCGCGCGGCGTCGCCGCGCCGCCGCGGCGCGCGGCGCCGCCGCCCGGGCGGCGCCTGCCCAGCGGGCTCACGGGCGCCGAGGGTCCCGGCACGGGTGCGTGGCGAGAGACGTGGGCGGCGGGCGACGTGGGTCGGATGGGGCGCGCGCGTCTCGCCTCGGGGTTTGGCCGCCTGCGCGCGCATCGCCCGCCCGCGCGTCGCGCGTGCCACCTCGTCATCCATGACACACGTGAGCGCTCGTGAATGCCGGCGGGCGGGGGCGGAAGCGGTGGCGGAAGCGGTGGCGTCCGGCGCCAACGCGGGCGTGCGCCACCTCACCCCTTCTCGCCTCTTTTTTTAGGCCGGCGCCACCCGCCGCCCGCCAACGAGCCTCCCTCGACGAGACCCGCGGCCGTCCAACTGGGATTCCCCCTCAAAACGGCGGCCCAGTGCGAGCAAGCGTTCGCCACGCTCGCGTCGTCGCTGCCCGCCGGCGCTTCGACGGCCGCCCCGCCCCCCTCCGCCCTCGCCGCCGGCCCGACCACCGGCCGCCGCGTGCGCCCCCCCCTCGCCGAGCCCCGCCCCGACGTGCCGCCGCCGCGCGTGCCGGCGGCGGGCGAGGAGGGGGCGGCGCTGCGGCGCGAGGTCGCGAGTCGTCGGTAGCGGGGGGGCGGCGAGACGGCCAACGGCAGACGCCCTGTAACACCACCACGCACGCCCCACGCTCTCGCTCGCTCGCGCTCACCTCTCTCACTGGCCGCCCGCCAAGGTCAGTCCGTCCAAGAATGCCCCGGCCGCCGCCGCCAGGTCGGGCGACGCGGGCGCCGCGTCGGCCGCCGCGTCGGCCGCGGCCTGGTCGGCCGCGAGGCGCGCCAGCTCGCGCAGCGCGTCGGCCGCGTGCACTGGAGGGGTTTCGGCTAGCGCTTGCCTCAACAAAGCCCCGCCGCGGGCCAAGGGGGGCGAGGCGGCGACGGCGGCGATGATGACGTCGGCCGCGTCGGCGTGGGCATAGGCGTCCAGCACGGCCCCCCCCGCCAACCCGAGCGCATCCGCCGCCAGCTCGCACCGCGCCCGCACGCCGTCGATCGAGGCCGCCCGGGCGAGCGAGGGCGGCGGCGGCGTCGCGCGCGCGACGCGGCCGCCGGGGCCTGCAAGCGCGGCGGTCGGCGCCAGGGCGCGCATCGCGCCCCGCTCGCCCACCAATGCCACCGACACCCTGAGCCAGCGCTGGCGCCCGGTCCAGGCCGCGTCGCCGGTGTCGGGGTCGAGGCGGGCGCCGTCGTCGGGAACGTCGGGTTCGAACAAGAGGCCCTCGACGCCGCCCGCGGGCAGGGCCAACGCCCCGCCGTCGCCGTCGGGCGCGGTGGTGGCGCGGTCCACAATCGCCGCCGCCAGCTCCCTGAGCGCGGGCGCGTCGGCGACGCGCGCGGGCCGCGCGCCCGCGCCGCCCCCGGCGCCGAGCCGCGCGAGCAGCGCGGCGGGCGCGCCGACGGCGGCGCGCGCGCGCGCCAGCACGTCGGCCGCGCCGGACTCGGAGGCCGCGGCGGCGGCGAGGTCGGCCGCGTCGGCCGCCCAGCGGGGGGGGGTCGAGACGGAATGCACCTCCAAGCCCGCCAGAGCGGCGGCCACCGCTCCCGCGTCGGCCGCAGCGGCAGCAACGGCGGCTGTCGGCCCGGCAACCAGCGCGCCGGCGGCGCGCAGGGCGGCCTGCAGTGGGCCGGCGGCATCGGGGTCGCCGGGCGGCAGCGAGAGCAAGACAACCGCGTGCGCGGCGGCGGCCTCGGCGGCAAATGCGGCGACGTCCAGCCGGCGCGGAGCGGGCGCGAGCAAAGGCCCGGGCGCCGCCGCGGCCGCCGCCGCGCGGTCGGCCGACGTCACGCCCCAAGCGCCGCCCGCGGCGGCCACACCCGCGCCGTCGAGCTGATCCAGCACAGCCGCGCGCGTCGCAACAGCTGCCGCCTGCACCGGCGTGCGCGCGCGGGGCACGGTCGACGCGGCGCCCGCGTCGGCGTCGGCCGCGGCCGCCGCGTCGGCCACGGTGGTGCGGAGTAGGACGGACGGCGTCGCGCCCCACACACAGCGAGCGGAGACTGGCTCGTCCGTGGGCGGCGGCGCCAGGGCATCGCGCAGCGCAAGGCCGGGCGTGAGCGACGCTTCGGGGACGCCAGCCTCGAGGAGCAACGCCCTGCGAGCCAGCGCCGCCGCCGCCCTCTCCCCTTCGCGCGCCCCACCGCCTCGGGGCGCCAGCACAAACGCCTCCACCGCGACGTCGGCCGCGCCCGCGAGCGCGAGCGCGGCGTGGCGCCCACCCGCGAGCGCGGCGTCGGCGCCAGGGCCGTCGCCGCCGGCCAGGATCCAGACGCGCAGAGGTGGGGAGGAGGTGGGGGATGTGCGGGAAGGCAAAAGAGGCGGCAACGGAGCCGCGTCGCCGCGCGGCAAATCGACCTCTGGCGGCCACGCCTCGGACGTCAACCCCTCGGGCGACACCGCGCGCACCGCCCGGTTCCAGATGGCGTCGCCGTCGCCGTCGGCGCCGGCGGCGACATGGCGCCGGGAGGCGGCGGTCGCCTCGCCGGCGGCGGCGTGCGCGGCAGCGACGCGCGCGTCGAGCTCGGTCTCGGCGGAGCCGCCCGCCGCCTCAAACTCGGCCTTGGCCCTGGCCCAGGCCGCCCAATCGCCGTCGGACCCGGCGATGGGCTCGGGGTCGGCGGTCGCGAACGCGGCAAACGCCGCCCACGCGGTGGCCGACGCCTCGGCCGCGCCCTCCTCGTCCTCGACGACCGCCTCGCTCGGCTCGTCGTCGGGCGCCTCCAGGTCGCGAGCGACTGCGGATGCCGCGTGGTCGGGCGGGGGTGGCGGCGGGAGCGAGGGGAGCCCCGCGCGCGCGCGCGCGAGAGAGAGCACGTGCCGCGCGAGCCCCGCGTGCGTCACCCCCGCGTCGGCCGCGCACAGGGCCGCCGTCCCCGCCTCGCCCCAGTCGAGCGCGGCGTCGACGCCGGCAATCATGATGGCGTGGCCGCCGCCCTCGGTGAGGGGCGCGGGCGGGGCGGGGGACGCGGCCGCGCGGTCGGCGGCGAGCGCGGCCGCGGTGCGCGCGCGCACCGCGGCCTCGAGCCCCGGGCCCTCCTCCGGCATCGGCACCGCCACGTCGGGCGCGTCCGGGTGCCTCGCGACAAACGCGTCGGCGCCGAGGTCAATGTCAAAGGCGGGCGCCGGCGCGGGCGGCGGCGGCGCGCCGGTCGGCACGGCCCACCCGTCGACGACGGCCGCGTCGCGCGCGCCGGTCGCTTCAAAGGCCGATGCCGCCGCCGCCCGGATAGCGGTGAGCGTGTCCAGGGGCAGGCGGGCGGGGAGGTGCAGGCGGTGGGGGGGGGGGGCGGGGCCGGCGGCGGCGAGCGCGTCGGCGCGCGCGGCGGCGCCCCCCGCGGCGGCCGCCGCGGGGCCTCGCCCCGCCGCCCGCGCCGCCCGCGCCGCGGCTTCCCCCGCAGCGTCAGCCAGCAGCGACCCGGCGTCGCACCGGTCGAGCTCCACCGGAGAGAGGCAGACGGGGCCGGCGTCGGTCCCGAGGACGAGCACGCGCCACGGAACGGCCGCCGCGAGAAAGGGTTCGACCACGACCGCCCCGCCCCCCGCCGCCGCCGAGAGCGCGACCGCGGCGTCGGCGGCGGCGCCGGCGCCGCGCGCGACGACGGGGCGGGCGAGCGCGGAGCGGGAGGCGGGCTTGAGGGTGAGCGGGAGGCGGCCGCCGCCGGGCGGGAGGGCAGACGGGTCGGCCAGCAACGAACCCAGCAACGCCTCAACGGCAGCCGCCGCGTCCGCCCGGGGTGTGCCGGCCTCAAGCAGGGTCGTGGGCAGCGTGCGCAGGCCGGCGGCGGCGAGGACGGCCGCGGCGGCGGGGCGGTCGTCGCAGAGCACGGCGGCGGCCGGGGTGGGGCCGACGAAAGGGACGCCCGCGTCTTCTAGGGCCTGCAGCAACTCGGCACCACCGCGGGGCGCACCGGTGAGCACGGGGAACGCGACGGCGTCTGGGTCGGCAGCGAGCGCGGCGAGCACAGCGCCGAGCGCCGCGCGCGGCGCGCCGCCGCCGCGAGCCGCACGCCCGCGCACCGCCACGTCGACGTCACCCGCGTCATTGGAACAGAGCATGTCCTCGGGGGCGGCAGGGGCGGCGGTGGCGGAAGCGGCATCGATGAGCCAGGCGGTCGCAGTCAGGCCGTCGACAACGGCAGGGGGCGCGGCCGCCGCAGCCGCGCCGCCCTCGATCACGCCACTTTCATCGTCGCCCGCTGACGCGGTGGCGGCCGCGGGCGGCCCTTCCTCCGCCGGCGGCGGCGCCCCTTCGTCCGCGGGCGCGGGCACCTGCTCCAGCAGCGTGCACACGCCGTCGAGCGCGGCCGGCGCGCCGCCCGCGGGCCAGGGCGCGACCACCGCGACCGCGACGCGGGGCAGGGGCGGGCGGGCGGGGAGGGGTGGGGCCGCGTCGGCCACCTCGCCCTCGGCCTCGCCGCCCGCGGCCGCCGCGTCCTCTTCCCGGAGCACCGCCTCGAGCCGCGCCCGCCGGTCGCCCTCGCGGCCGCCGGTGTCCAGACCACGCACCGAGAGCTCGACCGTGACCGCGACGGGGGCGAGGCGGCCGGCCTCGACCGCAGCGCCGTCTGCGCCGAGCAGCGCCTCGCCGGCGGCCAGCCGCGGCGCCGCGCTCACGCGCCGCGCCCCGCCCGCCGCCGCCGCCGGCACCCCGGTCGCGCCCCGGTCGCCGTCGGCCGCGCGCGCGGCGAGTAGGCGGGCCACGAGGTCCGCTTTGGAGCCGCCCACTTTGTCGCCGCGCGCGCGCAGCTCAGCGCGCAGCTCGGCCATCGTCCACTCGGTGAGCGGGGCCAGGGCGGGCGGGGTCGTGGGGAGGGGGGCGGCGGGAGGCGGAGGTGCTGGAGGCGGCAGCGGTGGCAGCGGCGGCGGCGCGGCCGCCGCCTCGGCCCCTCCTCCCTCCTCCTGCCCCTCTTCCAGCACCGCCAGCATGGCCCCCTTGGTCGCCTTGGTCGGCGGCGCCAGCCCGCGCGCGTCCAGCACGGCGCGCAGCTGGCGCACGGTGAGCGAGCGCAGCGGCGCGTCGGGCGGCGGCGGCGGCAGCGAGACGGCCGCCCCGACCGCGCGCGCCGGCCGCGGCGTCCCTTCCTCCGCTGCCGCCACCGCGGCGGCGGCCGCGGACGACCCGGGCGCGACGTACGTGCCCAGTAGGACGGAGCGCAGGCGGGAGAGGGCGTCCGCCTTGGACTTGGGCGCGGGCGCGCCGAACGCGCGCAGCGCGCGGCGCAGCTCGGTCGCAGACAGCGCGTTGCACACGGCTTCCGTCGGGATGTCGTCCAGGGAGGCCAGGCCGCCGTCGAGGGCGGTGGCGAGGCGGGCGGCGAGGTCGGGTTGGGAGCCTAGAGGGGGGGGGGGGGAGGAGGGGTGAGAACGAGGCACGCGCCACGGCCCCCCTTGTTCGCGCATTGGCCCCCATCGCCCCTCCACAGCCTTCACTATCCACCTTCTCCGTCCAAGTTGCGCCATAGGAGCTCGGCGCGCAGGCGCCACTCGGGGAGCGACGCCGCGCGGTCGGCGTCGTCGGGCGCGGAGCGTGGGACGGGTGGAGCGCGTGACCGGCTGCCGATGGATGAAAGTATGTCATGTGGGCGAGCGTCGGGCGCGGGCGAGGGCGTGGGCGAGAGCGCAGGCGCCGCGGCGGCGGCGCCGACGGCCGCCGCCAATGGTGGCACGCACGGCGCCCTCCAGCCGCCGCCAGACCCCCCTCCACCCCATCCATCGCCTCACACCACCCTCGTTCGCACCTGGGCACGCGCGGCGGCCGGGCCGGCGCCGCGCGCGGCGCGGCCGGCGCGCAGGGGCGGCCGCCCGCCGTCGGCGCCCTCATTGGAGAAGGGCGCCGGTGGAGGAGGCCTCTATGCGCGACGGGGCGGCGGGCAATGGCCTGGCAGGCTTCGGGCAGTGACCCCAACAACGGGTTGCCGTTGCCGCACACCACCGCGCCGTCCCTGGGCCCGCGCCGCCCGCGCGACCGCGCCCAGCCGTTGCGTGGGACGCCCGCCGCCCGTCCACAGGCGTGCGGAAGCGGCGGCTGCGCCCCATCGCGGCCCACGCATCTCGCGCCCTCGCGCCCCGGCACCTCCCCCGCCCGCCCCTCCGACCGCCCTCATGTTGGCGGACGACAATCTCGGCGCCACTGGCGCGCACGCCATGGACGACGACGCGCTGCTGGGCCTCGAATTCTGGCCCGCTGAGCTTGCCGACGTTGGCCCCGGCCTCTCCCCTCTCATGCCGGCCGGCCTGACCGCCGACGCCGCGTTCATGGACGCCGATGAGGGGGATGAAGATGGGGCCGATGGCGTCGCGCCCCCCCACGCCCTGGGCGCCGAGGGCGCGGCGCGCACGACGCTCGGCGCGGACGCTTCCTCGTCCCGGGCCGCCTCTGGCGATGTTGGCGAGGGCGACGCGGGTGCGTCAAGGGCAAAAGAGGGGTGGTGGGAGGTCCGCGGGGCCGTCGATGGGCGTTTGGTTCCCTTGCGTTCTCGCGACCAACCTCTCCCCTCCCCTTTGCAGGCCTCGACGCCAAGCCCCGCCTCCGCTGGACGCCCGACCTACACTCGCTCTTCGTCGACGCAGTCGCTGCCCTGGGCGGCCCCGCGGACGCGACGCCGAAAGCGATCCTGACGCGCATGCGGGCGGCGCGGCCCTCGATCTCCGCCCACCTCACCATCTTCCACGTCAAGTCCCACCTCCAAAAGTACCGCATCACGATGCGGGCCCGGCCGTCGGGGCGGGCGCGCGCAGCAGCGCGGGCGGCGGCGGCAGCGGCGGGGGGCGCGCGCAAGTCGCGGTCCGGGTCGCGGCGGCCCAAGGCGGGGCCCCGGCCCGACGGCGAGGCCGGCGCGGACGCCGAAGCGACGGCCGCCGCGCGCGCCGCGCGGCGGCCGACCGCGCGTGCGGCGGAAGGCGCGGGCGGCACTGCGGGCGCCGACGCGTTTCCGCCGCCGGCCGCGTTTTTGCCCGCCCTCGCGCCCGACGCCGCGGCGCCGCTGGCGGCCGCGCTGGCGGCCCAGCTGGAGATGCAGAAGCGGTGAGGGAGGGCGGGGTGGTGGAGGGGGGGGAGGGGCCGCGCGCGCCGCGCGGTCCGGCGCTCACCCCTTGCCCCCTCCCCTCCGACAGCCTCGCCGAGCAGCTCGAGGGCCAGCGCCGGCTGCAGACCCAGCTCGAGGCCCACTCGCGCCACGTCGAGTCGCTCATCGCGGCGGGCGCGGCGGCGGCGGGCCCGGTCGTGTCGCTCGACGGCGGCGACGGTGCCGACCCCGGCGCCGACGACGACGACCTCCTCGGCGCCGCGTTCGCCCCCCTCCCCACCCTCTCCCCGCCCCGCGCCAAGCACGACGCCGGTGGCGGCCCCGACCTGCCGTCGGGCGCGACGTCGGGCGTCAACACGGCGCTCGGCGGCCTCTCCGCCGAGGGCGACGGCGGGTCGCCCGTCCGCTGGGCGGGCGCGGCCGGCGCCGCCGCGGCCGACGACTGGCTTGCGGGCTGATTATTTCGAGCGTGTGATATGTGTCCCCCCCACCTTCCCGGACCCCCGCTGTTGCGCGCGCTCTGCGCGCGCGGCGGCGCCCCCACACGGGACAAGGCGCCGTCTCTCTTCACACACGCCACCCCACGTCTCCCCCTCGCCTCCTCACAGAATCGGCAGCGCTTGGGTGCCGAGGCGGTCGGAGAGCATGACGTTGGCGGCCAGCAGTTTGGAGATGTAGAGAATCGTGAGCGAGTCGGCGGCCGCCGACCCCGCCACCGCCTCCAGCTCGTCCGGAGGCAGCGGCGGCAGGGCGGCCAGGGCGTCGGCGAGGGCGCGCGCGGCACCGGGGTGGGGGGGGGCCGCCCCGGCGGCCACGTCCGCCGCCCACGCCGCGCCGCCGCGCAGCAGCCCCGCCAGCGCGGCCAGCGACCCGTGCACCGCGGCAGCGTCGGTCGGGATGTCGGTGACGAGCTCCTCGGTGAGGAGGCGGGTGCCGAGGCGTTCCGCGTCAGCGGACGCGACGGACACAGGGATCTCCATGAACGAGGCCGCGAGCGGCTTGCCGAGCAGGAGCAGGGACCGGCCGGCGTACGCGGTGACGGGGACGCGGTCGCCGGTGAGCGAGGTGTCGATCGTGAGGTGGATCTACAGGAGGAAGCAGGGAAAGAAAGGGGTTGGCGTGCTGTGCTTTTCCAGTGCCTGCTCCATCGCCCCACGCCCGCCGCGCCCCCTCCACGCCCGCCCGCCCCCACCCCTCACCGGGTTGAGGCACTCGCGCGAGTAAAACTCGTGGATCAGGGCGTCCCCCCCCGCGGGCGGCGCCCCCGCCGGGCTCGTCGCAAACCAGCCGACAACCGCGTCCCGGGGGGACGCTTTTTTGTGCATGGCGAGCAGGTTGTTGTGGTGCGCGATATCGAGCGCGACCTGGGAGATAAAAGGATGGGGCGTCAGCCGTCGATCGCGGTCGCCGTGGCGCAGCGCGCGCCGCGCGCCGCCCTCGCTCCCACGGGACGACGCGACAGGGCGATCGCACATCGCGGGGGAGGCGGCGCCGCCACAACCGCCCCCTCCTTCCCCGATCGCCCTCCCTCCCCACCTGGTCGGCCGTCTCCGAGTGCGGCACCGTGAACGCAGCCGTGACGACCGCCACGCCGCCTTCCACGACGCCCAGTAGGGTGCCGACCACGCGGTCGCAGCCTTCCGCGCGGCGCACGTACGCGTCGCAGATGGAGAGCAGGACGACAGGCGGCACGCGGGCGGCGGGCGGGGCGCCCCCAGTGGGTGCCAGCGCGAGCGGGGTGTGGAGGGAGGTCATGATTGGGGCGGGCGGGGCCGCCGCGGAGAGTGCGTGCCGTCGGCGGCGGCTCCGCCAGTCCCCGTCGCCTCCCGCCGCCATGGCCGCCCTCGCCCGCTCCATGGGCGCCCTGTCGCTCTCTCCCTCCACCCGGCGGCCCGGCCTGGGGTCGGTGGCGGCCGTGCGCGGCACGCCCCTCGTCGGCGGTGAGTTGGAGGGGCGGCCGGCGGCTGCGGCGTGGCGGCCGCCCTCGCAAAAGGCGCGGGACATGAACGCGACCCCACATTGCGCGCCTCCCCACATCTTCAGGCCGCCAAACGCTCCCCGCGCGGTCCGTCGCCCTGGCCGCGGTTGCGAAACAAAATGCCGTCGCCCGCGTGCGCCTCGCCGAGAAGGCGCGCCAGTATAACAAGGCTCGCAAATCTGCGGTGGCGACGCGCATCAAAAAGGTCGGTTGGAGAGGGGGAGAGATGGCGGCTCGACGGTGCGGCGCGCCGCGCGGCGGTTGGGGCGTCTCAGGCGCCGGACGCCGCGCCGGAAAACGCACATTTTACAGCATGTGCACGTGGAGTGCGGCGGCGGCCGGTGGCGGACGACGGCGGGCCCCCGCATGCGTCCGGCCCCCGCGTGCGTCTGACCCCCGCCCCGCCTCCTTCCTCTCCCCAGGTCTTCAAGGCCGCTCTGATGCTCGAGTCCGAGGCTGACGTCGCCCCCCTGGAGACGCTCATCTCGGAAGCGACCAAGGAGATTGACAAGGCAGTGTCGAAAGGGGTCATCCACAAAAACACGGCCGCCCGCCGCAAGTCCCGCCTGGCGGCCGCGAAGCGCACTGCCCTCGTGAAAGGTGGCCTCTACACGCCCGCGTGAGGGGGGAGAGGGCGGCGTGGAGCCCTTGGTTCTCGTTTGGCGGCGCGGGCGTTTGGCGGCGCGTGTGACTTCAATTTTGGGGGTGCATGGCCTGGAAGGCGCGCGCGGGGCTCGGCGCGTGTGGGGGGGGGGGGGCAGGGCGCGCGTAGGGGGGGCGGAAGGGTGGGGCGCGGGCGTGGCGTGGCAGCGGGATGATAGTTTGGTGCACTAGGAGGTTGTTTCCAAACAGTCTGCATCGCACCGTTCCACGATGCTCGCCTTCCTCCCGCCTCCCCACCACGCGGTCTCGCGTCCCAAGAGTGCATGATTACAATGATTGGGGCGCCGGACGGCGGCGCGCACCCCGAAAATGCCCCCTCGCCCGTCACGCCGCTGCCTCCGCCACCACGCGCGCCGCCTCCCGCGCAATCGTTCCCTCCTCGTCCGCCGGCACGACCGCGATTGCGAGCCTCGATCCGGGCGCGTGGATGAGGGCCGGCGCGCGCGGGCCGACGGCGGCCTCGTTGGCGGCGGAGTTAAGCAGCACGCCCGCCCACCCTTCCAACCCCGCCAGAATGGCCGCCCGCACGCCCGGCGCGCCCTCGCCCACGCCCCCGGTAAACGCGATCGCGCGCGCGGGCGTGCCGGCGGCGGCGAGGTGCAGGAGGTGGGCGCCCAGGGTCGAACGCGCGCGATGCGCGTACGCGTCGAGCGCGAGGTGGGCGGCCGCGTCGCCTCGTCCCGCCGCCGCCATAACATCCCGCATGTCCCCGCTGCCGATGCCGGCCAGGCCGAGCAAGCCGGCGCGCGAGTTCAGGGTGCGGAGGTCGGCGGCGATGGTGGCCGCGCCGTCCCCTCGCCCCGCCGCCGCCGCCACGCGCTCGATGACCAGCCCCGGGTCCAGGTCGCCGCACCGCGTGGCGGAGATCAAGCCGGCCGTGGGCGTCACGCCCATGGTGGTGTCGAGCGAGCGCGAGCGCGAGACGGCGGCGGCCGACGCGCCGGCGCCCAGGTGGAAGGCGACCGCGTCGACGCCAGAGGTGGCGTCGACGCCGAGCAGGCCGGCCAACGATGCGACGAGGCCTTGGTAGGAGATGCCGTGGAAGCCGTACTTGCGGACAGGGGGCGCGCGCTCACCCCAACCCCCGTCGCGCCACGCCTGCGGCACCGCGTACGCCGCCACCGCGGCGGGCAGGCTCGCGTGCCACGCCGTGTCAAACACGGCGACCGCAGGCACGCCGGGGAGGGCGGCAGCGGTGGCTTCGAGGCACGCGACGTTCGCCGGGTTGTGCAGGGGCGCGAAAACTGTGGCGCGGCGAACCGCGTCTGCAACCGCCGGCGCCCAGAGCGACGATTCGGTCAGCGCGCCACCGTGGACGACGCGGTGGCCGACGGCGGTTAAGTCAGCGCCGTGTTTTGCGCCCAGCGCGGCGAGCACGGCGTCGAGCGACCGCTGCACGCCGCCGTCGCCGCCCACCTTTTCCGGCTGCCCTCCTCCCTCGACCCTGAGCGCCGCGTCGGGCGTGTGCAGGCGGTCGACCGACGCCGATGCGACGCGGGCGAGGGAGCCGTCGGCGCCTTCGAACAGGGCGGCCTTGATGGAGGACGACCCTGCATTGATGGCGAGCACGCGGGCCCGCATCCAGGGGCGGGCGGGCGCCCACGGCGCTCGGGGTGCGTCTGCGTCACTCTCTCGCCGGTGGATGGCCGACGCGTTTGCTCCCGCGACCCTCCGCCCCGTCCCCACGCCCGACGGATCCCGCGTGGCCTACTCCTGGGGGCAGACGCTGGACGACGTGACAGTTGTGATTGACGCGCCGCCCGGTGCGCCCGCGAAAGCGTTTGCCGTCACCGTCACGCCCACGCGCCTCACCCTCGGGTTGAAGGGCAACCCGACGTACCTGGACGTGCGTGGGGAGGGTGGAAGGAAGAAAAGGGCGCGCCCGCGCGGCGCGCGCGCACGCGCGCACGGCCCCATCCCGCCCCATCCCTCCCTTCCCAGCACGAGCTCGCCTCCCGCGTCAAGCCCAGCGAAAGCTTGTGGACACTGGGTGCGGGCGATGGGTGGTGGGAGGGGCGGGTGGCCCTGCGCGCGCGTCGCCGCCAACTGCGCGATGCGACCGAACGCGCGCGACGGGGCGGGAGCCTTCTTTCCGCCCACCGCTCTCCTCCCTCATCTCTTTAGAAGACGGCCAGATCCACGTGTCCCTGGCCAAAGCCGACCGCGGCGAGCCGTGGCCCTCCCCCTTTAAAGGCCAAGCCGACGCGGCCGCCGGCGACGACGCCGGCCGGTTGATGCTGGAGCGCTTTCAGGAGGAGCACCCCGGCTTTGATTTTAGCGGGGCCCAGTTTAGCGGGGAAGCGCCCGACCCGCGCACGTTTTTGGGCGGCGTCAAAAGGCCGTAGAGGGATTTAGGATGCTGCGCTCCGTCGCGCCCAGCGGCAGGGTGGTGGCTAGGAGATGGCGGTGTCGCCCGGCGGCGACGGTCGGCCCGTCGTCGGGCCGGGACGCGGCGGCCGCGCCGGTCCCGCCGCCGCCGTCCAGGCCTCCTCCTCCGCCGCCACCCTCCATCCCCTCGTACCAAGCAACAACACCCACCGCCATCCCGGACGCCGCCCCTCCCCCGGACTGCGCCCATTTCGCGTCCCGCCTCGCGGTCGTCGGCGTCGGCGCGCGCGGCGCGGCGGCCGCCGCGCGCGTCGCGGCCGCGCCCGCCGTCGCCGCCGCGGCGCCCGAACTGTGGGCGGTCGACTCGGATGCAGCCGTCTTGGCCGCAGCGCCGGGAGGGGCGCGGACGCTGGCCCTGGACGCCGCCTCTGCCGGCGCCGCCGTCCGCATCCCCCCTCCGTCCCTCGCCACCCTTTTCGCCACCGCCGCCGGCTCCGACGCCGGCGGGCGCGGCAACGTGTCGGCCGGCGACGGCGGCCTGGTGCTGCTGGTCGGTGCGGCGTGCGGCGCGCCGGGTCCGGCCGCGCTCGTCGACGCCGTCGCCGGCGCGCGCGCCGCCGGAGCGCTCGTGGCGGCCGCCGTCGCGGCGCCTTTCGGATTTGAAGGCGCGGCCGCGGTGCGCGCGGGGAGGGACGCGCTGGCGGCCGTCGCCGCGAGCGCGCACGTCGCCGTCGTCGTCGACCAAGCCGTCCTCGCTGCCGCCCCCCCTCCCGGCTCGCCCGGCGTGACCATGGCGGAAGCGGCGTCCATTGCTGATGCTGCACTCGTCGCCGCCGCGACCGCGCTGGCGGCGGCGGCGTCCGCGCCCGACGTGCTCGCGGCGGCCGCGGGCGGCGGCGCCGCCTGGCACGCGCGGTCCGCCTCCGGCCCCCGCGCCGCGCGGCGCAGCTTGCCGCCGCCGCTGGCGGCCGTGTTTGCGCCGGCGGGCGCGGCGACGCTGGGGCGCGGCGCGGCCGAGTTGCCGGCCGGCGCCGCCGCGGCCGGCGACGCCGACGCCCTGGCCGCGCTCGCCGCCGACGCCGCGCGCGCGGCGGCCGAGTCGCCCTTTTTGGACGCGGCGGCCGCGGCCGCGGGCGGCGCGCCCGCGGCGTCGCTGCTGGGGGTCGTGTTTTTGCCGGCCGCCGCGCTCACCCGCGCCGCCGCGCGCGGGGCCGCGCAGGCCGCGGCGGCGGCGGCGGCCGACTCCGCGCCCGCTGCCGTCTCCGCCTGGGTCTACTGCCCGCTGGCGGGCGAGGCGGGAGACGGGTTGAGGGTGGAAGTGTCTCTCGTGGCGACGCGGGTTGCCACAAGCGGCGCCGCGGCCGCGCCGGCCATCGGGGACGATGTGCGGTCTGCTCTGGCGTCCGCAAGGGTGGCGCGCAAGCCTGAGCCGGCGCCGGCCGCGGCGCCGGTCGCGCCGGTTGCGGCGGCGCCCGCGCCGCCCCCTCCGCCCCCGCCCCCCCCTGCCGCGTCCGCCGCCCGACCCGCGGCCGCGACAACCGCCCGCTCCCTGGACCTCCCGCCCGGCGCCGCCGCGTGGCGCGAGTCACGGCGCGCGCCCGCCGGGACGCGCGTCCGCTTCCTCCCTGTCGGCCCCGAAGCGGCGCCGGTCGACCCGGAGGACGATGACGACGACTGGTATGGCGACGACGAACGCGACGGCGAGGCCGCGGGCCGCGCGCCGGCGCGTGGCGGCCTTGCCGGGCTTGCCTCGCTCGTCGCGGGCCGCGGCCGCCGGGCCGACCGGTCGCCGCGCCCCCCCGCGGCCGACGTGCGGGACCGGGTGGCGGGCATGCTTGAGCGGGAGCGGGACGGGTGAGATACGAGGGGAGGGGGATGACGGTGGCGGGCCGCGTGCGCGTGTCACACGGCCCTCCCTCCTCCGCGTGCGGCGCTCACATAAAGTCGGCCGGGTTGACCGCCGCCCGCCCGCGCCCGCCCAGAGCGAGGCCGCGGCCGCGGCCGCGCGGCGGGGCGACCCCGCGCCCGCGCCCGCGCGCCGCCGCGGGCCGCGGCGGCGCGACGTGGGCCACATTCATGTCCTCCCACTCGCCCCCGCTGTCGTCGTTGTCGGGAGCGGGAGCGGGAGCGGGCGGCGCGGGCGGCCACGGCTTGGGCGCCGCCAACCGCGCGCGCGCCGCCGCCTCGGCGCCGTCGTCGGCCGACTGCCAGCCGTCGTCATCGGCGCCGCCGTCGTTCCAGCCGCTGGCGGCGGGCGCGGGGGCGGGCGCCGGCCTGGGCGGCGGCGGCCGCGGCGGCGCGGGCGCCTGCGGCCGTCCGTCGCCGCCGACCGCCTCGGCCGCCTTGCCCAGCACGCCCGCCGCGGCGGCCCACCCCCAGGAGGCGGCGCCGGCGGCAGGGTTGCCGGAGGCTGAGGTGGGGCCGCCGCCTGCGCCACCCCTGCCACCACTCGCCGCCGCCGCCGCCGCCGCGGCGCGCGCTTTCTCATCCTTCTCGTCCAACGCCGCCGCGTTGGCCCTCAACACCACCAGCGCGGCCGCCACCGCCTCCAAAGCCGCCTTCCGCACCGCCCCGTCGGGGTCTGCGGTCGCCGGCCCGAGCGCCGGCAGCGAGCGCGCCGCGACGTCGTCCGCGCCTACGAGCCCCAGCGTCGCCCCCGCCGCGCGCGCGCCCGCCGCGCGCGCGGGCGCAAACGGGTCGCGCAGCGCGCGCGCGAACGCGTTGACCAGGACGCGCCTGCAGGCGGCGTCGCCGAGGTGGGGCGCGATGTTGCCCAAAAGGATCGTCGTGTTGGCGCGCACGCCGCCGCACGGGTCCACTTGGAGCTTGGCCAGCTGCTTGAGCAGAGGGCCCGCGAGCGTCCTCTGGGGCAGCGATGGCGCCAGGGCGGCGGTGGCGCGCAGCGCGAGCTCGCGCGCGCGCTCGGCGGGGTCGGCAAACGCTGCCTCGACCGCGGGCCACACCGCGGCCTCGACCAGCGCCGGCGGCAGGCGCGGGCCGGCCTCGGGCAGCGCCTCGAACGCGGCCGCGCGCACGGCGCGGTCGGGCGAGCGCAGGAGGCGTGCGAGGAGGGGGGCGACGTCGGACCCGAAATCGACGGCGCCCGCGCCCGCGCTGCTGGCGACGCGCAGCAGGGCGGCGAGAGCGGCCGGCGGCGCCCCACCAAACTCGAGCGCATGGCCGAGCGCGGGCAGCAGGCGCTTGGCGGCGACCGCGGGCGGGAACCGGGGGAGCGCTGCGGGCAGGCCGGACCGGAAAAAGGCGTCCCGCTCGCTCGGGTCGCGCACCGCGAGCGACTCGAGAAATGCCAGGGCGCGCACGGCGGGGGTGTGGAGGGCGGCGGACGCCGCAAGCTCTTTCGGGTCGAGCCTCCGCGCCGGCGCCGACGCGAGCAACCTCTGGTAATCTTTCAGCAGCGCCGGCGGCAGCGCCGCCGCACGCGACCTCAGGTCGTCGACGCCCGCAAGGGGCGCGCCGCCAAACGCTTCGGCCGCGAGGCAGCCCACGCCCCACGCGTCTGCCGCCCACGAGGGCGCGTCGGCCAAGGCTCCCCACTCGCCGCGCGCGACCTCGGCGGCGAGGTGGTGCCGGGGCGCGAGGCGGGGCGCGGCGTCGAGTGGGGGCCGCGGCGCGTGCGGGGAGGAGGCCGCGGGGGCGAGCAGGGAGGTCTCTGTGAGCAGGTCCAGGCCGCACAGCTTCCACTCCAGGGTGGGTGTGACGGCCACCGTGGCGGCGCACACGTTGCCGTGGATCTGGGGCGGAGAGAGAGAGGGAGAGCGTCGGCCGCCACGCCTCCGTCCAGCGGCCCTCCACCCCTCCCCTCTCCACCACTCCCACCAGCTTGCAGTCGTGGTTCAGGAACGCGACCGCCTTGCAGACGGCGTGCAGGCCCATGCCCACAAATTCAGCGGCGTGCTCCTTGCCCATCCTCAACCCCGCCAGCGTCGGCAGCAGCGGCATCGCCGGCTCGGTGACGAGCAGGACGACAATTTTGCCGCCTTCCTCCAGTTCGACCGCGTCCCGGAAGGCGAGAACGTTGGGGTGGCGGACCTGTGAAGGGAAGGAGGGCGTTGGCACCGCGTCACCGCCCTCGCGCCGCTGACTCTACCCCTTCTCTTCTCCTTACCGACTTCAGCTTTCTCACGCCGTGCCGCGCTGCTTCCAGCCTGGGATCGCCGGGCGCGGCCGCCAGCCTCCAGACGCTCACGGGCGCGCCGTCGTCGCGCGCCGCGCCCGCGTGGTGCGCCCACCCCGCCCACCCGCCGCCGGGATGGGCGTCGCCCGTGGTGTAGGGGAAGGAGGGGGCGCCGCCGACGAGGGCCGCGATTTTGCCGAACATCGGATTGGGAAGGCCGCGAAGCGCGGCGGTCGGGGCTGCTGAATGCGGGCGCAGACGCTCGGGAGCGTTGGCGGATCGCCCCACCGCGCTGCGGGGCGCGGCGGGCTGTTTTCTGGGGGCGTCCCATCGCGCCGTCGCCACTCCCGCCCATGGGCGCCCCTCCCGCCACGCCTCTCGACCACCTGGTGGCGGCCGCCCGCGGCGCCGCCGACGCGGCGGGCGCCTGGCTGGCGGGCCTGCGGCCGCCGCTGCGCAAGGCGACCACTCCCGCGACCCCGTCCTTTCCCGGCGCAGCCAAAGCGGCGGCCCGCGTCACGCGCGAGGACGTCGGGCGCGCGACCTGGACCCTGCTGCACAGCGTGGCGGCGGCCTACCCCGAGAGGCCGAGCCGGGCGCAGCGCCGCGCGGCGGCCGCGCTCGTCGACTCGCTCGCCGCGCTCTACCCGTGCGCCGAATGTGCGGACCACTTTCGGGAGCATGTGAAACACAGGCCTGTGGATGCGTCCTCGGGAGCAGGGCTGCGGACGTGGGCGTGCGAGGTGCACAACGACGTGAACGACGCGCTCGCCAAACCGCGGCACCCCTGCGCGCCGCCCGCCCTCGCCCGGCGCTGGCCCGCGCTCGAGTGCGAGGTGGATGGTAGGGTGGCGTGCGCGGTGCATCGGAAGTGAGGGAGAGAGAGGAGAGAGAAGGGAGAGGGGTGGGGCGTGGGGAAGCGTCGCCCCGCCCCCTCGCCTCGCTTCGCAGTGCGTGTGACACAGACAGACTCCTGAACTCGAAAATCACCTCCACATCGACCTCACCTCTGCCGCGGCGGCGCCGGCGGCGGCGGCTTGGCCTGCGCTGCGGCGACCGCCGCGTCGGGCCGCCGCACGTAGCTCCGCGCCGCGTCGACCGACGCCGACGTCGGCGCGCGCACGCCGGCCGCCCCCTTCTTCTTCTGAAAGTCGCGCCAGTTGCCCACGCGCGCGCCGCGCCCCTTTTCCCACGCGCGGTCGGCCTTGGCGTCGTGCTTGGCCTTCTTTCGAGCGGCGTCTTCTTCCTCTTCCAGGCGTGCTTCAGTCTCTTTGAGCCTCAGCGTGAGCTTGCGCCGCTTGAATTCCGCGCGCGCCAGGAGCTCACGCGCCGCGTCGCGCCACGCGGCGTGAAACGCGTCGCTCGCCTCCCACGCCGCGGCTGCGGCCGCCGCCCCGGTCGCGCCGCCGCCGTGCAGGGCGGCGGCGAGGCGGGCGACGCCATCGGTCTTGGCCGTTTTGGCGCGGTCGGCGACGACGCGCTCGCGCGCCAACCCGATCACGTGCCGCACCTCGTGCCCGCGCTCGCCCTCGCGAATCTCGCGCATGGCGGCGGCCAGCATGTCGAACGCGTCGGCGGCGCGGGGGTGGGAGCACTTGTCGGGGTGGACCAGGAGGGACGATTTGCGGAAAGCGCGCGCCAACGTCGCGTCGTCGGCGTCAAACCTCGCCCCCAGCTGCTCGTACGGGTTGAGTTTGAATGCGCCCAGGACGCGGTGCACCTCGGCGTCGCGGTCGGCGTGCTTGACGTCGTCCATGAAGGCGGCGAGCAGGGCGTCCTCGTCCTCGCCGGCGGGGTCGGGGGTACCGCTGTCGTGCGCGGGCGCCGCGGCGGAGGGCGAGGGCGGCGGCAGCGGCGCGGGCGGCGCATCGCCCGTGCCCGCCGGCGCCGCGCCGGGCTCGGGGTCGCCCATGCCGCCCGTGGGCGACGCGACGCTACGAGCGGACCTTGACCACGGGGCGCCGCGGGCGGGCGCGGCGCCGGAGGAGAGTGGGAGCGAGCTGACGCCGCCTCTCCACTCCCCGCCGGGGCGCTCCTCTCCCATGACCGCCTCCAACGGCCTGCGCATCGCGGGGGGCGTCGCCAAAAAAGCCGCCAAAAGGGCGCCGGGCGGGTTCTCAGGTCAGGAGAGAGGCGGCGGCGGCCGGGCGGCGCGCATGCGGAGAGGCGGCTGGGGGGCTGAGCGCCGTCCGCGGTTCTAGTGGCGCTTATAGAGCGCACGCCGACGCGCTGGCGGAGCGGCGAGGCGGACGGGCTCGTCGGAAGACGCCACGCCACGTCAAACCCTCAACACCCCTCCTCTTCCCTCTAGGCATCGAGTTTCTCAAGTCGCGCGGCCAACACATCCTCAAAAACCCGGCCGTCGTCACCGCCATCGTGGACAAGGCGGGCGTGAAGCCGACGGACGTGGTGCTGGAAATCGGCCCCGGCACGGGAAACCTGACGATGCAACTCCTCGCCCGCGCCAAAAAGGTCATCGCCATCGAGGTCGACCCCCGTATGGTGCTCGAGCTGCAGCGCCGGGTGGCGGGCACGCCGCACGCGGGGCAGTTGGAAGTTATAAGGGGTGACGTGATGCGGACCGAGTTTCCCTATTTCGACCTCTGCGTCGCCAACATCCCCTACCAGTTGTCATCGCCCTTGACGTTTAAGCTGTTGTCCCACCCGCTGCCCTTTCGGGCGGCCGTGATCATGTACCAGCACGAGTTTGCGATGCGGCTCGCCGCGCGCGCGGGCGACTCGCTCTACTGCCGCCTCGCGGTCAACGCCCAACTCCTTGCGCGCGTCACCCACCTCCTCAAAGTCGGGCGCAACAACTTTCGGCCGCCGCCGAAAGTGGACTCGAGCGTGGTGCGTTTGGAGCCACGGCGCCCGCCGCCCCCGGTCCACTTTGGCGAGTGGGACGGCTTCGTGCGGCTCGCCTTTGGGCGCAAGAACCGGACGCTGGGCGCCGCGTTTCGGACGGCGACGACGCTGGCGCTGTTGGAGGCCAACGCGTCTGCGGCGGCCGCGGGGGCGCCCGCCGCGGCCGACGCGGTCGCCGCCGGCCTCGCCGGCATGGCGGTCGACGACGCCAAAGCCATCGTCGCCGACGACGACGTCATGTCGCTCGACGGCGGCGGCCGGGGCGGCAACAAGCGGCGCCCAAAGGCGAGCGACGCGTTCAAGGCGCGCGTCGAGGCGGTGCTCGCGTCCACCGGCGCCGCCGACCTGCGCGCGGCCAAGCTGTCCCAGGACGAGTTTATGCGGCTGCTGGCTGCGTTCAACGCGGCGGGGATCCACTTTGCGGCGTGACAGGGAGGAGGCGAAGGGTGCGGAGGGGAGGGGCGTTTGATTTGCGTTGCAGTCTGCTTTCCGGGCCAGTAACATGTCTCGTGCTCTCATTCAGGTGTGCTGATAGCGCCTGGAGACGGCGCGCCGCGCGGCGGCCGCTTGCGGCAGGCGCGCGCCGCCCACCGCGGTCGAACGGCGCCGCGGAGCAGCTCACCCACTCTGCGGCCCCGCGGGCGCGCCGGCCGCCCCGCCCCGCCTCGCCTCCCGCCCGCGACCGTGCGCCGCCCGCCCGCGACCGGAGCGGCCCCAACCGCCGCCCCAATCGCGGCCATGGGGACGCCCGTGTTCATCCCGCCGCGCCTGCCCGCGTGCTCCGGCCTGTCTGCCCGGGACGCCATGCCGTCGGCAGCCTCGGCCTTTGCGCCTGCGACGGACGCCTGGGCGCACGCGCGCCTGGGCGACGCGCTGCCCGGCCTCATTTTTTGCGCCTTTACCCTCGCCTGTGGAGCTGCCTGCCTCCTCGTCGTCGCGTTTGCCCGCCGGCGCGCTGCGCGCGCGCGCACAGCGCGCCCGACTTCGCGCGTCTGGCGCGGCGCGGCGCGCGTGGTCGCGGCGGCCCTGGCGCTCGCCTGTGTCGCGGCGTGCGTCGGGGGCGTCGTGAAGACCGCCTCGTCCGCTGAATCGGCCGCAGACACGTGGTGGGACGCGGTCGCGGCCGGCCAGGCGACCGCGGCGACTGCGCTCGCCGAGGCCGACGGCGCGGTCGCCGCCGCGCGCAGCGTCGAGTATGGCTTAACCGCCTTGGCGACCGCCGCGCCCGCGCTGGCCGCCGGCGCGGGGGCTGCCGCCGTAGCTGGCCAGCTGGCGGCCGACGCGGCCGCGGGCGCGTTCGCCGCGCGCTCCGCTGCCGAAGCGGGCGCCGCGACCGCGGCGACCATCCGCACAAAGGGCACGGACGAGGTGAGCGCGCTGCGCGCGAGGCTCGAACCGCGTTCGCGCCGGGTGGCACGCACCGTGTCGGCCGCGGGCCTGGCCGCGACGCTCGGGCTGCTCGCTCTTGCCGCGACCGCCACCGGCGCCTTGGCCGCGGCCGACGCCCGGCCCTGGCTCTTGGCCGTGACGGCGGGGCTGCTGTTCACCTGCAGCGGCCTCGGCCTCGCGGCCGGCGTCGGCGGCGGCGCCGCCGCGCGGTCTGCCGCCGACCAGGCCTGCCTCTACTCCGAAACCGCCGCCGCGCGCTATGCCGCGGCCCGCGGCGGCCCCACCGTGGGCACCGCCGCGGCCTACTACCTGGACGGCGCCGCGGCCGCGCCGGCCGGCGGCGCGCTTGCGGCGCTCGGGGTCGACCCCGCCCCCCTGCGCGCCCTCCTCGACGACCCTTCCACCGCCGCCGCCCTCGCCTTTCTGCGCTCACCCGCCGGCGCGGCCGCCGTCGCGGGCGCGGGCCTCCCCCGGGACGACCGGCGGCGGCTGCTGGGGTTGCCGGCTGCGGCTGACGGGCTGACGGCGCGGCTCGCCGCGCTCGACACCGCCGCGTCGGCGGCCGCGTTTGCGCCCGCCATCCTGCAGGCTAAAACGGTACCGTGCTGCATCGCGAAGGCGGCGGCGGCCTCGTTCTCGACCTGGTATGCTGTCGCCGCCGCGACCGCGCTCGCGCTGGCCGCTTTCGTGTGCGCGCTCGCGGGGTCGGCGCCGCCCCGTGGCACTGGCAAGGCCGACGGCCGCGAGGCGGGCGTCGTCGAAGTGGTGGCGCGCGGCGCGAGCCTCTAGCGCGAGAGAGACGAAAGACGTGTGACACAACCAGGCTGCCGCCCACCATGCCCGCCGTCTCCATCAACCGCACTGCCCCCCCCACGGCCCGCGTGCGCCCCGCGCGGGCCGCGCCGGCCGCCGCCGCGGCGCCGCGCGCGGGCGGCGCGCCGTCGCGCCGCGACGCGCTGCTGGCCGCCGGCGGTGCGTGGGGGAGAATGATGTGGGGAGGTCGATCGAAAGGGGGCGTTGAAGCCGGCTGCCAGGGGTCGACGGCGCCCCCGGCGCGCCCCCGATTGGGGATAGCGCCCGGCAAAGCGGCTCGGTCCCTGAACCGCTCCCCCCTCCTCCCCTCCCTCCTCCAGGCCTCCTCCTCGCAACCACCCCCCCTCCAGCCCTCGCCTCCCCCCGCACAAACTCGTACGCGGTGGGCGTGTCGACGCTGACCACGTTTCAGAAGAGCGCGATCAACCAAGAATTTCTGGAGCGCTGCGTCGCCGCGCTCGAGGGCGCGGTGACCGCGGCCGACGCGCCGGCCGCGGTGCGCCTGCTGCTCGCGGACGCGGCGTCGGGCGGGGTCGACGGGTCGGCCGCGCTCTTTGAGCTCAACCGCGGCGCGAACAAGTCTCTGGCCCCCTTTGTCGCCAAGCTCAAGGACGTCAAGGCCAAGATCGACGCCGAGTCGCGCCCCGGCCAGGCGGGCGTGTCGTGGGGCGACCTCACCTTTTTGGCCGCGCGGTCGGCGGTCAAACAATCGTTCGTCGCCGCCAAAGTGGCGCGCTTCGAGGCCAGGGGCGTCGAGCCTAACTCGGGCGCGATCCAGGCCATCTCGTCGCCGTTTCCGGTGCAGCTGGGGCGCAAGGACGCGGCCGCGGCGGGGCCTCCGCGCGAGCTGCCGGCGCCGAACGCGTCGCCCGCGGAGATCAAAGAGTGGTTTGCGGGCATCGGCACGCCGCCCAAGGGGTCCAACCGGCCCCTGATCTTCGCCCGCCCGGCCCTCATCTTGTGGGGCGCGGCGTCGGCCGACGGCGCCGCAGAGGAGGCGCGCCTGGCGGCGGGCGACGCGGAGCTGGCGTCGGCCAAGGCCTTCTACGACCGCTCGCGCTTGACGGCTTCCAGGACCGACTACGAGGTCGACGCGGCAGAGGCCGTCTTGAGGTTGGCGTCCGCGCGCTCCGGCGCCGTGATCGACGAGGCCGCGTACCTGCACCCTGTCACCGTGGAACAGGTTAAAATCACGTGACGCGGGCGGCGGCGGCGGAGGGGGGCGGGGGAGGAGGGGAGCGAGGGGGAGGTTGGGGCGGGGGCGTGTAGCCGCGGGAGCGGGGCGCGGGCACGCACGCCGTCGTGACGGCGTGCGTGCCTCCTGTGCGTCGCCTCCAGCGCGCCGTCCCTTGCCGGAGGCGGGCGCGGGGTGGTCGGCGCGTGCAGTGGGACACGTTTGCACCGTCCGTCCGGCCACCCCTCCCCACTCCGCGCCTCCCCTCGCAACACCCCCGCCCACCTCGCGGGCCGGCCACCGCCCCCCTGTGGCCGATCCGGGAGGGGAGCCGCCCGCGCCCCAAAGCGCGCCGGCAGCACGCGCGCCGGCCGGGCCAATCCCGTTGCCCGCCCCGCCCGCGCCGCGTGCTCGCTCCCGACTCACGCGCACGCCATGATGGACGCTGGCGCTTGGGCGTCGGCGCCGCCAGGTGAAGAGGGGGGAATGCGGCAGATGGCGCCGGGCGCGGCCGCGCGCCTTCTCCCCCGCCAGCCTTCTGCGCGCGCCCGCGCGCCCCGTGGGGCGCGCAGTATGCCAAGCGCTTCCGCCGGGACCGGGGAGCGGGGTCGGGCGGTGCCCGCCGCCGACGCCGCACCGCGCGCACGGTCGCCGGCGCACGGGCGCCCGACCCCGACCCTTCCCCCTACCCTCTCCCCAGCCGACCCCCAGTCCCAGCTCGCGTGCGCCGGCTGCCGCACCGTGCTCCTCTACCCCGCGGGCGCCCAAAACGTGCGCTGCGCGCGGTGCGGCCACATCACGTCAGCGGCCGGCGGCGCCGGCCGCGGCGCGCCGCGCGCCCCCCCGCCGCCCGGTGCCGACGGCCTCGCCCAGCTCGTCTGCTCCTCCCCCGCCTGCCGCGTCGTGCTCATGTACCCCAGAGGCGCGGCCCGGGTGCAGTGCTCGCTCTGCGGCGCGGTCAACTGCGCTGTCGCGGCCAACGCGGTCGGCCACGCCGTGTGCGGCGGCTGCTCCATCACGCTCATGTTTGCGCACGGCGCGTCGTCGGTCAAGTGCGCGGTGTGCAACGCGGTGACCGCCGTTGGTGGCGGAGGGGGCGGGGGTGGTGGGCGGCGGCGCGCGGGCGGCCGCGGCGGCGGCGCGCCGCCGCCGTCGCCGCCCGCGGGCAAGGCTGACCCTGCTTCCCTCAAGGCCGCCGCGTCGGGCGCGGGTGGCGAGGCGGTGGCGTGACCCAGGGGGTGGTGGGGGCACAGCAGGGCCGGGGGCTGGCGATCACGCGACTCACCGCACTCTCGATTTTTCCTTCCCCCCCGTTTTCCGCCGCGCGAGCCGTGCAATTCCCGGCCCGCGCGCGAGACGAGTGCTCGCGGTCGCAGGTCGCGCGTTGCACAGGGGCGCGCGCCCCCACCCCCAAAACGAGCGCCCCCCCACCCCCCCCACCCCTCTCCCCCGTCACCGCTCCTCAATCTGGGGCAGCGCCATGATGCTCGACACCGCCTCCGCGGGCGACAGCGCGCCGTCCAGGACTTGGGCGACGGCGGTGAGCACCGGGAGCGCGACGCGGTAGCGCCGCGCGAGGCCGACGACGACGCCCGCGGTGGCGACGCCCTCGGCGACCTGGGGCGAGGACGCCAGGATCGCGCCCAGCGTCTCGCCCCGCCCCAGGCGCAGGCCGACGGCGCGGTTGCGCGAGAGCTCGCCGTAGCACGTGAGCATCACGTCGCCCATCCCCGACAGCCCCGCCACCGTGCCCGGTTTGGCGCCCATCTTTTCGGCGAGCCACCGAATTTCGGCGCACCCTTGGCTGACCAGGGCGGCCTTGGCGTTGGCGCCGAGGCCGAGGCCTTCGACGATGCCCGCGGCGATGGCCAACACGTTCTTCAGCGCCCCGCACACCTCGACCCCGACGACATCTGTCGACGTGTTGACCCGCATCGACGGCGACGCAAAAAGCTGCTGCAGCGCGCGGACGAGCTTCTTGTCGCGCGACGCCGCGACGAGCCCGGTCGGCCGGCCGTCGACCACTTCCGCCGCAAACGAGGGCCCCGACAGGAACGCGGTCGGCTGCTTGCGGCCGAGGGCGTCGGGGATGAGCTCAGAGAGCATGAGGCCGGTGCCGACTTCCAGGCCTTTGGAGACCGACACGATCGGGACGTCGGCGGGGAGCACGTCTTTGATGCCCTCCAAAAACGCGCGGCTGTGCTGCACCGGCACCGCGTGCAGCGCATACTGCGCGCCCGCGATGGCGGCGACGGCGGACGTGGTGGCGCGCACGTTGGGCGGGAGGACGCGGCCGGGGAGGTAGCGCTCGTTGGCGTGTCGCTCGTTGACGTCTGCGCACACCGCCCTGTCGCGCAGCAGCATGCACACGTCCAGGTCGGGGCGTTGGCGGGCCAGGGCGACGGCCATGGCGGTGCCGAAAGAGCCGCCGCCGAAGACGACAATTTTGTCGCACGCCGCCGCGGCCGCCGCCTGCTTGTCGCCGTCGCGCCACGTTTTGCGCGACCAGCGCATGATCGAGTCCCACGATTCCTTGATCTGCGACCGCTCGGCGGGGGGGTAGAGCAGGCCGCCGCCGCCTGTGCCGTCGGGCGTCGGCTCGCGGGGCGGGACCGCCCCGGGCTCCGGCAGCGGCACCGCGGCCGAATCAGGGGCTGCCCGCGCGGTCGCCGACCGGGGGGTGGGGGGGGGGCGGCCGGTGGGGCGCGCAATCGCGGCTGCGGCCGTCGCCCGAGCGCGGCGGCGAGGGGCGAGGGTGGTCGAGGTCGCTGGGGCCGTAGCTCTCCCGCTTGTGGACGCCATTGCGGACGCGCGTGCGGGCAGCGGCGGCAGAGGCACGCGAAGGTGAGCTGACAGCCGCGCCGCCGGCGACGGCGCGGCGCGCCGCAGCGCGGGTGCGCGCATTGGCGGGACCGCGCGGGCCCAGGGGCAGGCGGCGGACTGCGTCGACTCGCGGGGGGGCGGAGCGGGGTCGGCGGCGGCCGGAGTGTGGTGGCGGTGAGGAGAGACGCGGGCCACGACCTCTCCCCTTTTTTTTTTGTTTTGACGCCGACCGCCAGCGAGGCTGGTTTCCAGGCGCCGCGCCGCGCGTCCGACCTCCCTCCTCTCCCTCCTCTCCCTCGTCCTTGCGCGTCTCACATGAAGCCCGCCCACGTCGCCGCGGCAAACACGAGGAAGAGCACCCCTCCCGTCACGCCAATCACCTTCTCCGAGAGCCAGCCCGAGACGAGCGACCCCCCGAGCACCGCGAGCGCGGTCGCGACCGCGTGGCCGGCCGCCGCGCCCGCCGCGACGCCGACCGGCCCCTGGGCGGCGGCCAGGGCGATGGTCGCCAGCATGGAGCGGTCCCCCCATTCTGCGAGGAAGATGAGGGAGGCAACTTCCGCGGTCGCGACGCCGAGGCCGACCGCCGACCCGCGCGGCAGCCGCCCAGCCGCGACCCGGCCCGCGGCCTCAGCCTCGGCCAGCTCCTCCTGCGCAGCCGCGAGCTCGCCATCGGACTCGTCGCCGTCGGTGGGCGGGGTGGCGAGGGCGGAGCGCAGGGTGGCAACGCCAAACCAGACGAGGCACCCGGCCGACAGCCAGCGCGACAGCGGCAACGACGACGCCATCGCGTCCGGCACCCGCTTGCAGGCGGCGCCAATTCCGGCGGAGATGATCGACATGAGCGCCAGGGCGCCGACCGACCCAGCGAACGCGGCGCGGCGGCCGACGCGCGCGGCGAGGAGGGCGGCGAGGAAGAAGGTCTTGTCGCCCAGTTCGGAGAGGAAGACCAGGGAAAAGGCGGGGATGGCGGCGGCCAAAGGGGAGGCTTCAAGGGCGGCCTGGAGAGAAGAAGAGCTGGGGTGGGCGCCGAGCGCAACGTTCGTGGTCCCGCGCGCCCCCATTCGTGGCCCGCCTCCTCCCCACTCTCACCAGCAACGTCCCGCCGACGCCCGCCTTCCACGCAGTGACGGCCGCGGCGACGGCCGCGGTCGCCACAACGGCGACGACGCCGCCGTCGGTCGGCGGTTGGTGGGTGTTGGCCGGCGGCGTGGACGCCGACGCAAAGGTGAGCACTCCTGGACGCTTATGGGCAGGGCGAGCCGGGACACGGGCGGGCGCGGCGGCGGCGCGGCGGGCGGGCGCGCCGCGCCGCGGATGGCTGGCCGCGCCGGTGACGCACGCCCCCCTCTGCAGCACGATGACGCGCATTCCAGCCCAACAAGCGCTGCGCGGCCAAGTGGGGCCGGCGTCGAGGTGTGAGCGAGGTCGCTACAGTGGACCGCCTCCCTCTGTCTCTACCCGCCTCCCGCCGCCGCGGGCGGCACGTCGGCCAGGTCCGTGCTCCACAGCGCCTCCAGGCGCACCGGGCCGTCGGGCGCGCGGCCGCCGGCCGGAGCAGCGGCGAGGGAGAGCGCGGTCGCGCAGCCGGACGCCGACGCGGCAAAGAGCACGCCGCCGTCGCCGCCGAAAGCGAGCGCACACCCACTCTCCGCCGACCCCGGCGGAAGCTTGAACTTGGCGACGGAGCGGGCGGAGCGGGCGAACGAGGGAGCGAGCCGCGCGGCGAGCGCGCGCGCGGCGGCAAACCCGCGCGCGCGCTCTTCCGCCGGCTCCCGCTCCCGCTCTCCCAGAGCAAACAGGTGCCCGGTGCCCTTGTCCGACGCGGCCGCCAGCCAGCGCGGGCTGGCGCCGCCCGTGGGCGCGGCCGAAAAGGCGAGCGCGAGCGGCGCGGCCGGGTCGGCCCCCCGCCGCAGCTCGCGCAGGCGGGAGCCGTCGGCCGTGGCGTGCAACCTGATCAACGTGCCCCGCGTTGACGCTGACGCGAGCAGGGCGCCGTCGGGGGTGAGCGCGATCGCGGCGACGCGGGACGCGTGCGCGCGGATGAAGACCGACCGCCCCACGTCGACGTGCTCCACCCGCACGCACCCAACGGATGCAGGGCCGGGCGCAGCCATCACGCGCGCCGGGCCGGTGGCCAGGGCGAGGAGGCCGGCGTCGTTGGGCGCGGTGTCGGCCGCGGCGACGAGACGCAAATCGCCCAGCGAGTAGAGCAGGGCCCTGCTCGACAGCGCGACCGCGATCGCGTCCCTGCGCAGAGCGACGGCGCGCACGGCGGAGCGGAAGGAGAGTTCCCCGGCGCGCGCGGCGGCCGCTTCGTCCCACACGCCGACGCAGTTTGGGGCCGCGGCCGGGTTCCTGCCGCCGCCCACGATGCCGTAGATGTTGGTCCTGAACAGGGGGGCGACGATGGCGACGCCGGCGGGTGGCGCGGTCTCCCGGCGAAACTGGAGAAAGGGGGCGAGGGAGGGGGGATGGGGTCGGCGCCGGGGCGGCCGCGCCTCCGCCTCCGACCCCGCCCCACCACCCCGCATCAAACACCCTCATCCACCGCCGCACCGATTCGACGACCCCGTCGCCCGTCACAGAGTACAGGCGCCAGCCGGCCTGGGTGCCGACCGCGAGCGTCGACCCGCACTGGGAGAAGCTGGCGGAGAGGGGTTCCAGCCCGCCCGGCGGGGCGGCCATCGTCAGGCGGGCGCGGCCGCGGTGCCGCGGGGCGCGGGGCGCGCGGGAGTGAGGAGCGCGGCGCGTCGCCGGCATCGCGCCACTCCCATCCCGCCTCCTCCCCCCTCCTACCCCCACGCACACATCGCCATGAGCGACGAGCCCGCCAAGCCGACCGACGGTGAGGGCGGACACGAGGCGGCGGGCCCGGCGCGGGCGGCGCGTTCGCATCGCGCCGGTTCGCCGACCGCCCGATTGACGCCGCCCCGTTCCCCGCACCCCTCAGCCGCCGCGCCGCCCGCCGAAGACGTCGCGGCGCCGGCGGCCGCGCCCGCCCCTCCGCCCGCCGCCGTCGACCGCAAGGGCAAGGCGCCCGCGCCGCCGTCGGACGACGAGGACGACGAGGACGCGGGCTCGGACGAATCCGGTTCGGACGACGGCTCAGAGGATGACGGCTCTGGCTCGGAGGAAGAACCCGCCGCTGCCGCGCCCCCCCCAAAGAAGAAGGCCAAAGCCGCCGCGCCCGCGGGCGATGGGTCGGACGACGAGCCTGAGATCGTCAAAGGCCTCTCGGGCGACGAAGTGGACGCGACGCTCATCATCGCGGGCGGCCGCGGCGCGCGGCGCGGCCGCGCGGGCGGCGCGGCCGCCGCGCGCGCTGCCTACGCGGCACCCGCGCCAGCGGCGTCGGACGACGACTCGTGGTGATGGATGATGATGTGAGGTGGAGGGAGGCGGGCGGGCGGCGTGTCCGGGGAGAGCGAGCGAGGCGAGCGTTGGGCCTGCAAACCACCGCACTCCGCGCGCCACCGCCGCGCCTGCTCAGTCGCGGCGCCGCCTGCCGGGCGCCCCTCCCGCATCGACCGTAGCCCCTGCCTCCCCCTGTGCGCCGCGCGATGGTCGCGCCCGTGCCCGGCGCGCCGCCGGCGGCCGCCGTCCTGGGCGAGGTCGATTTCGGGTCCATGTTCAATGTGCGAGGCCGTGCGATTGCCACGGGGGGTCGCGGGCGCGGCGCGGCCCGTTTTCCGATGGCCCCCCATCCCGCAGGTCGACACCGCCCGCCTCGCGTCCCACCTGGAGGCCGACACCATGGCCATGCACCCGCTGCGGCCCGCGGTGGCGGTGGTGAGTCAGGAGAGGGTGGGAGGGTAGCGGCGCGCTCGACGCCGCAGGCGCGGGCCCACCTCCCTCGTTTGTCCCAGGCCGCCGCCGGCGTCGTGGCCGAGTACGACCTGCACACCGGCGCCCGCACCGGCGGCGGCGACGCCGGCGGGAGTGTTGCCGGGGCGGCTTACGCTCCCGGCGGCGGCGCGCTCGCCGTCGTCACGCGCGACCGCTCCGTCTCCCTCTTTAACGCCACCTCCTGGACCCGCACCCTCCTCGCGCCCCCCCAGGACAAGGGGGAGGACAAGGCGTACGCGAGCGTGCTGGTGGCGGTGGCGGCGGTGAGGGAGGGAGGGGGTGGGACGGTGTTCGGGCGCGCGCTCGCGCGTGCGCGGCCGCCGACCCACGCCCCTCCTCTTTCCAGGGCCCCTCCCCCTCGGTCTTCTACTGCCCGCCCGGATCCGTCAATCTGCGCTGCGCGCCCTCGCCCGGCGCGGACGCCGCGTCGCGCTCGGTCGCCGGCAAAGGCCCCGGCGCGCGCGTGCGCTGGGACGGCCGCCGCGCGCTCGCCGGCCTGGCCCCCCACCCGTCCGACGCCGGCATGCTCTTCACACTGGGCGTGGACGGGTCGTTGGCCGGCCACGCGGCCGCGCCGGGGGCGCGCGGGGGTTTGGCCTGCCTCTGGGGCGTCGCGCTCGCGCCGCCGTCGGCGCCGCTGCCGCCCGCTGCAGCCGTCGCGGGCTCCCCCGGCGCGCCGCCGCCCCGCCTCGCGGTCACTGACCACCCCGCCCGCCCCGGAGATGCGCTGGTGGCGGCCGACGCGGGCCCGGGGCGCGGCCTCGTCCTCCTGTGCGCCCCGCGCCGCGCGCCGCCGACCGTCGCCGGGCACGACGCGCCACCCGCCGCCGCCGCCCCGCTCGGCCTCGGCTTCACGGGCGGTGGGTCTGCCCTGCTCTGGGTGGGCGCGGGGCTTGGCGGGCGCGGCAGCGTCGTGGCGGCGGCGTGGGCGGTGTGGCCGGGGGCTGGCGGCCCCGCGGCGCTCGCCTGGGCGCGCACGCCGCCCCCGCCCGCCGCATCCCTGCAGGCGGCGGCTGCCGGTGGGAGCACGTCCGGCCCCGCCTGGGGCGGCGGCCGGTGCTCGCTCGCGGCGGCGCTGATCCACCCGCGCGCGGGCGCGCTTGTCCTCCGCCGCGCCGCGCCGCCCCTCCCCGGCCCGCCCGCGCCCCGGTCCCGGCTGGCGCCCGCCGCCGCCGCCGCCGCCGCGGCCTCCCTGCGAGCGCCGGTCGTCGCGTGGGCCGGGGAGGGCGTGCGCGCGCCCCCTGTCGCGGCCGTGCACACGCCGGTGGCACACGACACGGCCCCCTCCCGCACCCTCCCCGCCCCCGTCTACCTCGTCGACGGCGCCTGGCTCTGCGTCGCGCCCGCCGCGGGCGGCGGTCCGGCGCGCGTGTGCGAGCTGCCGGCGGCCGACGGCGGCGGCGCCGGCGGGGCGCCGCGCGCGCTCGCGCCGACCGCGCTTCTTCACTCGCCCTCCCGCCGCGCGTGGGCCGTCTTTTTCGATGCGCCGCCCGCGAGCCCCAAAGAGGCGCGCGGGGGGGCGTTCACTCTCTTGGTCGCGCCCGCGGCCGCCGCGGCCGCGGGCACGCCCTTGGCCCCTCCCCCACCCGCCTGGACCGCGCCCGCCGCCGGCGGCGCTTTCGCCGGTGACGATGACCGCCACTTGCTCGTGCTGGAGCCGGGCGGGAGGCGGGTGCAGGTGTTTTCCGTGGCGCACTCGGACGGCGCGCCTGCGCCGGCGCGCACGCTCGACCTTCCCGGCGGCGGCCCCCGCGCCGCCATCTTCCCAGGGCCCCGCTGGGGCTCGCTCCCGACCTCCACCGGCGCCCCCGCTGGCGGCGGGTCCGGCACGGTGGCGTGGCAGGCGGGCCCCGGCGCGCCGCTCTGCCTGGGCGACGTCGCCGGACGGTCCCTCACCCCCGCCCGCGCGCTGGCCACGGCCCCCGGCGAAATGTTGACCTCTGTCGTGTGGCAGCCGCTCGTGCAGGCGGGAGGCGAGCGCGGCGGCGGCGGCGCGAGCGTCGTCGCCGGCGTGCTCACGACCGACCGCCTGATTCTCGCGACCGCCGCCCTCGCCCCCCTCGCCGTGTTCCCGTCCCGCGGTCACAACCGCCCTCCTCTCACCTCCATCCTGTGGGCGGGCCCCGCCCTGCTGGTCGCCGACGCGGGCGGCGGCGTGTGGCTTGCTGGCTGGGACGGCGCCCTCCACCCCCTCGCCTCCCTGGGCGCCTCCTGCCCCGCGTCCCTGGCCGCCGCCGCCCCCGACCGCTTGCTCGTCGCGCGCGGCGGCGGCTGCCCTCGCGCGGCGGGGGCGCCGGCGGGCGGCGCGAGCGTGGCGCACAGGGCGCTGCCGCTGCTCATCCCCCTGGCCCTCGCCTGGGCGGGCGCCGCCGCGGCAGGCGTCCTACCCGGGGGCGTGTGGCGTGCGCGCAAAGCGTTGGCGGGGCTGATGGCGGCGCACGGGGCGGAAGGAGGGGCGCGCGCGTCGGTCTTGACCGCGCTCGCGGCGGCCGGCTTTCCCCGGGAAGCCGCCGCGCTCGCCGGCCTGCGCGCCGGCGCCGCTGCCGGCGCGGCGACCGACGCGGAGCGCGACGCGGCGGCGGCGCTGGCGGGCGACTGGCGCGGGGCTGTGGCGGCGGCCGTGCGGTCGGCGGCGCGCGGCGGCGCCGCCGACCGCGCCCGCGCGGTCGACCTCGCGCGCGCCGCTCTCGGCGTTGGGGCGATTGCGGAAGCAAGGGCGCTATTCGAGGCTGCCGGAGCGGTCGAAGAGGCGGCGTGCGTGGCGGCGGCGGTGGGCGACGTCGGCGCGCTCGAAGGCTCCGACCCCGTCCCTTCCGCCCTTGCGGACGTCTTGGGCCCTGCCTGGCAGCGGCGTGCGACTCTTGGCGCGGTGGCGATGCCCGGGTCTTGGTCAGTCTCGTTCGGCGCGGCGGCCGACGCCGACGCAGGCGCGGGCGACGACGAACCTTTGCCGCCGCTCGCGCAACCCGGCGCGCACCCGCCCTCCGCCGTCCCGCCCGCCGCCGGCGGCACGGACGCGGGCGGGGGGTTGCCGGCGTTGACCGGCGCGGCCGCGTTCGTCGCGCTGCTGCCGCCGGGGGCAAAGGCTGCCGACTGCGGCGGCGACTCGGACGGCGGCGGCGGGTCGCCGCCGACGCGCTCGGCCGACGCCGACGCCCAGGCCGCCGCCCGCGCCGCGTGGGCCGACGGTTTTGGTGCGGCGCCCGCGGCGGCCGGATCCGACAGCGACGACGCGAGCGACGGTCGCTCCGTCGCGTCGTCGGCCGCGCACGCCGCGCCGCCCAGGTTCCGGGTCGTCATCCGCGCCGGATCCGGCGGCGTGGGCGCGGCCGACGCGGACGCGCTGCGCGCGGCGGCGGCGTCGCTGCGGCTGGCGCCGCCGGCGGCGGCGCCGTCGGGCGGCGGCGCGTTTGGCCGCGGCGGCGGCGGCGACAGCGACGACGGCGAGTCCACCGCGCCCTCACTGGCACTGGCGCCCTCGTTTGCGCGCGCGCCTGGGGCGCCGCCGGTCAGGGCGGCGCTGCCGGTCGATTTCGCGGACGGCGGCGACAGCGGCGGCGCGGCGCGCGCGGCGTCCCCCCCTGCCGCAGCGTCGCCCGCGTCGCCCGACGCGCCCGCGCCCGGCACCGGCGAGGCCATGCTCGAGGCTGGCGACTGGGATGCGGCCGCGACGGCGTTCGAGGCCGCGCTGGAGGCGGCGCGTGCGGTCGGCGACGGGGGGGGCGCCGCGAGAGCGGCGCGCTATATGGCCGCCGCCCTCCTCCTCGCCGCCGCCGCGGCCGTCCCCCCGGTTGCCGCCGCCCGCCTCGCCCGGCATGCGGCCGGCCTCCCCCTGGCGGCCCGCCACGCCGACGCGCTGGGCCGGTCGGCCGCCGCGCGCGGCGCGCGCGTCGGCGCGCGGCCGGCGCTGGGCGAGGACGTGCCGGGCTTTGCGGTCGCCGTCGCGGGCGCGGGCGACGGTGGTGAGGTGCGGTCGCTCGTCGTCGCGCTCGAGTTGAGCGGGGAGGAGGACTAGAGAGGGGAGCGAGGGGGGGTGTCGCGAGGATCCTGTGGCCGCGTCTCACTCTGCGCGCGCAATGGCGGCCGCCCCGGCGAGCCCGCCTCGCCCGGGGACCGGCCCACCGCGCCGCCGAGCGGCCGGTCCCCGCGTCCAGCCGGCGCGTTGCCATCGGTCGCGCGCCCGACCCGAGACCCTTTCGCGCGCCCTGCCCGAGGTCGCCGCGCTCGTCGCTTTCTCCGCGCTCCCGTTCTTTGGCATTCAAGCGTTGGCCGACGGCCCCGCGGGCAAGCGGCTGGCGGAAGGGCTCGCGCGGCGCAAGCCTGCGCTTGAGAGAGAGGCCGCCGCTGCTGAAGCCGCGCGCCGGCAGGCCGCCGCCCGGTCGCCCCTGTACGGCGATCGCCGCAACATGGCGTGGCTGGGGCCGTTTGGCGTGCCCGACTCCCTGGCGGCCTCGCACTTGACCGGCGCCGCGCCGGCCGACGCCGGGTTCGACCCCCTCGGCTTTGCCGCGTCCTCCTCCGCCGCCTTCGACCGCTACCTCGAGCTCGAACTCCTGCACGGCCGCTGGGCCATGATTGGCGCGCTGGGAGCGGTCGTCCCCGAAGCGCTGACGTTGTGGGGCGGGGCGGCCTTCTCCGAAGACCGCTGGTTCCTAGTCGGGGCTGCCAAGTTGCGGGGAGACGATCTAGATTATGGCGGGGTGCCTGGGCTGAGGATTGCGGGTGGGCAAGGGGTCGCGGTGATTGCGTTGACGCAGGCCCTCTTGATGTCTGGCCCCGAGCTCGCGCGCTCCACCGGCCCCGCCGCCCTCGAACCGCTCGGCATCTTCTTGCCGGGCGACCAAAATTGGCCGGGCGGGCGCGTTTTCGACCTGGCGGGGTTGGCGGCCAACCCGGACGCCGCGGTGCGGCTGCGCGTGTCGGAAGCCAAGCACGGCAGGCTGGCCATGGTGGCCTGGCTGGGGTTTGCTGCGCAAGCGGCGGTGGGTGGAGATGGGCCGCTGAGGGATGCGCTGGCCGCTCTGGGCGGCGGCGGGTGATCGAAGCGACCCACTCTGAAACTCTTCTGTGTAACATCACGCCGCCCCTCTCCCCGCCTCCCACGCGGCCTGCAGCCTCACCTCCTCAACCGCCACCCCAAACACCAACCCCCGCCCTTCGGCCGCGCCGAGCGCGCGCCGGCTGTCGGCGGCGGCCGGCGCGCGCGACGCGACGAGCGCGCGCCACAGCGGCGCGCACCAGGGAGCGGCCGCCACGGCACGCGTGAGCACGTCGGATCGCGCGGCGTCGTTGGGGGCGGCGTCGGCGGCCAGGAGGAAGAGGGCCGGGGAATCCGGGTGCCGCGCGAGCGCCGCGTCGGCGGGCGGCGGCAGGGCGAGCAGGGCGCCCGGGGGGGTGCCCGGCCAGATGCGCAGGGCAACCGCGACGCAGCGCGGGTCGGGGCGGGCGACCAGCTCGGCGGCGAGCGCGGCGCCGGTCGGGTCGGCGCGCGCGAGCGCGGCGGCCGCGGGGGCGCCGCCGCCGGCGGCGGCCCAGTCTGACGCTGCTGCCAGCAGGCGGTCACTGCTGTCGCAGCGGGCGGCGGCGCGGGCGCGGCAGGCGAGCAGGGCGAGGCCGGTGGCACAAGAGGCCCGAGCCGACGGCGGCAACCAAGCGACCGCAGCGTCAAGCACGTCGCACGCGGCCTCCGGCGACCCGCCCACCCCCCACTCGGCAATAACCGCGCGCGCCGCCACGGCGGCCAGGCCGGACGGCGGCCAGCGGCCGACGGCGGCCGCCGACGCGGCGGCGGTCGCGACCGCGGCGTCCAGCAGGGACGTGGCGGCCTGGATGGCGGGCAGCGGAATGTCGGCCGGCGCGGGCGGGAGCGGGGGCGCGCCGGGCGTGGCGGCAGCTACGATGACCGCGAGCGCGGCGCGCGCGTCCCCCGCGCGCGCCTCGAGGTCCGCCAAGTCGACCGCCGCCGCCAAATCGCCCGCCGCCCCTGCCGCGGCTGCCAGTGCAACGCGGGCGGACGCGGCGTCGCCGGTGGCGGCCTGCAGCGCGGCGAGCGCGCGCGCGGCGCCGACCGAACCGCGCCGCACGGCCAGGAGAGAGCGCGCCGCCTTGCGCGCGCGCGCCCAGTGTGGGGTGGGGTCTGCATCGTCGACGCTGCGTGCCGCGGCCAGCGCGAGGTGCGCGCCGGCAAAGCGCGCGTCGTCGCCGAGCGGCGACCCGGCGAGCAGGGTGGCCATCAAGCCCCGCACCGCGCCGTGCCGCGCCGCCGATGCCAGGCACCAGGGGGCGCGGTCGGGGTCGGTGGGCCGGGGCGGCACGGCCACCAGGCTCTCGCGCGCGGCGTCGGCGTCGGCCGGTGCGGCCGCGCGCGCGGCGTCGCGCCGCGCCGCACCGCCGGGGGCGGCGGCCGCCACTGGCACGCCCAGCACGCCCAGCAGGCGTGCAGCCAAGTGCGCGCGCGCGGTCGGGCACGTCAGGGGCGGGCAAGCGGGGGCGACGTCGTCGAACGCGTCGAGCCGGCCGCCCGCGCGCGCGTCGGCCACCGCGCTCGCGGCCGCCCAGCGCGCACCGATGGACGCCGACAGGCCGGAAGCGTCCAGAAGAGCAAGGCCCGCATCCAGCCTGGCCTCGACCGCGCGGACCAGGGGGTCGGCCGCGTCCAACGCGGGTGGCAGCGGCGGAGGCCTCGACGCTCCCCCTGCGGGCTCGCCCGCCGCCACCCAGGCCGCCCACCCGGGGCCACCCTCGATGGCGAGCGGGGTGCCGCTCTCCCAGTAGCGCCGCAGTGAGTCGAGCGAGGGATCGCCGGGCATCAGCCACGCGCTCTCGAGTGCGGCGCCCGCGCGCGCGGCCGCGCGCGCGTGCCGCCCGGCGGCCGCGTCGGCGGCCACCATGGACACGATGGCGTCGATAGTGCCTTCTTGGTCGCCGCACGCGTGCAGGGAGGCGGCGTCGGCGCGCAGGGCGGCGGCGGCGGCGGCGGTGTGGAAAGTGGGGCTGCGCCGGGCGGCGGCCCGCGCGGCCGTCCGCAGGTCGGCGTCGCACGGAAACGCGGCAATGGCGGCCTCCCAATCTGCCTCGGTCGCGGTGGGCGACGCTGCCAGGCCGGCGGCCGCAAGCCGCGCGTCGCCGGGGTTGTCGCGCGCGGCCGCCGCCAGAATCGCCGCCCGCCGGCTGCCGGCCGGAAAGTGGGCGGCGTACGAGAGCCATTGGCGGGCATCGTCGGTGCGAGTGGGTTCGGAGGCGGGCGGCGGGGTGAAGGTGAGGGCGGGAGGGGGTGGAGCGGGCGCCGGAGGAGGCGACCGCGTCCGCGATCGCGACCGCCTGCTACGCTTCTTGCGCTTGCCGCGCTCGCGCTTGTCGCGTTTGGGGAGCTTGGCGCGCGCGGCGCGGGGCGCCTTTTGCTTCGGCGGGTCGTCGCCGCCTGTCCTAACCTCGCCCTCCTCTTCCCCTCCCGACGACGACGACGTTTCCGCAGCATTCAGCAGCCGCTGGCGACGCTCAGCGGCCGCGCGGGCGGCGGCGGCGGCCGCGGCGGGGGCGTCGAACGAGGCAAAGCCGCCGGTTGATGGTTGTGGCGCCAGTGGATGTGGCGGGAAGTCACTGGGAGGATGCATGGCCGCGAGGCGGCGCCCCGGGCGCCGCCTGCCCGCGGGCGGGGTGTGCAGAGCGATGCGGGCCGACGCCGGCGCTCTGCGCTGCTCTGCCACACTCGCGCCTTTCGCCGTCCGCCACCATGGTACGCTTGATGAATGCCCTCTCAGCTGTTCGTGGGCGGCCGGGGCCAGCAGCCTCTGCTGCGGCCCCGATTGGCGCCGCCGCCCGCGCTCGCCGCCCGCGGCGAAGCGCTGCCGCACCGCCGCCGCCCGCGCGGCCTCGTCGCGTCGCGCGTGTCGCGCGACCGTCTCTAGTGGGCGGCGGCGACGCGGCGCGAGCCGCGAGGCGGCGCCGATCGGCCGCCGGCCCACGGCCGCCGCCCGCGCGCCGTCGAGGCAGCCCGCCGCCCCCGCGCGAGCGGCTCGCGGCCGCGGGCGCAGCGTATCGCGTGCGAGAGGCGGTCGTGCCGCGGCGTCGGCTGCCGCTGCGGCGCGCGCGCGGCGGCGGCGGCCCGATCCCCGCCCGCCGCCGCGCGGGCTGGTGCGGGCGCAGCCGCCCGGCTTCGCCGCCTGGAGACACGTGCGCATCGGCATGCCCTGCGCTGGGGAAGCAGGCGGCTCGTGGTGGCCTCCATAGGCGGCGCGCGCGCGCGCGCCCCAGCCCCAGCCCCCACTTCCACCTTCTCACCTCCTCACCTCCCAATCCCTCCCCTCCACCCCCAGGGCCGCGTCCGCACCAAGACCGTCAAAAAGGCGTCCCGCTCCATCATCGAAAAGTACTACGGCCGCCTCACGCTCGACTTTGCGACCAACCAGCGCGTGTGCGACGAGGTGGCCGTCATTCAATCCAAGCGCCTGCGCAACAAGATTGCCGGCTTCACGACGCACCTCATGAAGCGCATCCAGCGCGGGCCGGTGCGGGGGATTTCCCTGAAGCTCCAGGAGGAGGAGCGCGAGCGGCGGCTCGACTACGTGCCCGACGTGTCCGCCGTCGACGTGACCTCCATCGAGCTCGACGCCGACTCCATGGACATGCTCAAGCAGCTCGGGCTCGCGTCGCTGCCGGGCGTCAAGGCCGCGCCGACGGGCGGCGGCGGCGGCGCGGTGCCGGGCTACGCGGGCGCGGGCGGCGCGCGCGGCGGCGAGCGCCGCGCGCCCCGCGCGGCGTGAGGAGGGGTGGGTGGGGGTGTCTGCAACCCGGTCACGGGGCACCGGGTCACACGCCCTCACGGCAAAAGCAGGGGGCGCACAACCTTCTCCCAGCTCTCCTCCCACCCTTCGCCCGCCGACGCCGCGACGCCCCGGCGCAGCGCGGCCAGGGCGGGCGGCTCGTCCCCATACCCGCCCGCGCCGCCGGGCGCGGGAGCTGCGAGGGAAGTCTCTGCGCGGCGGCGGTCGCCGCCGGGCCGCCCACCGAGCCCGCGCAGCACGCCCGCCAGCTGCGCCGCCAACTGACCCGCCCCTCTAAACGCCATGCCGTTGACGCCGTGCGCGACGAGTTCCGGGAGCGCGGCAAAGGACGCCGCGAGGACGGGGACGCCCGCGCCAAACATGTCCACGGCTTTCATCGGGAGGTCGAGGCCCGACGACGACGTGTGGAGCGACACGCCGACATCCGCCGCGCCCAAGAGCAAAGGGTAGTCGGCCGACTCGAGCCAGAGGGTGCGGAAGGCGACGCGGGTGAGGGGCGTGGTCGCGAAGCGCGCTTCGTACATGGCGCGTAGCGGGCCGCGCCCTGTGACCACGATGAGAAGCTCCGGCAGCCCCGCGTCGGTCGCCGCGGCGGCGTCGTAGGAAATGGCGGCGTCGAGGAGGACGCCAAAGTCTTCGTCGGGCGTCCACGAGGTGGATGAAACGACGAGCGCCGGGCGCGCGCGCCGCGGGCGCACTGTCGCCAGGGCTCCCCGCCCCGTTTTGAGGGTCAGGTGCGTGACCTCTGCGTCCGCGGGCTCCCCGCCGCGCGGCTTGGGCGGCGGCCCCGCCGCGTGGTCGCGCGCGTGGCACCCGGCGCCGAGGCCGCCCGCGAGCCGGGCGAGCAGCGCGTGCCGCGCGAGGCCGCCGGGCGGCGCGAAATGCTTGGGCGGCCTGTCGTGGAACACGCGCACGTTGCGCAGGCGCCACGCGGGGCCGGCGAGCTCCCTGGCCATCGCGCGCGTGACGCACAGGTGCGCCGCGGCCGCGCCGCCCCACCGCTGCTCCGCCCGTTGCGCGAGTTGGACGAGCGGGTGGCCGCCCCCCATGGTGAGGGCCATGATGGTGAACCCAAAGTTGTGCCAGTCGAGGACGAGGCGGAACCGGCGGAGGAGCGCGGCGAGCGCGAGCGCCGGCAGCACCGGCAGCGCGGGCGGCACCTGCACGATGGCGGACGCCGGACGGGGCATGACAAAGAGCGTCGCCCACAGCAACGCCGCGAGCTGGAGCAGGGCCTTGATGGGGAGGCCGAGCGCGCGCGGAAGGCGCGCCGTCCACGCCGGCGCCGGGGCGAGCGCGTGCATGTGCAACCGCTTGGACGCCTCCAGGGACGCGAGGGGGGGGGTGTCGCCGTACGCGAGGACGTGGACGTCGCAGCCGGCCTGGGGAGAGAGAGGGGAGGGAGGGAACGGGTTTGGATGGCGTCTGCGCGGCGCGCCCGCCCACGCCCCCGTCGCCCCTTCATCCAATCCCAGGCCACCATACTCTCTCTCATTCACCTGCTCCGCCAGGGACAGCGCGTGGAACTGCATGCGCGGCGAGCGGCCGAAATCGCCGAGCACGACGACCCACACGATGGGCCCGGCGGCCGGCGGTTGGCGGCCCGCGGCGGCGCGCCGGGGCGGGCGCGCCATGGCGTGGCGGGACGAAGGGAGGAGTGGCGAGAGACCGCGCCCAACGCCCATCGGCACACTCTCGCCCCCCCACCATGGACGCCCCCTCCGCGTCGGGCGGCCTGGCGCGCGCCGTCCTGCTCGCCGCCCGCCCGCCGGGCGCGCGGCTGGACCGGGCGGGCGCGTGTGTGCTGTACGGGGTCGCCGCCTTGGCGGCGGGCCGGCTCGCAGCCGCCGGCTGGGAGGCCGACCAGGCGGCGGGCGATGGGTGAGAGCTGGATGGAGGGGTGGGAGGTCGGAAAGGAGCAGGGCGCGGCGCGCGATCGCCGACGCGCCCCCCGTCCCCCAGCCCGGCCCCGTTTCGGCTGCCGCCTGCGCTCCCAGTGATCCTCGCCGCCGCCACGCACGCCCTGCTCTGGCTGGCGCGGCACTGGTCGGTCGCGGTGGACGCAGCGGTGGGGTACCGGCGGGTGGTCGACGTCGACGACGCGACGCACGTTCAGGCGAGCGACGGGAAGGGGCGGGGTCGGCGCGCGGGCGGTGCGCGCCGCCGCCGTTCAGCCGCCCAACGACCCCCACACCCCCACACCTGTAGGCCACAACCACCGGCGTGCACGGCGCGACCGAGATCGCGCCTCTATCCTCCGCGACGACCGAGGCCGGCGAGCGCGCGGCGGGGTTTGAAGCCGGCCGCGCGCGCTTTGTTTTCGATGCCGCCACCTTGTCCTTCCGCCCGCTGCGCTACCCCGACACCCACCCGTTCGGCGCCTACCGGTCCTCCCGCGGCCTGGCGCCGGGCGACGCGGCGGCCGCGCTGGCGGCCTACGGCCCAAACGCGACGCCCGTCCCTGTCCCCGCGTTTGGCCAACTGCTCAAGCAGCAGCTCGTCGCCCCCTTTTTCGTGTTCCAAGTGTTTTGCGTCGGCCTCTGGTGCCTGGACGAGTACTGGTGGGAGGGGGTGGGTGGGGGTGGAGGGTGGCGGGGCGCCTCTCGGGGTGGACGGGCGGCCGACCCCGTGCCACCGTCCCCCTCCCCCCAGGTACTACTCCGCCTTCACCCTGCTCATGCTCGTCGGCTTTGAATCCACCGTCGTCGGCCAGCGCCTGCGCAACCTGACCGACCTGCGCGGCCTCCAGGCCCCCAAACCTGCGGTCGCCGTCCACCGCGGCGGCGCCTGGCGCCGCGTGCCCGGCGAAGCGCTCGTTCCGGGCGACCTCATCTCGGTGGGCTCCCGCGCGGGGTCGGGCGGCGGCGCGGCGGCCGCGGCCGACGCGGCGGCCGTGCCCGCCGACTGCCTCCTGCTCGCCGGCTCGGCCGTCGTCGAAGAGGCCGTGCTCACCGGCGAGTCAGCGCCCCAGTGGAAGGCGCCCCTGTACGAGTCGGCGGCCGCGGTCGCGGCCGAGGCGGCGGCCGGCGGGGGCGCGAACGATTCCACGGCGGCCGCGTGTGCCGACGTGGACAACGTCGACCTGGCCACCCCCCTCGACGCCCCCCGCCACCGGGCCCACGTCCTGTTTGGCGGCACGACCGTGCTCCAGCACGCGGCCGACCCCGGCGCCCACGTCAAGGCGCCCGACGGCGGCTGCCTCGCGGTTGTGCTGCGGACGGGGTTTGAATCGGCGCAGGGGCGCCTCATGCGCACGATTCTGGCGTCGTCGGGGCGCGTCACGGCCGCGTCTTGGGAGGCGGGCGCGTTCATTTGCTTGCTCCTGGTTTTCGCCGTCGCCGCCGCGGCGCACGTCCTGCGCCACGGCCTCGCCGACCCCGACCGCGACCGCTTCAAGCTCTACCTCAACTGTGTCATGATCGTCACGTCCGTCGTGCCGCCCGAGCTGCCGATGGAGCTCACGATCGCGGTCAACGCGTCCCTGCTCGCGCTCGCGCGGCGCGCCATCTTCTGCACGGAGCCCTTTCTCATCCCCGTCGCGGGCGCCGTGACGACCGCCTGCTTTGACAAGACGGGCACGTTGACGAGCGACGAGATGGTGTTGGAGGGGGTGGCGGTGCTGGGGGGGGAGGAGGGCGCGACGCTCGTGCCCGCGCGCGACGCCCCCCCTGCCGCCCGCCTCGCCCTCGGCGCCTGCCACTCGCTCGCGCCCGCCGGCGGCGGCCGACTCGCCGGCGACCCGCTGGAGCGGGCCGCGTTTGCGGCCGTCGGCTGGACCCTCTCCGAAGGCCGCGCGGCCGCCCCCCCCGACCGCGGTGCGCGGCTCGCAGCCACCATCCTGCGCCGCCACCACTTTTCCGCCGCCCTGCGCCGCATGTCGGTCGTTTTGGCCGTGGACGAAGGCAAGGGTGGGAAGCCTCGCCTCGTCGTGGCGGCCAAGGGCGCGCCAGAAGCCGTCGGTCCGCTGCTCGCGCGCGTGCCGCGCGGCTACGCTGCCGCCGCCGCCGCTTATGCCGCGCGCGGCGGCCGCGTGCTGGCGCTGGCCACGCGGGAGCTGCCGTCCGACGCCACACTCGGCTCCGCGCGGTCGCTGCCGCGCGCAGAGGCCGAGGCCGGCCTGGAATTCGCCGGCTTTGCCGTGCTCGGCTGCCCCCTGCGCCCCGAGTCGCGCCCCGCCGTGTCCGCCCTCGCCGCCGCAGGGCACGACGTCGTCATGATCACGGGAGACGCGCCGCTGACCGCGTGCCACGTGGCGAGGGAGCTGGGCATCACGGCGCGGCGGGCTCTCGTGCTCGGCCGCGCGGCCGGTGCGCCGCCGCCGCCGGCGGGCGGTGGGGCGGAGCCCGATTCCCGCTTCGAGTGGACGCCCGCGGAAGCAGGCGCCAGCGACGCGCCCCGGCCGTACGCGCGGGCGGGCCAGGCGGGCGACGCAGCGGCGCTCGCGCGCGAGTTCGACCTGTGCGTCACCGGCGACGGCCTCGCCCACGCGACGTCCGCCGGCGACGCCCCCGCCCTCGTCCCGATCGTCGCCGTCTTTGCGCGCACGTCGCCCGACCAGAAAGAGGCCGTGCTCGCGGCCCTGCGCGCCGCGGGCGCGGTCGCGCTCATGTGCGGCGACGGGACCAACGACGTCGGCGCCCTGAAAGCGGCGCACGTGGGCGTGGCCCTGCTGCCGCCGCGGCCGCTGGCTGACGGGCATCCCCCGGCGGCGGGCGGCGGGCGCGGCGGCGGGCGCGGTGTGGCCGCGCGCGGCGGCCGCGGTGGCCGCGGCAGCCGCGGCGGCGCCACCCCCCCGCCCCCAACCCAACTCGCCGGCGCCAAGATGCTGGCCGACCTGCGCGCCGCCGGCAAGCCGGTGGACGCGCGCGCGGAGCGCATGGCGGCCTGGCTCGACTCGCTCGACGCCGCGTCCGCGGGCGGCGGCGAGGGGGCAGACGGCGGGCCGCCCCTGGTGAAGCCCGGCGACGCGTCGGCCGCCGCGCCGTTTACGGCCAAAGCGGGCGGGGCGGCGGCGTGCGTCGACGTCATTCGCCAGGTAAGGACAGGGGGTGAGGAGGGGCGGAGCGGAGCCAGCGCGCGCGCGCGCGCGCGCCCACCCCCTTTCTCCTCTCTCCTCCAGGGCCGCGCCGCCCTCGTGACCACGGTGCAGATGTTTAAAATACTGGGCCTCCTCTCCCTCACCTCCGCGTACGCGCTGAGCGTCATGTACCTGGCGGGGGTGAAGCTTTCCGACGGCCAGGCGACGGCAACGGGCGCGCTCTCGGCCGCGCTCTTCTTCATGATCTCCCAAGCCAAGCCCCTGGACGCCCTGGCCCGCGCCCGGCCGCACGCGTCCGTGTTCACCGCCTACGCCATGCTGTCCCTGGCCGGGCAGGCGGCGGCCCACCTGAGCCTGCTCCACTGGGCCCACTCGGTCGCCGACGCGGCGATGCGCGACGCGCCGCCCGACGCGCGCGCGCCCGACGCCGACTTTGCGCCCAACCTGGTCAACACGACGGCGTACCTGGTCAACTGCGCGTTGATGCTGTCGACGTTTGCCGCGAATTACGTCGGCGCGCCGTTCTGCACGCCCCTCTCCGAAGCCAAGCCGCTCGCCAAAACGCTCACGTACGGGTCGGCCGCGGTGGCGGCGTTGATGCTGGGCGCGGTGCCGGGCGCGGAGAGGGCGCTGAGCCTGGTGAGAGAGAGGAAGGTTGGGAGGGTGGCGGCCCGCTCGCCCTCTCTTCCTCGCGCCCACCGCTCCCTCCACCACTCCTCCACCAGGTGCGCATCCCCATGCCGTTTGCCGCCCGCCTCGTGCTCGCCTGCCTGGCGGACGCCGCCTTTTGCGCGGCCTGGGAGCGCGGCCTGCGCGCGGCGCTGCCCGCCGCGACGCCACGCCTGCTCCCGCGCGGGCCGGCGCGGGCCAAGGACGATTGAGGGGGGATGGTGGGCGTGTAGTGGGTCGATGGTGGGCGTGTAGGGTTGAAATCGGTTACAAACGGCGACGGGGAGATGGGGACACTCGGGTGCGGGGGTCGGCGCGCGGCGTCGGCGCGCCGAGCCCCGCGCGCCGGTGCGCGCGTGTGTGCTGTCACGGGTGGGAGGCGCAGCCCTCGACGCGAGGGCGGGGCCACCGCGCGCCGCACACTGGGGGGCGGAAGACGCCGCGCCGGCCCATCACCCCGTCGCGAGCGGCGCAGGCGGCGGCAGCCGCCCGCCGCCCGCCGGCGGCGGCGGCGGCATCATCACGGACCCGGTCGACCACACGGGCGCCGGCGCGGGGGCGGAGCCGGCGGCGGCCGCAGCCTCTGCCTCGGCGTCGGCGTCGGCGCGCGCGCCGCGCGCGTAGGCGAGCAACCGCGCCGCCCTCGCGGTCGCTTCCTCCGCCTCGCGCACCGCGGCCGCGGCTTCCAGCGCGCGGTCGCGCACCGCGGCCGGGTCGTCCGCCGCCGGCCGCGCGGGCGGCGGCGACGCGCGCCGCCGCGCGCCGAGCGGCGGCGGCGCGGCCGCGAGGCGGCGCACCATGGCGTTGATCCGGAACGCGTCCCCGCGCATCCGGTCCAGGCGCCCTTCGGACGCCATGCGCGCCATGGCGGCGCGCAGGTCGGGGGGGGGGGAGGCGGCGGCGCCGAAGTGCGACGCGGTCCACGCGCACACGGCCGCGGCGGTCGACCCCCCGGCATCCGCCAGGCTGGCCAGCGCTGCCATCACCTGGTCGCCGGGCGTGGGGCCGGCGGCCCAGGATGCAGAGGCGCGGGCGCCGCCGGAGGCGCGCGGACGGGGCGGGGCGGCCACCGCGCGCAGCGCGAGCCGCGCGTCGGGGTCGGGGCCGAGCGCCGCCTCTTGCAAGGCCACCAGCGCGTCCAGAGGCGCGGCGTCCGCGGTGTCGGGCGCTCGCCGTGGCGGCCGCTTGCGCGCGCGCGGGGGGTGGGGGGGCGCGTTGGGCGGCGCCGCGGCCGCCGCGGCCGCCGCCTGCGCGCGCCGCTGGGCCGCGCCCCGACGGCCCCGGGAACCGCGGGACGAGTCCATGGTCAGGTTGCGCCATTTGTCCTGGGGGAAGAGGGGGGGTGGGGGCGGCGCGTCGGCGACGCGCGGTTGACCCTCTCGCCCACCGCCCTCGCCGCGGCCCTCGCCGCCGCCCCGTGCCTTCAAATCCACGTTGCTCCGGGTCGCCAGCACGGCGCCAAAAATGGCGTCCTTCTGGATGATGCGCCACTTGCCCGCGCCGTACCTAGAGGAGAAGGGAGGTGGTGGTGGGTTAGGGCGACAGACGGCGACGCCTTTTCGGCCCCACCCTTGCCTCCACCCTCGCCCTCCCACCCCCTCCCTCTCACTTCTCGACACCGTCGCGCAACGCTTGCTCCTCTTCAGGGCTCCACTTGTTCTTGGGCGGGATTCTGAGAGGGGGCGAGGGGTGGTGGCGTCGCGAGGGCGGATGCGGGGCGGGCACGGGCGGGCCTCTGCACGCCGCCCCGCCCAAGCGGGCGAAAGCGCGGCATGACGACCCTCGTTCCCACTCGACTCACCCGCCGGCCGGGTCCGCGTCGGCCATTACGCCGCCGCGGCGGGCTAGGGCGGCGGCGGGTGCCGATTGGGGCGCCGGCCGCGCCCCGCGCGCCGGAGCAACGTGGGGCGGCGCGCGGCCCGATGCGGGCCGCGCGGCCGGGCGCGGCGGGGGTGGCTGAGAGTGGCGCAGGAGGGGGCGCCCGGGTGGCGTTCACTCCCGCCGCAGACAGCGCCACGCCATGGGCGCCGCCGCCCCCACCACGACCGCGCCCCCGCACGCGGTGGCACCGGAGCTGGCGACCGACGCCGCTCTCGACGCCGCCCTCGACCTCGGCCTGCGCCGCCTCGTATACGGCACCCTCGGGGGGCTGGTTGCCGGCGCCCTCCTGTTCCGTGCGTGGAGATGGCGGAGGGTGGAAGGCGGCGGGGCGGAATGCGCCAGCGCGGTGCGCGGCGCGCGATCGCCCAGCCGACCCCTCCCCCACTCCTAGGCTCGCCCTGCACGCGCGGCGCCGCGGTGGCAGCCGGCGCTGGCTTTGGCGTCGGGTCGGCCTACGCCGACAGCCGCCGCACGCTGCGCGCAGCGTTCCCGACCGGGCCGCCGCAGCCGCACGCGCCGCCGCCCGCCACCGACGCGTGAGGAGTGGAGAGGGAGAGGGACCGCCATCACTTGCGGGGGCGTTTTGCAATCAGGCGAGGCCGGCGCGCTTGAGAAACGCGGCGACCGGCTCGAGGTCTGGCGGGTCGATCTCCTCGTCCGCCTTGAGCAGGGCCTCCAGGTCGAGCCCTTCCACCGCGGCCTTGGCGTCGCCGCCCGCGGCGACAGTCGCTTTGGCGACGATCTCCACGAGGTCCCGCCGCGCCTCGCCGCCCTCGGCGCCTTCCACCATCTCCCCAAACTGCGTGCCGTCCACCTTGCCCGCCGCGATGGCGCCGCCCAGCAGCCCCGAGATGAGGGCCGGCGCCTTGGGCGCGTCCAGGGCGATGTCGGCCAGCGCGGCCGCGCGCGGGCCGAGCGCGTCGGCGAACGCGGCGCCGTCGACCGCGCCCGCGGCGAGCAGGGTGAGGAGGAGGGCGGAGACGGCGTTGGAGTCGGCCTCCGTCGCGGCGTCGAGCATGCGGTCGAGGCCGACGTCGACGAGGGCAGACGCCGACCCCGGCGGCCCGGCCACCAGCTCCAGCGCCGTCTCCACCGCTTCCCCGTCGTCCTTGGTCGCCAGGTAGTCGGAGAAGAGCGACTTGGTGAGCGACTCGCGGTCGGCCTCCTTGATCGGGCCGCGCGCGGGTTTGCCCGGGGCGGGGGCGGCGGCGACCGGGGGCGGCTCGGCCACCACCGCCGTCGGCACGTGCGTGTACTCGCCCAGGAAGGAGGACGCGACCTTGGTGCCGCCGACGGCGGCCTCGCCGCGGGACGCCGCCACGCGCTCGAAGCCCGCGTCGTCGCCGCGGAACGCGGGGAAGAGGTCGACGTCGTCCCCGGGCGCGGCCAGGGTGCCCCGCGGGAGGGCGGGGAGGGAGGCCAGCGCGGGCAGGAGCGTTGGCGGCAGCAGTCCCAGCTCGGCCGCGGCGTCCGCGTGCACGTCGGCGAGCTTCTTGGCCTGCAGCCCCTCGCGGCGCGGCACCCACGCCGCGGCGCGCAGGTCGAGCGCGTCGCGCAGCATGAAGCGAATGCGCGAGGGGAGGGTGGGGGAGGCGGCGATGCGGGCGAGGGTGGCGCAATAGCCGTCGACCGCCGCGCGCGCGCGCGCGTCGCCCTCGTCGAGGCGCTTGCCGCACACGGTGAGCACCTCGCACACGGCTTCTAAAGCATCGTGCGAGGCGGACACGCCGTCGCCGAGGAGGTCCGACACGCACGCGTGCACGACGCGCTCGGCGACGACGCCCGCCTTGAAGAGTTCGGCGATGAGCCGCACCGCCCCCAGGGTCCTCGCCTTGCCGCCGGCGCGGGAGGTGCCGTCGGCCGCGGTCGCGGCCTCGAACTCTTCCTGGCACGTGTTGAGCAGCACGCGGCGGAACGACGCGGGCTTGCCGCCGGGCGCGTCCGCGGGGAACTCGGGCACGCGCGCCGCCATGAACGCGCACAGGTCGGCGTAGGTCGCGGCGAACGTGGGCTGCGCGATCGCGTTTTCGAACAGGAGGGAGATGGCGCCGCGAAGGACGGCAGCCGAGGTGACGAGCGCTGCCGCCTGCTCCGCCAGCCGGTCAAACTTCTCCGGCGTCAGCTTGTTGAGCACGCCGGTGAGCGCTTTCAGGGCGGCGCCGTCGCCGGCGGACGCGGCGGCGGGCGCCCACGCGACGCGGCCCTGGTCGGCCGCGCGGAGGATGGCGGGGGCGGCGCCGACCCCGCCCCCAGCGCCGCTGTGCGCCGCCGCAGGCGGGCCGGTTTTGCCGGCGTCCCAGGCGGCGCCGCCGCCGCCCGCGGGCGCGGCCGCGTCCGGGCGCGCTCGCCAGTCGCGCGCGTCGTCGCCGCCGGCCGCAGCGGCCGCGTCGGCCGCCGCAGCGGCGGCGCGCGCGCCGGGGGCTTCCGCGCCGGCGTCGAGCGCGATGTCGGGGATGGACGCGAGGGCGGCGGGGGCGGGGGCGGTGTTGGCCTGGAGGGAGGGAGGACGTCGGCGCGCGCCGCGCCACGGCCCCGCCTGAGGCCGCCACCGCTTGCGGGGCCCCGATCGCGCGCGCCACCGGTCGCTCCTGGCGCCGCGGTGCCGCGGCCGGCCGGCCGGCGCCGCCAGCGGCCGCGCCGCTCCGCGGCGGCCGCGCGCGGCCGATTGGCGCCCCGCCGCCCGCCCGCGCGCCAGCAACCCTCCCCCGCGCCCTCCCACCTTGGCCATGCTCATCAACACGTCCCGGTCGTAGCGCACGATCTCGGAGGGCGCCTTCTTCTTCCGCTCTTCGCGCGACGCGGGGTCGGCCTGGGAAGGAGGGGGGGGGAATCGGGCGTGGGCGCCCGCGGATAGCGTCGATGTGCGTCCTGGCACGCGCCCGCGGCGGCCATCTCTCACCTTGGCCGCGGTCCCGCGCAGGCCCGCCCCCGCGCCGGCGCCAAACGCGGCAAACGGGTTGGCGGCGCCGGCACCGCCGCCGGGGCCCAGGGTCAGGGGCCGGAGGCTAATCTGGGCCATGGTGGGCGAGGCGAGGCTCGGGGTCGACGCCGAGAGTGGAGAGCGGTCGCGTCGACGCTGCTGCCACTCCCCAACGCGACCCCGACGCCGCCCGCCAGACGGCAGGGCGCCTCCTCAAGGCCGCGGCCACACCCCACCCACCGGGCGTGGCTCCACAACCCCGCATTCGATGCGCGCTCGACGCAAGTCGGCCGCAGGCTCCACCGACGCCGCGTCCACCACGCCACGCGCCGCGCCGTCCAACACGCCATGCGCCACGCTTGCGGGCACGCCCGCGAGCGTGCTGGACGCCGCATGGGCGTCCCCGTTCGGCGGCGCGCCCACGCCGCGCGAGACGCGGTCGTCCCGCCTCTCGGTCCTGGCGCCGCCGCCTCCTGCGTTGGGCGAGGGGCCGCTGGCGCGCGGGGCGCCGGCGCTGGTGGCGGGCGGCAGGGCGGCGGCAATGGCGCCGCCGCCGGCCCCGTCCCGCCCGTTCAACCGGGCGTCCTCGCTCGCCGAGAACAAGGTGTGGGCGTGTGTGGTGTGGGCGGGTTAGGGTAGTGGGCATTGGCCGCGCACGGGGGCTCGCGCGCCATCGCGCGGCCTAGCCGGCCCTTCCTCCTCTCCCTACAGGTCCTGTCCACCGCCCTGAAGCGCACGCCCTCCCAGCTCGCGCCCGCGACCTTTGCCTTTGCCGCCGGCTTTGATTTTGAGGCCCTCGTCGGCGCCTCCCCCCGCGCCCAGGTCTGGCGCGCCCGCCACCGCGGGTCCGGCGACCTGTTTGCCATCAAAAGGACCGCCTCCGCTCTGGGCTCGCGCGCGGTGCGCGACCGGTGGTCGCGCGAGGTCGGCGCGGTGGCCTCCCTCCCGCCGCACCCGCACCTCGTGGGCCAGATGCGCGCGTGGCAGGAAGGCTCCCACGCGTTTATTCAAATGGAGTTTGTGCCGGGCGGCAGCCTGGGCGACCTGGTGCGCGCTGGGGGGGCGCTGCCGGCGGCCGCCGTCTGGCGCGTCGCGGCGCACGCCGCGTCGGGCCTCGCCGCGCTGCACGCCGCGGGCGTCGTGCACCTGGACGTCAAGCCGGACAACATCTACATCGACACGGCGCAAGGTCGGGGGGGGGGGAGGGGGGGGGGGGGGGGGGGGCGCGGCGCCGCCGGGCGCGCGCCGCCCGCGGCCCGGCCCCCACGGGGCGGGGCAAGGGGGGGGGAGG